>Ga0208813_1000359_pt1 | contig 37552 bp, 31 predicted proteins | sample MalvireepMed_904_FD_184250 | JGI IMG/M metagenome (GOLD analysis project Ga0208813, IMG submission 184250) | Marine viral communities from the Global Malaspina Expedition - Malaspina viral metaG DeepMed_904 (SPAdes) (version 2) | ecosystem: Environmental > Aquatic > Marine > Oceanic | place... | reverse complement strand
AACTCAGCTACGGTCAAACTGTGGGGAGGGGCCATCTTTTGGAGAATGGCTTCCTTACGTTCCGGCGAGTAATAGGGCATGGTTGTCCTCTGAAATTATCAGGTGACAACTACCTTGACGCATAGGGATATCGAGCGATTGCTCAATCGTTGCTGAAACTTGCGCACGATTTTGAAGGCCTGGCTCAAAAGCAGGTAAAGCAGAAAACTGTGGGAGTTAATTGCTATTCCGAGCTTTACAGAGAATTAACTCTAAGGGCAGAAAGATCTAGCCAGTCAACTTCACACTTTGCCAGATTGCTTTTCTCAAAGAGCTTACGTGAACTTGATGAAAGCTTGGATGTTGAAGATTCATCCGACGTTTTCAAACATTTAGAGGATAAGTATGAGTCCTTCAGGGAGCCCTCATCTGGCAAAAAGAAACAATGGATGCTGAGAGTTGACAAGAGAGCTTATAATCAAGCATTGGTGCTCTCCAAAGAGTTCAATTACAGTTTGTCGAGACTTTCAGCGATCATTATATGCGGCGGATTGCTCGATTAGTGATTTCCAAAGTCTGGAGAGGCACCATCCAAAATAGAGAAAGCCCTGGACAGGATTTGGAACTCTTCATCTTCCTCCGTCTTCTCACTTGAATATATTAGTTGGATGTCGTTTTTTGAGATCCACAGAAATTCACTGTGATCCTCTTCTCTGAGAGAAATAGAATCTAAGTCATCCAAAAACTGTGCGAAGAAAACTATTTCACAGGAATGTGAACCCTTAACGTCGTTTAGGTAAGTGAATGCACCTACCGGATCGCCTACTGATACGTGCATGCCGAACTCTTCGAAAATCTCACGTTTCAATCCATCAATGAGGCTCTCTCCGAAGTCAACGTGACCACCTGGCAGCTCGAAAACGTTGGGGAGAAACTTCTTGGTTTTTGCTCGCCTCGGAACAAAAACGAAGGTTTTTCCGCTCATCTTAGTGTGGATTACTGCTGTTGCAGTGATTACTTGGTGGCCTACTGCCGGTGTTTCACTATCGTGAGATGTCATAGAATGCCTGAGGATTTCGTTTCCAATGATTAGTCGATTGTCGCTCTCTTTCGCTAAAAATCAACGTTAAGCACGTCATTTTAGATCCTAGACCAAAACCGTTTAGCCGCCTGCCAGCCAAAACTTGAGAGAAAAGTGTTGTCCAGAAACGTTGCTGCTTCAATAAAATATTTTTGTGAATTCAAGTGGATAGGCTTGCGGCGATGAGTTCTTGTTATTCGAAACCCATATAAACGTTTCTTGGCAAGAGTTCTTGTCGGGTGGAATAAACGATCTCGTAGAAAAACATGGGTAAGAAGGTGCTTACCTAGCTTCTTACAAAGTCAAAGGGGCTCACATAACAAACCGCTCAGACACGTTCCGGCCTTCACTTGACTAGCTGGTGCTCGCCGCTTGGTAGGGCGTTGACCTTCTATTCCAAATGTCCGCTTTCCGCCCATTAGTGTCCGTATCGGACGCCATTTTAGTTAGCCAGAAGCTAAAGCGGCCAGGCTAACATCAAAAAGTTACCGACTTTGTTATGATGGATGTGTGATTTTTCTCCGCCGAACGCCTGAAAAGTTACCAACTTTATTTTTTCTAGCGATTATTTTTCTCAATAAATATTGGTATGCAGAGGTGATTTGTTACCAACTTTATTCTGACTCTACACTTCTGCCAATATTTTGTTATTTAAGGCCATCATGGAGACTAATAAATTGATATGAGTTTATAACTCATACTTTAGTGTATTTAACTGGCTTATCGGCAGGCAAAAGGGTTTCTGAAACAAAAAACCGCAAACCCGACTCACTCTGTTACCAAGTGGGCAGGGCTTGCGGTGTTTAGCGCGTTTTTAGCTATTAATCCCGGGATTTATCGCACAGCCAGGTTGGCAGCCCCGCTGATATCCGAGGCATAATCCATTATGTGATAGATCATGTTCTGCTCGTTGGTGCCCGTTACCAGATGGGCACCCGGCCCCCTGGCATAAATGCCCACATCCTCACCGGCATGTGTCTCGCTGCCCAGTGGCACCAATGACTCCTGGTGGAAGCCCGGCGTGGTGGTGTCAACGTTGGTCAGGTCCTTTCGGCCGGCGTTGATGGGGTCGCCATAGGTACGGTCCGCATCGGTCTCGCTTCCATAGTCGCGCATGCCGAGGCCATTGGCATACCCCAGGGTGGTGTATGGCAGATCATCCGACGCCAGTTCAGGCTGCTCCGCCCCAATGCTCACCACCTTACCGAGAATGGGGTTGCCGCGCTTGGGATAACCGGCCATCGTGAACACATGGCTGTGATCAGCGGTGACAATAATCAGGGTATCCTCCGGGTTGGTTTGATCCGCGGCCACTTTTACGGCTTCGGCCAGTTCAATGGTATCGGTTAAGGCGCCATTGGCACTGCCGGCGTGGTGGGCGTGGTCAACGCGGCCCGCTTCGACGGTCAGGAAAAACCCGTCCGGATCGTTATCCAGAATGTCGATGGCCTTGGCAGTCATCTCACTCAGTGACGGCTCACCGGCAACATCATTGCCACGGTCAGCCTCGTACTGCATGTGCGACTCGTTGAACAGGCCGAACAACCTGGACGTGGTTGCGGCGTTGACGCTGTCGAAACCGGCATTGTCATACACGTATACGCCTTGTGGATACTGAGCCTGCCACTCGGTGACCAGGTTGCGGCCATCGGTGCGGTCGCCTTCGACACTGGATCGCGCATCCGGGCTGTTGAACCTGGCATCATTTGGCAGGAAGTGGCGACGGCCGCCGCCCATGACCACATCAAGGCCGTCAATATCCGCGCCGGTGCGTGCTTCGAGGTTTGCTTCAAAGTTCACCAGTTGGTCGGCAATATCCTGGCAGCCGTCGGTAACTGCCTCGGGAGGCATATCGGAGATGTCTTCCCAGTTACGATCTGCCGACTTGGCGTAGGTGGCTGCCGGCGTGGCGTGAGTGATACGGGCAGTCGATACCACCCCGGTGGCCTTGCCAGCAAGTTCCGCCAGCTCCGTCAGTGTCATCAGCTCGTTACCCGTGGCCGAACCACAATCGCCCCGGCTAACGTCTTCGTCCACGCCAAGCACGCCTACATCGGTTTTTACACCAGACACCATGGCTGTCATTGTGCCAGCGGAGTCGGGCACTTGCGCATCTACGTTATAAGTTTTGGCCAAGCCGGCGAACGGAAAACGCTCGAAGCTCAGTTGATGCTCTTCCCCCGGCTTGCCCTGATTCTGGCCATCCAGAATACGCGCCGCTGTGACGGTTGAAACGCCCATGCCATCGCCCACGAACAGGATAACGTTCTTTGCCTTGCCCCGTGCATCGGCGATGGCCGCCTGCAGGGAGCCCGATTGAGTGACAGGGGCCACGGTACCGGTAACCTCGGCCCAGGCCGCTTTCGCCGCTTCGATATCCTGTTGGCCCTGCTGGAACCAGGGGTTGGTCAGCGACGTTTCCAGTTGTTGCGAGGAAAGGCTGGTCACAGCCTCATCGGCTGGCTGCACGGGGCTGTTATCGTCGTCATCCGTGCACCCGGTCAGGACAAACATTGAAGCCGTCAGTGCGCTGTAAAAGAATTTGTTCATTGCCTTGCTCCTTATTCTTCGATTAAGCCCAGAGCCTGGTCGATCAGGTGAAAAACCGTGCTTTGTTCGATGGTTCCCTGCGCCAGATGAGCACCCGGTCCTTTTGCATGCAGACTGACGTCCTCACCGGAATGGGTCTCGCTACCAAGCGGAACCAGCGCCTCCTGGTGATAACCAGTGGTGGTGGTATCCACGCCAGTAAGATTCTGACGTCCGGCGTTAGGTGCCTGGCTGTAGGCCACGTCTGAATCCGTTTCCATACCAAGATTACGGAAACCGAGTCCGTTGGCGTACCCCAGGGTGGTGTAGGGCATGCCATCGGCGGCCAGTGCCGGCTGCGTCTCGCCAACATTAACCACCTTGCCCAGAATCGGGTTGCCCCGCTTCGGATAACCGGCCATCGTGAACACATGGCTGTGATCAGCGGTGACAATAATCAGGGTATCCTCCGGGTTGGTTTGATCCGCGGCCACTTTTACGGCTTCGGCCAGTTCAATGGTATCGGTTAAGGCGCCATTGGCACTGCCGGCGTGGTGGGCGTGGTCAACGCGGCCCGCTTCGACGGTCAGGAAAAACCCGTCCGGATCGTTATCCAGAATGTCGATGGCCTTGGCAGTCATCTCACTCAGTGACGGCTCACCGGCAACATCATTGCCACGGTCAGCCTCGTACTGCATGTGCGACTCGTTGAACAGGCCGAACAACCTGGACGTGGTTGCGGCGTTGACGCTGTCGAAACCGGCATTGTCATACACGTATACGCCTTGTGGATACTGAGCCTGCCACTCGGTGACCAGGTTGCGGCCATCGGTGCGGTCGCCTTCGACACTGGATCGCGCATCCGGGCTGTTGAACCTGGCATCATTTGGCAGGAAGTGGCGACGGCCGCCGCCCATGACCACGTCAATCCCATCGGTATCCACGCCAGCGTAACGTTGTTCCAGAAGTTGCTCGAAACTGACCAGCTGATCGGCAATGTCCTTGCAACCGGCCTGAACCGCTTCAGCAGGCATATCCGAAATGTCTTCCCAGTTGCGATCTGCCGATTTGGCATAGGCAGCGGCGGGTGTGGCGTGGGTAATGCGTGCGGTGGAGACCACACCAGTGGATAAACCCTTGATTTCCGCAAGCTCCAGAGCGGTTACTACTTCATTGCCTGCAACCGTGCTGCAATCACCCCGCTGGACATCCTCGTCCACGCCCAGCACGCCCGCATCGGTTTTCAAACCAGACATCATGGCGGTCATGGTGCCCGCTGAATCCGGAACCTGGGCATCGGTGTTATAGGTTTTCACGAGTGTCGTGAAGGGGAAACTCTCAAAGCTCAGCAGATTTTCCTCGCCCGGACTGCCCTGCCTCTGGCCTTCCAGAATGCGCGCAGCGGTAAGGGTGGACACCCCCATGCCATCGCCCACAAACAGAATGACGTTTTTCGCCTTATCCGAGGACTTCAGGGAGAGCTTCTGCTGAAGCTGTGCCGCGGCGTTAATAAACCAGGTATTGCCCTTTTGTGAGGTCGGTAGTATCTCTGCGACGACACTGGCGGACAATGCCAGCCCGATCGCCACGGAAATTAACGCTCTTTCCAGATTCATAGCGCATATCCTTTCAACGGTGTTGTTGTCTGCCACTCCGGTACAACCTGTTCATCGAACAGAATTCCGGATCGACTCCGCTAAAAAGATAGGGGCTGGTTATGACGTTAATCCTACATTTGTGTTACTCAGGCATTAAGGTTGTCTGGCCGCAAAAGATTCGACTCACTCTCCTCCCCGGACGCTGATGACCAGGACCCGCCAGCGCAAACAGAGGCGCGCCGGCGGAAATTAGAGAGTTATCGGAGAGTTATCGGAGAGTTATTGAGTAGCCTCCTCTACCCTGTCACCCGCTTCCTCAGCGGCATCTCCCATCTCCTCAGCTGCGTTTTCCGCTCCTTCCTGTAAGATTCCCATGAAGCCAACGATGTTGTGGCCCTGGGTTTGATCTGCACGACGATCGAACCAACGCAATGTCACAAAACAGTGTATAAACTGTTTTACACACATTAATAAGCTGTGATATTATTGTCACATATTCGGCTATAACCTGATTTGAGCAAACAGAATGCCAATTGAAAGACTGTTTAACGAAGGTGATGTTCAGCGGCTGATCGACATGAATGCGGCACCGCCATTTGGGAAGCGAAACAGCGCCTTAATCATGGGCGCCCTGTACTGGGGGCTTACTCCTTACGAGCTGAGCTTGCTGAGACTGGAGGATGTAATGGACCAATCGGGCGATTTTTTCCGAATCTGGACCCTCCCTGCGAGCGCTTCCTATAACGGCGATGCGAGAGAGTTGCATACAGAGGATCACGTACTGCCCTTCTTTGAGCAATACATGGACTGGAGAGTGGCTGAGGGGCTCCGTACTTGCAATCAGCCTTGGTACCGGGGCGTCGACCCGAAGAGCCATTTCTTTTTGAATGACCGGGGAGAACCGTTCAAGTTGTCGCCCAGGAAAAAAGGCTCCACGGACTACCAGCCTCGTACCATGAACTCAAAACTGAAATCGTTTATTGAGAAGGCAGGCATTGAGGGGGCAACCGTCGCGACGTTCCGCGATAGCTGGATCAAGGCAATGTTTGATCATGGATGTCATCACAAGGACTTGATGAGAGTTTCCGGGATAAAACAGAAAGAGACGATCGACAGAAAAACTCGCCCCGCGATCCAGGATCTGGCGAAGGTGTTCAAGGACATATATAGCCGGGTCCGTGTGGCAGAATAAGTGTTAGGAGGTGTTTGTGGGAACGAAAGCGATGAAAGATGCAGGCATAACCAAAGCTGCAATGCTGAAAGAGGTAAAAGAGGCTTTCTCCGCAATCTTGGCTGAGCAGGATACCCACTACAATACGGCCCTGATTGTTGCGCACCTCAACCTTGCAGAGGGTGTCACGGAGGGCTTGATTGCCGGGACAGAGATTACTGGCACCATCCGAAGGCTGTCCGAACGGATTTATCGGGAGCGCGAAAAACCGTTCTCCGATGAAGCAGATGCGGAGATTGAGCGTCTGACAGCTCAGAAGGAGCGCTTAGAAGCGCTGGACCGAATCATCAATTATTGCTAGTTGAAAACTGGGGGAAGATCGTGACTGAAGGACGCCTTTATTTTGAAACAGCACCAGTGTCTGAACTGTGCGGATGCGTATCGGTTGCCCTTACCGATGTTGAACAGGGACGGCTTTCGCGGGCCATTACGACGGAGCGTAAGGATGCGCTGATGAAGCATTTCATCGAAAGCGGTCGTGATCGAAGCTATGACGCAGACTGCCCCCGTTGCGATACTGGCATCAAACACTAACAGGAAAACGGAGCACTTAAAATGGAACGACCTGTTAATAACGCGAAGACCAACAATAGCAGAGGCCATTCATCCAGATTTATGTGGGCCGGCTCAATTTTGGTCATTTTAGCCGCTCTCCTTACTGTTTTTGGTTACGAAGGGATTATTGAAGGCGGATTAACTATAAAAGTTGTTACCGGAGTGTTTGCATTACTAGGGGCGGTGTTGCTTGCAATTTCTCTTGACCAGTTACACTGGTCCCGAGATTAGATCTACGTCAGAAAAAAATAGATCGACCAATGGGAATCCGATATATGTTGGAAAGAATTACTAAGCGTGGTCTTTGGATCATCATTGCTTTGCTTCTGGCTGCTGCGTCCCTGGATCTGCTGGCTTCCGGCATGAATTACTTTGAGGGTGGTAGCAATTCCAGCCTTATGCCTTTGCTGCTATCCCCGTTGGTTATGGTTGCGTCGTTCGTCTGGATGGTTGCTGCCGTGCGACGAAAAGAACCTTTTATCAAATGATGGGAATTCGGAGCAACGGGCATGACGCAGGAAGAGATCGCTGATCTGGCTGAAATGGTTACCGGGTATGCGAACGGGTTTGATCGGGCGCTCGCTTCATCAGGCCTGTCCCAGTCGGAACTTGAAGAACTTCTACTCGACGAAAATGTTGAGCAATGCCCTGACTGTGAGTGGTGGGTAGATTCGTCAGAATTGTTGAACGACGACGATGTAATAGATGGCCACTGCGAAAACTGTAGAAACTAAAACATTGGAGAACGGAGCTGAGTCATGAGCCAGTATGTGAAGGTCACTCTGAAAGAGTTTCAGGATATGCGTGAAGCGATTGAGAGCAATGCATCTCACGCTCAAGGCGCTGGTGAAGATAGCTACGATGAGGCCATCCGGGCTCAAAAAGCGGCAAGGGCAATCGAAAGAAGAAACCAAATTGACCCACCACCTCACATTCAATGACGCTGGAAACCAGAGAACCGAATGTTTTTGACAATTTTCCTTGGGATTATGGCCGCTGTCTTCACATGGCTTACGAAGCTCCAGGGCAGAAAGAACCTTTTTCGAGCAGTCGTAAATGCAGTCCTCGGTCTTCCTTGTCTAGCCTGGGCCACCTATCGGATATGGTCAGGTCAGCATCCTGTCTCGCATCCGACCCTACTGACAGATAAGCAGATCGACCATCTGGCGACCCTGCCGCCTGAGCTATTCCTGGCCATTGGCGCAGCAGGACTTATCACAACAGTTCTGGTCTGGGCCATCTACGACTCAGCATCCAGGCCACATCTTTAACATGGGAATCCGGTACAAAGTTACCAACTTTATTAGTACGGGTTGCAGGCTTTCCGGCGTTTGAACAGCGAATTTTTGCCAAAAGTTACCTATTCTATTTTCCAGGGTCGTGTTCGCAAATCCATTTTATGCGGCCTTCGGCGCTGATTTGTTACCAACTTTATTTCAAGCCCACAGGTGCTGTGAGGTCACGATAAAGCCTTTGATCGGCTATTTTTCGAGTGGAAAAGTCAGGCTATTCCCCTCATGACCGTTGGGGAATGGCCGAATACGAACTAGATAAGTGAATACATCATCTCTTTTCTAACGCAGAGCCCCCTCTGCGCTCCTCCTGCTGGAATGAAACGCGCCGTTACCGATATTCGCAAGTAGTTTCCCTCTCGCCTTCTGCTTTGTGTCATTCCTTTTATCATGAGATTTCACAGTGTTATGACATTTACTGAGCTTAAATTCAGTATATTAGGCATCCTAAACGATAGTTCAGGCGCCAACCAAGGAAGCGAATAGCAACCGGGAAAAGCGCAAAAATTATCAAATCCCATTATTGGAGAGGCAATGCCATGAATTACTCCGAACCCGGGCCATTCGCAAGGAGGTCCGCAGTCACCCTGACAGTAGGTGTTTTTACAGCCATTTTGCTTGCCGGCTGCGGCGGAGGAGGCAGCGGCGGAAGTGGCGGCACAAGCAGTTCATCGACCGACTTCAACCAGCAGACCGTTACGATAAACACTTCTGAAAGCACTGTTGAAACTCGCCAGCTCAATGGTGAGATTGATGCAGCTTCCATTACCGCCGTTTCAGGCTTCGACAGTCCGAATATAACCCCAAGCGCCGAGGAAGAGACCCTCACTATCACCGTGGGCGACTTGGCGAACTCGGATACCGAACGGTTCACGCTCAAAACGAATGCCGGCCTGACCTACACCATTGTTGTGAACGCCGAAAACACAAGTGCCAGGGCCATTGTCGAACAGGCCGAGACCCTGACCGAAATCACATCGCCTGGAACCTTGGCAGCTGATGATCTGCGTTTGCTGAATATCGTTTTGGAGCTTGAGTACCTGGCCGGCAGTATCAGCGAATCCGAAAAGTTGGCGACGAGCGATGCAGCAGTGACTTCGGTTAACGGTTTTGCTAATTCACTTGAAAACGAAATCACCCTTCTCGGCCTGGCTCTGACCGATTACAACGCTGGTGATATACCCGAAACAGACCTGGAACAACGCCTCTCCGCGGCGTCCGGAGCGCTGAGTGATATCGGAAATGCGGGTGAGTCCGCTCTCGACAACGTCATCGACACCCTGACAGCTATGGGCATCGCGCTTCCCGCAGATCTTGAGGCTACTGACCCTCTGGCCTACGTCGAGCAAGCTGATCGATTCAGCCGGTTCATGAACGCCAATTACGGCTCTTTCGATTCAAACGGCAACTTCACGTTCAGCAACAGCTATGACTTCCTGAACGCTGTTTTTCACTACGCCAGCCAATAAGCCGCGGGAGATCAACATGAAAATCCTAAAGACACACTTTGCAGTATCCGCGCTGGCGGCAGTATTCAGTGCTGACTCACTCGCAGCGACGAAGACGCTGGCTGAGCCGGTGGATATGAATATCCAGGAAGTTCACGGAGAGATCCGCCTGATCGTAAAACGTGAGTTCGTGAACGGGGAAATCGGCTACGAGAAAATCTCTGTCCCGGCTGACGAGGCCGATGCCCGGGAAGCGCAGCTTCTTCAGGATCCCTCGGTGCTTTTGGTTGAACGGGATACCGTTTCGTTCAACCCTATTCCGACCACTAAACCCGTAAGCACCGCTATCCAGGCGGTTCTGAATGGTGGTGACCCGGTGGAATACAGCGACCCCCAATACGCGAATCAGCGCTATTTTCGCGCCGGAGAAACCTACAATACGCGTTTAAGTGAAGCGCATGGCCGCGTCCGCTTTACCAACAAAATCAGAATCGGGATTGCTGATGGCGGGTTCGTTCAGTCTCCGGAAGTTACTTTTAGCGAGGGTTCCAGCCTTATCCTGGGGGCTCCGTCAGATCAGTTCTACAATAGCGATCCTGAGATTGATTGCGCAAGCCAAACCGATAATCCAAGCACTCACGGACATTGGGTTGCGCAGATTGCTGCGGCAAATTCCAATAACGGTCTGGGCATCGCGGGTGCAACGCGCAACGTCGAGCTGGTCGCGGGCAATTCGCTTGGCTGTACCGGAAGTGGCTTTCTCAGTGACGCTGCGGATCACGTACGATGGTTTGCGGGAGCCAGTGTTAATGGGCTCACAGATATCAGCGGGCCCGTAGACATTGTCAATATGTCGCTGAGCGCCCCAACCATTTGCCCGACCTACATGCAGGACGCCATTGATTACGCCCGGGCACGGAACATCACTGTCGTTGTCGCCGCAGGCAATGACACTGACGACACTGCTAACCATGCGCCTGCAAACTGTGAGGGCGTCATTACTGTGGCAGCGACTGAAGCGGACGGCGACCTTGCTGATTATTCCAATTTTGGTGATGCGGTATCCATCTCAGCCCAAGGCTCACAAATGGATATTTTCACCGAGGATGGGGAAATCAGTTTTGTCTATGGAACCTCTTTCGCCTCTCCATTGGTCGCTGGCGTAATCGCAGCCGCTTTATCAGAGCGCCCAAACCTCACCCCAGCAGAAGTCGATACCATCATTGCCCAGTCCGGTAAGCCGCTTAATGACAATGTAACTAGAATTGGCTCAGGGATCCTCGACTCGATGCTGTTCATGGATGGTGCTGGCGTGCCGCGCGAGGCGGTAACGGCACAATCCGCATTGACTGGTGAGCGTGAGCAATACCAGGAAGCGCTGACCCATCCCGCAGCCACCGCATTTCTTCAGGCGCGGACGGGAACCACCGGCGCGTGTGAGCTCTACCAGGCCGATGGCCGCTACCTCGAAACTCAGGGTGCCGAAGACTCAATCGCGGTATTCAGCGTGGCTGCGGGCGAGCCCCTGCACCCGACTGACTCCACCGCCATCATCATCAACAGCACTGCAGGCGCTGACAGGCTCATCATAACGCAGGCCGACATCGACGCGGCAACGGCCAGCAATCGTCAGCTTGGGGTTGCGAACTGCAATATAACCACTGGCTCAAACTGCTCAGTGAAAGACAACGTGAAGGCTTTCGATCCGGCAGATATTACGCTGCCAGCAATCTGTAGCTGATTCACATCGGGCGCTTCGGCGCCCACTTCGTCTTCTCTCCATCGACCGCCATGAGACACCTGTATGCTTAAAAACTACCGCGCATCGATCCTGATGGTTCTGACTGGGGTTGTCTTATCTGGATGCCTGTCGTCGACGGAAAAGCTGGCGATGCTGCCTGAACCAAAGATAAACCGCCCTTTTATCGCGGGTTGGCAACCAAGCACGGCGGACATCTCCGATAAGGATGCGCATAGAAATCTCCAACAGAACTACAATGAGGCGGTAAAGGCGGCAGCCTCTGACATGGGCTGGACGATCAAGCCGCTGGTTTCGACCAACGACAGCAACCTGTCGACCACCTTTGATCCGGCGCGATATCGGGCCGCATCTCGCTACAGCATTGATGCACCGGACATCGGTTGCGACGTTACAGTGAAAGAGAATGAGCGCGTCATATCGAACTGCTTGGTCAACGTGAATGTGGGTGGCCTGAAAGGAATGCAAACGCCTGATGGTGTGCATCTGGTCACCGGAGACGCCTGGGGATTCGATCAAAGCATGGACCACTTCATCAAGCTCGAAGCCAAAGATGGCCGCGCTCTGCCTGAACTGGCCTTCTCGAAGCTGGTCTCAGCTAACCTGCCCAACTCCATCTTCATGTACCTGCCGCAAGACGATGGAACCTGGTTGAATGGTGGCGAAATCGTTCAGTAGTTTTTCATTCAGTGGTTCTTTAAGGTGCGATCTGGCCTTTTCTGCCATTTGCCGCACGGGCCCGGGAGACTCTTATGAGGACGCTTCACTAATCCACGAAGGGATCATAGGCACGCGTCTCGGACAGCCACGCCTTAGGCTGACGGATTAGTCGAACCAGTATCACCAGGGCCAGTGTCACAAAATGGCTTTATTTGCTATTGTGCGAAGCTGATTGGTTTAGATAATAAACCAGACATGTCAGCGGGAGAGACCGAGTCGCACAATCGTGCGCCCGGCGCCGAAGGAGCAACTGCCCCGGAAACTCTCAGGCAAAAGGACCGCTGACATGAAGACTTTCCGAAGAGTTGCCAACGACTGCGTCCGTTGGCACACCGAAGGAGCAAGCGGCCGGTTCCGTTGGAGCGGTGCGTGAATCTCTCAGGTCCAGTGACGGAAGGGGTGCTTTCTACCATGCTGTGGAGAAAGGAAACCCTGGACGCCCCTGGAGAGTATTATGAAGCGAGTTGCAGTTATTGGCGGTGGTATCACGGGTATCACCACCGCATACACCCTGGCCAAGCGCGGCCTGGATGTCACCGTTTACGAGAAACACCGTTATGCGGCGATGGAAACCTCTTTCGCCAATGGTGGCCAACTGTCCGCCTCCAACGCTGAGGTCTGGAACAACTGGCAGACCATCATCAAGGGCCTTAAGTGGATGTCCCGGAGGGATGCGCCGCTGCTGGTTAACCCCAAGCCTTCCTGGCACAAACTGAGCTGGTTCGCCGAGTTCATCGCCGCGATTCCCCAGTACGAACAGAACACCACGGAAACCGCACGCCTTGCGATTGCCGCCCGGGATCACCTGTTTGCCTGGGCGCAGAACGAAGGGATCGACTTTGATCTGAAGAAACAGGGCATCCTCCATATCTACCGTGACAAGGCCGGGTTCGACCATGCGGCGAATGTTTCCAGGTTGCTGGCTGCCGGCGGCCTGGAACGTCGGGCGGTCACTCCCGAGGAAATGCGGGCTATTGAACCCACGCTGGCGGGGACCTATTACGGCGGTTTCTACACCGAAAGCGATTCAACCGGTGATATCCATAAGTTCACCAATGGCTTGGCGGAGGCCATTCTTCGCCTCGGCGTCAAAACCTGTTATGAGCACTCGGTGACGGAACTGAGTGCGGATCAGTCCCACGCCTGGGTCACCTCGTTTGATGGTGAAGAGCAAACTCGTGACACCTTTGATGGTGTGGTGATCTGTGCGGGCGTGGGTAGCCGGGAACTGGCCGCCAAGCTGGGGGACCGAGTCAACATTTACCCGGTGAAGGGGTATTCCATCACCGTTGAGCTGGACGACCAAGCCTCCCAGGAAGCGGCACCGACGGTCAGTTTGCTGGACGATGCCACCAAGATAGTCACCAGCCGGCTGGGAGATGATCGGTTCCGGGTTGCGGGTACGGCGGAATTCAGCGGCTATAACCGTGATATCCGGGATGACCGAATCCGGCCGCTCACCCGATGGGTCGAGCAGTGTTTCCCTGGGGTTTGCACCCGCCGCGTCGTACCCTGGGCAGGGCTGCGCCCCATGCTGCCCAATATGATGCCGCGAGTCGGTCCGGGCCGGTTGCCCACCGTGTTCTATAACACGGGTCACGGTCATCTGGGCTGGACCCTGTCTGCAATCACTGCCGAGATGGTGGCGGATGCTGTTGCGTCCGCGGTGTCAGGCACAACAGCGAGTACAGCCGGCTAGTGTTGGGAGATCGTGCCGAACTAACGTCGTTCGGCAGGCAGGAGTTCCTGGCTTTTGGCCGCGAGTACGGAATCAGCTACCGCTTCCCCGGCGTCGACGGCCATGACGCCCCCGATGACGATTCAACCATCGCCCGGGGGTGGATTGATGAAACCCCGCTACCGTCGGGGTTTCGCTTCACTCATTCCGACCTGACGATCTCCCACAGCTACGAATCGGTGTCGCTGGGCCATGCGCCCCTGTTGATGGTGATCGTGCTCGAAGGACGCATCCGCCTGTCGGTTGGTGCGGTCGAGCGGGAGCTTGGGAGTGGCATGGCTGCCAGCCTGCAATTACGACCGGAATATGCACTGGCAGCCTATCAGCCTGCTGGTCAACGTTTGAAAACCATTGTGTTGGCTTTTGATCCCGGTGGCCCGTTGCCGGCGCAGACCGAACAGGGGTCTCTGCGAGCCCTGCTCAGGGGGGTGCAGGACCCAGTGGTGCTGTGGGACGTTCCACCGGGTCTCATGACGGCTCTTGAGCAACCCCTTGGCGTCGGGCTGCCTGAGCTTCAGAAAACACTGGTGCTGGAAGGTCTGGCTCTGCAGTTGGTGGGTTATGGTCTTCCGGAGCCGGTGCCAGCGATTGAACGGAAAAGTCGCGCGTCCACCCAGGAACACCAGCGCCTGGAGGCCATTCGTCAGCTGATGGAATTCGCCCCGACGGACAATTACTCCCTGACGGATCTCGCCAGCCGTGCCGCAATGAGTCCCAGCAGTTTGCGTAGTAAATTCCGTGCGACCTACGGATTGTCGGTGTTCGGTTATCTGCGGAAGTGCCGGTTGAACCTGGCCTGGCATTACCTGGAGCAGGGATACTCCGTTCAGCAGGCTGCCCACCGGTCCGGCTATCGACATGCCACTAACTTTGCGACCGCGTTCCGGCGCCAGTTCGGTGTTTCTCCCAAAACCGTCGTTTGAATCACGGTATTTATCATTCCGCATATAAATTCTGTCACTTGGCATATCTAATGCTGGATCTAAAAGCGAATAATTCGCATTAAATTATCGTTAGACCCAAGTGAGGTTTTCATGTTCCGACATTCCCGTTTGTCATTTGCGGTTGCCATGGCCCTTGTCGGTGTCACCGGCGCGCCATTAGCCGTTGCCCAGGAACAGGGCGAACCGAAAATGCTGGATGCGCTAAACGTAACAGCGACCCGCAGCGCCACGAAAACCGATACCCCGGTGATTGAAACCCCGCAATCAGTATCTGTTGTCAGCCGCGAAGACTGGGAAGAAAAAGGCGCCCGTACGGTGCAGCGCGCCGCCAGCTATACCCCGGGTGTGGGTACGAACCAGGTGGGGTCTTCCAACCGCTACGATTATCTGATTCTCCGCGGTTTTTCCGATGGCAGTATCAATAACACCTATCTGGATGGCCTGCGGGTGATGAACGACGGTGGCTCCTACAGCTCCTTTGCCATTGATCCCTGGTTTCTTGAGCGTATTGAGATTGTTAAAGGCCCGACCTCCGTTCTCTACGGCCAGGGCTCCCCTGGTGGGATTGTTGCCCTCACCAGCAAGCGTCCGGAGTTCCGGGATGGGGGTGAAATCCGTGTCTCGCTCGGCAACAACGCCCAGCGCAGCTTTGCCTTTGATGTCACCGGTTCGGTGGATGATGAGCAACGGGTTGCCTATCGTGTGACCGGCATTGCTTCCGCTGCTGACGCGCAACAGGACCACGTGGAACTGGACCGTCGCGCCATTGCCCCGTCGCTGACCTGGGACATGACCGACGAGACCAGCGTGACTCTGCTGGCCTACCTTCAACGTGATCCGGAAGGTGGCTACCACAGCGGTTTGCCGTACGAGGGCACGGTGGAGTCCCGCGACGGCCAGAAAATCGACAACACCTTCTTTGAGGGCGAACCGGACTACGACCTTTTCCGGCGCGACATGACCATGGTGGGGTACGATCTGGAGCATCGAATCAACCGTAACTGGTCCGCCTTGCAGAAAGCCCGTTACCTGGATTCGGACGTTGAGCTGAAACAGGTCTATGCCTACGGCTGGGCCTCGGCCACTGAGCTTAACCGCTACTACTCCGGTGGCGATGAGGATCTGCAGGCACTCACCGTTGATAACCAGATTCAGGGGGAATTGACGACTGGCGCGGTGGATCACACCGTATTGGTGGGGGTGGACTATCAGCAGCGTGAGAACGACGTGGTCTGGCCGTCGGGCGCCTTTCCGGCCATCGATGCCTTCAATCCTGAGTACGGGGCCGATCCCTCAGCCCTATACCCCCCGCAACGCAATCTCCGCAAGCAGAAACAGACCGGGGTCTATCTGCAGGACCAGCTGGCCACCGGTGGCTGGCGGTTGACGTTGGGTGGCCGTTACGACTGGGTGGAGATCGAGAACACCAATCGTGACACCGGTGTAGTGACAGAGCTGGACGAAACCCAGTTCAGTGGCCGTGCCGGGCTGCTCTACCTGTTCGACAACGGCATTGCACCCTACGTGTCCCACTCCACGTCGTTTTCGCCCAGCGCCTATACCGACGAGAACGGCGACCTGCTGGCCCCGAGTGAAGGCAAGCAGATAGAAACCGGGCTTAGGTACCAGCCGGTGGGAACCACGGACCTGTATACGCTCTCTCTGTTCCGCATCAACCAGGAGAATCTGGCCACCAAGCAGCCACAGGAGTCCTTCTACCGCAGTATTGGTGAGATTGAGTCCCAGGGTGTGGAGCTGGAAGCCAAGGCGCAGCTGACGGAGAACCTGAATGTCCAGGCCGGATATGCGTTCACGGACGTCACCTTTGAGAAGTCCGAGGCCTATCGCGAGGGCAATGCCGCCAGCCAGGTGCCGGAACACCAGCTGACCCTGTGGGCCGGTTACCGGTTCACGCAGGGAGTCCTTAATGGGGCAAACGCGGGATTGGGTGTCCGTCACAACGCAGACATCTACGCCGATGATGCCAACACCAAAAAGGTGCCGGACTACACCCTGGTGGATCTGGCACTGGGCTACGATTTCAGCAAGCTCGGCCTGGAAGGCGTTTCTACCCGGCTGAACGTGAACAATCTGCTGGACAAGGAATACGTGGCGTCCTGCTACAACAGTCTGGACTTCTGTTACTTCGGGGCAGAACGTAACGTTACGGCGTCGGTTTCTTACCGGTTTTGACACGTAAGCGGGAAGTGATAACGGTCATAATAAACCCTGAGTGCTGAAAACAGAGTCGATTCCGGCTCTGTTTTTAAGTAATATTACGAAACTCTTTTGAGTGGTCGTCCGGCCACTCTTCCTTGTTTCATGTAAGACCAAATAGGCACTCACCCTGTACCTTTGGGGGATTACCGGTTACACAAATATCAAGGAAGATGCGGGCCTTCTGCCACACAATTCCAACAAACCGTTTACTCAGAAGATTCCCGCAATGCCCACAACCGTTCTCTCCGGCTTTACCCACAACTTCCTGGGTAATGCGCCCACCTGGTACAAACAGGTCATCCTGCTTTTCCTGATTGCCAACCCCCTGATTGTCTGGACCCTTGGCCCGGCCGTGGCCGGTTGGGCGTTGGTGGGGGAGTTTATTTTTACTCTGGCCATGGCGCTGAAGTGTTATCCGCTGTTACCGGGTGGGTTGCTGGCGATTGAAGCCCTGTTAGTGGGTATGACGTCAGCGGATGCGGTGTACCACGAGGTGTTGGTGAACTTCCCGGTCATCCTGCTGCTGATGTTCATGGTGGCTGGCATCTACTTTATGAAAGAGCTGTTGCTGGTGACCTTTACCCAGATCCTGGTGGGTGTGCGGTCAAAGTCCGCGTTGTCACTGCTGTTCTGTGCCGCTGCGGCCGTTCTATCCGCGTTCCTGGACGCGCTTACCGTCACCGCAGTCATCATCAGTGTCGCTGTCGGTTTTTACTCGGTGTACCACAAGGTAGCTTCCGGCAAGGGTTATCATCACTCCGATCATAATGCCAACAGCGACGAACACGTGATTGAGCTGCACCGGGAAGACTTGGACAAGTTCCGGGCCTTTCTGCGTAGCCTGCTGATGCACGGTGCTATTGGAACGGCCTTGGGGGGAGTGTCCACCATGGTGGGCGAGCCCCAGAACCTGCTGATCGCCAAGGTAGTAGGGTGGGACTTTGTCAGTTTCTTCCTGCGCATGGCGCCGGTGAGCCTGCCGGTGCTGGTGGCCGGCCTGACCACCTGCTGGCTGCTGGAAAAGCTGCGCTGGTTTGGGTATGGCGCCCGGTTGCCCAAGCCAGTCCGCCAGGTACTGGAAGAGTTTGCTGACAACGAGCGCACCAAGCGCACGAAAGCCGATCAGGCTGCCCTGTGGGTACAGGCAATGGCGGCCCTGGTGCTGGTTGTTGGGCTGGCGTTTCACCTGGCAGAGGTGGGGTTGATTGGCCTTCTGGTGATTATCCTGATCACCTCGTTCACTGGCGTTACCGATGAGCACCAGATCGGTAAGGCCTTCCAGGAATCGCTGCCGTTTACCTCGTTGTTGGTGGTGTTTTTCGCCATCGTCGCGGTGATTCATGAACAACACCTGTTCAAGCCGATCATCGATTTTGTGCTCAGCCTGCCGCAGGATCAGCAGCCGGGCATGTTCTTTATTGCCAACGGGCTGTTGTCGATGATCAGCGACAATGTGTTTGTAGCCACCGTTTATATCAGTGAAATCAAACAGGCGCTGGACGCCGGCAGTATTGACTACGAGCATTTCCAGGAGCTGGCCATCGCCATCAATACCGGCACCAACCTGCCCAGTGTGGCTACCCCCAACGGCCAGGCAGCGTTTCTGTTCCTGCTGACGTCTGCAATCGCTCCGCTGGTGCGATTGTCCTACGGGCGGATGGTTGTGATGGCGTTTCCCTATACCATCGTGATGGGTGCGGTAGGTCTGTTTTGCGTCATCAATCTGGTTTGACCAAGCGGACATCACCATACCAGGCGGTGGCAGATGCTCCGGTGTTGTCGGAATCCGACATGATGGCGACGCCCACCAGCTTCGGCGGCTCTCGGTCAAAGGCCTTGTGGTAGTCCGCAACGATATCCCGCTCCACCGTGACCCATTCGCCTGTGTTCGCCGTCCCGGAGTTCACCGCTACCATCATCGTGGTATCGGTGAACGGGTTGGCAATGATTTCGCCAACCGGCAGCCGGTTGGCCCAGATGTAGTTCAGCGCATTGCCCGGCAGTTCCTCCCCGAACACCACTTCCACGGTCTTGCGTTTGGCGCGCTCGAAAAAGCCGGCTTCGTCCGGCTCGAACTCAAAGGCCACGTAGATTCGCGCAGGGTAGTCATCGCCCTCCTTTTTACGGGCGTTTCCCTGCTCATAGACGTTCGACACTTTCCACCGCCAGCGCAGGATCAGTGAATCCCCGGGTTCGACGGACACCCTGGCTATCAGCCCGGAGGCGCTGTTGTCCGTGGTGGCCTTGACCACCTGCTCGCCGTTGTCGTCCGTCAACTGATAGCGACTGTGGCGGTCTATCTTCGGAAACTCCATCGGTTCCCAGCCATCTTCCAGGGACGTTATGGTCGAAAACGCGGTGATCAGTGAGTTTTTCGTGCTGTCAGCCTGGGCTAAAGCGGCCATCAACGAAAGGGCGAGGGCGGCCGTCAGGTATCTCGGTAGCGGTGTCATGGGATGCTCCTATGGGTTTGTTTACTGACCGGTAACCGTCGAAAAAGTGCCTTGTTGTAATTTATCTTAGCCTATATAGTGTTTATATCCTTGGCTTAGTACCAGATATAGTGATCAAAGGCTGATCAATCACAGATCGCCCTCGTCACGATGATCGTGGTACCGGGAATCCGGTGAGACTCCGGAACTGACGCGCAGCGGTATTGGGGAACGAGCGTGGCATAAAGACACTGGCGAATGCCGGGAAGTCGCCACGCAAGGCCGAGCCAACAGGTTCACGCCCCTGAGTCCGAAGACCTGCCAGGGAATACAACTGCACCTTCGCGTATCAAGGTGAGCAGATCGGTTTTGCGTTGTCTCTGTTCAGAGCAATGCTCGCCCCTGCGTACGCGAAGGTCTTGGCATAACGCGTACTCAGGAGAACCGACATGTCCACTGCTACCCTGGCCGAGCCCGGCCAATCTGTCTCAACCAGCACCGCCTCCCTACAGGTTATTAAACGTAATGGCGCCCTGGTTGGATTCGACGCCAGCAAAATCAGTGTTGCCGTGACCAAAGCATTTCTTGCCGTCGAAGGCGATGAAGCGGCAGGCTCGGCCCGTATCCACGATTCCGTGGAACAGGTTACCCATCAGGTCATGCAGGCCATCAGCCGACGCTTGAAAGCCGGCGGCAAGGTGCACATTGAAGATATCCAGGACCAGGTAGAACTGGCGCTGATGCGGGCGGAGGAGCAGAAAGTGGCCCGCGCCTATGTACTCTACCGGGAGGCTCATGCCCAGGAGCGGGCCAGCCTGGCGCCGGTGGAGGCCCATCCCACGCTTACGGTGAAAAAAGCCAACGGTGAGGCCGCGCCGCTGGATCTGGGGCTGATGAAAGTTCAGGTGGAGCGCGCCAGCCACGGATTGGAGGGCATCGATGGCGAGTCCCTGGTGGAAGGGGCACTGCGGAACCTGTACGACTGTATCGCTGAGGAGGAGGTGCTGTCTGCGTTGATCATGACCGCCCGCGGCCGCATCGAGCAGGAACCGGACTACAGTGCCGTAACCGCTCGTCTGCTGCTGGAACAACTCAGGCTGGAAACCGCGGCCGCCTTGAGCCTGCCCCTAAGTTTGCCGCTGGCGGAAATATACCCGCAGGCCCTGAGCACCTTCATTGAGCAGGGTATCCACTACGAACTGCTCGACGAAGCCATGGCGGCGTTTGACCTGGAGCGGCTGGGTGCTGCCCTCAAGCCGGAGCGGGACCACCAGTTTGGGTTCCTCGGCCTGCAGACTCTCTACGACCGCTATTTCCTCAACTGGAAAGGTGCCCGGCTGGAATTGCCCCAGGTCTTCTTCATGCGCGTGTCCATGGGCCTGGCGTTGCAGGAAGACGACCCCAATGCCCGGGCCATCGAGTTCTACGACCTGTTGTCATCCTTCGACTACATGGCCTCCACGCCAACCCTGTTCAACAGTGGTACCCGACATTCCCAGCTTTCATCCTGCTACCTCACCACCGTTCAGGATGATCTGGAGGGTATCTATGGTGCCATCCGCGACAACGCCATGCTGTCCAAGTGGGCCGGCGGCCTGGGTAACGACTGGACGCCAGTCAGGGCTTTGGGCTCCCACATCAAGGGTACCAACGGCAGCAGCCAGGGTGTGGTGCCATTCCTGAAAGTGGTGAACGACACGGCGGTGGCGGTGAATCAGGGCGGCAAGCGCAAGGGCGCCGTGTGCGCTTACCTGGAAAGCTGGCACCTGGATATTGAGGAGTTCCTGGAGCTACGCAAGAACACCGGCGATGAGCGTCGTCGTACCCACGACATGAACACCGCCAACTGGGTACCGGACCTGCTGATCGAACGCATGCGCAGTGATCAGGACTGGACCCTGTTCTCGCCAAACGACGCTCCGGACCTGCATGACCTCTATGGCAACGCATTCCGGGAGCGGTACCAGGAATACGAGGCGATGGCGGCCAGGGGCGAGATTACTCTGTTCAAGACGGTGTCCGCCAAACTGCTCTGGCGCAAGATGCTGACCGTGCTGTTCGAGACCGGTCATCCGTGGATCACCTTCAAGGACCCCTGCAACCTGCGCTCACCGCAGCAGCATCGGGGCGTGGTGCACAGCTCCAACCTGTGTACCGAGATCACCCTGAACACCAGTGCGGATGAGATCGCCGTGTGCAACCTGGGGTCCATCAACCTGGCCGCCCATGTCCACAACGGTGAGCTGGATGTCCAGCGCCTAGAACGCACGGTCAATACTGCGGTCCGCATGCTCGATAACGTGGTCGACATCAATTACTACGCAGTGCCCCAGGCGAAGAGTTCCAATTTCAAGCATCGGCCCGTTGGTCTGGGCCTGATGGGCTTTCAGGATGCGTTGTATCGACTCAATCTGCCCTACACCAGCGCGGAAGCGGTGGAGTTTGCCGATGTGGCGATGGAGCAGATCAGTTATTTCGCGATCCGGGCCTCGGCTGCGCTGGCCGGTGAACGCGGTGCCTACGAGACCTATGAAGGCTCATTGTGGCATCAGGGTATTCTGCCCATTGACTCCATCAACCTGTTGAAAGAGGCCCGTCAGGACGGTGACCTGAGCCTGAATACCAGCAGCCGCCTGGACTGGACGGCGGTGCGGGAACTCATCGCCCGCAATGGCATGCGTAACAGCAATGTGATGGCCATTGCGCCAACGGCGACCATCTCCAACATCGTCGGTGTCTCCCAATCCATCGAACCGGCGTACCAGAACCTGTTCGTGAAATCGAATCTCTCCGGCGAGTTCACGGTGGTTAATCCATCTCTGGTTCGTGATCTGAAAGCTGAGGGTCTGTGGGACAACGTGATGGTGAACGATCTCAAGTACTTCGATGGCAGCGTGCAGCAGATTGATCGTATTCCGGCAGAACTGAAGGCCCGCTACGCCACCGCCTTTGAGATCGATGCCCGCTGGCTGGTGGAGGCGGCGGCCAGGCGCCAGAAATGGCTGGACCAGGCCCAGAGCCTGAACCTTTACATGGCGGAACCCAGCGGCAAAAAGCTGGATGAGTTGTACCAGCTGGCCTGGGAACGTGGACTGAAAACCACCTATTACCTGCGCTCGCTCGGGGCCACGGGTGCCGAGAAAACCGCGCCGGTAGCAGCACCGCAACCACAGGTATGCAGCATTGATGAGCCGGACTGCGAAGCCTGCCAGTAAACCCGACCGCCACCAATATTCCAGAGGTTAAAAGATGCTTAACTGGGACGACGAACCAAACACCCAAACCCGCCCGGCTACCCAGGAGGGTCCGGCCCCGGTCAATGTCGATGACAAGCGCGTTATCAACGGCGAAACCGACATCAATCAGCTGGCACCCTTCAAGTACCCCTGGGCCTGGGAATACTTCATGAATGCCAACAAGAACCACTGGACGCCGCTGGACGTGAACATGGCTCAGGACGTTCACGACTACCACCACCGCCTGTCCGCGCCGGAAAAGCACGTGTATGAGAACGTGCTGGCCTACCTCACCACCTCCGACATCCTGGCGATGCGCAACATCGGCCTGGCGGTGATGGAGAAGATGAGTGCCCCGGAATTGCAGATTTACCAGGCGCGGCAGGTGTACGAGGAAGCCATGCACACCTGGGCCTACCAGCACTGCATTGAAACCCTCAACCTGGACCAGAGCGAGATCTACAATCGCTATCGGGTGGTCCCCGCGATCAACGGCAAGATCCAGATGGCCAACCGCCGGCTGGATGCCGCCATGCGTTCTGACATGAACCTGCGCAACAAGGACGACCTGCAGGAGTTCATTATGTCCTACCTGTTCTTCGCAGCGGTCTTTGAGGGTGCCTGGTTCTACAACGGTTTCAGCCCCATCTTCGCCCTGCAGCGCCGGGGCCTGATGCGGGGCACCGGTGAGCAACTGCAGTACATCCTGCGGGACGAAGCCATGCACTTCTCGTTCGGGCTGAAAGTGGTGAACCAGATCCTGGAAGAGGAAAACATCACGCTGGACCCCAAAGCCGTGCGCGATATGTGGGACGAGTCCGAAGCCGCTGAAACCGCCTACGCCAACTACATCCTGCGGGACCCGATCCTGGGCTATTCCGCCGAGTACCACAGCGAGCAGTTCCGTTTTGTGGCCAATCGCCGGGCCAGAACCGTTGGCCTGGACGAACCGTTCCCGGGCGCGAAGAACGTCTCACCCTGGCTGGACGAGCAGGCCACCCTGCGCAAGGAGAAGAACTTCTTCGAAACCCGGGTCATCGAGTATCAGACCGGTGCGCAGTTGGAGTGGTAGCAACGTACTGACCTTCAGTCCGGCGGGCTGGCCGGCACTTACGTGCCGTTCAGAATCCAGCCTGCCGCCTTCTCCGCAATCATCAGTGTGGGGGAGTTGGTATTACCGCTGGTGATGGTCGGCATGACACCGGCATCCACCACGCGCAGGCCGGCGACGCCACGAACTCTGAGGTGAGGGTCGACGACTGCCATGTCGTCGTCTGCCCGCCCCATGCGGGTGGTTCCCACCGGGTGAAAAATCGTGGTGCCAATGTCTCCCGCCAACCGGGTAAGTTCCTCATCGGTCTGGTACTGAAGACCCGGCTTGAATTCTTCCGGCTCATACTTGGCCAATGCCTGTTGTTCTGCAATTCGGCGCGTTACCCGAAGGGAATCCGCTGCGACTTTGCGGTCTTCCTCGGTGTTCAGGTAATTGGGGGCAATGGCGGGCTTGATTCTGGAGTCCCGGCTACGAATGCGCACGCTACCGCGGCTCGTCGGGTTGAGGTTACAAACGCTGGCGGTAATGGCTGGAAAGTCATGCAAAGGCTGGCCAAATGCCTCCAGACTTAATGGCTGAACGTGGTACTGGATGTTGGCGTGCTCATATTCTTCGGAACTGCGGGTAAACAGACAGAGTTGGGAGGGGGCCATGCTCATGGGGCCGGAGCGGGTAAGCAGATATTCCAGCCCAATTCGTGCCTTGCCAATCAGTGAGTTGGCCATGGTGTTCAGGGTCTTCGCGCCCCGAACCTTGTAGACCGATCGAATTTGAAGGTGATCCTGAAGATTCTCGCCGACGCCGGGTAAGTCGGCAACAACCGGGATATCGTGCTCCCGAAGCAGATCCGCCGGGCCAATGCCCGACAACTGCAGCAACTGAGGGGATCCGATAGCGCCGGCTGAGAGGATGACTTCGCGGCGTGCGTGGGCGGTGATTTCCCCCTCTCCCGGTCGCTCCACGCGCACGCCGGTGCATCGGGGCATTTCACCGGCCGCCATGTCCAGCGCCATGACATGGGTGGAATGCCACAGTGTCAGGTTAGGGCGCGTCTTGGCCGGCCGCAGGAACGCCTTCGAGGTGCTCCAGCGCCAGCCGGAGCGCTGATTGACTTCGAAGTAGTCAACGCCTTCGTTGTCGCCGCGGTTGAAGTCCCGGGTCCGGGGAATGCCAGCCTGAACGCAGGCGCTGGCAAAATCCTCCAGAACGGTCCATTTCAGCCGCTGATGCTCGATCCGCCACTCACCGCCGTGGCCGTGGTAATTCCCGTGTTCCGGATCGGCGTCGCCTTCTTCGTCCAACCGGTAGTGATCTTCATGACGCATAAAGTCGGGCAGGCAGTTATCCCATGACCACGCCTGCTCTCCGGTAACATCGGCCCAGTGATTGTAATCCCGGGCCTGGCCACGAATGTAGAGCATGCCATTGATGCTGGAGCAGCCACCCAGGGTTTTCCCCCTGGGGTAGATCAGTGATCGACCATTCAGGCCGGGGTCCGGCTCGGTGCGAAAGCGCCAGTCTGTGCGCGGATTGTCGATGCAATAAAGGTAGCCCACTGGAATATGGATCCAGTGGTAATTGTCACGACCACCCGCCTCGATCAGCAGCACCCGGTTGGCCGGGTCGGCGCTCAGACGGTTGGCCAGCAGGCAGCCGGCAGAGCCGGCCCCGACGACGATGTAATCAAACTCGTGCTGCCCGTGTGCATTGTTGTTATTGGACATGGTCTGTCTCCCGGACTGGTTTGCGTGTTACTTGGCGGTTGGCATCACAAACTCGGCACCGGCATCGATGGAGTCTGACCAGCGCTGCATAATGGATTTCTGCCGAGTATAGAATTTAACGCCCTCTTCACCGTAGGCATGGGTGTCGCCAAACATTGAGCGTTTCCAGCCACCGAATCCGTGCCAGGCCATGGGAACCGGAATGGGTACGTTGATACCGACCATGCCAACCTGAATGCGACGACCAAATTCACGGGCGACGCTGCCGCTCTCGGTGAAACAGCTGACACCGTTGCCGAATTCATGATCATTGATCAGACGGATGGCGGTCGCAACATCGGGAACCCGCACGCAGGCCAGCACCGGGCCGAAGATCTCTTCCCGGTAAATTGTCATCTCCGGAGTGACATGATCGAACAGCGTACCACCCATCCAGAAACCTTCGCCGCAGCCTTCACCCGTTGACGCTGCATCGAAGTCGCGGCCGTCGACCACCAGTTCAGCGCCTTCAGCCACACCTTTATCAATATAACCGGTAATGCGCTGGTGAGCGCTGGCACTGACAATCGGACCCATTTCGGCGTCCAGGTTCATGCCGTTCCTGACCTTCAGGCTGCGTGCCCTCTCGGCCAGCCTGGGGATGAGTTTGTCAGCGACATCACCGACCAGAACCGCCACGCTGATGGCCATGCAACGTTCGCCGGCACTGCCGTAACCAGCGCCAATGAGTGCATCCACGGCTTTGTCCAGATCGGCATCGGGCATAACCACCATGTGGTTCTTGGCGCCGCCGAGGGCCTGAATGCGCTTGCCGTGACGGGCGCCATTTTCATAGATCAGATTGGCAATCGGAGTGGAGCCGACAAAACTCAGCGCCATGACGTCCGGGTGCTCAATGAGCGCTTCCACCGCACCCTTGTCACCCTGCACCACATTGAACACGCCGTCGGGCAGGCCAGCCTGTTTGAGCAAATCAGCGAGCATCAGAGACGCACTGGGGTCGATCGGGCTGGGCTTGAGCACAAAGGTATTGCCGGCAGCGATTGCCACCGGGAACATCCACATGGGCACCATCACCGGGAAGTTAAACGGCGTAATACCAGCGACCACGCCCAGGGGCTGGCGGGTCGTCCAGTTATCGATACCGGTACTGACCTGTTCGGTATAGTCGCCTTTGAGAAGCTGGGGAATACCGCAGGCAAACTCCACGATATCAATCCCCCGGGCAACTTCCCCCTGAGCGTCGGTAAAGACCTTGCCATGTTCGCGAGTAATCGCTTCGGCCAGTTCGTCTTTGTGCTGGTTAAGCAGTTCCAGAAACCTGAACATGACACGTGCGCGACGAATCGGCGGGGTGTCCGCCCAGCTTGGGAAGGCAGCAGACGCAGCGGCCACGGCCTGATCAACATCGCTACGGTTGGCAAGAGCAGTATGGCCTGAGACTTTGCCGGTAGCGGGATTGAATACGTCCTGAGTTTGACCGGAGCTGCCTTCTGAAATTCGCCCATTGATATAATGCTGGATCGCTGGATTGCTCATGGTTGTCTTTTCCTGTTTTTGATTCAGTTTGTTGTAAGGGCTCTGGAAGCCATTAATCGGGGCATTCGTCGCCATTGAATAAGAATTGAACAGATAATTTACGGTTGGTCAGGTACCGAAGCAATTGAGTTATTTTAAATCATGATATAAGTAATGCTTATATTGAAGCTCAGGAGGGAACGACGGCTATGCAACACTTGCAGGGATTACGTGCCTTTGTGTCTGTGGCTCGTGAGGGGAGTGTTTCCAGGGCTGCCGAGCGACTGCATCTGACACAGCCGGCAGTGAGCCTGAAGCTGAAACAGTTACAGGATGATCTTGGCCTCAGGCTTTTTCGGCGTAAGCCGCAGGGTTTGGTGCTGAGTGCTGATGGTCACAACCTGTTGCCGGTGGCCGAAAAGGCGTTGGCGGGGATAGCTGCATTTGAGCAAAGCGCCCAGGCATTGCACAGCACTGTTCGCGGACGCCTTAAGATTGGCACCATCGTGGACCCCGAATTTATCCGTCTGGGGTCGTTTCTACACCAATTGGTGGCTCGCGCGCCCCAACTTGAAACCGAGCTGCATCAGGGAATGAGTGGCCGGGTTCTGGAACAGGTCCGTAATGGCAGCCTGGACGTTGGTTTTTTTCTTGCCCCGCCAGGTCTGGGCGCTGGACAGTCATCGCCAGAATTAATGTACAGAGAGCTGACCCGGTTTGACTATCACGTTATTGCACCGGCGGGATGGGCGTCACGGGTGGCGGACAGTCGCTGGTCGAGCCTCGCCGGGCTGCCCTGGATCGTGACACCGCCGGATTTAGTGCACAATCGGTTATTGGCTGACGCAATGGAGCCTCATGGATTGGTTCCAAATGGCGTTGCACAGGTCGACCAGGAAGCCTGCATGCTGGACCTGGTCAGGGCGGGCGTCGGGCTCAGCCTGGCCCGGGATGCCCTGGCGATGGCAGAGCGACAGGAACGGGGGCTGGTCGTTGTGGAAGGCGTGCGTATTCCCTGTGCCCTGAGTTTTATCTGGCGCAAGGACCGGGAGGAAGAGCTGGTGATTGCAGAGGCGCTGGAGGCACTTGCCGGTGTGTGGTTGTTTGATACCCTCGATGCTGCCGAATCCGCCAAGGTTGGCGGTACGAGGCCTAATGATGAAAAGGTCGGTCCGTAAGTCAGGTAGCATTCATGGCTGGCGTCAGAAAGACCACGAGGCGAACAGTGCGCTGAAATTTTTTTGGAATAAACACCAGGCTCAGCCGTCTCCCTGATGAAAGCCACCCGAAACGGGTAAATCAGGAGGACGTAACCATGAAAAAGCACGTACTGACACTCGCAATCTGTTCCATCCTTTCCACCGGCGCTTTCGCCGCTGAAGGGTCTGGCTCGGCCAATGCCAACGCGCAGGCTGAGACCAACATGAGTGCGGAAGCCAGCACCCGCAACGGTGTTTCCGCGAACGGTGGTGCCTCTGCAAGCGCAGAGGGCAGTGTCAACGGCGAAGCCGCTCGAGACGAAGCTACCGACCAACGCCAGGCGGCCAGCGAAGAAGCCCGCGGAAGGGCCAATCAGGCGGTCAGCGCCGGTGTCGAAACTGGCGAGAAAGTGCGAGCAACCGCTGATGCCACGGCGGACACAGCTCGCGATGAAGCCGGTGAGAAGCGCGAACAGGCGCAAGAGCGCATGAATGAGGCTCGAAACGCCGAGATTCGCGCTGAAACCAATCAGCAGATCGGAACGTCTGTATCTGAGAGCGTCCGGAGTGAAGTGCAGAGCACCGTCAAGGGGACCGTGAAAGGGTCCGGCAGTGGCGGCCTACTGTAACAATTCCTCCAGACTCGCCGGGCCCTATGGCCCGGCTTTCTTTTGGACGCCCAACTTAAAGGAGCAGACATGCAGCTGATTCCACGTATTCTGACATTGCCGCTGGCCATTGGCCTGGCGTCACCGGCATTGATGGTTCAGGCGCAGGAGAAAGCGTCGGCGACTGGATATCTTGAAGGCGGTTATGAGCACGACAGCAACGTGACCGTGGACGAACTGAACACGTCCGCCGATGAGAGCGATCAGGCCTGGGTTTTCGACGCCGGTCTGGAAGGTATCCTGAAACCCACCGAGCGATTGAACGTGACGCTCGGCTATTCGCTCTCGGGCAGACGGTACCAGAACCTTGATGAATTCGATCAAAACATTCACCTGCTGTCGGCCGATGTCAGTTATGACTTCGACCCGGTCACCGTTGGCACCAGTTATTACTATTCCCACGCAACCCTGGGATCGGACCCATTCCTTGATTTCCGGCGTGCCAGTGTCTACCTGGGCAGCCTGCTCGCGGAGGACGTTTATCTGCGGGGCAGCCTGCAGGACAAGCGCAAGGAATTTGATGACAGTGATGCGCGGGATGCCGAGATAAAAGGCGCCAGTCTGGATGCATTCTTCTTTTTCAACCAGGCCCAGAGCCACTTTCTAATCGGCCTCGACGGTGATCGCGAAGATGCGGAGGCGAAAGCCTACGACAACGACCTGTTTCGGGTTCGGGTAGCGCTGGTGCATCGGTTTACCCTGGCCGGCGAGGAAAACCGGTTGCGGTTTGGCTGGCGCTATGAGGACAGAGAATATGAAGAGGTGACCGTCACCAGCACCGATCCGGTTCTGACGGACCCTCTGACCGGCGACCTTACCGAACGCTCGAGCAATGAGCGGGCGGACAAAGCCCGTATTCTGGAGGCCAGCTGGCGGATCGGGCTTAACGAGGTATTCAGTGTTGAGCCCAGTGTTTCCTGGGGCCAGTATACCTCGAACGTGGATTCCGCCGATTACGACAAGACCGTGGCGGGGGTGACACTCAGGGCGGATTTCTGAACCCCGGCGGTCAGAAATCCAGAAAGCCGTGACCGAATTCGGTGTCGCGGCCAGGACGGCCAAGATCCTTCGCTACATTGATCAGGGCACCAACGGCCTTGTCTTCCGAAAGTTCATTACGTCGGCAGGCCAGTGCAGCGGCAACCACCGGTGACGCCAGCGAGGTACCGCTGTCTGCAGCCATACCGGCGTCAGGGTGCGCTACCGGAACGGTGACGCCGTTGCTGGCAAACATCACCTGTTCACCCCGATTGGCCCAGCGGTAGAGCTTCCCGGAACGGTCCGCCGCCGTCACACCGATCACTTCCGTGTAGGCGGCCGGATATAATGGCGCGGCAGAGGGCCCTTGATTGCCGACCGCCGCAACCATCAGCACGCCGCGTTCCCTGAGGCGGTTCACCGCCGCAGCGAGAAGCTGGTTGTCCGGGCCTGTCAGGCTGATGTTGATCACGGACAGATCCTGACCGGCCAGCCAGTTCAGGCCTTCCAGTAAATGGCCAAGTGTGGCACCTGAGAGGCTGCGATCCCGGTCATAGAACACCGACGCGTTGAAGATCGTAGCCTGCGGCAGACGGGCAGGCCATTGCCCAGGGCTGTTGCCGACCAGCAGGCTGGCGACGGCCGTGCCGTGAATTGTCGGCTCAGTCAGTGCCCCATCCACTTCCGCCAATGCCAGAAAACGCTCCTGCACAATCTTTGCGTCGCCAAATACCCAATGGTCGGTGGCAATCGACGTGTCCACCATTCCAATGCGAACCGGTGCGGTGCAGAGGCTATGCCATTGCGGGATTCCGGTTTCGGGTGAGGGTTCTTTGGCGCCCGTCTGTGGTGCGTAGATATGATTGCGGTCCAGCCGATCCGCGAGCTCTGGCAGGGCGGCCCCTAAGGCTTTATGAGAATCCAGCTCGGCAGTGACCCGGAACCGAACGACGGTCATTCCCAGGCCGGTCAGCTCGTGGCGCCCGAGAACCGTGATCCCGGGCCGGTCAAGGCGGGCGAGTTCCGGAGCGGTACCGGTCACCAACCACTGACTTTCCACCGCCCGGGCACCGTCGTCCAGTCGAATATCATTGAACGCTTTCTGTCCCTGACGCGTGAGAATGGGAAGGACCGACGGTAACTCCACGAGTTGTTCCATGAGCTCTGTGGCCTGTGCGTTGATTTGTTTCTCAAGGCGACGGTCCATGGCCTGCTCCACCATGCGCTGCGTCTTCTGTTCGATCTGGCGGGTTATCGGATCTATCTGACCGCTGGTTACGTCGCCGACACCGATGGATAAGGCCGGCGCAGAAAGCGTGCAAAGTGCGATAGCAGGGAACAAGTGTCTCATGGGAAAAGGTTTCATCGTGCCCGTCCGACTGATGATGTGTGTCATACGATACAACGGCCCGGCGGAAAAAAAATTCCTTGGTCCATGGAATAAATCGGTTTCACGGCCGTTTTACCGATAACAACTTTGGAAATTGAAGGCTATGAAAGAGGAAATCACCGAATTATTACCAAGGCTCCGACGATTCGCCTACTCGTTGACCGGCTCCCTGTCAGACGCCGACGACCTGCTACAGAATACGGTGGAGCGTTTGTTGACCCGGGACATGCCGGACGACGCCGACCTTACCAAGTGGGCATTCCGGGTTTGCCGTAACGTCTGGATAGACGAGTGTCGCGCGCGTAAGGTTCGGCGGGATGCCGCGGAACATCCGGAGTTGACGGATGGCCAGGTGATCAATGGCGAACACCAGACCACCAAAGAGATCGAATGGCACCGAGTGGACGCTGCGATGGCAAGACTGCCACAGGACCAACGGCAGATTATCTCCCTGGTGGCAATCCAGGGCATGCCCTACAAAATCGTGGCTGAGATTCTGGAAGTGCCCAAGGGTACGGTGATGAGCCGGCTGGCCCGAGCCAGGGCGGCATTAAGCGAGGCCCTGGCGCCTGTAACCATGAGGACCGATTCATGAAGATGACTGATGAAACCCTGTCGGCTTTCCTCGATAACGAACTGACCGACGCGGAGATGGAAGCGGTTCGGGACCAGATTGAGAAGGATCCAACGCTGGCAGATCGACTGGCCGAGATGGCGTCCGTGGATGCCGAACTACAGGCCCATTACGGCTCGATCGATGACCGTCCCATGCCGGCATCAATTACCCGAATGCTGGAGGAAAAGGCCTCCCGGAGTGCTGCGCCCGCGCAGGACAATGTGGTCACTTTTCCGTGGTGGCGCAGGCTGCCCGGCCACACGGGTAAAGCGATCGCCGCCGCTATCATCGCGGGGGTGGCGCTGACGCAATGGCTGACGGTAGCAACGGACGGCGATCCGATGTCGCCCGCGGTGGCGAACGTTCTGGATAGCCAGCCCAGTGGCGAAGTTTACCAGGTTAATGACCAGGTAAGCTTGACGCCGAGACTGACGTTCCAAAGCCAGGCCGGCCAATGGTGCCGCCAGTTCCGCCTGGAGACGCAAACGTCCGCGTCGGAGCAAATTGCCTGTCGCACTGGCGAGGGTTCCTGGGAACAGGTGGCCACTGCCGAAGCAGAGCCTTCCCTGGCACCTGATGTATACCAGACAGCGAGCGGTGGCAGTGTGCTTGACGAGGAACTGGACCGGCTGATGGCCACGCCCCCCGTTGGGCCGAACCAGGAGCGTGCGTTGCTTGAACAGCAGTGGAGGCGTAATTAACAGTCCTGCGTCCCAGCGGTTTGCGGTTCCGGTGGATGGCAACACGGGGGAATCCAGCTAGTATCAAGGTGTTTATCCTTCGCTGACCTGATGGGGCTGTAATGACCGAATACTTTATCCAGGCGTTTATCTATCTGACCGCCGCTGTTGTCGCGGTGCCATTGGCGAAGCGCCTGGGTTTGGGGTCGGTATTGGGGTATCTGGTGGCGGGTGTCGTCATCGGGCGGGTGACGGGGCTGGTGGGCCAGGAAACCGCAACCATTCAGCATTTTGCCGAGTTTGGTGTGGTCATGATGCTGTTTCTGGTGGGCATGGAGCTGGACCCGAAATCCCTCTGGGCCATGCGGATTCGTTTGCTGGGCCTGGGCGGCCTGCAAGTGGTGCTCACCTCCGCTGCCGGAATGGCGATTGCCTGGTGGATGGGGCTGCAATGGCAGACCACCGTCGCCGTTGGCCTTATCTTCTCGTTGTCTTCCACCGCCATTGTGCTGCAGACCCTGAACGAGAAAGGACTTAGCAAAACCGAGGGGGGCCGGGGCGCTTTCTCGGTGCTGTTGTTCCAGGATATTGCGGTCATTCCCATGCTGGCGGTGATTCCCCTGCTGGCGATATCCGAACTGGCGGGCGTTGGGGCGACGGACCCCGGGCACCAGGGCGGTTTCAGCCTGGTGGCGCATCTGCCAGGCTGGGCTCACGCCCTGGTGGTGATCGGCTCTGTGACTACGGTGATCGTCGGCGGTCATTACCTGAGCCGGCCCCTGTTTCGTTACGTGGTTCAGTCCGGTATGCGGGAGGTTTTTACGGCCACCGCGTTAATGCTGGTGATCGGTATCGCCGCGCTGATGAGCATCGTCAATCTGTCGCCGGCGCTCGGGGCCTTCCTCGCCGGTGTGGTGCTGGCCAACAGCGAGTTCCGTCACGAACTCGTGGCCAACATTGAGCCCTTCAAAGGGCTACTGCTCGGATTGTTTTTCATCACGGTGGGTGCCGGTATCAACTTTGAGGTGCTGGCGGCGCAATGGGGCACAGTAATCACATTGGCGCTGGCGGTTATCCTGGTCAAGGCAGCAATTCTGCTGCTCCTGGCCTTGTTATTCGGGCTGCGGGGCCGTGATGGCTGGCTGTTCACCCTCGGGCTGGCCCAGGCCGGCGAATTCGGCTTCGTGCTGCTGACCTACAGCATGCAGAACAGTGTGATCCCCGCGGACATCGCCCAGCTTCTGGGATTGGTGGTGGCGCTGTCCATGTTCCTGACGCCGCTGTTGTTTATTGCCTACGACCGGCTGATCTTGCCGCGGTATCGTGAAGCCCGCAATGAGCAGCGGGAAGCCGATGTGATCGAGGAGCAGGCGCCAGTGATCGTGGCCGGGGTTGGACGATTTGGCCAGATTGTGTGCCGGTTGTTGCGCGCCAACAAGATTCCCATTGTCGCGCTGGATCTGGCCCTGGATCAGATCGAAAACCTGCGACGTATCAACATCAAAAGCTATTTCGGTGACGCCAGCCATACGGGGTTACTGGAAACGGCGGGCATCGCCCACGCGCGCTTGCTCGTGGTTGCGATTGACGACCGGGATAGAGCCGTGGCCCTGGTGCACCATGTCAAACAACACTACCCCGGCGTCTGGGTACTGGCACGGGCGTTCGATCGGGGCCATGGCTATCAGTTGCGCCAGGCCGGCGCTGACGACGTCGTGAGCGAAACCTACCATTCTGCGGTGGAGCTGGGTGGCCATGCACTGACCGCATTTGGCGTTCACCCATTGCGGTCGCGGCAGATGACCTGGGCATTTATCAATAATGAGAAGTCCCACGAGGACGAACTGTTCGACGCCTGGAAGGAAATCGAAGAGGGTATCCGCTTTAGCCCCCGTTATGGTGAGCTGTTCATGAAGCTGGAGGACACCCTGAGTGACGTGATGCAGCAGGACTGGGAACCGCCCAGCCGTGAGGAGGTGCCCTTGTGGTTACCTCCTAAAACGGATGAGTGAAACGCGCCTGGGGAGCGTGACTCGTCTTGCCATTGCTTCACCCCTTGTTCTTTTATGCAAACAATATTCTCAAATATTTGGAATACATGTCCGTAATCGGACAGGTTAGTCTGAATTCACCGAAACACGAAGGAGAATTCAGACATGAAGGTACTGATTGTACTGGCCCACCCGGAAAGGCGGTCATTCAGTGGGGGTTTGGTGGATGTGGCTACGGAAACCCTGAATCTGGCGGGGCACGAGGTAGAAATAGACGATCTCTATGGGGAAGGTTTTGATCCGGTGGAGCGTTCGTCGTGGTATGGCAAGCGTCAGGATGAGTGCTATTTTGCTCCGCTGACGGAGCAGCGGGCTCACTATGATGCCAATGCATTACCTCAAGACGTGCAGCGTGAGATAGCCAGGCTGAATTGGGCCGATCTGGTGATTTTCCAGTTTCCGCTATGGTGGCATTCTCAACCCGCCATATTGAAGGGCTGGTTTGATCGTGTGTTGGTCTATGGCGGACTTTACTCGGGAAGCATGCGCTATGATCGTGGCTATTTTCGCGGTAAACAGGCGATGTGTTCCGTGACCACAGGTTCGCCGGAGCAGGCGTTCATGCCATTTGGCCGCGCCGGCAATATGGTGGAATGGCTGTGGCCGGTTCATTCTTCACTGTATTACGTGGGCTATGACGTGCTGGCACCGCACATAAGCTATGGGGTGCAGGGTGGCGGCATCCGCTATCAGGAGGAAGGCGCGTTCCGGGACCATCTGGAGGCACTGAAAGACCAGTGGGCGCACCGGTTGTCGGGGATTGAACAGGACGCGCCAATTCCCTTTACTGGCTGGAATGACTGGGACGATGCCGGAGTGCTCAAACACTCGAATCCGACGCGTTGGCGGTTGTGAGCAACGTTGTGATTTGCCCTGAGAAGACTATGCTTGAGCTAAGGCCCGGAAGAGGAGAGCATCGCCTTGGCACAACAACGGGACGTCACGGTCTTTTACGATGAACGGGTATTGGCCCATCACCCCGATACCAACATGGATTTCCTGCCCGGCCGCCTGGACAAACGGGTACGTTCCATTCTTTCAGGCCTCAATGTGCAGTGGAAGTACCCCGAGCATCCAGGCCGTATTACCGCGATCATGGACTTGCTTGCCCGTGATCCCATTCCCGGTGTCCGGATCGAGCCTGGTAAGGCGGCAACGCCGGATCAGTTGAGCCGGGTTCATACGACTTCGTTCCTGGACGACATATTCTCATTGCGGGACGAAAGTGCGTGGCTGGATGTGGATACCACAGCCGTTTCACCGGGCAGTGTTGAAGCTGCCGAAGTCGCTGCAGGCACGGCCATCGCAGCCGTGGAAGCGGTGGTTGAGGGCCGAACGAACAGCGCCTTCGCAATGGTCAGGCCGCCTGGTCACCATGCTGAGCCAGTACGCGCAAGGGGGTTCTGCCTCTTCAATAATGTTGCCGTTGCGGCTGCACACGCGCAGGCGGAGCTGGGCTGTGAACGGGTATTGATCGTCGACTGGGACGCCCACCATGGCAATGGTACCCAGGACATCTTCTGGGCGGATCCGGACACCATGTTTTTTGATATTCACCGGGCCGCACCATTTTACCCAGGCAGTGGCGCGTTAACCGACGTAGGCGCCGGCCTGGGCGAGGGCACCACCATTAACGTGCCCATGCCCGGTGGCGCGGGCGATGTCGCTTACCTGAAAGCGCTGCGGGAGATACTGGTACCCGCCGCAGACTACTTCAAACCGGACCTGGTACTGGTTTCCGCCGGCTTTGATGCCCATTGGTACGACCTGGCGCTCAATGTGTCCTACGAAGGCTTCTCAGCCATGACGGGCATTGTGCAGGAAATTGCGGACAAGCACTGTAACGGCCGGCTGGTCATGGTGCTGGAGGGCGGTTACAATACCGAATCATTGTCTCATGGCGTGCACGCAGTGCTTCGGGCACTGGCCGGTGGCACGTTGGCGGAACCAAGGGTCTGCGGCATGGAAGAAGTGGACACTGCCATCGATTTTCATAAGGGCGCCTTCGAGCCCGATAACACGGATTAGTCCTTCTCTGCAGCCTTCCCAAAAATAAAATAGCGGTTTCCTATCGAACGGCTAAAAACAATCAATTTGAATGTTTTTGATCAAATCAATACTTTAGCCAACTCAAGTTAGCCAATGCCTAAACTCAACCAACGGGAGATATCTACTATGGGTATGATTAACAGCGAAATTAAACCGTTCAACGCCACCGCCTTTAAAGGCGGCGAGTTCGTTGAAATTTCTGAAGCCGACGTAAAAGGGAAGTGGTCTGTCTTCTTCTTCTACCCGGCCGACTTCACTTTTGTATGCCCGACCGAGCTGGGCGACGTTGCCGACAAGTATGAAGAGCTGCAGAAGCTGGGTGTGGAAGTATTCTCCGTATCCACCGATACGCACTTTACCCACAAGGCGTGGCACAGCAGCTCCGAGACTATCGGCAAGATCAACTACTTCATGGTAGGCGACCAGACCGGCACCATCACCAACAACTTTGGTGTGATGCGTGAGGGCCAGGGCCTGGCAGACCGCGCTACTTTCCTGATCGACCCGGATGGTGTTATCCAGGCCATGGAAATCACTGCCGAAGGTATCGGCCGTGACGCTGACGACCTGCTGCGCAAGGTAAAAGCGGCCCAGTACGTTCGTAACAACCCCGGCGAAGTTTGCCCGGCCAAGTGGAAAGAAGGCGAAGCGACTCTGACGCCGTCACTGGACCTGGTTGGCAAGATCTAAGGTTTCGGTAACAGTGAAACCTGTAAAAGGCCCGCTCTGCGGGCCTCAGATTGCTGACAAACCCTCGCCATTTTGGCGGGGGTTTGCTGTAATTGGGGTATCGACTTTTCAGAGGCTGCCCCATGCTCAAAGAGCCGTCCCCGCAACAACACGAACTCGAGATGGTCAGTCTC
>Ga0208813_1000355_pt1 | contig 37661 bp, 30 predicted proteins | sample MalvireepMed_904_FD_184250 | JGI IMG/M metagenome (GOLD analysis project Ga0208813, IMG submission 184250) | Marine viral communities from the Global Malaspina Expedition - Malaspina viral metaG DeepMed_904 (SPAdes) (version 2) | ecosystem: Environmental > Aquatic > Marine > Oceanic | place... | reverse complement strand
TGACCGAGATCAGCCAGGAGGCCGACATGCGCAACTGTTTTGTCGAGATGGGCGCCTGGGAAGAAGACACCGAAAAGCGTTGGTAGGGCTTACGTTGGTTTTTGGTTCCATTGCTCCCCAAACCCCAGTCTCATTTAGCGAAAGATCGATTCCAAAAATGCTGTCGGAAAGTCTCGTTGTCATCGCGCCAATGTCGCCAATGGCCGAGCCTTCCGTGATAAATGCCTCAAGCTTCACAATCGATTCCTGCGCTATTCCTTCGCTCGCCAGGAGGCCTAAAGCCGCAGCAGTTGCCGTCCAATTTCGCATATTTCGTGTGATTCTCATGTTCAGTTTGTTTATTGTATGTGGGATTGTATACAATGATGCCAGCAGGCAACGTGCCAGCGCGGCTGACAAGCGGAGGCCGATTCATGAAAAGATTGGATACGATGGCCAATGCTCGTCTTTTCGATGGCATAATATCTGCTTTGCGACGTGTAACACACTATTTATACATATCATGCAAACGCTCAGCATCCAGCACGGTACCCTCGTCACGATGGATCAGTACCGCAGAGTCCTTGGGGATAGCTGGGTTCACGTGCAGGATGGACGGATCGTCGCGCTCGGAGTGCACGCCGAGTCGGTGCCTCCGCCAGCGGATCGGGTGATCGATGCACGCGGCAAGGTCGTGTTACCCGGTTTCATCAATGCCCACACCCATGTGAACCAGATCCTCCTGCGCGGAGGGCCCTCGCACGGGCGTCAACTCTATGACTGGCTGTTCAACGTTTTGTATCCGGGACAAAAGGCGATGAGACCGGAGGACGTAGCGGTGGCGGTGAGGTTGTATTGTGCGGAAGCTGTGCGCAGCGGGATTACGACGATCAACGACAACGCCGATTCGGCCATCTACCCAGGCAACATCGAGGCCGCGATGGCGGTCTATGGTGAGGTGGGTGTGAGGGTCGTCTACGCCCGCATGTTCTTTGATCGGATGGACGGGCGCATTCAAGGGTATGTGGACGCCTTGAAGGCTCGCTCTCCCCAAGTCGAACTGTGCTCGATCATGGAGGAAACGGCTGTGGCCAAAGATCGGATCACAGCCCTGTCAGATCAGTATCATGGCACGGCAGGAGGTCGTATATCAGTTTGGCCCGCTCCTGCCAGTACCCCGGCGGTGACAGTTGAAGGAATGCGATGGGCACAAGCCTTCGCCCGTGATCGGGCGGTAATGTGGACGCTTCACATGGCGGAGAGCGATCATGATGAGCGGCTTCATTGGATGAGTCCCGCCGAGTACATGGAGTGTTACGGACTCTTGGATGAGCGTCTGCAGGTCGCGCATTGCGTGTACTTTGACCGGAAGGATGTTCGGCTGCTGCACCGCCACAATGTGAAGGTCGCGTCGCAGGTTGTGAGCAATGCCTACCTCGGCTCAGGGGTGGCCCCCGTGCCAGAGATGGTGGAGCGCGGCATGGCCGTGGGCATTGGAACAGATGACGGGAATTGTAATGACTCCGTAAACATGATCGGAGACATGAAGTTTATGGCCCATATTCACCGCGCGGTGCATCGGGATGCGGACGTGCTGACCCCAGAGAAGATTCTTGAAATGGCGACGATCGATGGGGCGCGTTCGTTGGGAATGGACCACGAGATTGGTTCCATCGAAACCGGCAAGCGCGCGGACCTTATCCTGCTTGACCTGCGTCACCCTCAGACGACTCCTCACCATCATTTGGCGGCCACGATCGTGTTTCAGGCTTACGGCAATGAGGTGGACACTGTCCTGATTGACGGAAACGTTGTGATGGAGAACCGCCGCTTGAGCTTTCTTCCCCCTGAACGTGAGTTGGCGTTCCTTGAGGAAGCGCAGAGCCGCGCCACAGCTATTTTGCAGCGGGCGAACATGGTGGCTAACCCAGCTTGGCGCAGCCTCTAGGAAATGACGCCGTTGCTGCATCCGCCGCCCCTTGAGGAAATCGCTGCCATCTTGGCGCGGCTCGGATTGGGGGGCGGACATGACCTTGATGGATACAGAATTGCCATGAATGCGGCACTTCCGTCCTTCGCTCGTGTGGAATCGTTGGTAGGTGAGGGTCGACTGCGGGCGCCAGCTTCCCGAAGAGGTGAAAGGCCCGAGCCCGGTACGAATCCGACGAACGCGTGGTACCTGAGGACTTCCGTGCGCGAACATCAAAACGGATCCCTGGCAGGAATGCGGATCGCCCTGAAAGACAGCATCGCGCTGGCTGGAATAGGGATGCGCAACGGCTCGTCCCTGCTTGAGGGGTACACTCCCGAATACGATGCCACAGTCGTCCAGCGCCTATTGGGAGCGGGCGCGGAGATCGCCGGTAAAGCAGTCTGCGAGGATCTCTGCATTTCCGGTGCGAGCGAAACTTCCGCCCAGGGGTCGGTGCACAATCCCTATCGCCCCGGGTTTTCCGCCGGTGGCTCGAGCAGCGGATGCGGGTCACTTGTCGCGCTGGGTCATGCTTCAGGCTTTCGCCACCTACACGGCGGGGCTCGGCGCCGGGAACACTGTCATCACCGCTCCGCTCATCGCGGCGGCAGTTGGAGCTACGCCGGGCGTGATCATTGGGATGGCAATCGCCACGGCAGGTGCCTTCACCACCAGCCCCTCGTCGGCAGAGTCCGCGCTCACCAGCCGCCTTGCTGGTCTGAGTGATGTTGGACCGTATGTTGCTGATATGCGTGCGTTCTTCCTCCTCGCTGTAGCGATCGGTATGGCCATCGCCTGGTGGGATGTTCGCCGCCGCAAGGGTGCCTTCGTTCCCGGCGACGACATCAAGGCAACTGAAGGCGCCCCAACCCTCACTGATGATTTTGGTGTGACGCTGGCGACACCCGCGCGTCAGTTATGGGCCCGTGCGACTCCCGCACTTTGGCTCCTCGGTGCAGTGGTGTTGGGTCGCCCTCTGAATGATCTTTTCGTAGCGTGGGGTCTGCCGCAGTTCTTCTCACCTATGGTCTACATCAGCATTACCGTGGTCCTTGTCTTCCTAATGCGACTCGGAACCATCGACTCCGCCGCGCAGAAGTTCATCGAAGGCGGGAGCTTCATTTTGGTGCGACTCTTCGCAGTGGGTCTCTTCCTGGCCTTCGTCAATATGATCAGCGATATCGGCGCCTTCCAGTTGATTGCCAAAGCGGCGCTCCAGGTTCCAAAGGAGTTTGTTGTGTCTGTCGCGGCGCTGGTCGGATTCCTCATTGCGATTCCGGCGGGCGCATATGCCGTCGCCGTGATGGGGTTGATCGGCCCAGCGCTGGGCGCGGCAGGTTTCACCCCGCTCCAGCTTGGCTTTGTGATGATGGCCATCGGCATGGGCACGCAGATGAGCTGGAGCCAGCTCAATGTGGCCTCCCTCAGCTATGGGTTCAAGGTCAGCATCTCGCGCATCGTCCGCATCAACGCGCCTGGCGTCATAGCCATGGCGCTATTGCTTGCAGGCCTTGCATATATCTTCGGTTAAGCATCTCAGCCACATATAGGAAAAAGCAATGTCAATCGTCGTAGAAGTTCGTCGTAACACTTATCAGGACTCAGTCACCCTCATGCGCCTGTCCAGCGATCTCCTCGCTGAGGACGGTGTCACCAATGCGTCGATCATGATGGGCACCGCTGGAAATATCGAGATCATGCGCGAGGGCGGACTTGATGCCCCCGCCCTGAATGACGCTAGACCTACCGATCTGGTCATCGCCATCGTCGCAGCCTCCGAGGACGCCGCTCGGACGGCGATCGAGAAGGCAATCGCCGCGCTCAACACCGATGCATCCACTGCCAGCGATGGGGGTGGCGCGCAGAAGCGGGCAATCTCATCTGTAATGGGGGCGGTTGTCGAAGGTGTGAACCTGACCCTCATCTCCGTGCCTGGCGAGTACGCCGCCGCCGAAGCCATGAAGGCGCTCAAGGCCGGCATGCACGTCCACCTCTTCAGCGACAACGTTTCGGTGGAGAAGGAGATCGCTCTCAAGGACGTTGCTATAAGCAAAGGCTTGCTTATGATGGGCCCTGATTGTGGTACCGCCATCATCAATGGCGTTCCCGTGGGGTTCGCCAATGCAGTACGACGTGGACGCATCGGCGTGATCGCCGCCTCAGGAACGGGAGCTCAGGAAGTGACCTCGCTCATCCATGAACTCGGCTCGGGCATCTCGCAGGCCTTCGGTACCGGTGGTCGCGACCTCTCGAGTGCCGTCAAAGGGCGCATGGCGCGCTTCGCGTTGAAAGCGCTGTTGGATGATGACATGACCGACGTGATCGTCTTGATCTCCAAACCGCCTGCCCCTGAGGTAGCTGCCTCTATTCTTGATACAGCCAAGGGGACGTCGAAGCCAATTGTCGTCTGCTTCCTCGGAGGAGACTCGAAGATGGTTCGCGACCACGGGCTGATTCCAGCGGAAACGCTGGAAGACGCTGCGCGTCAGGCGGTGCGCGCCGAAACAGGATCCGATACTGGTTCGCGCTACGCGCCTGCGCCGACCCTGCCGAAGCTATCGAAAGAGCAGAAATATGTCCGAGGACTCTTCTCCGGAGGAACCTTCTGCTACGAAGCGCTCCTCCTCCTTCGTGAATTCGTGGGCGATGTCTCGTCCAATACACCTATCAACAAGCAGATGAAGCTCAAGAACAACAACATCAGCACCGGGCACGTCTGCATCGACTTCGGTGAAGATGAGTTCACGGTTGGACGGCCCCACCCGATGCTCGACTTCCGGTTCCGGAACGATCGGATCGTTCAGGAAGCGCGAGATCCCGAGACAGCAGTCATTTTGCTGGATCTGGTACTCGGCTACGGCGCGAACGCCAACCCCGCAGGTGCTTTGATGCCAGCAATCCGAAAAGCAATGGAAGTCGCCCGTGCTGAAGGTCGCACGCTTCCAATCGTCGCATCGGTCTGTGGAACGAGTGACGATCTCCAGGGGCTAGAACAACAGGAGGCCGCCCTTCGCGAGGCTGGCGTCACCATCCTCTCAAGCAATGCCCAGGCGAGCCGCTTTGCCGGAAAAATCGCCCAAGTCGCCCAGATCACTCAGAAATAAGGAGCCCATTCATGTCATCAATCCGTGATCTCATACAGTCCGATCTAAAAATCGCGAACCTCGGACTGCCTTCATTCCGTGACGATCTCGAGGCCGCAGGCGCCAGCGTCATATCGATCGACTGGTCTCCACCCCTCTCCGGCGACGTTGACGCTGGATGGTCGCTGGCGACCATGATGTCTGGCGACGACATCGGCGATGCCATCGATGCCGCCAACAAGGTTGCACTTGAGCGTGTGCTCGGTGCGGAGCCCATGTGGCTTGATTGCCTCCCCGCCAGAGATGCCCTCGTGGGCATGACCGACCGCACCATTCTTCACTCTGGCCCGCCGGTCGCATGGGAAGACATGGCGGGGCCGATGCAGGGAGCTATCATCGGCGCCATGCTCTTCGAGGGGCTTGCCCCAGACGACGTAGCCGCACGCAAGATGTGCGAGCAAGGAGCCATCGAGTTCTCGCCGTGCCATCACCTCAACGCAGTCGGTCCCATGGCCGGTGTGATCTCTGCGTCGATGCCGGTTCTGGTTATCGAGGATGCCAACGGCGGCAATCGCGCCTTCAGCAATCTCAACGAGGGTCTCGGCAAGGCGCTGCGGTTCGGAGCGTACGGAGAGGACGTGCTCTCCCGTCTCGCGTGGATGCGGGACGTGCTGGGTCCGGCGCTCTCGGTCATTGCCCGCGCGCTTGGCGGCGTCAACCTCAAGTCCATCACCGCGCAAGCGCTGCAGATGGGCGATGAGTGCCACAACCGGAATCAGGCGGCCACATCACTTCTCTTTCGGGAGATCGTGCCTGCCCTGGTCCGAAGTGACTTCCCGAAGGATCAGATCCCCGATGTGCTGGATTTTATCGCCGGCAACAACCATTTCTACCTGAACTTCTCGATGGCTGCGGCAAAGGTCGCACTCATGGCGGGATCCAACGTCCCGAACAGCAGCCTGGTCACTGTCATGGCCAGGAATGGCGTCGAGTTCGGCATCCAGATGAGCGGTACCGGCAACCAGTGGTTCACCGGTACGGCCCAGATGGTGAAGGGGCTCTACTTCCCCGGATTCGGCGAAGACGATGCCGCCCCCGATCTTGGCGACAGCGCCATTACGGAAACCATGGGCATCGGTGGATTCGCCATGGCGGCAGCGCCGGGCATCGTGCAGTTTGTCGGGGGAACCCCAGAGACAGCCAAGCAATACACCCGGGAGATGTACGAGATCACGCTGGGACGAAATCCCACATACTCACTCCCGCCGCTTGGATTCATCGGCACACCAACCGGGATCGATGTTCGGCTTGTCGCCGACAAGAACATCCTGCCGCTCATCAATACAGGCATCGCCCACAAGGATGCCGGGGTTGGCCAAATCGGTGCCGGCCTTGTCTCTCCACCGATCGAGTGCTTTGCGTCCGCTTTGGCCGCACTCGCCGATCAGTTTGTTTCCGCGAAATAGTCTGTTCATATTCAACACAAGGAGTCCATCATGCAAGCGCAAGTTTTTCGAGTTCCAATGAGTAATCCAGCCGATGTTAGTGGCGTAGCCAAGCTCATCGATGAGGGAGTGATCCGTGCCGAAGAGGTCGTCTGCGTTCTCGGCAAGACCGAAGGCAACGGCTGTGTCAATGACTTCACGCGTGGCTACACCACCCTCGCGTTCAAGGTCTACTTCTCCGAGAAACTGGGCGTGTCCCGGCAAGAGGTCGGCGAGCGCATCGCTTTCATCATGTCCGGCGGTACCGAAGGCGTCATGGCGCCTCACTGCACCATCTTCACCGTGCAGAAGACGGACAACAAGCAGAAGACCGCCGCTGAAGGCAAGCGACTTGCCGTTCAGCAGATCTTTACCCGCGAGTTCCTGCCGGAGGAGATCGGCCGCATGCCGCAGGTCACGGAAACAGCCGACGCTGTTCGCCGCGCCATGCGCGAAGCCGGCATCGCGGATGCATCCGATGTCCACTTCGTTCAGGTCAAGTGCCCACTGCTCACTGCCGGCCGCATGCATGACGCTGTCGAGCGCGGGCATACGGTTGCCACCGAAGATACCTATGAGTCCATGGGCTACTCCCGCGGCGCATCCGCGCTTGGTATCGCCCTGGCCCTCGGGGAAGTCGAGAAGGCCAACCTCAGTGATGAAGTTATTACCGCAGACTACAGTCTCTACTCCTCGGTTGCCTCAACTTCGGCGGGTATCGAGTTGATGAACAACGAGATCATCGTCATGGGCAACAGCCGCGCATGGGGTGGTGACCTCGTCATCGGCCACGCCGAGATGAAGGACGCCATCGACGGTGCAGCGGTCCGGCAGGCCCTGCGCGACGTCGGGTGCTGCGAGAACGACCTGCCGACCGTCGACGAGCTCGGCCGCGTGGTCAATGTATTTGCCAAGGCTGAAGCCTCCCCGGACGGTGAGGTTCGTAACCGCCGCCACACGATGCTGGACGATTCGGACATTAACAGCACGCGCCATGCGCGAGCGGTCGTCAATGCAGTTATCGCTTCGATCGTGGGAGATCCCATGGTTTATGTCTCCGGCGGCTCCGAGCATCAGGGCCCCGCCGGTGGCGGTCCCGTTGCAGTTATCGCGCGCACAGCTTAATAGAGGAAGGATACCTATGTCAAAACTTGCCGTCGTTGCAATCGGTGGAAATGCGCTTCTCATTGAGGGCCAAAAGGGCACTATTGCGGAGCAAATAGAGAACGCGCTGGACATGGCCCGTCAGCTAGCCAAAATGATCAAGCTTGGGTGGCGTGTCATCGTCACCCACGGAAACGGACCACAGGTCGGTTTCATTGTGCTCCGGTCGGACCGCAGCGCCGATGTTCTTCCCAGGTTGCCGCTTGATATCTGTGTCGCAGACAGCCAGGGCGGTATCGGCTACATCGTCGTCGACGCCCTGCAAACGGCGATGACTGAGCTTGGGTTGGACGCCACGGCTACTGCGGTGCTCACCCGCTGTGTCGTGGATACGGCCGACCCCGCTTTCGAGAACCCAACCAAGCCCATCGGACCGTTTATGTCACAGCACGAAGCTGAACAGCATCGCGACGAGGATGGCTGGCACATCGTTGAGGATGCCGGACGCGGCTACCGCCGTGTTGTCCCCTCGCCCAAGCCAACGAAGGTGCTGGAGTTGAATGCGATCAAGACCCTCGTTTCGGCCGGGCATCTCGTCGTCGCAGCCGGCGGTGGCGGAATCCCGGTGGCCGAGATCGGGGATGGTTTTTACAAGGGTGTTGAGGCCGTGATCGACAAGGACCTTACGTCCGCTCTGTTGGCAAGGGAGCTTGGCGCCGATCTTCTTCTGATCTCCACCGGCGTGCATCAGATCAGCATCAACTTCAAGAAGCCGGACCAGCGCGCCCTTGAGCAAATGACGCTCGCAGAGGCTCGGAAGTACATGGCGGAGGGACAGTTTCCTCCTGGCAGCATGGGCCCCAAGGTGGAAGCTGCGATGCGCTTCCTCGAGGGTGGATCCAGGGGCAAGGTTCTTATCACCAGTCCGGAGTCGGTCATCGACGCGTTGGACGGCAAGACCGGCACCTGGATGATGGCCTAACTTGTCTTGAATGCCGCTCAACGTCCATTTAGCTTGTGAGAGATGTCAATGGAAACCCATAGTTATGTAGACGTCGCAATTCGTAACGCGCGTCTTGCCGATACGGAGGGAATTGTCGATATTCTTATTCACGATGGGCGCATTGCGTCCATCGTGAAGTCGACAAAAACAAAAGGATCGGTGGAGATCGATGCTCATGAGGGTCTGGTCACTTCCGGCCTGGTAGAGCCTCACATCCATCTCGATAAGGCCCTGACGGCAGATCGGGTTCCCGCAGGAAGCATTGGCGACCTTCGAACGCGACGAGGCCTTGAGATGGCAATTCGGGCCACCCGTGATATCAAGCGTACGTTCACGGTTGAAGATGTTCGAGAACGGGCCATACGTGCGGCCCTGATGGCATCCCGTGCGGGAACCACCGCATTGCGGACACACGTCGATGTCGACCCGATTGTCGGCCTCGCAGGTATCCGTGGTGTCCTTGAGGCGCGTGAAGTCTGCGCGGGATTGATCGATATCCAGATCGTCGCCTTCCCTCAGGAGGGACTCTTCTGCTCTGCGGGGGCCGTGGACCTCATGCGGGAGGCGATCAAACTGGGCGCGGATGCCGTCGGCGGCGCACCCGCGCTGGATGATCGCCCGCAGGACCATGTCCGAGCCGTTTTTGACCTTGCTGCTGAGTTCGGCCTGCCCGTAGACATGCACGTCGATGAGTCCGACCGGCGGGAAGACTTTACGCTTCCCTTTGTGATTGAAGCTGCCCGTGAACGGCGTGTGCCCAATGTGACCGTCGCGCACATCAGCTCGCTGTCCGTACAGACGGATGACGTAGCACGGTCGACCATTGCCGCCCTTGCGGACGCCGATGTTAATGTCGTGGTTAATCCGATCATTGTCAAAATTACGCGGCTGAGTGAATTACTCGATGCCGGAGTCTCCGTAATGTTTGGCTCGGACAACCTGCGGGATCCGTTCTATCCGCTCGGAGCGGCGAATCCCCTTGGATCAGCCATTTTTGCCTGTCAAATTGCCGCGCTGGGAACACCGCAAGATCTCAGACGGGTATTCGATGCGGTCACCATCAACGCTGCCCGCATGCTGGGATTCCCCTCACTTTTAGGCGTCGTGGAAGGGGCAGTCGCGGATCTCGCAGTATTCCCATCGGCGACGCCCGAGGAGGTTGTTCTGGATCAACAGTCTCCGCTCTTCGTACTCAAGGGCGGACGTGTCGTTGCCATGCGGGAACCTCTCACAACCCCACGTTTTTCAGAAGCAAAGGCGTGAATTGAGCGTTCCAACTGTTTAAAACGACGATTTGAAGCAATGCAGGCCCTTTGGGGCCTGCATTGCCCATCAATTCGCTGCTTGAACACGCACCTGTGTCTTTGAAGGCTTGGATTTGTAGAAGGAATCTACCCCTCGCTCCAAGAACGATGCCAAGCGTTTGAGGTTGTAGCAGGCAGCCATCAACACCATGGTCGCACTGGCCCTAGCTTGACCTATGGTGCGCAAGAACTTGCCGCCCATGTGCCGTATGCCAGCAAACACGTGCTCAACCTTGGCTCTTCGCTTGGCAATGCGGTGATTGCGCCGCTGCTGGCAGGCGCTCAGCGGCTTGTTTTTCTGGGCCTTGCGCTGGATGCCTTCTTTGAAACCCAAGGTCTTGAGCATGGCCAAGCGCTGGGCACTTGGGTATGCCTTGTCTGCGTTGACTTCTTTGCCCGTGTTGTTGACATCGAGCACTTCTTCAAAGTGGTGTCCATCGTGCTCGCTGGCGGTGCCTGTAGCCACGCCACGGATAAAGCCATGCTTGTGGTCCACGCTCACGCTGAGCTTGTAGCCAAAGTAGCCTTTGCCATGCTTTTTGGTATGTGTGGCATCCACGTCTTTTTGTCTGCGCCGGGCTTCACTCCACGCAGGTTGCTGGCCATCAGCCAGCTCGGAGCGCTCGGCCTTGCTGATGCGCTGCACAGGCGCTGCAACCAGGGTGGCATCGATCGCTTGGCCGCCTCGGGCCATAAAGCCGTGACTGTGCAACTGCGCATCCACACCATGCAGCAAGGCTGTTGCACCATCCACACCAATGCGCTCACCAAAGCGCCAGATGGTGTTGCGGTCAGGTACGTTCCTTGAGTTTTGCAGCAGGCAAAAACGCTGGTAGCTCGTGCGGTCGAGCAACTGGAACTCCATCTGCTCATCGGACAGGTTGTACAACCGTTTGAGCACCAAGATACGCACCATGACTTCGGTGGGATAAGCGGGCCTGCCGCCCTTACGCCCATCACTGCGCTCAATCAAGGCATCAGCCAGTGCCGCCAATTGCGCAAAGTCTATGTGGCGGGCTATCACCTGCAGCGGATCCCCCACCTCATCGAGCTTGCCTTTGCGGCAGGTATCAGCAAACAGGTCGAACTTCAGGGCGCTGCGTGGGGTGATCATGTTCTGAATTTACTGCATGCCGCCCGCCGCAACTGGCTTAAGGCCGAGGTTTTGAGAGGCTCCCATGCGATTGGCCGCTGGATCAACGTCGTTCCGCGACTACTCATGAATATTGATATTATGCATTTTCGTACTTGTACTTTAATTGAAAGCGCTGAATGGTCGACACCATGAAAATGCCCACTACACCCCTGCTGGATAGTCCGGAAACTGGTTCGCCAAAATGCATAAAGAAGTCGAGTGCCGGAGAGCAGATCCGGACAGGTTCAGGATTCAAGCTGAGTCATAATCTGGACGGTTCGATGAGGGTTTTGATCTTTCAACCACGGCGATCATCTGATCAATCCAAAATAACTTCAAAGACGATGGCGGTTACATGCGAACGATAAACTTAAGGTGCTTTCCGCATGGCGGTCTTGCGGCACTTGTTGTCTTGATGGGGCTTTTGATGACCTCGAGTGGCGCTTTCGCGCAAAAATCGGCTGCATTTCTTTTGCCGGGAAGCATCAACGATCAGAGTTGGAATTCGGAAGGCTTCAAAAGCACCGAAAGGTTCAAGGAGTTGGGTTGGAACGTTACTTACTCCGAAAACGTTCAAGCTGCAGATATGGTTGAAAGTATGCGTCAATATGCCCGGAAGGGAGTTGATGTTGTGGTTGGACATTCGGGTCGCTTTCTCTCAGCGGCTCAGCGGGTCGGGCCGGAGTTCCCGAAAACGCTATTCCTAATCGGATCAGGAGCCACCGGTTCGGGGAAGAATGTTGCATCAATTGAGTACGACAACGCACAGTTCGGCTACCTAATGGGCGTTCTTGCTGCTCGCATGTCCAAGACAAACAAGATCGGTGCTATTAGCGGCCTTGAAGGGTTACCTACCGTGACGGCGCAAGTTGGCGCCTTCCGAAAGGGCGCAATAAGTGTACGACCGAATATCGAAGTAAAGGTTATCTATCTGCAAAGCATGGAAGACCCGACAGCTGCGAAGGAAGCGGCGCTATCGCTGATCACGCGCGGTGCTGACGTAGTTTCTGGAAAACTGAATGCTGGTCAAGCCGGGCTCATCAAAGCGGCGAAGGAAAGAGGTGTTTTTGTTACAGGGCGTTCGCTGGGGCACACACAGATTGCGCCGGAGGCTGTGCTCGCAAATGTCGTCGAAGAATGGCCGGAGATGTATGCCGCAGCCGTTCAGCAAAACAAGACAGAAAGTGTTGGCGGCAAGTATCTGATTTATGGCTTGGGAAGCAGCGGAACAACCGGTGCACGTTTACGCTATTCGAAAGAACTCGAATTCAACCCGGCGGTTCCCGCCTCAGTGGTTGGCGAACTGGAAAAGATCAAAAAGCAGTTGGCGTCAGGCCAGCTGAAGATCAACGTAACACGCCAAGATGCACGCGGTGGAATCTGATCCTCGCGTCCCCGCCAAATTGGAGAATCTGATGTTGGAAATGCGTGGTATCTGCAAGGACTACGGTTCGCTACGCGCAGCGCGCGGCATTGATGTCAAAGTTGGACGAGGACAGATTTTGGGCCTACTCGGCGAAAATGGCGCTGGCAAAAGCACGCTGATGAAGATTCTTTTCGGCATCGTGCGACCAGATGCAGGAAAGATCTTTTTCAAAGGGCGTGAGCTGACCGGACACACGCCGAAGGACGCGATTGCCGTCGGCATCGGCATGATCCATCAGCACTTTATGCTGGTCGACGCGATGACGGTAACTGAAAACGTCATGCTAGGGTGGAATGAATTGGGTCATCCAGTGCGCGCTCAGCAATGCGCCAAACTAATCGTGGACGCAAGTAGAACTTACGGGTTGGAGGTCGATCCTGACGCGAAGGTCGGGCAACTTAGTTACGGCAGCCGACAGCGAGTAGAGATTGTGAAGTCGATTATCCGTGGCGCCGATCTCCTTGTGCTTGATGAGCCGACATCGAACTTGAGTCCCCCGGAAGTTAAGCAACTTCTCGACGTCATGCGACAGCTTCGAGAACAGGGAAAGTCGGTTATTTTCATTTCGCACAAGCTTGGTGAGATTTTGGAGGTCTGCGACGACATCGTCGTGCTGCGGGACGGGAAAGTCATCGGCCAATGCGCCGCAAAATCCGCAACCAAAACGAGTTTGGCTCAGATGATGGTCGGACGGGAGGTGCCACCACCGATAAGGCGTGTAGAGCGCGCGCTCGGACCGGAGGTTCTGACTGTGAAAGGATTGTCACAACGTGGCGCCAGCGGTGTCATGAAACTCACCGATATCAACCTGTCTTTGCATGCTGGAGAGATCGTCGCTATCGCAGGCATTGACGGTAATGGTCAGGCTGATTTCGTGAACGTACTCGCTGGCTTGAAGAGTTCAGATCAGGGCAGCATATTGTTGGATGGTCGTGATATCACCCGCGCCAATGTTCGATTTCGACTCTCTTCTGGCATTTCTTATATCCCGGTGGATCGGATTCACACTTCCCTGGTGCCAAGCATGTCGGTCGAAGAAAACCTTGCCCTTCGGGATTTTTTTAATCCGCCGTTTTCCCGTCACGGCTTACTCGACTTTTCTGCTATCCGCTCGTCTGCAGTTCGAAGAATTGGACAGTTCGGGATCAACGTCGCCAGATCGACCACACCGGTGCAAACTTTGTCGGGCGGCAATCAACAAAAAATTGTCCTTGCGCGCGAGATTGGACGCAGCCCAAAAGTGCTGATCGCACACCAGCCTACGTGGGGCTTGGATCCGGGTGCCACACGGTTTGTCATCGACCAGGTGCTGGCATTGCGAGATGCGGGCGTGGCGATACTCTATCTATCCACCGAATTGGATGAAGTTCTGATTTTGGGTGACCGAATAGCCGTTATCTGTGCAGGACGGCTGTCGGAGGCTGTGCCTCGGGAACAGGTAGATGTCACCGAAATCGGCTTGGCGATGGCCGGAACCACAGCGCTCCGGCCGGCTCAAGTAGCGGAATTAGTATGACTGCACCTCGCAAAGAAAGCCACACCACCAGCACGGATGTTGCGCTTCCGGTCGTCAACCGCGCGACCGGCGTGTTGAGTGAGATCTTCGGTTCGGACGGTCTGCGAACCATGTTGCTTGTACTCATTGCGGTCTTGCTTGCTTTTGCAATAACCGCAGTGTTGATTGCGATTTCCGGCAAGAATCCTTCAGCCGCCTATTGGGCGCTGCTGAATGGCGCTTTCGGCTCGACGGATCGGATTGCGTTTGGACTCAACAGGAGCACGCCTTATATTCTCACCGGGGTCGGAGTTGCCCTTTGCTTTCGCGCAAAGGTCATCAACATAGGCTCAGAAGGACAGATTGCCGTTGGAGGACTGGCATCGACCTCGGTCGCGCTCTACTTCCCCGATATGCCGCTCGTATTAATACCTGCTGCGGTCGTCGCGGGAGCAGTCGGCGGCGCTGCGTGGGCAGGGATCGCCGCGGTCATCAGCGTCAAACGCGGCGTTCACGTCGTTTTGACGACTCTGCTGCTCAATTTTGTCGGTCTGCTGTTTGTTGGTCATTTGCTGCACGGCGTATTGGGCGACCCGGGGGCCGGTTTCCCGCAGTCACCCATTCTCACGGAAATGGCTTGGCTTCCCAAATTATTGCCAGGGACGGACTTGCATATCGGCATCGTCGCTGCAGTCCTTGCCGTGGTCGTTGGACATTTTGTCTTGTGGCGAACAACTTTCGGGTTTCGCTTACGCCTGATAGGAGAAAGCCATGCTGCTGCGGATTACGCAGGCGTGTCCAGGTCGCAATGTACGTTCACCATCATGATGATTGCGGGCGCTTTGGCGGGCGTTGCTGGCAGCATTGAAATTATGGGGATTCATTACCGTCTGATCGAGGGTTTCTCGCTTGGATTCGGATTCAGCGCCGTTGCCGTGGCTCTTTTGGCGGCTACAAACCCTATTGCCGTGCTGCCAGCGGGCCTGTTCCTCGGCTTCCTAGAGGCCGGCGCTCTGTCTATGCAGCGCGAGGTGGGTGTCCCTTCTTCGTTGGTTTTTGTCATCGTGGGGTTGACCATGGTTTTTGTATTGAGTTCAATCGGCATGAGTACGCGCCTTCGCAGGGTGTAGGTGATTTATGGATGGCAATCTTTTAATAGAGTTTCTCGGAGCGTCAATTCGCGTAGCGACCCCGCTTCTCTTTGTGGCAATTGGCGGACTCATCTCTGAGAAAGCCGGGACTTTTGCCGTGGGCATCGAGGGAATGATGCTGGCAGGGGCGTTTGGTGGCGCAGTCGCGACGATGTCGCTCGGAAGTTCTGGCGCAGGCCTGATTGTCAGCGCCGCAAGTGGCGCTGCGCTTGGGCTCATTGTTGCTATTGCAACTGCAAAGTTCCATGCAGACCAGATTGTGACCGGGTTGGCCGTAAATATCCTCGCACTCGGCCTTACAAGTTTTCTGCTGCGTGGCCTATTCGGAGGTACTGCCCCCGTCGTTCAGTTCGAGACCTTGGCAATTTTGCCAATCCCATATCTAGCGGATTTGCCGATCATCGGCCCGATCCTGTTTCGACAGCCTGCATTGGTCTATGCGGCCCTTGGTCTGGCAGTCGCTGTACATTTTTTCTTGAAGACAGGTAACGGGCTCTTGCTGCGCGCGACAGGGGAAAATCCAGACGCTGCGTTTGCGGTCGGCGCAGATCCGGTGCGAATTCGTATCCTGGCGATAGTCGTCGGTGGCGCTTTTGCAGGTTTAGGGGGGGCCGTACTCAGCCTGCAGGAGGTTGGAACTTTCACCGATGGAATGACCAATGGGCGTGGATTCATCGCTCTCGCGGCCATTATCGTTGGGCGCTGGATGCCGCTTGGCACTGTAATTAGCTGTTTGATGTTTGGGGCAGTCGCGGGGCTTGAATTGCTCGTGCAAGGATGGGGGCTGCCGGTCAGTTCCTACGTCATCCAGATGACGCCCTATTTCGTTGCATTGGCGATTCTCGCCGCCATTGGCCGCGGTGCGCAAGCGTCCGCGGCGATTGGCTTACCCTTCGTTCGTCATTAAACCAGCAATGAAGTCTGAAAGCGTTGCCGCGCGTTAGCCCGGTGCAATGATTGCAGCATGATCTCCGCCGTCGGACCCTTGGTGCTCATGCAGGATGTCGTCTGCCTTGGGGTGATCTGGTGAACGTAACCTCGCACGAGGTATAGTTTTGCTGGTTCAGAATACAAAATGTTGAGGGTGCAATGATGACTTTGGTGCACACAGGCAGAGAACCGCACACCGGAACGGTTGCAGGCAAGCCACTGCATGTGATGGCCGCCTTGAGCGCCGACATGGTGTTCATGCGCTCGCTTAGCAGCGTAGGCTTCGGCGGCCGAGTGCATAGCGTCTTCAAGCGAGTTATCAACATCGAGCTTTCGGGTGGCGGATTGTTTACGCTGGCCAGTTGCGATCTTGATAACGCACCCGACACCATCATTGTCGACAGCGCAGACTTCAGTGAGATCCACGTCGCTGCGCGCCAGCGGGTGAGTACCGTCGGAAATCTGATGCACGTCGGCCCCTTCTTGGACGTACGATTCAGAGATGTCAAGGGCTGGAGCGGCGAGTTACCGCGGTATCCCGCCGACGCTTCGCTGCTCCGACGCAATCTCCACGCACTAACTGTTTATCTCAAATGCGCCGCTGATGCGGGCGGCATGCTGCGTCTTCTAGCCGGTGGCAGCACTTTCGAGCATGATGTATCGGCGGCGCTGGCGGCTCGTTCGGGTCGCCTGTGCAATGCGCTGCTGCGCCGGAACATCGATGACGCCCGTATACATGCGAAGTCGATGATCGGTCTCGGGCCCGGACTGACGCCGTCAGGCGACGACTACCTAGTCGGCCTTTTCGCGGTCCTGAATGTCTTGCGCAGCCCAAGTCAGACCTTGCGCTGCGAATGTCTGGAAATGATCGTCGGGGCCGAGTTTGCCACCAACGCGATTAGCTACGCGGCGCTGTCGAAGGCGGCAACTGGTCGCGTCCGCGCCATCATCAGCGAACTGATTGAACGACTGATGCACGGTACCGAAAACGATTTTCTCGCGCCCTTGGCGCGCGTCTTGGCTATCGGCTCCACATCCGGAAGCGATATCGTCGCGGGCATCGTATCCGGTCTGCGCCTGCAGCTAGAGTTCGAGCAGACCGTGCAGCCGACCGCCGCAGATCCGAAGTGATGACGCCGACCAATGGGATGACCGCCCCCCACCTCAGCGGCATCGCGATGTGCCAATGTGGAGGTGTTTACCCACCCACTTGAACCGACAGGAGCGTCCAACATGAAGGTTCACGATTTAGATCGCCACACTAACAGGCAACACCACTGGTTTTTGGCTGAGAGCTACGAACTTTGGGCTGCTGCCGGTTTCAAAGACACTTTGTTAAGGTGGTCGATGAAACAGGAGATAGCAAATGGCAAAGAGAAGGCAATTCAGCCGGGAATTCAAGGTTGAAGCTGTTCAGTTGGTAACTGAACGCGGAGTTGGCGTCAGCCAGACGCGCCGCCACCAGTGAACGGACGCTTTCAGGCACTGAAACTGATCGTTTGGAATTCCGCTTTGGGTCGGGTACTGCCAGATAGGCGACGCTGTTGAATCACGAGCAAAACTGAGCCACTAAAGGGCATCCGTCACGTCCAATTTTGAGCCACGTTATCCACCTACCCTGCTGTTTTTTGCAGCAGTGGGGTGCAGGAGTGATCAACGTGAGCACATTGAGCAAATTGCGCCGCATGGTCCACCGTGACCACCTGAGCGTGCGCGAAGCCAGCCGAAGGCTGGGCATCTCCCGCAATACAGCCGCCAAGTGGCTCGAGGCCGACGAGATGGTCGAGCCCCGCTACCCCAAGCGGGCCTCTCTTCCCAGCGTTCTCGATCCCTACAAGGAACAGCTGGCCACCTGGCTGAAGGCCGACAGCCACCGCAACAAGCGCGAGCGCCGTGGCATCAAGGCCATGTTCCGGGCACTGCAGGCCATGGGCTACCCTGGCAGCCGAGGCCCGGTCTATGAGTTCGCCAAGCGCTGGCAGCAGGCACAGTCCGACGCGCCAACCCGAATGGCCTTCGTACCCATGAGTTTCGAGATGGGCGAGGCCTTCCAGTTCGACTGGAGCTGTGAGTACCTGTTCGTGGGCGGCATGCGCAAACGCCTGGAGGCTTCGCACACCAAGCTGGCGGCCAGTCGGGCCTTCATGCTCACCGCCTACTTCAGCCAGGCCCACGAGATGTTGTTCGACGCTCATGCCCGAGCCTTTGCTGCTTTTGGTGGCGTGCCGCGCCGGGGCATCTACGACAACATGAAGACCGCCGTCGACAAGGTTGGTCAGGGCAAGAGCCGCACCGTCAATGCGCGCTTCGAGGCCATGACGGGTCACTACCTGTTCGAGCCAGAGTTCTGCAACCGGGCCGCAGGCTGGGAGAAGGGTATCGTCGAGAAGAACGTGCAGGATCGCCGTCGTGGCATCTGGATGGAGGCAGCGGAACGCCGCTGGTCCGACCTGGAGAGCCTCAATGCGTGGCTGCACCAGGCTTGCCTGGACGCCTGGCATGAGCTGCCTCACCCCGAGTGGCCAGAGCTGACGATCGCCGACGTCTGGCAGCAAGAGCAGACGCACCTGATGCCCAACCCTGCGCCATTTGATGGCTATGTTGAGCAGATGGTGCGGGTGACGGCCACCTCGCTGATCCACTACCAGCGCAATCGCTACAGCGTGCCATGCGAGTGGGCCCACACCAGTGTCAGCGTGCGGGCTTATCCCGACCGCCTGGTGGTGGTCGGCCCCAACTCGGAACCGCCAGAACAGCCGGTGAGCCTGCCGCGCAGCTTCGAGCGTGGCCAGACCTTGTACGACTGGCGGCACTACGTCAGCTTGCTCGAACGCAAGCCCGGCGCTTTGCGCAACGGCGCCCCCTTCAAGACCATGCCCGAGCCCTTGCAGCATCTGCAAGCGCACCTGCTTCGCCACCCTGGCGGCGACCGGGTGATGGCCCAGGTGCTCATGGCCATCACCCTGCACGGGCTCGATGACGTGCTGGTGGCCGTGGAGTTGGCGCTGCAATCGGGCCGCGTGAGTGCCGACCATGTGCTCAACGTGCTGGCCAGGCTCAAGGAGCCCCAAGCCGTGCAAAGCCTGCCTGAAGCAGCCTTGCCTTCACTGACGCTGCACGAGCCGCCTCAGGCCGACGTGTCGCGCTACGACAGCCTGCGCCAGTCCCAGGAGGATGACCATGTCCAATGACATCGCAGCAAGCCTCAAGGGCTTGAGCCTGCACGGCATGGCCAGTGCCTGGCCGGAACTGCTGGGCATCGCCCGGCTCAAATCGCTCGACCACGAAGCCCTTCTGCATCAGCTCATCAAGGCCGAGGGCGCGCACCGGGAAGTGCGCTCCATGGCCTACCAGATGCGGGTGGCCCGATTCCCTCACCACCGCGATCTGGCTGGCTTTGCCTTTGATCAGGCCCAAGTGGACGAGGCGCTGGTGCGTCAGCTGCACGAGTTCAAGTTCATCGACTCAGCCCACAACGTGGTCTTCGTGGGCGGCCCAGGCACGGGCAAAACACACCTTGCCACAAGCCTGGGCGTTCATGCCATCCGTGCACATGGTAAGCGGGTGCGCTTCTTCTCGACCGTCGAGCTGGTCAATCTGCTGGAGGCCGAGAAAGCTCAAGGTAAGGCCGGGCAACTGGCACATCGGCTCATGTACGTGGATCTCGTCATCCTCGACGAGATGGGCTATTTGCCCTTCAGTCAAGCCGGTGGGGCCTTGCTGTTCCACCTGCTGTCCAAGCTGTACGAGCGCACCAGCGTGGTCGTCACCACCAACCTGTCGTTCTCGGAGTGGGCCAGCGTGTTCGGCGACGCCAAGATGACCACCGCGCTACTCGACCGACTCACCCATCACTGCCACATCGTCGAAACCGGCAACCAGAGCTGGCGCTTCAGGCACTCGACTGCACAACCGTCTTCGATCATCAGAGCCACACGAACCAAAACGGCCAAAGGAGCACCCCAGACAGATCACGCAGTAGACTTATCCACATCCGAACAGTCCATTTCTTCGTCAACTTAGTGGCTCAGTTTTGGACGTGACGCCTGGCTCAGTTTTGCTCGTGATTCAACAATTGTATACAATGATGCCAGCAGGCAACGTGCCAGCGCGGCTGACAAGCGGAGGCCGATTCATGAAAAGATTGGATACGATGGCCAATGCTCGTCTTTTCGATGGCATAATATCTGCTTTGCGACGTGTAACACACTATTTATACATATCATGCAAACGCTCAGCATCCAGCACGGTACCCTCGTCACGATGGATCAGTACCGCAGAGTCCTTGGGGATAGCTGGGTTCACGTGCAGGATGGACGGATCGTCGCGCTCGGAGTGCACGCCGAGTCGGTGCCTCCGCCAGCGGATCGGGTGATCGATGCACGCGGCAAGGTCGTGTTACCCGGTTTCATCAATGCCCACACCCATGTGAACCAGATCCTCCTGCGCGGAGGGCCCTCGCACGGGCGTCAACTCTATGACTGGCTGTTCAACGTTTTGTATCCGGGACAAAAGGCGATGAGACCGGAGGACGTAGCGGTGGCGGTGAGGTTGTATTGTGCGGAAGCTGTGCGCAGCGGGATTACGACGATCAACGACAACGCCGATTCGGCCATCTACCCAGGCAACATCGAGGCCGCGATGGCGGTCTATGGTGAGGTGGGTGTGAGGGTCGTCTACGCCCGCATGTTCTTTGATCGGATGGACGGGCGCATTCAAGGGTATGTGGACGCCTTGAAGGCTCGCTCTCCCCAAGTCGAACTGTGCTCGATCATGGAGGAAACGGCTGTGGCCAAAGATCGGATCACAGCCCTGTCAGATCAGTATCATGGCACGGCAGGAGGTCGTATATCAGTTTGGCCCGCTCCTGCCAGTACCCCGGCGGTGACAGTTGAAGGAATGCGATGGGCACAAGCCTTCGCCCGTGATCGGGCGGTAATGTGGACGCTTCACATGGCGGAGAGCGATCATGATGAGCGGCTTCATTGGATGAGTCCCGCCGAGTACATGGAGTGTTACGGACTCTTGGATGAGCGTCTGCAGGTCGCGCATTGCGTGTACTTTGACCGGAAGGATGTTCGGCTGCTGCACCGCCACAATGTGAAGGTCGCGTCGCAGGTTGTGAGCAATGCCTACCTCGGCTCAGGGGTGGCCCCCGTGCCAGAGATGGTGGAGCGCGGCATGGCCGTGGGCATTGGAACAGATGACGGGAATTGTAATGACTCCGTAAACATGATCGGAGACATGAAGTTTATGGCCCATATTCACCGCGCGGTGCATCGGGATGCGGACGTGCTGACCCCAGAGAAGATTCTTGAAATGGCGACGATCGATGGGGCGCGTTCGTTGGGAATGGACCACGAGATTGGTTCCATCGAAACCGGCAAGCGCGCGGACCTTATCCTGCTTGACCTGCGTCACCCTCAGACGACTCCTCACCATCATTTGGCGGCCACGATCGTGTTTCAGGCTTACGGCAATGAGGTGGACACTGTCCTGATTGACGGAAACGTTGTGATGGAGAACCGCCGCTTGAGCTTTCTTCCCCCTGAACGTGAGTTGGCGTTCCTTGAGGAAGCGCAGAGCCGCGCCACAGCTATTTTGCAGCGGGCGAACATGGTGGCTAACCCAGCTTGGCGCAGCCTCTAGGAAATGACGCCGTTGCTGCATCCGCCGCCCCTTGAGGAAATCGCTGCCATCTTGGCGCGGCTCGGATTGGGGGGCGGACATGACCCCTGCGCGGCACATTCCAGCTGTGGTGGTCGGAATGATGCCCGTGCTCGCGGCATTTTGTGCGCTCCTTGTGAAAAAGACCCTTGTCTCCCTAGGCTTCGGCGGCGCGGACAAACCGTTTCCAACGGACATGGGTGACACGTTCGTCTCGACGACCGATTTTTTTGTGCAGGGCATGCTCTCGCTGGAGCAGGGCTACGTATACACCTCAATGGTTCTTGGTGCTGCGACCGTATATATCATTGAGCGGCAGTTTGGCCGAGCGGCCATTTGGTTCTTGATCGGGGCTGCACTCTCAGGGATCGGCTTCATCCACAGTTTTGTGATTGAACAAGCGGATGTGGTGGGGCGGATAGGGTTCTTTTTCACGGCTCCGGCCACCATGGCCTACCTACTCCTCGCGGCCGTAACGTGGTTGCTTCCCCGATTCTCTGAGGCCGATCCGGAAAAGGGTGTAATCTAAAAATAACCTATGGAACAATAACCTATGGAACACACGAAATTTGAATCAAGCATGCTGCAGATCGCAATCGAGGAGGCGGAAGCAAGTTTCCTAGAGGGAGGCCTTCCCATCGGATCGGTACTCGTCCACCGCGGCAAGCTGGTCTCACGCGGACGCAATCTCCGGGCGCAGACCGGCAGCACTCTCCATCACGCAGAAATGACTGCGCTCGCCAACGCCGGTCGGCAACCGCCGGAATTTTATCGAGAAACTGTGCTCTACACGACGCTTTCGCCCTGTCCAATGTGCACAGGAGCGATGATCCTATATGGTATTCCCAAGGTCGTGATCGGCACCCCAACCGTTCGCGAGTGGGGTGAAGATCGTCTGCGGGAGCTAGGAGTCGAGGTCGTGCACACCCGCAGTGAGGCCTGCGCGGAACTGCTCTCCCGTATGATCACGCAGCAGCGTGAGCTGATCCGGGAAGATGGTGGCAATTTTTTTGCGCAAGCAGGGGTGTGACCGCCATGTACAATGCGGCCAAACTCGGTAGTGAAGCGGTCCACGGTCTTACGAGGCTTCAGAAAATTCCTTTCGATGAGGATCTTATTGAGCGGGTAAGGGCAGCTCGCGGAGGCTCGCCGCGCAACACGCGAGTGTCGCGTGCCATCGACTTGATTTGACGATTGAACCAGCTTCTGTCTTTCGCCCATGACTGATCGGGCCACGGCTAGAAAACGAGTACTGGGCGGCTAGCTTTGCGGAATTTAATCTGATTCACCTATGGATACGTCATCGCTTATAAAAGTGGCGCAGTCTGGGCCGGACGATGTAGGGGCGCTCGACCGAGCGCTTGCGGCGGCGGGTATCCCTCACAGGAAGATCACGGGTATTCTCGGGAAGACGGAGGGTAACGGCTGCGTCAACGACTACACACGCGGATTCGCCACGGCAGCCCTGCGGCACTATCTGCAGCAATTCATGGAGATGACTGCGGTGGATGCTGTGCCGATCATCATGTCGGGTGGCTGTGAAGGAGTGATTTCTCCTCATCTCACTGTATTCTTTGACGTTGATGTGCCCACGGATAGGAAATTCAACCGCATGAGGCCAAGTATGGCACGAGTTTTGGGCCTCGAAACACGTTCGGCCAAGGAAGGTTGAGCGCTCGCTTGCCGCTCAATGGCAAGAGCTTGGGAGGCAGTATGCATTTGGGCCTGGCGCGCGTGCAGCTGCTTCCCCGCAGCGATGGATACCGCCGCTTCACTGGGTCACCAATTGACGCGCTGGTCTACCTCGTCGGGTTGAGCTGCCAGATCCCAATCCGGCTCGCCTTGCGCACCATCATCCACCGGCGCGTCGCAGCCCTCCCACAGCGGTGGCCCGCGTGCCGGGGTGATGTGCGGGGGGGCAGACTCCACCCCGATGTGGTTCAGGATGTGGCGGATTTCGGCGCTGTGGGTGATGAAGGCAATGATGCGCATCTGCCCACCGCACATGGGGCACAGCAGCGGAAATGCCTCGTAGATGCGGGCAATCAGCACCGCCCACAAGTAATGCGCCGCTCGCTTCGGGCGTGCTTCAGGTTCGGGTGTGGGTGTGGCCGCGTTGCCCGGCGCCGCCACCCCAGGTACGCCCGCGCCAGGTTGTGCAGTCTCCACCGTGGCTGGTTGCGACGCAGCAGGCTGGGCCAGCGCCGTTACCGCCGCTCTCAGCGGCGAGTTTGGTGCCAGCACACCAAAGTAGCGGTGCCGGTGGGTGCGTGGCGGTGGCACCAGCGCGGCGATGCGGTCGATCAGTTCCAGCGGTGTGAGGTGCAGCTCATCTGCCTTGGCACCACGCTTGTCACTGGTGGGCTCGCTGCGCTGTTTGGCACAGCGGTACACCAGTTTGCTTCCCTCTTTGCGTAGGCGCTCCATGGAAAACGGTGGACGCGCGCAATAGCGCAGCAGCCGCTCCAGCGCAGCGCGGTCGTGGGCTTCGATGCAGACACCGGCGTCCACCGAGAAGCCGCTGTGTTTGTAGCCCAGCATGTCTTTGGCGTCACAGTTCTCCAGCAGGCCCCGAGCAACGAAGGCGCGCAGGATGCGTTTTTGCAGTGTGGTCTGCACTGGGGCCACGGTAGCCGCATCGATGCCGGTGGCCGCGTGAAAGATGACACCCGGCGATGAGATTCGAGGGGTCGCATCAGCATCGCCCTCGCCCTCCACTTCCTCAAACACCCCGTCCACCACACAAACGTGGAAGTGGACGTGTTCATTGAGGCTGGAGCCGAATCGGTGAATGAAGGCGATGGCACCGATGTGCAGGCCTGCCTTGTCCATATGGGCCGCACCGGGGCTGTGGGTCTGCAGAGTTTGTGCGATCACCCGCAGAAAGATGCGCAGCACCATGCTCAGCACCGCTCCGTCGCGTTGCATGAAGTACCGCAACCTCTTGGGCACGGAGAGCACCCACTGGCGCACCGGCAGGCGGGGGAATACGTGATCGTTCAGGTGCGCTGCTGTCTCCACCATGCGCCGGGTGGTGCACGAGGGGCAGACTCCCCGGCCTTTGCAGGAGAAGGCTACAAAGTAGTCGTGCCCACAGTCGCCGCAGCGAGCGCGGGCAAAGCCATGGGCAAAGAGCGTAAGTACTCGGAAGAAGTGCTGCTATCGAAAGGGCCAGCTACAACAGAGGGTGCTGCGGTAGCGGAGCTGTTGGTCACTCCAACGCGCGAAGACCGAATCGCCAGACTGGCTGAACTCACCAAAGGACCGATCGCTGTCGAAATACAGGATTTGACCAAATCCTATGGTGATCGCCAGATTTTCGGTGACTTGGATCTTCAGGTTCGTGCCGGTGAGATCGTCGCGCTTCTCGGCCCGAGTGGATCAGGGAAAAGCACGCTACTCCGCTGCATCAATCGACTCGAAACCTGGAACTCGGGTGACGTGTTTATTGGTGGGCATCGGATCGGGTATTCGTCAGGTGGCCTTGTTCTGTCGCCAAGTGAAGTGGCCCGGCAGCGCGTCGAAGTCGGTGTCGGCATGTTGTTCCAGCATTTCAATCTATTCGCGCACCTGACTGCGGAAGAGAACATCGCCGGACCGTTGCGCTGGGTTCATGGCTGGTCGCAAGAGGCGGCGGCACAACGAGCACAGGAATTGCTCGATCGAGTTGGCCTCGGTGACCGTGGGGATACCCTGCCTCGTCATCTGTCGGGCGGGCAGCAACAACGTGTGGCGATTGCACGGGCTATCGCTCCGGGAGCCAAAGTACTCCTGCTTGACGAGCCGACCTCTGCACTTGATCCGGAAATGGTCGGAGAAGTGCTGGATGTCATTCGTAGGCTCGCCTTTGAGGAAAAACTCACCATGATCATTTCCACTCATCAATTGAGGTTCGCTGAGGAAGTCGCCGATCGCGTCATCTTCCTCACCGATGGAAATATCGTTGAGGATGGCCCCGCCTATGAGGTGCTTAGCCAACCACGCAATCCACTGACGGCCCGCTTCATCCGTGTGATGAGTTCCGGCCAGACCTCAGCGCTCGCGCTGTGACCGATAGACCGTACTTAAGACCAATTCGCTTCGCTTTGCTCACACGCCCTGTGGGCAGGTGGGCGATTCCTTCCTGCGCTCGTTCCTGAGTCCATAGACAACCGAGCACGCTTTAATTCGCACTATTAACCAATGAGGAAGCCATCCATGTTTCATGAACTGCAAGCTACCCCCTCAACCGTACATTGGGGCTATTTCGATGCCGGCCTTAAACCGGCCTTGCGCATCAAAAGCGGCGACATTATCCGCGCCGAAGCTGTAACACACCAAGCGGGCGATGCCCCTGAACTGATGATGGACGATGCGGTGAGACTACTGTACTCAAGCATCCCCGAAGACGACCGGAACCCGGGCGTACATCTGATGACCGGCCCGATCTATGTAGAAGATGCACAGCCGGGTGACATGCTCGAGGTTCGTTATCTGCAAATGCGACCGCGTTTCCGATACGGGTCAAACCTTGCCGCGCACTGGGGCCTTCTCTACAAAGAGATGGGTGAAAAGGAACGCGTGACGATCTACAAGCTCGATCCCGACTACAACACAGCCCGTGCACTCTACGCCTATAACTTCCCAGGAAAATATACGGTGCCCGGAAAAATCACCAAACGCGGAACCTGCAACTGCGAACCCGCATTGAACGGTGTGCGCGTACCCGTACGCCCGCATCTGGGCACGGCCGGTGTTGCCCCCGATGCCATGGGCCGTGTCAGCACTGTCCCGCCCGGCGCGCACGGTGGCAATATCGACAACTGGCGAATCGGCGCTGGAGCGACAATGTATTACCCGGTGGCCGTGCCCGGCGCGTTGTTCTCGATTGGTGACCCTCACATCTCACAAGGCGACGGTGAAATCAGCGGAACCGCGATCGAGGCCTCACTGAACGTGATATTTCAGATCGTTCTGCGCAAGGACTTCCACTTCCCTTCTCCCCTGCTCGAAACACCGGATACCTGGATCGTGCATGGCTTCGATGACGATCTCGATGTCGCGATGAAGAACGCCGCCAAGGACATGCTTCACCTGCTTGTTGACAAGCACAACCTCAGTCAGGACGACGCCTACTCGCTGATGAGCATCAGTTCCGACTTCGGTGTCACACAGGTCGTGGATGGGCGTCAAGGCGTGCACTGCAAGATGCAGCGCGGAATCTTCCCGCCAAAAGACACTGACGAGGAAATTTAAGCAACCAGCGTGCACTTAAGCCTAGAAGCCTGTCGGACTTTAGGAATCGAAGCGAAAATCTAGCTGGGCGAGGGCAGATTTTGCCGCTTTTGCAGGGTAATAGCGGGTTCTATTGCCCAAGAAAGCGGTGAAATATGAGCCGTCCAGATGGATTTGCAGCCGATTTCCCTAAAGTCCGACGGGCTCCTAGGCGCATGAAACAAGACCAGATGCTCATCCATCAAATGTGTGCAATTTCGGTCAAGATCCCCATCCTTCCACAGAAAAAAGACCTGTAACGCAATTCATCACAAGCAAAAAAAGCGGTCACCGCAGCAATCAAAATCCCAATTTAGGTGCGTCATTTATGACCAATCGCACCAATTTAGTTAAAAGAGCCATGGATGGGTCGCTCAATAAGAACCTAAATCCTCTTAATATCATTGGATTGCTAGATTGTGAACAATTTGGCACACACTGTGCATACATTAATGATCACAATAAGCGTGAATTTTAGTCGCCAATTGAGTTCGTGTTATTTCAAAAAAGACCAAGGAGCCTGGATATGTCATTCCAACCAAACCCCGTTATTGCACGGCAGAAGTCCCGACCCATGTCGCGTCGCCCTCTGACTGTTGCCACATTCAGCGCGCTAGCCCTGAGCATATCCCTGGGCACAGCAGCCCAGGCCGCAGACTGGAGTGATACTTCACTGAGCTGGCGCTATGGCACCAAGTTCGCCGAACCCTATGAAGGCAATGATATCTCTAAAAATATCCTGAACTTCAGCCACGTCAGTGGCTTCAAGTACGGTACCAACTTCTTCAGCATCGATGCGCTGTTCTCCGATAGTAAGGATCCTTCTGGCCCCGATGGTAAGTCAGGCGCTCAGGAGGTCTATGCGGTCTACCGTAATACGCTCGATATCGGCAAAATCATGAACAAGGATCTGAAGTTTGGTGTGGCTAAAGGCTTCGGTATTACCAGCGGTTTCGATTTCAATACGAAAACAGATGCCGGTTATAACTCGAAAAAACGAATGCTCGTCCTCGGCCCAACCGTGATGTTCGATGTGCCAGGCTTCCTCAATGTGAGCCTGTTGGCCCTATGGGAAAGCAATGCACCCTGCAACGATTACACCAATACCTGCGTCTCTCGCTATTCCTATAAGGTTCACCCCATGCTGACTGCTGCATGGGGTATCCCAATCGGAAACTCCGCTTTCTCCTTCGAGGGATATGCCAACCTGATTGCGCCTAAAGGGAAGGATGAATTCGGCGCTCAAACCAAAACCGAAATCAATATCGATGCCCAAATCATGGCCGATGTCGGCAAGCTGTTCTGGGATAAACCAGGCACCTTCAAGGCCGGCATCGAATATCAGTACTGGAAGAATAAATTCGGTGTCGACGCCAACGGACCCGCAGGCTCCGGCGCCTTCGCCAAAACACCCATGGTACGCGTCGAATACCACTTCTAAGACAACGATTCGATCAACTTTTGCAGAGGAAACTAACCATGAATTTATCAGTCCCTCCTGGACTACGCCTCTTTCATCGGGGGGATCTCGACGGGTTCTTTGCTCTTGGGCTGGATAATATGCTCATGCTGATATTGATGAGCAACTTTTGCCTCGGTTTCCCGCTCTATATGCCCCGGGAGTTGTTTTTTGAGCGTATTTTACCTGCAGCCGCGTTGGGTCTTGTCATCGGCAACCTCTATTATGCGAGACAGGCTTGGAGGCTTGCGCAGCAGGAAGGGCGAAGCGACGTCTGTGCACTGCCGTTCGGCATCAACATCATCACCTTAATCGCCTTTGTTTTCCTCGTACTTTACCCAGCGAAATTCATCGGCGAGGCACAGGGATTGACCGGGGATGATGTCGCTATCTTTGCTTGGCGGGCCGGTATACTGGCTTGTTTCGTCGCGGGGCTCATCGAGTTCTTCGGCAGTTTCGTGGCGGAGAGTATCCGTCGATTTACGCCACGGGCTGCGCTGCTCGCACCCGTTGGAGGCATTGGCCTCTGTTTCCTTTCGATGGACTTTTTCTTTCGTGCCTACGCCTCTCCGCTTCTCGGGCTCGTCACACTCGGTGTCACATTTCTGTTCTATTTTGGACGGCTTCGCATCAAGGGTGGGATCCCTTCCGGCCTGATCATCCTGGTGACCGGCACTGGCCTAGCGTGGATGCTCCATTTTGTCCAAGGCGCGCAGGTAGTCCCGGTCGGAAACCTCGCTGATGCCCGCCTCGCTTTCTATCCGCCAGTTCCTGTGTTGGGCGATCTGGTCGCTTCGTTCTCGATGCTTCCCCTGTTTCTGCCTGTAATTCTCCCCATCGGATGCATCAGTGTGATCATGTCCCTGCAAAACATTGAATCTGCGACGGCCGCCGGGGATCGCTACCCGATGCTGCCTTCAATGCTTTATAATGGCGTATCGTCGATTCTCACGGGCGCGTTCGGCAGCCCGTTTCCGACGAGCATCTACATCGGGCACCCGGGTTGGAAGGCGATGGGGTCGCGAGTGGGTTACTCTGTGCTCAATGCGGTGTTCGTATCTATTCTTTGCCTGACAGGTGCCTTGAGCTGGGTGGTCTACTTCGTCCCCGTGGAAGCGGGCATGGCGATCCTGATCTGGATTGGGGTGGCAATGGCCTCGCAGGCTTTCGAAGCGTCTCCTGCGCGGCACATTCCAGCTGTGGTGGTCGGAATGATGCCCGTGCTCGCGGCATTTTGTGCGCTCCTTGTGAAAAAGACCCTTGTCTCCCTAGGCTTCGGCGGCGCGGACAAACCGTTTCCAACGGACATGGGTGACACGTTCGTCTCGACGACCGATTTTTTTGTGCAGGGCATGCTCTCGCTGGAGCAGGGCTACGTATACACCTCAATGGTTCTTGGTGCTGCGACCGTATATATCATTGAGCGGCAGTTTGGCCGAGCGGCCATTTGGTTCTTGATCGGGGCTGCACTCTCAGGGATCGGCTTCATCCACAGTTTTGTGATTGAACAAGCGGATGTGGTGGGGCGGATAGGGTTCTTTTTCACGGCTCCGGCCACCATGGCCTACCTACTCCTCGCGGCCGTAACGTGGTTGCTTCCCCGATTCTCTGAGGCCGATCCGGAAAAGGGTGTAATCTAAAAATAACCTATGGAACAATAACCTATGGAACACACGAAATTTGAATCAAGCATGCTGCAGATCGCAATCGAGGAGGCGGAAGCAAGTTTCCTAGAGGGAGGCCTTCCCATCGGATCGGTACTCGTCCACCGCGGCAAGCTGGTCTCACGCGGACGCAATCTCCGGGCGCAGACCGGCAGCACTCTCCATCACGCAGAAATGACTGCGCTCGCCAACGCCGGTCGGCAACCGCCGGAATTTTATCGAGAAACTGTGCTCTACACGACGCTTTCGCCCTGTCCAATGTGCACAGGAGCGATGATCCTATATGGTATTCCCAAGGTCGTGATCGGCACCCCAACCGTTCGCGAGTGGGGTGAAGATCGTCTGCGGGAGCTAGGAGTCGAGGTCGTGCACACCCGCAGTGAGGCCTGCGCGGAACTGCTCTCCCGTATGATCACGCAGCAGCGTGAGCTGATCCGGGAAGATGGTGGCAATTTTTTTGCGCAAGCAGGGGTGTGACCGCCATGTACAATGCGGCCAAACTCGGTAGTGAAGCGGTCCACGGTCTTACGAGGCTTCAGAAAATTCCTTTCGATGAGGATCTTATTGAGCGGGTAAGGGCAGCTCGCGGAGGCTCGCCGCGCAACACGCGAGTGTCGCGTGCCATCGACTTGATTTGACGATTGAACCAGCTTCTGTCTTTCGCCCATGACTGATCGGGCCACGGCTAGAAAACGAGTACTGGGCGGCTAGCTTTGCGGAATTTAATCTGATTCACCTATGGATACGTCATCGCTTATAAAAGTGGCGCAGTCTGGGCCGGACGATGTAGGGGCGCTCGACCGAGCGCTTGCGGCGGCGGGTATCCCTCACAGGAAGATCACGGGTATTCTCGGGAAGACGGAGGGTAACGGCTGCGTCAACGACTACACACGCGGATTCGCCACGGCAGCCCTGCGGCACTATCTGCAGCAATTCATGGAGATGACTGCGGTGGATGCTGTGCCGATCATCATGTCGGGTGGCTGTGAAGGAGTGATTTCTCCTCATCTCACTGTATTCTTTGACGTTGATGTGCCCACGGATAGGAAATTCAACCGCATGAGGCCAAGTATGGCACGAGTTTTGGGCCTCGAAACACGTTCGGCCAAGGAAGGTTGAGCGCTCGCTTGCCGCTCAATGGCAAGAGCTTGGGAGGCAGTATGCATTTGGGCCTGGCGCGCGTGCAGCTGCTTCCCCGCAGCGATGGATACCGCCGCTTCACTGGGTCACCAATTGACGCGCTGGTCTACCTCGTCGGGTTGAGCTGCCAGATCCCAATCCGGCTCGCCTTGCGCACCATCATCCACCGGCGCGTCGCAGCCCTCCCACAGCGGTGGCCCGCGTGCCGGGGTGATGTGCGGGGGGGCAGACTCCACCCCGATGTGGTTCAGGATGTGGCGGATTTCGGCGCTGTGGGTGATGAAGGCAATGATGCGCATCTGCCCACCGCACATGGGGCACAGCAGCGGAAATGCCTCGTAGATGCGGGCAATCAGCACCGCCCACAAGTAATGCGCCGCTCGCTTCGGGCGTGCTTCAGGTTCGGGTGTGGGTGTGGCCGCGTTGCCCGGCGCCGCCACCCCAGGTACGCCCGCGCCAGGTTGTGCAGTCTCCACCGTGGCTGGTTGCGACGCAGCAGGCTGGGCCAGCGCCGTTACCGCCGCTCTCAGCGGCGAGTTTGGTGCCAGCACACCAAAGTAGCGGTGCCGGTGGGTGCGTGGCGGTGGCACCAGCGCGGCGATGCGGTCGATCAGTTCCAGCGGTGTGAGGTGCAGCTCATCTGCCTTGGCACCACGCTTGTCACTGGTGGGCTCGCTGCGCTGTTTGGCACAGCGGTACACCAGTTTGCTTCCCTCTTTGCGTAGGCGCTCCATGGAAAACGGTGGACGCGCGCAATAGCGCAGCAGCCGCTCCAGCGCAGCGCGGTCGTGGGCTTCGATGCAGACACCGGCGTCCACCGAGAAGCCGCTGTGTTTGTAGCCCAGCATGTCTTTGGCGTCACAGTTCTCCAGCAGGCCCCGAGCAACGAAGGCGCGCAGGATGCGTTTTTGCAGTGTGGTCTGCACTGGGGCCACGGTAGCCGCATCGATGCCGGTGGCCGCGTGAAAGATGACACCCGGCGATGAGATTCGAGGGGTCGCATCAGCATCGCCCTCGCCCTCCACTTCCTCAAACACCCCGTCCACCACACAAACGTGGAAGTGGACGTGTTCATTGAGGCTGGAGCCGAATCGGTGAATGAAGGCGATGGCACCGATGTGCAGGCCTGCCTTGTCCATATGGGCCGCACCGGGGCTGTGGGTCTGCAGAGTTTGTGCGATCACCCGCAGAAAGATGCGCAGCACCATGCTCAGCACCGCTCCGTCGCGTTGCATGAAGTACCGCAACCTCTTGGGCACGGAGAGCACCCACTGGCGCACCGGCAGGCGGGGGAAAACGTGGTCGCTCAGGTGTGCCGCCGTCTCCACCATCCGCCGCGTGGTGCACGAGGGGCAGACTCCCCGGCCTTTGCAGGAGAAGGCTACAAAGTAGTCGTGCCCACAGTCGCCGCAGCGAGCGCGGGCAAAGCCATGGGCAAAGATGCCGCACTCAAGATACTTGGCAAACGCTTTGCGCACGAAGGGCTTGGGGGTGTGGTGGTCGCCCTGGCCGTCGAACTGACCCGCGCTGGCCAACTCTAGCCAGGTCTCGTAGTGCTCGGCTACCATTTGGTAGAGCAGCGTGCGTTCGGGGTGGCGTGGGTTGTAGAGCTTGGGCTTGGAAGTGGCTGACATGAATACTGTACAAATGCACAGTATTCTGCGGCGATTGTTTGGGTACGCAAAGCACAAGGCCCGAACCGTCGCCAGTTCGGGCCTTGTCAGGGTAGCTTGGCTGCGGACTTACTTGCGCGCAGGCGGCACATCCGTGCAGCTGCCATGCGCCACTTCCGCCGCCATGCCGATGCTCTCGCCCAGCGTGGGGTGGGGGTGGATGGTCTTGCCGATGTCCACCGCATCGGCGCCCATCTCGATGGCCAGGGCAATCTCGCCGATCATGTCGCCCGCATGCGTGCCGACCATGCCGCCGCCCAGGATCTTGCCGTGGCCCCGGCCAGCATGGCCGTCTCCTGATCCTGCTTCGGGGCTGTCGTCGAACAGCAGCTTGGTGAAGCCTTCGTCGCGCCCGTTGGCAATGGCACGGCCGGAGGCAGTCCAGGGGAACAGGCCCTTTTTGACCTTGATGCCCTGCTGCTTGGCCTGGTCTTCGGTGAGGCCCACCCAAGCCACTTCAGGGTCGGTGTACGCCACGCTGGGGATCACGCGGGCGTTGAAGGCGGCGCTGGCCAGCTCCTTGTTGCCTTGCAGTTCACCGGCAATCACTTCCGCCGCCACATGCGCCTCGTGCACCGCCTTGTGCGCCAGCATGGGCTGCCCGACGATGTCGCCGATGGCGAAGATGTGCGGCACGTTGGTGCGCATCTGGATGTCGACGTTGATGAAACCGCGGTCCGTCACAGACACGCCGGCCTTTTCAGCGGCAATCTTCTTGCCGTTGGGCGTGCGGCCCACGGCCTGCAGCACCAGGTCGTACACCTGGGGTTCGGGGGTGGTGCCGCCCTCTTCCGCTGGCGCGAATGTGACCTTGATGCCTTCAGGTGTGGCCTCGGCACCCACGGTTTTCGTCTTCAACATGATGTTGTCGAAGCGCTTGGCGTTCATCTTCTGCCAGATCTTGACCAGGTCGCGGTCGGCGCCCTGCATCAGGCCGTCCATCATTTCCACCACATCCAGGCGTGCGCCCAGGGTGCTGTACACCGTGCCCATTTCCAGGCCGATGATGCCGCCGCCCAGGATGAGCATGCGTTTGGGCACGCCGCTGAGCGCCAGCGCGCCGGTGGAATCGACCACGCGCGGGTCGTTGGGCATGAACGGCAGGCGCACGGCCTGGCTGCCAGCGGCGATGATGGCGCGCTTGAAGGCGATGACCTTCTTGGTGCCCGTCTTCTCCTGGCCCGTGCCGGTGGTTTCTTCCACTTCGAGGTGGTTGGCGCCGACAAAGGCACCGTAGCCGCGAACGGTGGTGACCTTGCGCATTTTGGCCATGGCGGGGTCTCCTCGTTTTCAGTGCAATAAGTGACGGTACGCAAAGCTAGCACTGGCGCGGGGGTGGTCTGGGTAGACCGTTGATTTCATTGACTTTCCTGTTCGCTTTGTAAACGGGTATGGTGGCCTCCCACTTTTGAGGTTCACGATGCAGGGTTGGCACACAACGTTTTTGGGGATGCGTGGGCTCCCCCGCGATATCAGCGACTTCGAGATGAAGGCATTTTTCACCTTCGATGGTGCCGAGCGCGACGCAATCAATGCACGCCGAGGTGATTCCCACAAGCTTGGTCTGGCGCTCCATATTGGTTTCCTGCGCATGAGTGGGCGTTTGCTCGGTGCCTTTCGGGTAATTCCAGTAGCCTTGTGGCGCCACCTTGGCAACGAGCTTGGCATTGCAGCACCAGAAGTCGCCTCGCTGAGAGCCATGTATGAACGCGGGCGCACGCTATTCGATCACCAACAAGTAGCCTGCACGGTCCTTGGATTCCAGTGGATGAGCGAGCACCAGCGCCGCTCACTGGTACGTGAACTGCGCGACGAAGTGGCGCGCTGCGCCGACCGCGATCAGCTACTCGTGCGGGCGCGTCAATGGCTGTACAAGAACAAGCTGGTGATCGTGCACGAGCGGGCAATTCGGACACTGATTGCGGCGGCACTTGCCCAGCTTGAAGTTGAAACAGGCACCGCCATCGCCGCCAGCGTTGATCCAGCAACACTTGATCGCTGGCGAGCCTCAGTTTCAGAGCTGCGCCCAGATGGACAAACCCAGCAGAGTTGGCTATGGGCTGCACCGGCGAAACACTCAACCCGCCAAATCAGCGAGGTACTGGAGCGCATCGACCTGCTTTACACGCTGGACGTTCATAAGCACCTGGCAGACATCCCCGATCTCATCTTGCGCCGCTACGCGCGCCGACTTGTCTCCAGGCCGCCCTCAGCCGGAGCCAAGATCAAAGAGCCAGCGCGCACCGTGGAGGTCGCATGCTTTCTTCGGTATTGCCTGTTCACCACCACAGACCAGTTGATCCTTATGGTGCAGCGCCGGATCGCCGATCTGTGGCGTCAGGCTGCCGCCGATGTCCCCGCTACCGTCAATTGGGCCGCAATGTACAAAACGCTGCTCGGCGAACTTGTTGCCTTGAGCGCGCAAGGTGCGGTGCCAGATGCTGAGTTGCGTGCCCGTCTTGAAGCCTTGATCACCGAAACCCAGAAACGCAAACCACCGAGCAGGGCCTCCCTGGTCCGCGAGGGATTGATTGATGGAATTCGCCCCGTGCGGTCGTTGCTCGTCGCCATTGCAAAGCTGCCCTGGCAGGCCACCGGCGAGCATCCTGCCATCGAGTACCTTGCCAAGCTGCAAGCTTTATATCTCAAAGGATCCAGAAAGCTGCCAGTTGAAGTGGTGGCACCAAGTCTGGGAATGATCTGGCAGGTTTCGATCTCCAGCCCAGACCGGGAACGGGCGTTTCAGGCGTTGGAGGTGGCCACCCTGTTTGCCCTGCGCCGCGCGGTGCGCAATGGCTCGGTCTGGATTGAGCACAGCCTGAGCTTTCGGGGTCGTGCGCGCTTGTTCTTCACGGACGAGCGTTGGCAGGCAGAGTCCAAGAAACACTATGCCCGTCTATCGTTACCCAGCAAGGCTGCCACTTTCTTGAAGCCTTTGCTGGCCAGAGTAACTGCCGGTGTCGATGCGGTGGCCGCTGCAGCCCGCAGTGGCGTACTGCGCGTGGATGATGAACTCCATTTGTCGCCATTGCCCGCAGAGGACGAAGACCCAGAAGTGACCAAGCTGCGCGCGGCTTTGGATCACCGCATCGGTGAGGTTCAATTGCCGGAAGTGATTCTGGCCGTTGACGCCCAGGTGCGCTTTAGCTGGATCATGCTCGGACGTGAGCCGCGCTCTACCGACGAGCTGCTGATGGTCTATGCCGGCATCATGGCCCACGGCACCAGTCTGACTGCGGTCGAATGCGCGCGCATGATTCCGCAATTGTCTGCCACCAGCATTCGCCAGGCCATGCGCTGGGCGCGGGACGAACGGCGTCTGAGCCAGGCCTGCCAGGCTGTGCTGGAATTCATGCAGCGACACCCGATTGCCGCCACCTGGGGGCGGTCCGATTTGGCATCTTCTGACATGATGAGCATGGAGACCACCAAACGGGTGTGGCAAGCCCGGCTTGATCCTCGGCGCAACACACCTTCCATTGGAATCTACTCCCATGTAAAAGACCGGTGGGGCATCTTCCATGCGCAGCCCTTTGTGCTCAATGAGCGCCAGGCGGGCGTGGCCATTGAAGGTGTCATCCGCCAAGAAAAGCTGGAGACCAGCCAGCTTGCTGTGGATACCCATGGCTACACCGACTTTGCCATGTCACATGCCCGTTTGCTTGGTTTTGATCTTTGCCCGCGGTTGAAGGAACTCAAACAGCGCCACCTCTTTGTGCCACGCGGCACCAAAGTGCCCGCAGAAATCGCTGCGGTGTGCGAAGCCAATGTCGACGTCGCTTTGATCGAAAAGCATTGGGATAGTCTGGTGCACCTGGCAGCCTCGGTCATGAGCGGACATGCCAGTGCGGTGGCAGCTCTTGCGCGGTTCGGTTCTGCCGCCCAGGGCGATCCAATCTATGAGGCTGGCGTGCAATTGGGGCGGTTGCTGCGTACGGCGTTTTTGGCTGACTACTTTGTCAAGGACGCTTTCAGGAACGAGTTGCGCCGGGTGCTCAATCGGGGCGAGGCTGTTAACGCCCTCAAGCGCGCCATTTATACCGGCCGGATCAGCCCGGCGCAGGCCAAACGTGTCGATGAAATGCAGGCTGTGGCCGATGCGTTGAGCCTGATGGCCAACATCGTGATGGCGTGGAATACCTCACAGATGCAGGCGGTCCTGGATCGCTGGTCGAACCGCCGCCAGGTCATTCCACCGGAACTGATCGAGAAGATTGCGCCCACCAGGCTGGAGAGCATCAACTTGCGGGGTGTGTTTCGCTTCCCGGTTGACCGCTATGCTGACCAAATCCTGCCTTCGCGGCCAAATGCATCGATAACTGGCACCAATGGATGAAACCGACCACGGTTTGACGCCACGAATCGCAGATTTGAAAGTGAACAGGAAAGTCAATGAAATCAACGATCTACCAACACCACCTCCGCGCCAGTGCTAGCTTTTCGTACCGTCACTTATTGCACTGAAAACGAGGAGACCCCATGGCGGCCAGGCCGCCGGTGAGCTTGCTGATGACCTTTTCCTTGTGGCCGCGCAGCGTATCGACATTGACCTTGGGGGCGCCAAAGTCGATGCCTGCGGCGGACAGGTGGCTGACCTCGTCCATGACGGCGGCCACGTGCAGCAGCGCCTTGGACGGGATGCAGCCCACGTTCAGGCACACGCCGCCCAGGGCTGCGTAGCGCTCGACGATGATGACCTTGAGGCCCAGGTCGGCCGCGCGGAACGCCGCCGAATAACC
>Ga0208813_1000354_pt1 | contig 37679 bp, 32 predicted proteins | sample MalvireepMed_904_FD_184250 | JGI IMG/M metagenome (GOLD analysis project Ga0208813, IMG submission 184250) | Marine viral communities from the Global Malaspina Expedition - Malaspina viral metaG DeepMed_904 (SPAdes) (version 2) | ecosystem: Environmental > Aquatic > Marine > Oceanic | place... | reverse complement strand
CTTCAACTGCGATTTCGCAGAACGGGTTCATTGCCATCTTGACGTTGGCGAGATCAACGCCGGTGTTGTCCGGCTTGACACGCACCTTCACGTTGTAGTCGATAACTCGTTTTACAGCGACCAGAACTTTCATCGGATCTCCATAACTGGTGAGAGGAAGCATTTCCTTTCAGGGGTGCCTGCACCAGAAACCCTGAAAGGAAATGCCTCTGCTGGAAAGTTGCCGGGCCCCGAGTCAAACGGGCCCCGGCAATAGGTTTACGATTAGACGATTAGAAGCTGTATTGTGCAGCGAACATGATGCGGTTCGCGTCGTCGTCGGTTCCGTCAACCCGCTCGGTATACCAGTTGCTCAGCTCAACGCCCATCATGACGTTCTTAACCGGAGTCCACTGGTAGTTAACCAGGATATTGCGGTTGGTTTCGGATTCAGTGCCGACGCTGATGCCGTCGGCTTCCGCATCGTCCCAGTCAACTTTGGTCATGCCAACAACGGCATTGATGCTACGGCCCTGATCCAGGTTGAAGCTCAGACCGAGACTACCGCCATAGCCAGAGATGTTTTCCAGATTGCCGTCGGTGTCGAGATAGGCGTCATCAGCGCCCGAACCATACAGATACTTGTTGGCGCCATCGGTGTAGTTTGCTGTGGCATGGAGATTGATGCCTTCGCCCAGTCCCAGTCGAACGCCTGCAAAGCCGGCGTAGGCAATGGCAGAGTCATCGTCGACACCTGAATCGTGGGAGTTTTGCTTGGTAAGACCTGCTACAGAAAAGGCTCCGCCATCAAACTTTGACTCATATCGTGCAGTGAGTACCGGCGAGCTGTCTTTAGCTAACCAGGCCGTTGGCAGTGTTGAAGTCGCCCTTCGGGTCCTCAATGGACATGGAGAGGTTGCCAGTTGTGTAACGGACCTGGGCCTGACGATGCTGAAGACCTGCAGTGCCTGCGGCACCACCGAAGTCCAAGGTGGACAAACGACCAACAAAGCTGGTGTAGTTGGACCAGGTTTGGCCGGCCAGTACTCCATTATATTCACCGTAGGCGTGACGCAGGCGGAACGTGCCCCCGTAGAAGTCGCCCTCAACGTTAATCTTAACCCCATCTTTGTTGCTCAGGCGAAGACCAACCCGGCTCTGGTATGCGCCGGCGTCAAAGTGACCTGTTGCGTCAGAACCTTTAATCTTGCTGAAAAAACCGTCTTGCGCGCTGCCGCCAATATTCTCGTCAATGTCATACGCCATGTTAAGGCGAGCGTAGCCGTAGAGGCTGGCATCTACGTCACCAGCGCTGAAACTGATGGCGGAGGCCTGGGACGCAACCCCCATGGCAATAGCGGCAGTTACGCTTGTTGCAAGCTTTGTTTTATTGAAGCGCATAAAGATTTGTCTCCGGAATTCTTGTTGGAATAGTTGGCTGGCATTGCGATGCATTCGATTTCTCCAGCCCAGCATTTGGTGCCATCGTGAGGCAGTAATAAACCTATCAGTGGTGTGCGATTGCAACAATTATCTATATTAGATATGTGCTATACGGCCCCGGCATACCTTGCAGTAACAGAAATGCATCTTCCTTTCATCCGGAGATGGAAGGGTCAACTATTGCCGTCTATTTCCTTGGCTGTCTGAGAAATCTCCTTTGGATTGAACAGCAGCTTGCCGCTCCAGTGTCCCGCCTCAACTTGTTCGGCTACCTGTTGCATGACAATTTCCGCGAGTTTCGTGGTGGCTACAGATGCGGGCAGGTCTGTAGGCGTGACAATTGAAAGGGTTCGCTTGATTTCCGGGTCAACGATGGGTATCGCAACAAGCTCTTTTCTCTGAACCATGTCGTGTACTGCCGCCGATGAAAGGATGGTGTAACCAAGGCCTCTCCGGACCATGTCGGTAAGCATGGGCCAGGCGCTGACCTCTAGGGCCAGGTTGATCGCTTTTTTCCGTTCTGCAGCTTCTTTTTCCATTGCCACCCGTAGTCCGTGTTTTTCTTCGGGCATAACCAGGGGGAGGTCGAGCACTTCGCTCAGGGTTATTTCAGATAGCTTCGAAACTCGTGTGTTCGCGGGGGAGATCAAGTAAAGGCGTTCTTCCAGGAGGGGTTTGTATCGCAAGTTTTTATGGTTACTGTGGTTGTAGGTGATCGCGATGTTCAGACGATGCTGCATGACCATCTGCTGCAGAGTGCCACTCATGGCCGATTTGACTGCCAGGTGTACCTGGGGAAAACGCTTTCGGTACTGCTCAATGATGGTGCCGGAAAAGCTGTGGGTAACTGTGGGAAGCAACCCGAGTGTTACTTGCCCAGTTACTTCGCCGGCAATGGCTGTGACGTCTGCTTGTGTTCTCTCCAGGCTTTGAAGAAGTAGTCGCGCCCTCTCATATAAAAGTTCACCCGCCGCAGTTAACACAACGCCCCTGCCGTGGCGAACGAATACCTCAACGCTGAGAGCATCTTCCAGCATCCTGATTTGCCGGCTCAGTGCTGGCTGGGCGATAAACAATTTTTCTGACGCTCTGCTGAAGCTTCCGGTATCCGCAACGGTCAGGAAGGTGTTGAGTTGGCGCAAATCAATATTAAGGTTAAAGGACATGGTGCGGGCCTTCTTCAGCTGTGTGGTTCACTAGGTTCTCACTCTATACCAGTGGTGGAAAATTAGGCATAGGTTTAATGGTCGCGGTATGCCAAGAATAGATCAGTAGTATAAAAAGTATATAATTGTTGTAGTTTTTTTTAGCTGATAGGGTTGCTGACAAGGTTTAAAAAGCCAAGTCAGGCCCCGTTGCTGCCTCTTTCGAAGCGGAAGGAAGCTGTCCGGTGTGCCAGGCCTGTATTCATTAAGAGGATAAAAACTATGCAAAATCGTTCCATCTATAGCAGCGACCATGAGCTGTTTCGCGAAAATGCCCGCCGCTTTTTTCGTGAAGAGCTCGAGCCCAATATTGAGCAGTGGGAGAAAGATGGCATAGTTCCCAAGGCGTTCTGGCGTAAGGCAGGTGAAAACGGCTTTCTTTGCTGTGGCGTTCCCGAAGAATACGGCGGGCCGGGTGCGGACTTCATGTACAACATGGTGCTGTCCGAAGAGACAGGTTACGCCATTGGTGGTGCCAGTGTTGGCTTCTCGGTAAGTGCAGATATCGTTGCTTACTACTTGCTTCATGCCGGAACGGAAGAGCAGAAGCAGAAATGGCTGCCGAAAATGGTTACCGGTGAGGTGATCGCTTCAATTGGTATGACTGAGCCTGGCGCCGGTAGTGACCTGAAAGCAATTCGCACATCGGCGGTTCGCGATGGCGATGAGTATGTAATTAATGGTCAGAAAACTTATATCACGAACGGTCAGAACTCGGACTTCGTGCTCCTTGCCTGTGTAACTGACCCCTCCAAGGGTGCCCGCGGTATCAGCATGATTATCGTTGAGGCCGATCGGGCCGGTTTCGAGCGTGGGCGTAACCTGGACAAGATTGGTCAGAAGGCCGCCGATACATCTGAGATGTTTTTCCAGGATGTGCGTGTTCCGGTATCTAACCTGGTAGGAAATGAAGGTGAAGGCTTCGCGATGATGATGCGTGAGCTTCCGCGCGAGCGAATCACCATCGCTTGTCGCGCCCAGGCAGAAGCTCAGCGTGCGTTTGATGTCACTAATGCATATGTTAAAGAGCGCAAAATGTTTGGCCAGGCGCTGGCCGACTTCCAGAACACTCAGTTCACCCTGGCAGACCTGAAAACGAACCTCGACGTGGGTTGGGCCTACCTGGACCAGTGCATCAAAAAGTGTAATGAGGGGGAGTTGACCCCGGAAGAAGGCGCCATGGCCAAGTTGTGGACCACCGAGAATGAAGGTGTTGTGGTTGATAAATGTCTTCAGTTGTTCGGTGGATATGGCTACATGACAGAGTACCCGATTGCGCGGATGTTCGTAGATGCGCGCGTGCGTCGTATTTACGGTGGCGCCTCCGAAATCATGAAGCTGGTTATTGCCCGCTCCCTCTAATCCTGTCGTCTCCGGCCAGCGTGGCTGGCCGGAAATGCACAACAAGTAAGGAAGGAAAATATATGTCTGGTATAACCGCGTACGGCGCCTATATTCCGAGAACCCGTTTGCAGAAGTCGGCAATTGCTGATGCAAATGACTGGTTTGATGCGGGCCTTCGAGGTCTGGCCAAAGGTGAGCGAAGCGTCTGCAACTGGGATGAAGACACGATCACAATGGCTGTTGAGGCTGGTCAGGACTGTTTCTCGCTGCTGGGCCGTGATTCTGTTGATGCGCTTTATCTGGCGTCAACGACTATGCCATTTCTCGATCGCCAGAACTCCGTGGTTGTGAGCCAGGCTCTGAACCTGGGCGACAAGCTTCGCACGATGGATGTGACCGCGTCCCAGAGGGCTGCGACGTCGGCGCTGATTTCTCTGTTCGAGTCAGGCAGTAGTGAGGGTAACTCTGTGCTGCTGGCCTCAGAACATCGTCGCAGTAAGTGTGGTTCTCGCGGCGAGATGTTGTGGGGAGATGGTGCGGCAGCAGTTGCGGTAGGTGCCGATAATGTAATTGCAGAGTACCTGGGTAGCGAGACCTACGTTACAGATTTCGTGGATCATTATCGCGGCGAAGATTCCACTATCGATTACGAATGGGAAGAGCGCTGGATTCGTGATGAAGGCTTCATGAAGAGCGTGCCGACTGCTGTTTCCAGATTGTTGGATAAGGCCGGGGTTCAGGCCTCGGAAGTGGCGCACTTCATTCTCGCCACAGATCAGGCCCGCACTCCAGCAGCTGTGGGGAAGAAAATTGGTGTGTCGGCTGAGGCTGTTATTGATAACCATATCGCCGACATGGGTGTTGCAGGGGCTGCCCATCCGGTTCTGCTGCTGACCAAGGTGCTGGAGAGTGCTGCGCCTGGTGACCTGATTCTGCTTACCGGGTTCGGGCAGGGCGCTGATGCGATTCTTTTGCGTGCCACAGAGCTTGTGACTTCCCGGCGTCCTGCAACTGGCTTCTCCGGTGCTTTGGCGCGTCGTAGGGAAGACTCGAACTACAACAAGTTTCTGAGCTTCAATAACCTTGTTGATCGGGATGTTGGTAAGCGTGGTGAGCTTGATAAGCAAAGCTATCTTGCTGCTATGTATCGCCAGAAAGATTTGTTGACCGGATTTGTGGGTGGCAAATGCCGTGACTGCGGCACCATCCAGATCCCGAAAGATAACTACTGCGTTAACCCCGAGTGTAATGCCCTGCACAGTCAGGATGATTATCCCATGGCTGCGCTCAAGGGGCATGTTAAAACCTGGACCGCTGACCGCTTAACATTTGACTGGAACCCGCCGGCGTATTTCGGGTTGGTGGAGTTTGAAGGTGGCGGGCGCCTGATGATGGACTTCACCGAGGTTCAGCCGGGTGCGATTGAAACGGGCGTAGAGGTGTCCTTGCACTTCCGGATTCGCCAATTTGACCACCAGCGTGGCTTCCGGAAGTACTTCTGGAAAGCAACTCCGGCCCACCAATAATTCAGGCAGCTAACGATAGGGGAATAGCAATGGCTAGTGGAATTAAAGATAAAGTAGTAATCCTCGGGATGGGCTGCAGCAAGTTTGGTGAGCGCTGGGATGCGAGCCCTTCAGACCTGATGTCCGAAGCATTTGAAGAGTGTCTGGCAGACGCGGGTATTGACAAGAACCAGATTCAAATGGGCTGGTTCGGTGCAGGCATTGATGCCTATAACGTAGGCTCCAGTGCGATGCCACTGTCGGTTGCTCTGAGATTGCCGAATATTCCGGTAACCAAGGTCGAAAATATGTGTGCCACTGGCACAGAAGCCTTCCGTGGTGCTGTCTATGCAGTAGCTTCAGGAGCCTGCGATATCGCTCTGGCCCTGGGTGTGGAAAAGCTGAAAGATGTAGGCTATGGTGGCCTTCCCCAGCGTACTCGTGGCGTTGAAAACGATATGTTCTGGCCGAACCTGTCAGCCCCCGGTGCTTTTGCTCAGCTGGCCAGTGGCTACCGTGCCAAGCATGGTATCAGCAAGGAAAACCTCAAGCGTGCAATGGCTCATGTATCAGTAAAGAGCCACGCAAATGGAGCCAAGAATCCCAAGGCGCACTTGCAGCGCGAAATTACTGAAGAGCAGGCGATGAAGGCTCCGTACATTGCTGAGCCCATCGGCTTATTCGATTGCTGCGGTGTAAGTGACGGTGCCGCCTGCGCAATTGTCTGCACTCCTGAGATTGCCCGCGCCCTTGGCAAGGATGACATGATCTCAGTGAAGGCCCTGCAGCTTGCTGCATCTAACGGGGAAGAGGCCAGCTACAGCCAATGGGACGGCTCTTATCTGAAAACCACTCGCGTTGCTGCGCAGCGTGCCTATGATGAGGCCGGTATCAAGAAGCCACGTGAAGAGCTGAGCATGACAGAAGTTCACGACTGCTTCTCGATTACTGAGTTGGTAACCATGGAGGATCTTCAGTTGTCCGATGAAGGTCAGGCTGTTCGGGATATTTTGAACGGTGACTTTGATGCCGATGGCCGTATTCCCTGCCAGATCGATGGTGGCTTGAAGTGCTTTGGGCACCCGATTGGCGCCTCTGGTCTCCGGATGATCTATGAGAACTATCTGCAGTTCCAGGGTCGTGCGGGGGCTCGTCAGCTCAAAGATCCGCGTTTGGCTTTGAACCATAACCTTGGTGGGTTCCCACACCAGAATATTTGCAGTATCTCGATCATTGGTCGGTATGAATAACGGGTAGGAGCTTGCCTCCGGGGCGGCAAATATGCGGCCCCGGCTTTTCTCCACTCCCTTTGACTAGGTGGATTGACTATGAGTTTCAGTGACTGGGCTTCGGCTTTAGATCAAGCAGAAAGTGCCGTTCGGGCTCTGGACCCTTATGTTGGTCAAGGCCTTAGAAACCTTAAAGCGCACTGCACGGTAGACGGTCGCCTTGATGGCGAGCTGCTGGATCGCCACCAACTTAGTTGTTATGAGCTGGCATTCTGCGTGGCTGAGCTCGAGGCTTCCAGAGAAGTCTGTGAGTATGCGCGCTCTGCAGCGCAAGCCGATGCCTTTGCCGCGAACAGTGCATTGGCGTTTACGGCAGAAGCTGTGCAGTCGGTTATGCAACGCCTTTTGGCACGATCTAAGGATCTTGGCCTGGATGCCGGGAATCTGTCCGGGCTCTATGCGGATGCAGAGTTTCAGGCGTTTCTGGCCAGTTTTGGAAGCGCGGAATTTTTGGCTGGTATTGGAGAAACAGTAACGGCTCGCGGATCGTTACACCTTCCGTCATTGTTGTCTGAAGACAAGGAAATGGTTAGGGATATGTTTGCCCGGTTTGGCGCAGACGTCGTGGCTCCCCTTGCGGAGGAGATTCACCGTAAGGATACCGATATCCCGGATGAGATTCTGGCAAAAGCGTCAGAGCTCGGCTGCTTTGGAATCAGTATTCCGGAGAGGTTCGGTGGTTTGCAGCCTGATGACCACGATGACAGCTTGGGTATGATTGTGGTGACCGAGGAGTTATCGAAGGCTTCTTTGGGTGCTGCCGGTTCTTTGATTACTCGTCCGGAAATTGCGGCGAAGGCCCTGTTGCAGGGTGGTACGCCCGCACAGCAAGAGAAGTGGCTTCCGCAGATTGCTTCGGGTGAAAAGCTCTGTGCCATTTCCATTACCGAGCCAAACTACGGTTCAGATGTGGCATCACTTGGTCTGAAGGCGACTCCGGTGGAGGGTGGCTGGCTGCTCAACGGCAGCAAGACCTGGTGCACCTTTGGTGGTAAAGCGAGTGTTCTGATAACTATGGCTCGCAGTGAGCCTGACCAATCGCTAGGTCATAAAGGCCTGAGCCTATTTATCGTTGAAAAGCCTTCCGCTTCCGGGCATGAGTTTCGACACCAGCAGCCGGCTGGTGGCGTCATTTCAGGTAAGGCCATCGCTACTATCGGTTACCGGGGAATGCATTCCTTTGATGTATTTTTCGAGGACTACTTCGTGCCTTCTGACTGCTTGATTGGTGAAGAAGGCGGACGAGGCAAAGGGTTCTACTTCACCATGGCCGGGTTTGCCGGTGGACGTATTCAAACGGCAGCCCGGGCAACGGGCGTTATGCAAGCAGCGTTTGAAAAGGCTCTGAGCTATTCACGGGACCGTAAGGTGTTCGGGAGCCCTGTCGGTGACTATCAACTTACCAAGGTCAAGCTCGGCCGGATGATGGCAACGCTTACCGCCTCACGTCAGTTCAGCTATGCCGTGGCACGAATGATGGATAAGGGTGAAGGTCAGATGGAAGCGAGCCTGGTCAAACTCTTCAGTTGCCGGGCCGCGGAATGGGTAACCCGTGAGGCCATGCAGATTCACGGTGGAATGGGGTATGCGGAAGAAACCGCCGTCAGCCGTTATTTTGTGGACGCGCGGGTTCTGTCAATTTTTGAGGGCGCCGAAGAAACCCTGGCGCTGAAAGTAATTGCCCGAAACCTGGTGAGCCGCGCCTGAAGGGCGCCACTGGGTGCAATCAAGCGGTGATGCCAAGGCATCACGACCATGTTTACTGGTAAGACTACAACAAGTTTTAAGGAGATTATTGTGAGCGACAATAAACTGTTAGATGGAAAAGTCATCATCGTAACGGGTGCGGGCCGCGGTATTGGCCGTGCGACTGCTCTGATGCTGGCAGAGAATGGCGCGAAGGTCGTGGTAAACGATATCGGTGGCAGCGCTGATGGCTCCGGCAACGACGCCACCCCGGCGCAGGAAGTGGTAAATGAAATCAAGGCCGCTGGCGGTGACGCTGTTGCCAACTTTGACAGCGTAGTGTCTTGGGAAGGTGGCCAGAACATTGTTAAGGCGGCCATCGATACTTTCGGACGCCTCGACGGTGTGGTCAATAACGCGGGTAACCTGCGCGACGTGATCTTCCATAAAATGACCGAGGATGACTTTGATTCAGTCATCGCCGTTCATTTGAAGGGGTCATTCAATGTTAGCCGCGCTGCTGCCACCGTTTTCCGTGAGCAGGGTAGTGGTACCTTCGTCAACATGACCTCAACTTCAGGTCTGATTGGCAACTTTGGCCAGGCTAACTACGCTGCTGCGAAGATGGGTATTGTCGGCTTGTCCAAGTCGATGGCGCTGGATATGGCTCGTTACGGCGTCACGTCCAACTGCATCGCTCCGTTCGCCTGGAGCCGTCTGATCGGCAGCATCCCGACTGATACTGAAGAGCAGAAAGCTCGGGTGGCCAAGATTCAGCAAATGACTCCAGACAAGATTGCTACACTGGCTGTCTCTCTCTGTTCAGACAAGGCAAAGAATGTAACCGGCCAGATCTTCGGTGTTCGTAACAACGAGATCTTCCTGTTCAGCCAGCCGCGTCCGTTCCGTTCAGCCCACACGTCTGAAGGCTGGACTCCGGACACCGTTCTGGATCGGGTACTGCCTGCGTTTGAAGCTGATTTTTATCCGCTGAGCCGTTCTGCTGATGTATTCAGCTGGGATCCTTTCTAAAGACATTGCCAATGACTCAAAGGTGCGCCCGGATTAGTCCGGGCGTTCCTTAGCGGTGAAACAAGAACAAAGGAGAGCTCTGGTGGCGATCGACTATAACAAACTGATGAGTCGCAAGTTTGAGCGACTGGAACATACCTTCACGGAAAAAGATACCATTCTGTATGCCTTAGGCGTGGGTATGGGTATTGATCCGCTGGACGAGGAGTGTCTCAAGTTCGTCTATGAAGATGGATTAAAGGCTCTACCGAGCATGGCCAACGTGCTGGCCTATCCAGGATTCTGGGCGAAGGAGCCAGATACCGGGATTGACTGGGTCAAAATCCTCCATGCCGGTCAGGAAATGATTATGCATAAGCCTTTGCCGGCGTCAGGCACGGTTGAGGCTACCACTAAAATCAACGAGATAGTTGATAAGGGTGAGGGCAAAGGTGCTTTGATCCTGTCTGAGCGAACTGTCCGTGACGCCGCGACTGGTGAAGATCTGTGCACTTTGATCAGCACGACGATGGCCCGTGGTGATGGCGGCTTTGGCGGCCCTGCGGTCCCTTCACCCAAGCCGGATCCCATTCCTGAGCGGGCACCAGACATTACCTGCGATCTTCCGACCCTGCCAATGTCGGCGCTCATCTATCGTCTGTCAGGTGACTACAACCCGCTGCATGCGTCTCCCTCTGTCGCGACTGCCGCAGGGTTCAAAGCTCCGATTCTGCACGGCTTGTGCACATTTGGCGTGGCCACCCACGCTATTCTGAAAACTCTTTGTGACTACGATCCAGCGCGTTTCCACAGGATTCGACTCAGATTCTCCTCGCCAGTTTATCCAGGCGAAACTATCCGTACAGAGATCTGGCGTGAGGGAGGTGCTATTGCGTTTCGCTGTCGTGTGGTTGAGCGTGATGTTGTGGTGATCAACAACGGATATGCAGAAGTAAGTTGACGATAGGTCTTGGCCGCCTGGTTGGCGGCTTTTTTTCCCCTGCTCTGATATTCAGGAACAACATATGCAGAACATACTTTCGGGCCTTCGCGTGGTGGAAGGCAGTGCGTTCGTTGCTGCGCCTTCAGGTGGCATGACCCTGGCACAACTTGGTGCCGACGTAATTCGCTTCGATCCGATCGGGGGCGGTATTGACTACCGCCGGTGGCCAGTCACCAAAGATCAGAAGAGCCTTTACTGGCATAGTCTGAACAAAGGCAAGCGTTCGATTGCTGTGGATTTCAAGCGGCCGGAAGGGCAAGAGTTACTGACGCGACTGATTGCAGCGCCGGGCGAGCAAGCTGGTATGTTTCTGACCAATTTCCCAGCTAAGGGTTGGTTGTCCTATGAGCGCCTCAAGCAGGAGCGAGAAGACCTTATCTACCTGAACCTGGTTGGCGACCGACACGGCCGTGGTGCATTGGATTACACCGTGAACTGCAAAGTCGGTTTCCCTTCTATGACCGGAGTTGGAAAAAGCGGTGATATTGCGCCATTGAATAACCCGATGCCCGCCTGGGATGTGATTACGGGACAACAGATCGCTCTCGGCCTGCTAGCTGCCGAACGCCATCGTTCTCGCACCGGCCAGGGACAATTGGTGCGCATTGCGTTGGCAGATGTCGCGCTGGCGACATTGGGAAATCTGGGTTATGTGGCCGAGGCCATGATCAACGGTACGGAGCGTGATGCCATCGGAAATAACATCTACGGAACCTATGGCCATGATTTTCAGTGCAAGGATGGCGAGCGATTGATGGTGGTTGGTGTTAGCCCGAACCAATGGCGTGCCCTGGTTCAGGTAACGGGTACCGAAAATGAAATACATGCGCTGCAAGAGCGACTAGGATTGGACTTCAGAAAAGAAGGCGATCGTTATCAGGGGCGGAATGGTATCACCGAAATATTCAAGCCCTGGTTTGCTGCCCGTAACTTTGCCGAGGTGACAGCGGAGCTCGATAAGGCAGGAGCTTGCTGGGGTAAGTATCAGACCGTGAAAGAAACTGTGGAACAAGATATCGATTGTTCAGTGGACAATCCCCTGTTCCAGATGGTTGACCAGCCAGGAATCGGTAAATACCTGATGCCGGATCACCCCTTGAGATTTACGTCTGTGGAGCAGGAGCCGGTTCGCCCCGCCCCTCGACTTGGTGAGCATACGGAAGAGATTCTGGCCGATACGCTGGGTTTGTCCAGCGCGGAAATCGCCAGACTTTTCGACGAGAAGATCGTAGCGAGCTCTTAAAAATAATAAAGCGGTCGTCAAGTGGCGGCCTGTGGGAGGCAGTATACATGGGACCGTTACATGGGTTTCGCATCATCGAATTGGCAGGTCTTGGCCCGGGCCCTTTTTGCGGCATGGTGCTTGCTGATCTTGGCGCCGAGGTAATCAGTATTGAGCGCGCAGGATCCAATCATCCGGCTGCTGCTTTAGATTGTAGTCGGCGCGGGAAGCGTTCTGTCACCCTGAATCTGAAAACACCGGCCGGAGTCGCCGCCCTGCTGGATCTGGTTGAATCGGCAGACGCCCTGTTTGAAGGTTTTCGCCCCGGTGTTGCAGAAAAATTGGGAGTCGGGCCAGGGCAGTGCCTGGCGCGCAACCCCCGGCTGGTATACGGGCGTATGACGGGCTGGGGGCAATTTGGTCCTTTGTCCCACGCTGCCGGTCACGATATCAACTACATCTCATTAACCGGTGCACTGCACGCCATTGGCAGGGCTGGAGAAAAACCTGTACCACCGTTAAATCTGGTCGGGGATTTTGGCGGCGGCGGAATGTTTCTGGCGTTGGGTATTGTTGCAGCGCTTCTGGAAACTCAAAAGTCCGGTAAAGGTCAGGTGATTGATGCTGCCATGACAGATGGTTCAGCAATACTCATGGCCATGTTTCACAGCATGCATGCGATGGGTCTCCACAGTCTGGAGCGCGGTTCCAATAAGCTGGATGGCGGCGCACATTTCTACGATACCTATGAAACCCGGGATGGCAAATATATCTCCATCGGTTCGATAGAGCCCCAGTTTTATGCTCAATTGCTTGAGGTTGCAGGGCTGCCGGAAGACCTGTTCCGTGACCAGTTAAACAAGGCCAACTGGCCTGAGCTCAAGCAGGCAATTGCAGAAGTCTTTGCTCAGAAAACCCGAGATGAGTGGTGTGATCTCATGGAGGGAACTGACATTTGCTTCGCTCCAGTGCTTGATTTTGAAGAAGCTGCAGGCCACCCGCACAACGTGGCCCGGGAAACCTATATTCGCGTTGGTGACATGATTCAGCCGGCCCCAGCTCCCCGGTTCAGCAGAACTGTCTCGGCTAAGCCGTCCCCTGCCAAGTCATACGGCTCAGATACTGAAGCGGTATTTACTGAGCTCGGTTATGACGGCGAAAAGCTAGGCGCACTTTAATCCATCGTTTATCAAAAGTTCAGGTGCTCGGTGCTCGGCCGGCACCAAGAGGAGAATAACAATGAGCCATCTTCTTTATGAAGTCGAAAACGGTGTTGCTTACCTCACGATGAATCGACCGGAGGTTCGCAATGCGTTGTCGCTGGAAATGCGTGAGCAGCTGCTCAGGGTCTTTCAGGAACTGGAAACAGATGCCTCTGTGCGCTGTGTAGTGCTCCGAGGGCACGGCGAACACTTCATGGCAGGTGGAGACGTTAAGTCGTTCTTTGATTTCACCAAGCTGACGCCTGCTGAGCGACGAGTTACGTTCATTAACCGTATTCAGGCCAACCTGAATGGCTTGATTTCAACAATGCGGCGTTTGAATAAGCCGATTATCGCCTCTGTAAACGGGGCGGCGGCTGGCGCGGGTGTCAGCCTTGCGCTGAGCTGTGACCTGGTGATTGCCTCCGATAACGCATTTTTTACTCTCGCCTATTCCCATATTGCCAGCAGCCCGGATGGCGGTGCGACGTATTTCCTGCCACGACTGGTCGGAACGAAAAAGGCCATGGAAATTGCCTTGTTAGGCGACCGGTTCGGAGCTCAGGATGCCAAAGACATTGGCATGATTAATCGGGTTGTGGCCGCTGATGAGCTTGAGGCGCAAACCCGCGCACTTGCTGAAAGGTTAGCGAAGGGGCCAACCAAGGCCTACGGCAATATCAAAAAACTGATTTCCTCCTCACTTGAACACACTCTCGAATACCAGTTGCAGGCTGAAGCCGAAACATTCGGAGATACGGTGACAGCCGACGATTGGGTTGAAGGTGTTACCGCTTTTAACGAGAAGCGAAAGCCGGTGTTCTCAGGCCGTTGAATTCTGTTTGTTCCCGAGTTGAGTATAGTTTCAGGAGACAGTTAAGTGATTGACCCAATGGTAGATAAAAAGACACTCAAAGGAATTGTCTGTGGCGATCGGCATTTGAGCCACGAAGAGTTTCAGAAAGAGATACGCAAGGCGGCGGCCGGTTTTAAGGCGCTGGGCGTTAAAGAAGGTGAGTGTATCGGGATATTCATGCGCAATGATATTCCTTTCCTTATTGCTAACCATGCAGCCAACTTTATTGGTTCTTATGCAGTCCCAATCAATTGGCACCTTGCTGGTGAGGAGCTCAGCTACATTCTGAATGACTGCAACGCAAAGGTCCTGGTCATTCACGCTGACCTCTGGCGCTCAATTCACGACGCGATTCCGGACGGTGTGGCCTGCCTTGTGGTCGAAACGCCTGACGATCTGCGGGAGTCATTCCGTCTTTCTCCGGAGGAATGCCAGATTCCGGATGGGCAGGTCAATTGGCACGCGTGGTTGGATTCGCATGAGCCCATTGAAAAAGGGGCCGTGGTAGGTCCATCCTCCATGCTGTACACGTCCGGGACGACCGGACATCCGAAGGGGGTTCGGCGATCTCCACTGAGAGGTGACGATGCGGCAGCAATGAGAAATTTCCGGTCACGTGTCTACGGCTGCGCCCCTAATGCGCGTTGTATGGTCCCCGGACCTTTGTACCATAGTGCGCCGAATAGCTATGCCATGCAGGCGTCAGCGATCAGCGATCTTTTGGTTATTGTGCCAAGGTTTGATGCGGAAGATGCGCTGAGATTGATCGAAGATTACAAACTGACCGGTGCCATTATGGTTCCGATCATGTTTATCCGCATGCTCAAGCTGTCGGAAGATGTTCGGCATAAGTATGATCTTTCGTCCCTGGAATTTATTATTCATGCCGCCGCTCCATGCCCTGCTGATGTGAAGAAGGCAATGATCGAATGGTTCGGGCCGGTGATTAACGAGTTTTATGGTTCGACAGAATCTAATGCCATTACTGCCTTAAATTCCGAACAGGCCCTCGCCAAACCGGGAAGTGTCGGCAAAACCGTTGAGGAAGCAGATATCCGCATTCTGGACGAGAACGGCAACATCCTGCCACCGAACACCATTGGTGAAATCTATTCCCGGTTCCCACTGCTGGACTTCACCTATCATGGGAAGCCCGAATCACGGGCCGAGATTGACCAGGATGGTTACATCACTTCTGGTGACATGGGCTATATGGACGAAGATGGTTATCTGTTTATAGCAGATCGTGCCAAGGATATGGTGATCTCCGGGGGTGTAAACATCTATCCGGCAGAAATCGAAGCTGTTCTTCACAACTATCCGGGGCTTAAAGATTGTGCTGTTTTTGGGATTCCCGACGAAGAGTTTGGCGAGTCTGTGATGGCGGTACTTGAGGTAGAGCTCGGAAACAGTATTTCCATCGACCATGTAAAAAGCTTTCTGCGGGAGCATCTCGCCGGTTTCAAGGTTCCTCGCTTTATCGAAATTGGTAAAGACTTGCCGAGAGAGGACTCCGGAAAAATTTTCAAGCGAAGGCTGCGTGATAAGTATTGGGAGAATTCAGGCCGGAAGATCTGAAAATAGTCTATGCAATTCCGAAAAGGGGCCGTCAGGGCCCTTTTTTATATGCCTGACCTGTATGGTGCATATCAACAAATTATAGAGGTTGTTACCAGTCTTCGGTGTTAGCTTGTTAAATACAATAACAAAGGAGTAAATCATGATTATCAAGAAATTGTTTTGCGGCTTGGCAATTAGCCTTTTCTCTATCTCCCTTAGTGCAGAAACCACGCTACGATACTCGGAAACAGGGCCGAATCGTGGAACCCGAGCCCAGGCGATCGAGTACTTCATGAAGAATGCGACCGAGCTGAGCGGTGGTGAACTGAAATTCGATATTCATTGGGGTGGGGCATTGCTGGACTATAAGGCTGCAGCTGGTGGATTATCAGTTGGGACGGCAGATATAGGTTCGGTTCTCGCTGTTTACGCGCCAACCAAACTGAAGGCCCTGGCGATTGGCGATATTCCCCACCAGTCTGCAGACCCCTGGGTGGGCATGCGGGCCATGTACGAGGTCATGAATACAAACGAAGATCTCAAAAAGTTACTGAAGCAAGAGAATTTGGTTTATTTGACGAACTTCTCCAGTAGTGGTGTCCAGTTTGAATGTTCAGGGTCTAATAAAATTGAGTCGGTAGAAGATATTAAAGGAAAAAAGATCAGGGCTGTCGCTATTTATAGCAAAGTACTGAATGATCTTGGTGCAGAAATTGTGGGTGTCACTGCCGGTGAAATTTATCAAGCACTTGATACGGGCCTAGTGGATTGTAGCGCCAGCTACCTGTATACCGTGCGGGCTCTTAAGACTTTCGAGGTTATCGACCATTTGTCCCTTTCGGATTGGGGGCAGATCGCAGGCTTCGCAATTGTCATGAATGCTGATAGTTGGTCATACCTTAGCGATTCGGAGCAAAAGGCGTTGAGGGAGGCAGGCTCGAATATGATCGATTATTTCGCCCGTCTTCAGGTAGAAGAGATGGATAGCGTTGTGGACGGATTGAAGACCGGGGAGATCGGCAATAAGGTTCCAGTAACCCGGTGGGCCCCTGAAGAGCGTCAGAGACTGATTGATGCGTCTGAAAAGTACACACGAGACTGGATTGAGTCCCTGAATAAATCCGGCGTTGACGGCAAGAAAGTATGGGAACAGTACATGGAGATTGTTGCCAGATATGAAAAAGAGAAAGAAGAACTTGGGTATCCGTGGGAACGTTAAATCTTACGGGTAGAGGTCAATGCGTCCCCCATCATGCTGCAAGGCCTGGTGGGGCGTACTGTGAAGAAGCGTGAATGTTATGAGTCAAAAAAATATTGCACTGGAAGCGGACAACATGAGTGGCTTCCGTGAGGTTCTGGGGTTTTCTATCGAGGAGTGGAGCCCGGGGTATGCAGTCATCACGGCACCGGTGCAATCGAAGCATATGAACCGAAACGGACTGGTGCATGGGGGAGTATTTGCTTCATTGCTCGACAGTGCGGCGGGCCTATGTGGAACCTATTGTATGGTGCCCGGGAATGTCCGGCGTTGCATAACCATTTCGATGAGTACGCAATTTGTGAACGCCGTAAAGGAAGGGATTCTGAGGGTCGAGGCACGGATGGTGAGCCGCGGACGTAAGATTTTCTTCGCTGACGTTAGGATAACCTGTGAGGATAAAGTCATTGCTACCGGGCAGTTTTCACTTAAGTACGTATCTGGTGGTGCAGAGGATAAAGGCGTGCCCCTCTAGATGACCGAGGCCATACAATGCCGGCATGGCGACTATAGAATATGGTGAGTTGTTGTTATTGGTTGGTGGTGTTAGTTTTTTGAACAGGGTGATCGGTTTCCACGAGAACATTTTCCGTTTATTCCGCCAGCGCCAGTTAATCCAAAAATAAGAGGTATAGCAGATGGCCTTCAATAAATTGATCAAATCAATGATCGCCGGCTCGATCATTTCATTGTCCACGATCGGTGCGGCAGCCGCTGAGACGACTTTCCGCTACGGTGAGGCTTCTCCGAACCGGGGCGCCCGTGCTGATGCCCTCCAGTACTTTGCGGACCAGTTGGAGGCAAGGTCTGATGGCGATTTGAAGCTCGATATTCACTGGGGCGGAGCTTTGCTGAAGTACAGTGCTATTTTGGGGGGTGTAAGTTCTGGTACCGCAGACATGGGAAGTGTCCTGGCGGCGTATGAGCCACAGAAAATGCGAGCGCTCAGCGTCGGAGATATCCCTGTTCCCCAATCGGATTCTTGGGTTGGTATGCGGGCTATGTATGAGCTGATGACCACCAACGCACAAATGCAGCAGGCGTTTGAAGATAACGATGTTGTATATGTGACCAATTTTACTACAAGTCCGATCCAGTTTGAGTGTGCAGGTGACACCCGGCTGGAATCGTTGTCTGATTTTGATGGCAAGAAGATCCGTGCATCGTCAATTTATACCAAGATCCTGAATGATGCAGGTTCAAACATGGTGAGCTTTGTCTTCTCGGAGGTTTACCAGGCATTGGATACTGGTCTGGTTGATTGCTCAGGAACTTACCTCTATGCAATGCGAGCTTTTAAAACCCCCGAGGTTGTCAATAGTGTCGCGGTAATGGATTGGGGGCAGATTGCTGGCTTTGCTATGTTGATGAACAAGTGGAGTTGGGACGATTTGTCTGATGAGCAGCGTCGCATGTTCCGTCAGGTCGGCTCGGAGATGATTGATTTTTACGCACAGAAGCTGGTTGAAGATCGTCAAAAAATGCTTGCCGAATTGCCAGCGGGGTCGTTGGGCAACAAAGTGGAAGTCATCCGCTGGTCTGATGAGCAGCGGGCAGAGTTGTTCGCAGAATCTGATAAGTACATCAAAGAGTGGATTGGTGACATGGAAAAAGCGGGATTTGATGGCGCTCAGGTTTGGGAAGAATATCAGTCACTTCTGAAAAAGTATCAGAGCGAACTTGACGAGAAGGGCTATCCCTGGACTCGTTCCTGATTGTCGTCCAGATGAGCCGGGCGGTCTGACTGGCCCGGTTCATCATCTTCTTTCAGTAACAATAATCACAATGTCTGAAGCTGGGCTGGCGGTTAGCTAGCCCGATCTTCGCCTGGAGGTGTGTATGGCGAATTCACCGAATTTTTCTGTTCAAAGCTCCCAGTCTTCGGCGCCAATGAAAGTGTTGTTGGGTTCTCGTGGCTTTCTGGGTGGAGTGGAGAAGGTTTTCCTTTACGCCGGTGTGATATGTGTATTTGCCCTGGCGTTATTGATTTCAAGTAGCGTTCTCCTGCGCACTGTATTTAATTCGGGTATTCCAGATGAGGTCGTCATTGCCGGCGAGTTTATGATTGGTGCTCTAGTATTGCCTCTAGCCTTTGTGGCGGCGGACAGAGGCTTTATTACGGTAGAGATATTTACGCAGGCGTTTGGGGTAAAGGTCCAGCAAGCGTTGAATGTCCTGACTTCGGTTTTTGGCGTTATGGCTGTTGCTCCTATTACCTACGCTGCCTATTTGTCATTTGTTGATGTTGTCGATTCAGGTGCATATTTTTTCGGTCTGCTTGAGTTGCCGAAGTGGCCCGGCCGGAGCCTGTTTTTCTTTGGTTATATATTGTTTTTTATAAGACTTATTGATCTGTCCATTTTTGATGTGCTGGTTGCGTTTGGCGTAGTGAGTGCTCCGGAAGAAGAATCAGATAAAGAGGGTGGTTACTAATGGAACCGACTGTTATTGGTGCTTGGGGATTTGGCACGGCATTATTTCTTCTTTTTCTGCGGGTGCCTATTGCGTTTGTTTTGGTAGGCGTGGCCTCTATCTGTTCCCTGATTACCTACGCCTGGCGGCCTGGCAGTGACTTTATTTTAGAGCGTGGTCTCCGTCCTGCATTAGCACTAATCGAATCGAATGCCTTCGACTTTATACACTCCTATTCGTTGAGCATGATTCCCTTATTTATTGCTGCGGGCCATATTGCTTATCACACCAGGATAACGACTGATATTTATGAAGCAGTTCGTGTCTGGCTGGCGAAAATGCCCGGTGGCCTTGCTGTAGCGTCGTTGTTTGGTTGCGGTGGGTTCTCGGCAATTACCGGCTCCAGCCTGGCATGTGCGTCGTCGATGGGGCGGATCTGCGTACCGGAGATGCTCCGCTATGGATACAACAAGCAGTTGGCTACCTCTACGGTGGCAATGGGGGGAACCCTTGGTTCGCTGATTCCGCCGAGCGTTCTGTTCATTCTGTATGGCATGTTTACTGAGCAGTCGGTGAATAAGCTGTTTCTGGCAGGGGTGTTGCCCGGTATTCTGACAATAGCCGGCTTCATTTTTGTGGTTATGCTCTGGGCCATTCTCAAGCCTCACCATGCACCAGCACCGAAGGACATTGTGATCACCAATCGTGATCGTTTTAATGCTGCCGTTAAAGGTTGGCCTGCGTTGATGCTGATGTTTATTATCATTGGCGGTATTTATGGGGGGGTATTCACGGCGACTGAAGCGGCTGCAGTTTGCTTTATTTTTGCTGTTGGTTTTGGTGTTATATCGCGCAGGCTTTCGTGGGCAGATTTTCTTGGCTCTATGAAGGAAACAACCTTCCAGACGGCTTCGCTGTTTTTTATTGCAGCTGGTGCAAAGATCTTCGTCTCTTTCGTGTCGTTAACCGGTGTTACAGGTGCGTTTGTCGGGTTTGTTGACGGTCTGGGGCTTGAAACTTGGCAGGTGCTTTTCTGTATTGTATTGCTTTACATTATTCTGGGTATGTTCCTTGATTCCATCGGAACCATGCTGTTGACACTTCCGTTTGTAATACCTGTGGTTGAAGGTATGGGAATGGATTTGATCTGGTTTGGTGTGGTTGTCGTAAAGCTATTGGAAATTGGTCTTGTTACACCTCCACTGGGCATGAACGTCTTCGTCATCAATAGTGTGGTCGGCAAGGATATTAAGGCTCATACCATTTTCTCGGGTGTGATGAAGTTCTTGACTGTAGATATGATTGTATTGGCGTTGATTATTGCGTTTCCGATCATTTCTCTTCTCATACCAAATTCGATGGGGTGAATGTTTCCGGGATGCCGGTTTTTTATAAGAGTTATCGCTCTTTGGTATTTGTAACCGGCGGTTAATTGTTTAATATTGGTCATGCATTGTTGTTTGTCGACTCCCTTATTTGCGTCAGGGTTTTCTGGATTCAGAAAGCCCTTTTTTTGCCAGAACTGATCTAAAAACAACAGCGAGTATTTAGTATGAGTGGATTCCGTTTTAATTTCCCGGCTCCTGAGCTTGATCAGAGTATATACGACCTCAGAAGCGAAGTCCGGGCCTTTCTGCAGGATGAGATCCGGGAAGGTGGTTTTACGCCAGTAACGGACTGTTGGTGTGCAGGAGTTGATCCGGGTTTCAGTCGTAAGCTCGGCAAGAAAGGCTGGCTTGGCGTTACCTGGCCCAAACAGTATGGCGGCCGGGAGATGAGTGCACTCCACCGCTATGTGATCACTGAAGAGCTGTTGGCTGTCGGTGCGCCGGTACACGCACACTGGATAGCCGATAGACAGAGTGGTCCGCTTATTCTTGCTTCCGGTACTGAAGATATGAAACGTAACATTCTGCCGCGGATCGCTGCCGGAGAATGTTTTGTGGCTCTGGGATTGAGTGAGCCGGAGGCTGGCTCGGATCTCGCGTCGGTGAAAACCCGGGCCCGAAAAGTTGATGGTGGCTGGGAAATTACGGGGACCAAGCTTTGGTCGTCTGGGGCTCAACATTGCCAGTATATGGCGGTTCTGGCCCGGACATCGGATCCGGTTGAGGGTAAGCGCCATGAGGGGTTGACCCAGTTTCTGGTACCGCTTGATTCCCGAGGTGTTTCCATCAGCGGAATCAGGGACATGAGTGGCGTGATGCATTTCAACGAAAGTCACTTTGACCATGTATTTGTGTCAGATGATTCCGTACTCGGGAACGTTGGCGAAGGATGGAAGCAGGTTACCGGTGAGCTTGCCCTTGAGCGTTCTGGCCCCGAGCGTTTTCTGAGTACCTTCATCGCGGTTGAGCGGGCGTTGGTTCAGGCAGCTTCTGATTTGACGGAGCGTCAGGCTGCTGTGTTAGGCGGCATTATTGCACGCGTGAGGGCGCTGAGAGCAATGTCACTCGGTGTCGCTGCATTGTTGGAATCCGGGAAGTCCCCGGATATTGAGGCGGCGCTGGTGAAAGACCTGGGAACGCGTTTTGAGCAGGATGTCGTTGAAAGATTACGAGAGTTCCGACCAATCCTCTGGAAAAGTGGTAGCGGTGATGGTCTTGACGATCTGTTGACCGACAGCTTGCTGCGTCAGCCTTCGTTTACGTTACGCGGGGGGACCAACGAGGTGCTCAAAGGCATTGTGGCCCGGGGTATCGGGCTCCGTTAAGTCGCATCGTTATGAGCGGACTAAGGACATATTATGAACGAGACTGATCTGCTGATTCTTGACACAGCCGAACGGCTGTTAAGTGATATCTGTACGACCGAAGCGGTAATGCAGTATGAGCGGGGTACGGTGCCCGATAATCTGGCAAATGCAATTCTGGATTCTGGATTGCCGATGGCGTGGGTACCTGAGCAGTCCGGAGGGGTTGGCGGTTCGCTTCCACTGGGATTTGAGCTGATTCGAAAGGCGGCGGCGTATGCGCTCCCGTTACCGCTTGCTGAGACCCTTGTGGCAAATCTGCTTCTCGCGCTAAGTGGCCTGTCGGTTCCCGGGCGTTGGACGGCCCTTGGCTACGATGGTGGTGAGCTTCCTGTGGCAATGCGTGGTGAAGTGAATGGAACCGTCGAAATGGCTTCCGGTGCTGATGATGCCTCGGTGATTGTTGTGCCTGTACTTGAAAAGGGACACTTGAGAATAGCCTCTTTTGCAGCGTCGACCATTGATATGGAGCACCGTCGTAATTTGGCGGGTGAGGTGCGCACAAGGTTAATTTTGCGTTCCGCAATACCCAGTCGGCTCTCTGCACGTGTTAAAAATCTTACCGAAGACGGCATACGGCAATTCTGTGCCTTGGTTCGATCGGCCCAGATTGTTGGCGCCTTGGATCGATCAGGAGAGCTTACTGTTGCCTATGTTGCCGAGCGTAAACAGTTCGGGAGAGCGTTGGGCAAGTTTCAGGCTATTCAGAACCGTGTGGCTGATATTGCGGGTGAAGCGGCATTGGCTGGTGCGGCTGTTCAGCAGGCTGTTCGTACGCTGGCTAACTGCGAATTTCCACTTTGTGGTGACAGTTCAACTGCTATTGCTATCGCATCAGCCAAACTGGTTGCTGGCGACGCAGCTCAGAAAGTTCCGGAAAATGCGCACCAGGCTCATGGGGCTATGGGGTTTAGTTATGAGTATCCATTGCAACTTTTTACCCGCAGAGTCTGGTGTTGGCGGGAAGAGTTTGGCTCTGAGTTTTACTGGTCTGGCTATATTGGTGAACTACTGAAAAACGAAGTACAGAGCGGTGGTGAAGGCTCTGTGCTCGGTAAAGCGTGGGATTTCGCTACCCGATAACAGCAGGAGTGCTTGGCGTGTCTGATTTTGAGGGGCTGAATGTCCAGTGGTGTGGTGATCATGTGGTTTTGGTTGAGATATGTCGTCCACCTACGAATTTCTTTGATGTTGAACTCATCAAACAGCTAGCCGACGTATTTGACGTTATGGAGCAAGACGATCGCTGCCGGGCCGTGGTATTGGCTGCGCAGGGACGGGTGTTTTGCGCCGGAGCCGACTTTTCAGGCGGTGGTGCTGGCCTGTTCGATGAGGCATCAGAAAATAATGCGTTGAGTCTCTATCAAGAGGCCATGAGGCTTTACAAGTTCAGCAAGCCGATTGTTGGTGCCATTCAGGGCCCTGCGATTGGTGGTGGGTTGGGCCTGGCATTGGTTCCGGATTTTCGCGTTGTTTGTCATGAGGCCCGGTTCGCCGCGAATTTCGTTCAGCTCGGGGTTCACCCGGGATTTGGGATCAGTCTGGTTCTCCCAAATTTGATCGGGCAGCAAAACGCAAAGCTGATGTTGTTGACCGGTCGCCGTATAAAAGGTGAAGAAGCTCTTCGGTTTGGGCTGGCGGATCTGTTGGTCGATGTTGGTGAAGTGCGCTCAGCAGCTATCAAGCTAGCGACCGAAATCTCGCAGTGTGCGCCGTTGGCGGTCGAGTCCACCCGGTCAACGATGCGCAGAGGTTTGACTGAGCAACTGATGAGCCATCTTGAGCATGAGTTTGCCGAGCAGGTACGACTGGCGAAGACTCAGGATCACAACGAGGGAATGAAGGCTGTGGCAGAGCGTAGACTTGGCGCATTTCAAAGAGCTTAGATCGCTGTCGCGATATGAAAGGTCTAAGTGTTTTCGTGAGCTGTAAGATTTTGAAATTGATCGATTAACGCTTTGCCACATTTTGGTAGCGCATCCAGTTCCCTAACAATCAGGCTGCGCTCTCTCTCCGCCCAGTCATCGGTCAGGTCAACGGTATGGATGTCCATGAAGTCCGCATATCGGTGGGCAATCGAGCGGGGCAGAATGCTGATGCCGACGCCGCGGCTGACCATTCTGCACGCAGACTCAAAGCCGTACACCTGAATGCGCATCTGAAGGTCTATTCCGGCCTCTTGAGCCTGACTTTTCAGGAACTGGAAAAGGGTGCTGGACTCACGAAGCCCTATGTGAGGGTATCCCAGACTTTGACTGAATGACATTGTGGTTTCTTTGGAAAGCTCATGATCGCGGGGGGTGACTAATACCAGTCGGTCAACACTGAAAGGAATGACCTGCAGCTTTTTAGCATCCTTGACTGGGCCGGCAATTACGCCAAGGTCTGACGAGCCATCCAGTACGCCACGAATGATTTCGTGAGTCATGCGCTCTTGCAGATCAATGGTGACACCAGGACGATCCACCAGAAAGCGTGCCAGAACATCGGGCATGAAGTCACTGACAGCAGTTGTATTGGCGAAGATTCTCAAGTGGCCGGATTGGCCCTCGGCGTATTGTGAAAATTCGTCTTTGATGTAATCGACCTGTCTCATGATGGCTCGAGCGTGGACAAGCAGGTCGTGACCAGCCGGTGTGAGCTCCACGCCTTGGCTATCACGATAGAACAGCCGGGTTTCGAGCTGACCTTCAAGGGATTTGATGCGCATGCTGGCAGCAGCGGTTGATAGGTTGGCTCGTCGGGCACCTCCGGTCAGGCTACTGGCCTCCGCGACATGGATGAACAGGTTCAGGTCGGGAATGTTGAAGTGCATGGTTTTTGCAGCCAATTAGGTGTTGGAGAAATGGATAGGTTAGCAAGATGTTCAAGAAAACCAAAAGGTCCCTTGCGGAAAAACAAATTCTACCGCAGCTAGTATAACGGCATTATTGGGAATGTGCAAAAGCCAGAATAAAGATTGATAGAGGTTGGGTATGGCAAGTTCACCACAAGATTGGATTGGCAAGCGGGAAACACGCAGTGACAGGCTTGATCCAGCGCATGCGGAACGTATTGCTGCAACGCTCGACAGGGCAGCGCCGGCAGAGGGAGATTCTCTGGCTCCCTTGTGGCATTGGGCATACTTTCAGATTCCGGTTCCACCTTCTGGAACGGGGCCGGATGGGCATATCGCCCCCGGTGGTTTTTTGCCCAAATCTGCGGGTGACACCCGCATGTGGGCAGGTGGCCGGGTAGAGTTTCACCAGCCCTTTAAAGTCGGGGTGGGGGCTGAGCGCAGTTCAGAAATTCTTGCCGTTCAGGAAAAAGTGGGCAGAGCCGGTAAATTGTTGTTTGTGACGGTAGGTCATGAATACCGTCAGGCCGGTGAACTGTGTATTTCTGAAGAGCAGGATATTGTCTACAAGGCCCCGGCGCCCCCCCGCCTGTCTCTGGATAAGCCGGTTAAGGATGCAGAGTGGAGTCAGGCTGTTACGCCATCACCACTGCTACTGTTCCGCTATTCCGCGGTTACGTTCAATGGCCATCGTATTCATTACGATCATCCGTATACAACCTCGGTGGAAGGATATCCGGATCTAGTGGTCCACGGTCCGCTGATTGCCACTTTGATGTTGCAGGCATTTCTGGAGGCCAATCCAGGCTTGCGTCCGAAAAAACTGTCTTATCGTGGTTTGCGCCCTCTGACAGTCAATAAAAGTTTTAACGTAGAAGGCCGAATGGATGGCGAAAGTCGTGCACTGCTTTGGGCCGCCAATGAGGATGGCCCTGCGCATGAGGCCGAAATTGAATTTGAGGAGAAATGAGAGATGACTAGCCCTTCTTTGGAAAAATATGAAGATATTCGTGAAGGTGTGCGAGGGTTGTGCGCTGAGTTTGATGCGGCCTACTGGCGCGGTGTTGATGAGCGCAAAGCGTTCCCGGAAGAATTTGTAGAGGCCATGACTAAAGCCGGTTGGCTGGCAGCGATGATCCCAGAGGAATATGGCGGATCGGGTCTGGGCGTTGCTGAAGCTTCGGTCATCCTGGAAGAGGTTAACCGCGCAGGCGGAAACTCTGGAACTGTGCATGGGCAGATGTACAACATGTTTACGCTGCTGCGTCACGGTAGCGAGGAGCAAAAGCAGAAGTACCTGCCAAGAATTGCGGCCGGCGAGTTGCGTTTGCAGTCCATGGGTGTGACCGAACCAACAACTGGCACGGATACAACCAAAATCAAGACCACTGCAGTCAAGCGGGGCGACAAGTATGTTGTCAATGGTCAGAAAGTGTGGATCTCACGGATCCAGCATTCAGACCTGATGATTCTGCTTGCTCGGACAACGCCCCTGGAAGAAGTGACTCGTAAATCTGAGGGCATGTCGATCTTTATTGTCGATCTGCACGAAGCTATTGGTAACGGCCTGACCGTTCAACCGATTGCGAATATGGTCAATCACGAAACTAATGAGCTGTTTTTTGACGATCTGGAAATTCCGGCGGAGAACCTGATCGGTGAAGAAGGCAAAGGCTTCCGTTATATCCTTGATGGCTTGAACGCAGAACGGGCGTTGATTGCCGCAGAGTGCATTGGCGATGGCCGCTGGTTTATCGAAAAGGCCAGAAACTACGCCAATGACCGGGAGGTGTTTGGTCGTCCTATCGGTAAAAATCAGGGGATTCAGTTCCCGATTGCCAAGGCGCACATAAACGTTGAGGCCGCAGACCTGATGCGCTGGAGAGCGTGTGAAGAATACGACAGCGGCCGCAATGCCGGCGCCAGTGCCAACATGGCTAAATACCTGGCGGCTGAGGCTTCCTGGGAAGCCGCTAACGCGTGCTTGCAGACCCATGGTGGATTTGGTTTTGCGAATGAGTACGACGTTGAGCGGAAGTTCCGTGAAACTCGCCTGTATCAGGTTGCGCCTATCTCTACCAACCTGATCCTGTCTTACGTTGCGGAGCACTTGTTGGAGTTGCCTCGTTCATTCTAAGAACCTGCTGTTTGGGATGGTCTTGTGGAGATTGGAAATAGAAGACAGCTTCCTTTGGAGGGCGTGACCGTTATAGCACTCGAGCAGGCGGTCGCCGCTCCTTTATGTACCCGCCACCTGGCGGAACAGGGAGCCAGGGTTATCAAGATCGAGCGGCCGGGCGAAGGCGACTTCGCCCGGGGCTATGACACCCGGGTGAAAGGCTTGTCTTCGCACTTTGTCTGGGCGAACCGATCGAAAGAAAGCTTGACGCTTAATATAAAGTCAGAGGCTGGGCAGCATATCCTCCATCAGCTTTTGTCGAAGGCGGATGTGTTTGTTCAGAATCTGGCGCCGGATGCGTGTTCGCGTCTGGGGCTTTCCTTCTCTACGCTCCATTCCAGATATCCGGGCCTGATCGTTTGCGACATTTCGGGTTATGGGCAGGGCGGCCCTTACCAGCATAAGAAAGCTTATGACCTTCTGATCCAGAGTGAGAGTGGGTTCTTGTCGGTGACTGGAAGCCCGGAAGAAGGCGGGATGGCTAAGGCGGGTTGCTCTGTCGCTGATATATCTGCGGGTATGTACGCATACTCATCAATTATGTCGGCACTTTTGTTGCGCGCTCGGACTGGCGAAGGATCTCACATCGATGTGTCGATGCTCGAATGTCTGGTCGAGTGGATGGGGCACCCTCTCTACTACAGTTTCGAAGGAGCGCAGCCACCTCCCCGGGCTGGCGCTTCCCACGCAACAATCTATCCCTACGGCCCGTTTCCTATTGGTGATGGCGGTGTGGTGATGCTGGGACTGCAGAATAACCGGGAGTGGAAGGTATTCTGTGAACAGGTCTTGCAAGATGACAGTCTGGCGTCTGACCCCCTTTATGTTGATGTTCCTCTGAGGTCGGAACACCGGATTGAGCTTTCAGCTCGGATAACCGCCGCATTCCGATCAATGTCGACGCAAGAGGTAGTCAATCGTCTTGATAACGTCGGTATCGCCAACGCTTTGGTAAACAATATGGCCGATGTGTGGGCTCACCCACAACTAAAAGCCCGTGGCCGCTGGCAAGAGGTGCAAACACCTGCTGGCGCCATTCCATCATTGAAGGCACCTGGAATCTGGTTTGAGGACACCGTCTCGGCCGTTCCTGCCTTGGGTGAGCACACGACAGCAATCCTGAGTGAGTTGGGCTACAGCGAGAATCAAGCGCATAACTTTATCAATCAGGGCGTCGTCTGATGCCCTATCTATTGTTTACAGGAGTTTGGCCATGACCGCCAACGACTTGACTACCATGCTTTTTGTTCCGGCAACGAAGCCTGAGCGTATTCCTAAGGCAGTCGCTTCCGGTGCCGCCGCGGTGATCGTGGATCTTGAAGACGCTGTACCAGCGGGTGCAAAGGAGGAGGCCCGGGCTGCACTGGACGTCTTCCTGGCCGAGCACCCGGAATCTGCAGTTTTCGTTCGTGTGAATGCACGTGGAACCGCGGAGTTCGCTGCAGATCTTGATCTGTGTCGCAAGCATAAAAACGTTGCAGGAATCGTATTGCCGAAAGCGGAGTCCGCCGCCGACATTGTTTCTGCTACAGAGGTTGGAAAGCCCGTGATTCCTCTTATCGAAACGGCGTTGGGAATCAGGTCTGTGAATGAGATTGCAGCAGCCAAAGGGGTCGAAAGGCTCAGTTATGGGGGGCTTGACCTGAGCGATGACCTTGGTGTTGAAGGGGGTACTGAAGGTGCTCAGGTTATTCTCGACCAATGCCGATACCAATTGCTGATCGCATCTCGAGTTGCGGGACTTCCGGCGCCGGTCGAGACAGTGTTTCCGGTCTTTGATGACGCTGATGCGGTGACACGGCGTGCTCGCCGGGCCCGGAACATGGGCTTTGGCGGTATGTTGTGTATTCACCCGAAGCAGATTGAACCTGTGCAGGCCGGATTTGCACCGACGCAGGAGCAGGTGGAGTGGGCGGAGCGAGTGATAACCGCTGCCGAATCAGCCGAAGGAGCGTTCAAGGTAGATGGTCAGATGGTTGATGCACCTGTATTCGCGATGGCGAGGAGCATCTTGGCGCGCGTTGCTTGAACCTTGATGCTGCCTTAGTCCTATAACGTTTTAGTCCACAAGAATGACAAAAAGGACGAGACCATGCCCAGTCCTGTGATCAGGATGTCGCACATTCAAGGCCGGGTGACAACGAGGCTTTTGGTCACTCTGGTATTGGTTGGCGTGTTGTTGTTGCTTGTTACCCAGTGGCTTTTTTACCGGGTTAGTCATGTGCACGTAGTAGATGCTCGAATCAAGAGCGACATGGTTGCCGTAGCGTCCAGGTTGCCCGGGTGGTTGGAGCATGTGGCGGTTAATGAGGGCGATGAGGTCGTAAAGTCTCAACCTCTGGTGACCATTGACAGTGGAGAGCTCCGTCTGGAGTTGGAGGTTCTGGTCAGTCGTCAGGCCACGTTGCGCGCGGAGCAGAAACGTCTTGATGCAGAACTGGCCTATGTTGAAGCTGTAGACCGGGCCGAACTGCTTCTGGCTGAGGAAGCCGTAGCGAGGGCCCAGATTGAACTCAATCAAGCGAAGCTGGAGCTTGGGAAGGCTTCGGCTGATTTAAGGCGATTGGAGGGAATGACGGCAAACTCGATGGTTTCAGCCCAGCAGCTCGCAGATGCGGTTTACCGGCGCAAGCAGGCCGATGTCAAAGTCAGTTTCGCAGGAAGCGAGCTCCGATCAACCAATGCCGCATTGGAGAAGGCCCGAGCCTCTTTGGCGCGCAAGGATGTGCTTGCCGGCCAAAAGGGTGTAGTCAGTCAGGAAATTGCCGAGCTCGACGCAGAGGAGCATAGGCTTCGCCTGAGACTTCAGGACCATAATGTGCGTAGCCCGCTGTCTGGTCGGGTCACCAAAATTTTCGTCGAGCAGGGTGAGTTTGTGCAGGTGGGGCAGACGCTGATGCTTGCCTACTCACCGAACTCGCTATGGGTGGAGGCCAATGTTAAGGAAACGGCCATCCGGAAAGTTTCTCCTGGCCAGCCGGCGGTTATCACCGTAGATGGAATGCCGGAACAAACGTTCCAGGGCGAGGTTGCCAGAGTTGGCTATGCAACTACCAGCGAGTTTGCTCTGATTCCCAGCCCGAATCCCAGTGGCAATTTCACTAAAACCACTCAGCGTATACCTGTTCGGATTCGCTTTGATGCGCCTGACCAACGGCTGCGCCCGGGCATGATGGTCGAGGTTGGAATACGTGTCCGGGATTGATCAGCTGTTTGATCGCTACGGACCTGCCTACAAGTGGCTAAGCACTTTGACGGTCATGCTTGGTACGTTGTCGATGACGCTTGCAGCAACCATTGTCAATGTAGCCATTCCGGACGTCATGGGCAATTTTGGAATTGCCCAAACCAAGGCTCAGTGGCTTTCGACCGGATTTCTGGCGGCCATGGCGTCTTTTATGCTGTTGAGTTCGTGGGTGCTTGAATCCTTTGGGATGAAGGCTGCCTATATTGGTGCGATGGTCATTTTCATGCTTGCTGCGGCGATTGGCGGCATGAGCGTGCACGAAGATATGGTCATTGTTTCCCGGGTGGTGCAGGGGGCAATGGCGGGTATTATTCAGCCCTTGGCTATGACTGTTATTTTTCGCGTATTTCCGTCTGATCAACGGGGATTAGGTATGGGGGTTTATGGTCTGGGCGTCATTCTCGGACCCGCTGTCGGCCCTGCCTTGGGAGGCTTTCTTGTTGATCTGATGAGTTGGCGGGCAGTTTTTTTTCTGCCGCTACCAGCGTGTCTCGTTGGAATAGTTCTGGCGCTCTTTTTTGCGCCTGACCGTGAGTCAGACTCCGTACGTAGCCCCTTTGATTGGGCCGGCTTTCTCCTTTTGTGCACTGCTCTTTCTGCGTTGTTGTGGACACTGTCGAACGGCCAGCGTCTGGGCTGGAATTCGTTTTCAATTGCGGGGGGCGGCGCGCTCGCAATTGCGGCTGCGGTGATCTTTGTTGTTTGGGAGTGGCGAAGTGACAAAGCACTTCTGGCAGTGAGGATCTTTGCCAACCCCGGGTTTGCGGCAGGATCTTTGGTGGCCTTTTGTTACGGTGCCGGGCTGTTTGGTTCAACTTATCTGGTGCCTTTGTTTGTACAGGAAATTCAGGGTTTCACCGCGACAGCCTCAGGCCTTCTGCTGATGCCCGCGGGACTTGCGATGGGGTTCATTTTTCCCATTGCCGGCAAAATGAGTGATCTCTATCAGGCCCGTATCCTGATTGCTTTAGGTGTGATGCTCTTTGCATGGTCCTGCTGGGAACTGGCCAAGGTGGATGTGAGCACCTTGCCCTGGGTACTCGGCGGCTGGGTGTTGGTGGGGCGCTTGGGACTAGGGCTGGGAATGCCGTCTTTGAGTACCGGGTCGTTAAAGGTGCTTCCGGATCATTTACTGAGCCAGGGGGCCGGAGCAAACAACTTTGCCCGGCAGTTAGGGGGGGCTGTTGGGGTGAACGTACTGGCTGTCGTTCTGGAGTGGCGAAGTTCTTTTCACGCAGCAGCGATTGCCAGCACCCAGACATCAGGAAATGTTGTAACCAGTCAATGGCTCACGGCCATTGAAAACGGGTATCAGGCGGTTGGCCTCAGCCCGGAGCTGGTTGGGATGTTTGCTCGGTATCAGTTGGGGGAGTTGGTCTGGTTTCAGGGATATGAGAGTGGTTTCAGGGATAGCTTTCTGGTTCTGGCATTGATTTTTGGATTTGCACTGTTGCCGGCCTGGCTGATGAAAGGTGCAAGCAGTAGCCGTTACCAGAATTGCTAATGAAAACATTCATTATTGCCATTGGGGAAAGTCTGTTTGGCTTTTACTCTGGAGTTGAGTTCTTGAGCCAAGTGGCCTGAATAACAAATAAAGAGGACAAAATTTTGGACCAACAGTACAGATCTCCGTGGATGACTGAAGAGCTGGAAATTTTCCGTGATTCGGTACGCAAATTCCTGGAAAAGGAATTCGTGCCTAATCAGGACCGCTGGGGAAAACAGGGTTTTGTTGATCGAGAGGCCTGGTCCCGCGCCGGTGAAATGGGCCTGCTGTGTGTAAGTATTCCGGAGCAATATGGCGGCGGCGGCGGTGATTTTACCCATGAGGCCATCATCAACATCGAAATTACCCGGGCCTTGGTCAACTTTGGTATTGGTGTGCATAACGGCATTGTGTCGCATTATATCCTCGCCTATGGCAGTGAAGAGCAGAAGCAGAAATGGCTGCCACGCATGGCAACCGGTGAGTTGGTGGCTGCGATTGCCATGTCTGAGCCAGGGGTTGGTTCCGATCTTAAAAGTGTTCGGACCAAGGCGGCCCGAGATGGTAAGGACTATGTAATCAACGGTTCTAAAACGTTCATTACCAATGGCTACCACGCTAATCTGATCTGTGTTGTTGCCAAGACCAACCCTGAGCTGGGAGCCAAGGGCATATCGCTGATCATGGTTGAAACGGATGAGGTTGAGGGGTTCAGGCGGGGTAAGTTGCTGGAGAAAATCGGCCAGAAAGCTCAAGACACTGCAGAACTTTTTTTTGATGACGTTAGGGTGCCGGCGAGTAACTTACTTGGAGCAGAGGAAGGAAAAGGCTTCGTCCAGCTTATGCAACAGCTGCCGCAGGAGCGGATGATCATCGCTCTGGGTGCCCAGGCCAGTATGCACCGGGCTATTGAGTTTACCCGTGAGTATGTCAGTCAACGGGAAGTGTTCGGCCAGAGCCTCAGTGAAATGCAGAACACCCGCTTCAAACTTGCTGAATGTCAGACCGTTGCCACGATTGCGACCACGTTTGTTGATCAGTGCATGATGCAGCTGCTGGCCGGCGAGCTCGATACGACTACCGCAGCAATGGCAAAGTGGTGGACCACCCAAAAGAACTGCGAGGTAATTGATGAGTGTCTTCAGTTGCACGGTGGCTACGGTTATATCCTCGAGTATCCGATCGCGAAGATGTACGCCAATGCCAGGGTCAGCAAGATCTATGGCGGCTCTAACGAGATAATGAAAGAGCTGATAGCAAGAAAAATGTTCTGACTACGAAGTCAGGATTTCGGAAATTGAGAAAATAGACGTTAACGCAGGAGAACAAATATGAGTGCTGCGACACATGGGTATTGGCCCAAAGGGTTCCCCAAAGAGCTCCATATCCCGAGGACAAGCCTTTACTATAACCTTGAGGTGGCCACCAGACGTTACCCTGACAAACCAGCAGTTGTGTTTTATGACACTGTGTTGACCTATTCTGAATTGTCGCAACAGGTCGAGTTGCTGGCAGGTTACCTGCAGAAAGTATGCGGGGTTAAGCCCGGGGACAGGGTGGCACTGTATTCGCAGAACTGCCCTCAGTTTGTGATCGGGTATTACGCTGTTTTACGCGCCCAAGGTGTGGTAGTGCCGGTGAACCCGATGAACCTTGGTGAGGAGCTGCGCTACTGTGTAACTGACAGTGGCGCAAGAGTGGCCCTCGCGGCGCAGGAATTGTTCAGTAACGCGGAGCCACTTTTGTTTGCCGGGGATCTGGATCATCTGATTGTCCACACCTACTCTGATTACATTGAGGAGGATACGGATCTTAACCTTCCGGCTGCGGTCCAGGAACCCCGGGTTCCACATTCCGGTGCTGGCATTGTGCTGTGGGCAGATGCACTGGCCGAGAGCCATAAGCCGGAGCTGTTTTCTGGTAACAGTGAAGATCTGGCTGTGATCGGTTATACGTCTGGAACCACTGGAAACCCAAAGGGGTGCGTTCACTCACACTTCACAGTGATGGCTTCGATTGAAAGTTCGAAGATCTGGCGCGGTGGTTCGTCGGCACAGACGGCTCTGGCGATAGCTCCCCTATTTCATTTCCTCGGCATGCAAGGCGGTATGAATTCGCCACTGCTGACTGGCGCCACCTCTGTGTTGATGCAGCGCTGGGACCGAGATGTTGCACTGACGCTGATTGAACGTTATGGGGTGAGTGTCTGGAGTGCGCCGCCTTCTATGATTGTGGATTTCTTTTCGAACCCCGCTTTGGTGGGTCGGGACATTTCAAGCCTGACTCGATTGATGGGTGGTGGTGCAGCAATGCCTGAAGCAATCTCCAAAAAGTTGAGGGATGAATTTGATATCTCCTACAACGAGGCTTATGGGCTGAGCGAAACAGCGGCCTTCATTTTGGGTAACCCGGTAGAGCGGGGCAAACGGCAATGTCTTGGCATTCCCAGCTTTAATGTGGACGCACGAATTGTCGATCCGTCTACGCTCAAGGAATTGCCTCAGGGCGAGACAGGTGAAATTGTTCTGAACGGTAACCAGGTTATGCTCAGCTACTGGAACAACCCTGAAGCTACGGAGAAGACTTTCTTAGAAATTGACGGCAAGCGATTTCTGCGCACGGGGGATCTGGGCTACATCGATGATGAAGGCTATTTCTTTATGGTTGACCGGCTCAAGCGCATGATCAATGCGTCTGGGTTCAAAGTATGGCCGGCGGAAGTTGAGAGCATTATGTATGGTCACCCGCATATACAGGAAGCTTGCGTGATTGGAGCCCCGGATCCGAAGCGTGGCGAGACTGCGCGGGCGCTGGTCGTTCTGAAAATGGACGCGCCTGAAAATATTTCAGAGGCCGATATAATTGCCTGGTGCAGGGAGAATATGGCTGTGTATAAGGTGCCCACCTCTGTGCTGATTGTAGACGCGCTACCCAAATCCGGTACCGGTAAGATCATGTGGAGAAAACTGCAGGACGAAGCGTTCGAGGAGAGCGCAGCTAATGTCTGAGGCAGCTGCGAAAGTGCAGGGTGTAAGGTATAGCCCGGGGCAGGCCGAAATGTTGGAGGTAGCGCCGAATGTTTACTGGGCTCGCATTCCGCTGGCAGGGAAGCTGAATCACATAAATGTCTGGCTTCTACGCGATGCAGATGGGTTTACTCTGATAGATACTGGTATGAATACCCCGGAAGCCAGAGATGCTTGGCGAGCTCTCCTGGCTGAAATGCCGGATGGGATGCGTATCAAGCGTGTTATTGTCACCCACCTGCACCCAGATCATGTCGGCTTGGCTGGCTGGTTGATGGAGAGTGGTGCTGAAGAGTTCTGGATGACCCGGACGGAGTATCATACCTGTCAGACAATGATCTCCCATGCGGAGGACGATCAAACGCCTGATGACTTTAGAGAATTTCAGATAGCGGCAGGGTGGTCGGATGATGCCATAGAGGGTTACCTGAACCATTACCCTAATTATGGCAAGCGCATCTATCGGTTGCCCCGGAGCTATAGGCGCCTTGAAGCAGGCCAGTGCCATCAATTTGGAGGCCATGAGTGGAAAGTGATTATTGGAAGCGGCCACTCTCCAGAGCACGCATGTCTTTATTCAGAAAAGAGCGGCCTGTTCATTTCGGGGGATCAGGTGCTGCCCGGAATCTCATCTAACGTATCGGTGACTCCTTTAGAGCCCAATGCAAATCCAATGGAGGATTGGCTTGCCTCATTGCGAAAACTCAAAAACGAAGTGCCAGATGATGTGCTCGTCTTACCGGCCCATCAACGCTGTTTTGAAGGGTTGCATGCACGGATTGATAGCTTACTGCATAGCCAGGAAGAAGCTTTCAATCGTTTACGAGATGCGTTATCAGAAGGACCAAAGAGAGTTGTTGATCTGTTCGAGGTCATCTTCGGCCGCCATATAAATCACGATAACTTCATGATCTTTAATCTTGCGACAGGCGAAGCTCTGGCTTGTCTGAATTATCTTATCAGTGAGGGAGCAGTTGAGTTTTCGGTCGATTCTCGGGGCGCTCATTGGTACGGACTAAGGTAAGCATAATCCGGGTCAAAGCCGTGCTTGATGTTGCGTCAAAAAATAAGTTTTATAGGGAGTTATGATGTCTTCAGCAAAACTTGGTTGTGATTCAGGGCAAGCATCATCTATCGCCGTTCAGAATCTGCTGGAGAGGGCTGCCGAACTATGGCCTGACAGCCCTTCTGTAACATTTGAAGATCGAACCTTCTGCTGGCGAGAGACTTATCAGCGCTGTTGCAGCTTTGCAGACGTTTTAGCCGCGAAAGGAGTTGTTGCGGGGGATCGTATCGCCTATCTGGGTTTCAATTCGCATTGGTGTTTTGAGCTTTTTTTCGCTGCCCCCAAAGCAGGCGCTATCGCGTTACCTCTGAACTTCCGGCTCTCCATCTCTGAGATGATTGCCTGTATGGAAGATGCCCGGCCTGAGCTCTTGTTAGTAGACGAACATCACCTTGAGCAGGCTCATATGTTGCTGGATGCCTGTCCTTGGCTGAAGACCATCATCTATACCGGTAATGGTGCACCTCCGGCAAATATGGAAGGGTACGAAAATCTTTTGTCTCCACCTCATGCGCAGTGCCCCGTCGGCAGTAGTGGTGATGACACCCTTGTGATTTTTTATACCGGTGGTACGACGGGACGGTCAAAGGGAGTCATGCTCACTCATAATAACCAGTTCACGAACGCATTGGGGGGGTTATCCTGGTATCGGATGACGGAACGGGAAACCCACTTGCTGGCCAGCCCTTTGTTCCATACCGCAGCAGGGTCCCGGGTGTTCACAGCAACTATGACTGGCACCCATTCTGTCATTTTGTCTCGGTTTGATGTGATGGCCGTCATGGATGCGGTGCAACGGTACCGCGTCAATACAATGCAGATCGTGCCCACCATGTTGCAGATGATGCTTGAACATCCTCAGTTTTCTGACTTTGAATTTTCCAGCCTTCGCCTGATTACTTATGGCGCGGCACCGATGCCGGTTGCTTTACTTGAGCGGGCCTTGAAGGAATTGCCCGGCGTTTCGTTTGCCCAGTCTTATGGTATGACAGAGGCATCGCCCGTGGTTTGCGTACTCGATGGTGATGACCACTCTCTCGCACCCGAAAGGTTGACACGTCTTGAGTCTGTGGGGCGCCCAGTATTCCATAACCATGTCCGAATTGTAGATTCGCAGCGAAAGGTTTTGCCTGTAGGGCAGGTGGGTGAGATTGCAGTAAAGGGCTCCAACGTGATGAAAGGATATTGGCGGGCGCCCGAACTCACAGAAGCGGTTTTGAGTGATGGATGGTATTACACCGGGGATAGTGGTTACTTTGATGAAGGTGGATACCTTTTCCTGTCTGGCAGGATCAAAGACATGATTGTCAGCGGTGGAGAGAATGTGTATCCGATCGAGGTCGAGAATGTACTGTCACGATATCCGGGTGTAGTTGAGTGTGCAGTGATTGGTATTCCTCATGAAAAGTGGGGCGAGGCTGTCCATGCGGTTGTAAGGTTGGCAGAGCCCGGCAGTGCGACCGAGCAGGATATAAAGGACCATTGTCGTGAGCTTATTGCACATTACAAATGCCCTGTTGCAGTGACTTTTGTCGATGAGCCTTTGCCTATTTCGTCTGTTAACAAGATTCTGAAGTCGGCTGTCAGGAAAATGATTGTTGAGTGAGCTGGGTAAGTTTGTGGAGGCGCCAGCAAACGCCGCAGACTAGCCGAAGGCTAGTCTGCGGCGTTTGCTGTGCCCGTTGTTTATTTTCCAGTGTATTCAGGCCTTTGCTTGCTCTGATGTGCACGTATTCCTTCAGCAAAGTCATCCGTTTTGAAGGCTATTTGCTGGCACTTCGCCTCAAAACTTAAGGCGCTATCCAGGTCCTCTACGTTAGCCTTTTCAATTTCGCGCTTAATCAGCCCCAGCGCCTTTGTTGGCCCCAAGGCCAGGTCCTTTGCGAGCGAGCGGGAAGTTTCCTCAAGCTTATCATTGTCGACGATTTCATGAATAAGCCCCCATGCAAGCCCTTGCTGTGCTGTAAATTTACCTCCAGTGAGTGCTAGCCCGGATTTCTCATAGTGCTCCAACAACCTTCGCAGACCAAGCCTGGTAGTGCCAGATCCGAGTGGTCATGGTCGAAGTTGGCGATTATTTAGCCAGTTTCCGGCATTCAGGCACAACTCCCC
>Ga0208813_1000352_pt1 | contig 37902 bp, 28 predicted proteins | sample MalvireepMed_904_FD_184250 | JGI IMG/M metagenome (GOLD analysis project Ga0208813, IMG submission 184250) | Marine viral communities from the Global Malaspina Expedition - Malaspina viral metaG DeepMed_904 (SPAdes) (version 2) | ecosystem: Environmental > Aquatic > Marine > Oceanic | place... | reverse complement strand
TGCTGCAGCAAAGCACGGCCCAGAAACTGGACGCGCAATCCACCGCGCTCTACGGCACCGCCCGCCTCTGGGACGACGGCATCATCGACCCCCGCGACACCCGCAAGGTGCTGGCCTACGTGCTCGACATCTGCCGGCAGGCGGCGCAACGGGAGCTGAACGCCAATACCTTTGGCGTGGCACGACTGTAGAAATAATTGATAGTTGATAATGGAAAATTGATAGCGAAAACAAAAGCAAAACACCCGATGCATAGCGGCAGCCGTGTTTTAACCTTAGTTATCCATTAGCCATTCTCAATTATCCATTCAACCACAGGCTTTTCCGACAACCACTGACATCCCAGCGCTCGACCAACGAGCCGAACAAAACACAGGATCCGACCCATGTTGTTTACTCAGGAACATGAAGAGCTGCGCCGCACGGTGCGTAATTTTATCGAGAAAGAAGTGAACCCGTTCGTGCCGGAGTGGGAAGCGGCGGGCCGTTTTCCGATCCACGACGTGTTCAAGAAGATGGGCGACCTGGGCCTGCTGGGCGTCACCAAGCCGGAAGAGTACGGCGGCATGGGCCTGGACTACTCCTACGGCCTGATCGTCGCCGAGGAAATCGGCGGCGCCACCTGCGGCGGCGTGCCGTTGTCCATCGGCGTGCAGACCGACATGGCCACGCCCGCCCTGGCCCGCTTCGGCTCCGACGAGCTCAAGCGCGACTACCTGGCGCCGGCCATCGCCGGTGACATGGTCGCCTCGATCGCGGTGTCCGAGCCCCACGCCGGCTCCGACGTGGCCAACATCAAGACCAACGCCAAAAAGGACGGCGACGACTATGTGATCAACGGCACCAAGATGTGGATCACCAACTCGCCCAGCGCCGACTTCTTCTGCCTGCTGGCCAACACCTCCGACGACAAGCCGCACGTCAACAAATCCCTGATCGTGGTGCCCAAGGACGCCGGCGGCATCACCGTGGACAAGCCGCTCAACAAGCTGGGCATGCGCAGCTCGGAAACCGCCCAGGTGTTCTTCGACGACGTGCGCGTGCCGCGGCGCAATCTGATCGGCCAGGAAGGCATGGGCTTCATGATGCAGATGATGCAGTTCCAGGAGGAGCGCCTGTGGGGCGCCGCCAACGCCATCAAGGGCTGCGACAACCTGATCGCCCAGACCATCGAGTACGCCCGCGAGCGCCAGGTGTTCGGCATGTCGCTGCTGGATAACCAGTCCGTGCATTTCAAGCTGGCGGAGCTGCAGACCGAGGTGGAAATGCTGCGCGCGCTGGTGTGGCAGGCCTGCGAAACCTACATCAACGGCGGCGACGTGCTGCGTCTGGCGTCCATGGCCAAGCTCAAGGCCGGCCGCCTGTCCCGGGAAGTGGCCGACGGCTGCATGCAGTACTGGGGCGGCAACGGCTTTATGTGGGACAACCCGGCCAGCCAGCTCTACCGCGACGGCCGCCTGGGCTCCATCGGCGGCGGCGCCGACGAAGTCATGCTCGGCATTATCTGCAAGACCATGGGCATGCTGCCCGGGAAGAAAAAGTAGCCGGCCGGCGGAGATGCTCCACTTTGTAGGAGCGAGCTTGCTCGCGAAAGGCAAGCAAAGCTTGCCGGCAGGATACAGAGACACTTGCAAGCAAGCTCCCACAAAGCCTTATCAAGCGAGAAAAGTTATGACGTTACCCGAGACCACAACGATCACGCTCAGCCGCGACAGCAGCGTGCTGCACATCACGCTGAATCGGCCGGAAGCGCGTAACGCCATGAGTTTGACCATGGTGAACGAGCTGATGGACGTGTTCGACTGGCTGGAGAACGACGCCGGCGGTGCCGGGGTGCGTGCCCTGGTGCTGCGCGGCGCGGACGGCCATTTCTGCGCCGGCGGCGACATCAAGGACATGGCCGGGGCGCGGCAGCAGGCCGCCGAGGGCGACCCGGAGGCGTTCCTGCGCCTGAACCGCCGCTTCGGTGAAATGATCAGCACCGCCAACCGCCTGCCGCAGGTGCTGATCACCGTGCTGGAAGGCGCGGTGATGGGCGGCGGCTTCGGTCTGGCCTGCGTCAGCGACGTGGCGATCAGCGCCGGCGACGCCAAATTCGGGCTGCCGGAAACCGGCCTCGGCGTGATTCCCGCGCAGATCGCCCCGTTCGTGGTGCAGCGCATCGGCCTCACCCGCGCCCGCCGCATCGCCCTCACCGGCCAGCGTTTCGACGGCCACCACGCGCTGACGCTGGGCGTGGTCCACGAGGTGGCGGACTCCCCGACGGAGCTGGACAAGAAGCTCGCCGAGATGCTCGACCAGGTGCGCCGCTGCGCCCCCAACGCCACCCGCGCCACCAAGCAGCTGGTGCTCGACGTGGGCCATGTGCCCATGGACGAGCTGCTCGACCGCGCGGCGGCCGACTTCGCCGAAGCCGTGGCCAGCGAAGAGGGCCAGGAAGGCACCCTGGCTTTTGTGCAGAAGCGTCCGCCGAAGTGGGCCGCCGACGAATGATCAGGTCTTCCTGTGAAAGCGACCCCTTGTGGGAGCGGGCCCTTGTGGGAGCGGGCCCTGCCCGCGAAAGGGAGCGAAGCTCCCGGCAGGATTCCAGAGGCCTCTCTAACGGCGGCGCAAACAACCGCTCTGGGATCCTGCCGGCAAGCCAAGCTTGCCTTTCGCGGGCGAGGCCCGCTCGCACAGGGGCCCACAAGGCCGTCGCTGGCAAATCAATAAGGAATGGCAATGAGTTTTGAGAAAGTACTGGTCGCCAACCGCGGCGAAATCGCCTGCCGGGTACTGAAAAGCGCGCGTTCGCTGGGCTATCGCACGGTGGCGGTGTTCTCCGAGGCGGACGCCGGCGCCCGCCATGTGCAGCTGGCCGACGAGGCGGTGTGCATCGGCCCCGCCACCGCCGCCGAGTCCTACCTGAACGTGCCGGCGCTGCTGGACGCCTGCCGCCGCAGCGGCGCCGACGCGGTGCACCCGGGCTACGGCTTTCTGTCCGAGAACGCGGACTTCGCCGCCGCCTGCGCGGAGGCCGGCGTCACCTTTATCGGCCCGCCCGCCGAGGCGATCCGCCTGATGGGCTCCAAGCGGCTGTCCAAGATCGCCATGCAGAAGGCCGGCGTGCCCTGCGTGCCCGGCTACCAGGGCGAGGACCAGAGCGACGACACCCTGATAAAGGAAGCGGAGGCCGTGGGCCTGCCGCTGATGATCAAGGCCAGCGCCGGCGGCGGCGGGCGCGGCATGCGCGTGGTCACCGAACCGCAGCAGATCGCCGCCCAGCTGAAAAGCGCCCGTCAGGAGGCGAAAAGCAGCTTCGGCAACGACGAGCTGATCCTCGAGCGGGCGGTGATCAACCCCCGCCACGTGGAGATCCAGGTGTTCGGCGACCACCACGGTAACGTCATCCACCTGGGCGAGCGCGACTGCTCGGTGCAGCGCCGCCATCAGAAAGTGGTGGAGGAAGCGCCCTCGCCGGTGGTCGACGAAGACCTGCGCCGGCGCATGGGCGAGGCGGCGGTGAACGCCGCCAAGGCCTGCGATTACGTGGGCGCCGGCACCGTGGAGTTCCTGCTCGGCGCGGACGGCGAGTTCTACTTTCTGGAGATGAACACCCGCCTGCAGGTGGAGCACCCGGTCACCGAACTGGTCACCGGCCAGGATCTGGTGGCCTGGCAGCTGCGGGTGGCCGCCGGCGAGCCCCTGCCCCTGACCCAGGAGCAGGTGCGGCTCACCGGCCACGCCATGGAGGTGCGCCTCTACGCCGAGGACCCGGCCCAGGGCTACCTGCCGCAAACCGGCCCGGTGCTGAGCTGGCGGCCGGCCAGTGGCGAGGGCGTGCGCATTGACCACGGCCTGGTGGACGGCGCCGAAGTGGGCAGCCACTACGACCCGATGCTGGCCAAGATCATCGCCTTCGGCGCCAGCCGCGACGAAGCCCGCCGCCGGCTGATCCGCGCCGTGGAAGACACCGTGCTGATGGGCCTGGACGACAACCGCCGCTTCCTGGCGGCGATCCTGCGCCACCCGGAATTCGCCGCCGGCGACGCCACCACCGCCTTTATCGACGGCCCCTTCGCCGACGACCCGGGCCTGCGCGCCGCCGACACCCCGGAAGCCCTGTGGGCGCTGGCCGCCCTGCTGCTCACCCGTATCGGCGCCGGTGACGCCGCCGGCCGCGCCGGCTACCGCAACTGGCACTCCAGCGGCGTGGGCGCGCAGCCGCTGGTGCTGGCCCAGGGCGACCGTGAACGCACCCTCTACCTGACCCCGGACGGCATCCACGGCGGCCCGGACCTGACCCTGGACGCGGTCCACGACGACGGCACCCTGATCGCCACCCTGGACGGCGTGCGCCGCCGCTACCATTGGCTGCACCGGGACGGCCGCGTGTGGCTGCAGGACGGCGGCCTGCGCGCCTGCTTCGAGGAGCGCACCCACCGGGCCAGCGGCGGCGAGCAGGGCCCGGGCTCCGGCCAGCTGAAAGCGCCCATGGACGGCGCGGTGATCGAAGTGAACGCCGCCGCCGGCGATACGGTAAAAAGGGGACAGACATTGGCGGTACTGGAAGCCATGAAGATGGAACACGCCCTGAAAGCGGACTGCGACGGCACCGTGGACACCGTCACCGTCAGCGCCGGCGATCAGGTCAAGCGCCAGCAGCTGCTGATCACCGTCACCCCGGAGGTTGTCACTGAATGACAACCGGCCGGCGTTTTCGGGTAACGGACGTTCGTTCCAAAGTATGTTTGAATGACTCCACGGCGGCGGCGCGACCGGCCGGTCGCGCAAGAGCCGGCGCTTTGCTTGCCGGTATAGGGGGCGAACGGTAAGGTATGGCGGCCCCTGTGGAGCGGTCCCGAGCCGCCACCGGACGCCGGATGTGACGCCACACTAATAGAGCAGTGCTTTATATAAACTCCCGGCTCGATCCGGGCATTCCAAGAACACAGACAATGGAGATCCCATGAGCAGCGCCGACGTTATTACGTTGCCCAAGCTTCTGTCCAAGGTTCCCGAGATTCTCGGTAATCTGCCTGGTTTGATCAAAGGCTCCAAGATGAGCAAGATCACCGACACCACCACGCCGCTGGGCTTGGGGGTGGCTTTCGAAAAAGCCACCGAGAGCAATCCCAACGGCGTCGCCATTCTCTATGAAGACCGGGAGCTCACCTACAAGCAGTTCAATGCCTGGGCCAACCGCATCGCCGACTACCTGGCCTCCATCGGCCTGAAGAAAGGCGACACCGTGGTGGTGGACGTGGAAAACCGTCCCGAGCTGCTGGCCACCGTGCTGGGCTGCGCCAAGCTGGGCGTCTGTTCCGCCCTGATCAACACCTCCCAGAAGGGCAAGGTACTCACCCACAGCTTCAACCTGGTAAAACCCAAGGCGGCGATCATCGGCCAGGAGCTGGTGGACGTGATCCAGGAAGTCCGTGACGACCTGGACCTGAAGCAGAACTTCTTCTACTTCGCCGACCAGGACACCCTGGCCGACCCGGGCACCGCCCCGGAAGGGTTCACCAACCTGGCCACCGAGATCAAGGATTGCTCCAGCGAGAATCCGGCCAGCACCCACCAGACCTTCCTGCGCGACCCGCTGTTCTACATCTACACCTCCGGCACCACAGGCCTGCCCAAGGCGGTGGTGTTCAACCACGGCCGCTGGGAAAAAGCCTACGGCGCCTTCGGCTACTCCGCCGTGCGCCTGAACAAGGACGACCGCCTCTACAGCACCCTGCCCTTCTACCACGCCACCGGCATGGTGATCTGCTGGGCCTCGGTGATCGCCCCCGCGGGCGGTCTGGCGATCGCGCGGAAATTCTCCGCCAGCCGCTTCTGGGACGACATCCGCAAGCACAACTGCACCGCCTTCGGTTACGTCGGCGAGCTGTGCCGCTACCTGCATGAGCAGCCCGAGAAGCCGGACGACGGCGACAACCCGGTGCACACCATCGTCGGCAACGGCCTGCGCCCCAGCATCTGGAAAGCGTTCAAGAACCGCTTCGGGATCGAGCGCGTGGTGGAGCTGTACGCCTCCTCCGAGGGCAACGTGGCCTTCACCAACGTGTTCAACTTCGACAACACCGTGGGCTTCTCGCCGGTCAGCTACGCCATCGTCAAGTACGACAAGGAAGCCGATGAGCCGGTACGCGACGACAAGGGCTTCATGATCAAGGTGGGCAAGGGCGAATCCGGCCTGATGCTCGGCGAGATCACCGACAAGACCCCGTTCGACGGCTACACCGACAAGGACAAGACCGAGAAGGCGATCTTCCGGGACGTGTTCAAGAAGGGCGACGCCTGGTTCAACACCGGCGACATGATGCGCGACATCGGCTTCCGCCACGCCCAGTTCGTCGACCGCCTGGGTGACACCTTCCGCTGGAAGGGCGAGAACGTCTCCACCACCGAGGTGGAGCAGATCCTCGACGGCTTCGAGCAGATCGTCGAATCCGTGGTCTACGGCGTGGAAATCCCCGGCACCAACGGTCGCGCCGGCATGGCCGAGCTGCGTCTCGACCGCCCGCACGAGGAAGTGGACTGGCCCGCCCTGTGCGCCTACCTCAAGCGCGAGCTGCCGCCCTACGCGATCCCGGTGTTCCTGCGCATCACCGACCACGGCGTGGAAACCACCGGCACCTTCAAGCACCAGAAGAACAAGCTGAAGGAAGAGAAGTACGACCTCAACCAGCACAACGACCCGGTCTATGTGCTGCTGCCCGGCGAGAGCTGCTACCAGCGTCTCACCCCGGAAATGCAGGCCGACATCGACAACGGCAAGCACCGCTTCTAAGCAGGCGCTCCGCCGCTTCCAAAAAAACCCGGCTCCGGCCGGGTTTTTTTATGGCTTGTAGGAGCGGGCCCCGCCCGCGAAAGGGTGGCGCCGTTGTGCGAGCGGGCCCTGCCCGCGAAAGGGTGGCGCCGTTGTGCGAGCGGGCCCTGCCCGCGAAAGGCAAGCGGAGCTTGCCGGCAGGATCCCAGAGACGCTGGCTCTCCAGGTGTTTTGCGCTCCGTATCCGAGACGCGGGGCAATGGTGGTGCCTTCCGGGACCGCTCAAGCCCCGCAAGCGGGCCCGGCCACCCATCACAGATGGGCGGCGTTCGGCGGCGCGCGAAGCAGTGCTTCGCAACACGCTTGCCTCACCCCTGGCCGCTGTTAGTTTGGCCATCCCTGGCCAAACAGCTCCCTCCAGGCACCACCATTGCCCCGCTCGCTTTGCAGCGTCACCGTCACGGGTCAGATTGAACGCACGACAACACCGCCCGGACCTTTACAGAAAGGTTCGGCGCCAGCGATAACCCGCTCCGGTGGAATCTCCCACTGGAGCGGGTCTGTGTTATGCCCTTCCGGGACCCTGGAGAACAGGACGTTCGACAGGGAGCCCCCAGGGACGGGTTCACGGCGTTCCCGGAAGGGCATAACACAGACCCGCGCCCCCAGCTGGAGAAAACAGACTCAGAAGTTACGCACAAATCCTGTGGACAAGATTGTGAATAAACACTGGAAGACCCCGGCCAGCGCGGTGTTGCCGGGCCGTCCCCCAGAATGCGGTGAAATTAACCAGTCACAACCGGCCGCCGGTAGACCTATGAAACGGAGTTTTCCCCAGGCCGGGTTGTCCACAAATACTGTGGATAAACCTGTTGAAAAAGCGCGGACAAGTCGGCCAAGCGGCAGCAATCCGGCCCCTCTGGCTATTTGACGCTTTTTTAACCAAAATATGAAAACCCTTATTAAACAACGACTTAGCCGTTATTTATAGGTGAAGACAGCACTTCTGGAAGGATTTGTTACCTTCTTTCCCACTTGTTACCGGCCTGTGCACAGTTTCGATCCACGGTAAACCTGTCAATAGTGAAAATGCGTCATTGGAAGGCAAAGCGGGCTGCTCGTTTTTCGGGCGCGGGGACGCCGCCGCCCTGCCCCTGTTCGGGTCGCGCCGGGGCGCCTTTGTCCGGTTTTATCCAGGCTTGTGGATAACCGTGTGAACAAACTGGTGGGAAACGGTGAACAAGGGCCGCTTAGCGGCCCTTCGGCGGGTCCTGATCGTCCTTGTCGATATGATTCAGGGCGTCGGTGAGCTCCTGGACGCGCTGTCGCAGGGCATCCACCTCCCGCTTATTGGGAATGCCCAACCGGGACAGCGCCTTGCCGAGCCGGTCGTCGAAGGCCTTTTCCATGCGGTCCATGGTCTCGCCGGTATGGTGGCGCACCCGTTCCTTCAGCTCGCCGACGCGCGGCGCTTTGTCCTTGGCGCGGCGTTCCACCTCGCGGCCGGCTTCCACCAGGGCATCGAAAAAGCCACTGCCCTCTTCCTCGGCGCGGGCGAAGGCGCCCAGCCCGGCCAGCCAGATCTGGTGGGTGTACTTGCGCAGATCGCGGGACGCACCGCTGAGCGCGCGCAGCGGGTGGCCACGCTCGTCCACGGGGGTTCCGGATTGGTGCTCGGAGACGGCATCGCCGTCGGTTCGCGGGTCCTGATCGGACGGTTTGTTGTGGTCGGCCATGATCCTCTACTCCATCAACGCCGGGGGAGTATAGGTCAAAAATGACAGGCGAAACCAATTGATTGTCGAACAAGGGGTGCGCCACCGGGACGGTGGGGACAGCGGGTCAGGGGTCGATCTCGTCGTCCGGGTCGCGGCCGCGACGGCCGCCCACGAAGCGCGCCAGGTCGCGGGCGCGGTCGCGGATCACCTCGCGGGATTTGCCGGTGAGCACCGCCACGAAGCGCTGCGTCAGCCGGTCGGCGCCGGCCTCGAAGCGCTCGTCGATATGGCGCTCCAGGCGCGGCCCCAGCCAGAACTTCACCAGCACGCCGATCACCGCCAGGGTGATCAGCGACGACAGCAGCGCGCAGCCCACCAGCAGCGGGATCAGGTCGGCGGTGGCGAGGGTGGCGTTCTCCATGGCTCAGAGCCCGAACACGAAGATCAGCTGGGCCAGGCCGGCCATGGCGCCCAGGAAGCCGCCCACCAGGATCAGTATCCACTCGTCTTCCTGGAAGGCCGGCCGCAGCAGGTCCTGGAAATCCTCCGAGCTGAGCGCCTGCATGCGGTCGCGCATCAGCCGCTCGATAATGCTGCTGCGCTCGCGGTTGAAGTTGTCGTCCTCGAACGGCTCCACCGCCAGATCCACGGCCTTCTCTTCCACCGCCCGTTTCAGGTCGGCGTAACCGCCCGGGCCCACGGTGAGCTGGGCGGCGGTACGCACCATGCCGCCGTTGAGCAGCGGCTTGAGGTGGCGCTTTATCAGTGCCTTGGTGCGGTCGCCGCGCGGCCCGTTGACCACCTGATACATGATGTTGCGCAGCGTCACCAGCTCTTCGGTGGTCAGCCGCGCGAACGACTCCGCCACGTCCTTCTGCCGTTTCAGGAACAGGCCCTGCAGACGGAAGGGCCCCACCCGTACCGGGTTGAGGGGACGGAAGATCACGTTCAGCGCCAGCCAGTTGGTGGCGATGCCGACAATAAAGCCGAACAGCGGCAGCACCCAGTTGCTGGGCACGAAGATGAAGATCGGTACCTGGATCAAACCGAACAGAAAACCGAAGTAGAACCCGGAATTGATGACGAAGCGGAATTCCGGCTCGCCCACTTCCTGGAACAGCTGCACCATGAGCGCCTTGTCCGAGCGCAAGCGCTCGACAATCATGTGCTTCATGTCCACCAGGTTTTCCAGGTTGTGGCTGATATCGTCGACCACGTTATCCATCACCGCGGGAATCGCCCGGCGGGCGCGGGTGTAGACCCGCCGGCGCACGGCCAGGGGCAGGTTCTCCCAGAGCACCGCGTTGCGCTCGGTCATCACCTCGTCGACGTATTCCTCGATGCGGCCCTGGATGCTCTTGGTCAGGTGGGCGGCGATCTTTTCCGGTTCCATCTCACGGAAAAACTCGTCCAGGCTGCCCAGCTTCTGGAGGGTCTTGTCCACCACGATGGCGGCCATCTTCTCCACTTTGGACGGAATGATGCCCTGCCAGCCGAAGAACGGCCGGATGCCGAGGAACTCCAACGGATAGAAGGTCATCTGCACGGCCATCCAGTTGGTGGTCCAACCGACCACGCCGGCTATGAATGGAATACTGAAGTATTTCCAGAAATCCGGATGGGAAAAAATCGAATCCAGCATGTGGGCAGAGACTCCCCTCCCAGGGAAAAGGCTAGACTAGCCGTCTAAAGTGATGACGAACAGTTCCCGCGAGCGTCGACCCGAGTCACAAAAGCCAATGTTATGTAATTGTGAAAGGACCTAGTATAAGCAGCGGGTCCGCGCGAAATAAGCACAATAACGTAATTTTTGGCAACCCGACGGCAAATACCTCATACTTCCAAGCGGGCCAACGCCTTGATACAGAAGGATTTCGTATACCCATGTCCTCCCCCTCGTCGCTGACCGGGCTGCTGATGCACGGCGCCCTGGAAACCCTGCTCAACCAGGCGCTCACCGGCGACGAACGCGGCCGCGGGCAACTGGCGGCGCTGGACGGCACCGTGGTGCGCCTGCGCGGCGAAAGCCCCATGTGGGTGCTCTATGTGCTGATCTACGAAGACGGCGTGGAGCTGCTCAGCGACTACGAAGGCCCGGTGGACGTGCGCGTGCGCGGCGCGCTGGGCGCCATGCTGCACTGGCTGCTGGCCCCCAACAGCGGCGACGCCGAGCACAGCCTGCGCATCACCGGCCCGGACGACACCCTGGAACGCCTGCAGGCCACCATCAGCGAATTCAGCCTCTGGCCGCTGGTGCGCAACTGGCTGGACGACCACGTGCGCCTGCGCGAGCTGCTCTCGCTACTGCGCCGCGAAGACCCGGCCTGGCTGGAAAAGCTGGCGGGCATCCCCGACCACCTGGGCGAACTGGCCGCGCAAGTGGCCCGCCAGCAACTGCTGCAGGAAGACATCCTCGAGGAGGTGCGCGGCCTGCGCCGGGAAATGCGCCGCGGCCGCCGCCTGGACCTGGCCTTCCTGGTGATCGGCGTCACCCTCATTCTGGTGTCGCTGCTGCGCGCCCTGGGCCAGTGGCACACCACCTGGACCGCTCTCTCCCACGACTATCTGTCGCTGGCCATGATCAGCCTGGGGCTCGCCCTCATTCTCGGCCGGCTGCTCCACCGCCCCAAAAACTAGACCGCGCTCATAGCACCGAGTTAGTCGCGATCTTTCTTTCCGAAAAAGCGGCCAATGCGCTCGCCCACCAGCTCGGTGCTGGAGCGCGCCAGGCTGCGGCTGGTTTCCTCCAGCATTTCCCGCGTGGGCAGATTGCGCACGCCCTCGTTGATACCTCTTTTGACCGCTTCCTCCACGCTCTCCGCGATCAGGTCGGAGGCCTTGCGGGCCTCCTCGTCGATGTCCTCACGAACGGTGCGGCGCAGGCGCGGCAAGAAATAGACCTGTCCCCAAATAGCCACCACGGTCAAGGTGATGGCCGCGCTCAATACGGCGGACAGCAAAATCGCGGTCATGATGTTCCCCTTCGGTTCAACCCGATACCGCTTTTGTAACAGCGCCGGGCATTACTGTAACCATTGGTACGAATCGGAAGTATTGCTCAGCAAAACAATTACTCTCTTTCTGCGACAGCCAATTTATGGCGCAAAAACAGTGCTAAGGACAGCCCGTGTATACGCAGGAGCATGATAATAAACTCGACACGGGATATTTGAATGACTGCCGGGACTACCTCGATCCGCGCTCAGAGCCATAGTCTCACTCCGCTGGCGCAACTGCTGTCTCTTTGTCAGCGTTACCGATTACCGCTCTCGCTGCTCGCCATCCAGCTTAAGGATGTGGCGTCCTTGAGCAAACAACTGGGCGGCGACCGCCTGCAACGCCTGCAAAAACAGCTGGGCCAGGCGGTGCAGCAACGCACCCGCATGGAAGACGCGCTGATCGCCTGGCAACGGGGCTATCTGGTGCTGTGTCTGCCGGGCACCCGCGCCGCCGGCGCCGCCTGCGTGGCCCGCCGGCTGGAGCAGTGGTTTCAGAAAACCCGCTTCACCCTGGACGAATTCACCGTGCAACTGGACACCGCCATGGCCGTGCACGTGGCCGGCCCGGCGCCGGAACAAAGCGAAGAGCCGGCCCGCGAGAACGTGCGCGAACTGCTTATGGACACGCTCTGCCTGCTCGCCGCCGAAAACGAACACGGTGACGGCCCGGCGCTGTCACGGCGCGCCCTGGACGACAGCCGGAACGCACCGGCGATCAACCACGAGGAAAGCGAAGCAGGTGAAGCGGGTGAAGAGAGCCCCGTGAACGGCCGCCCGCAACGCCGCCGCGACGACGCCCCTAACGGCCACGCCGTGTCGCCGCAACAACTCAAGGAACTGGTGGAGCAACTGCGCGACGACGACACCACCCTGGTGAGCACCCTCTCCCCGGCGCTGCAGCGGCTCGATGAGCGCACCCGCATGCTGCTGATCGATCAGCTTCTGGAAGCGTCGCTGATCCCCCATTAACGGGCCGCCGCGCTACACCTTGCGGGCGATCATCACCGCCCGGCGTGGCGCCGGGTAGCCTTCCCGGCTGCGCGTCGGATCGTCCGGGTCGAGAAAGTCCGGCAACGACTGAAAGCGCATCCAGTCCGTGGCCCGCTGCTCGTCCACCGTGGTCACGCACTCGTCCACGCAACGCACCCGGTCGAACCCGCAACGCCGCAGCCACACCCCCAGATGCTCGGTGCTCGGCAAAAAGAACACATTGCGCATCGCCGCGTAACGCCCCTCGGGCATCAGCACCGCGCGCTCGTCCCCTTCCACCACCAGCGTTTCCAGTACCAGCTCACCGCCGGGACGCAGGGCGTCGCGCAATTCCAGCAGATGGTCCAGCGGCGAACGGCGGTGGTACAGCACGCCCATGGAAAACACCGTATCGAACGCCGCCAGCCCGGCGGGCAGCTCCTCCATGCGCAGCGGCGCGAACCAGAACGGCGTCTCCGGCGTAAAGCGCTTCACCGCCAGATACTGCATCAGAAACAGCACCGTCGGGTCGATGCCCAGCACCTGGGCGGCGCCGGCCCCGGCCATGCGCCAGCCGTGGTAGCCGCTGCCGCAGCCCACGTCCAGCACCCGCCGCCCGCGCAGATCGGACAGATGCGGCGCCACCCGCTGCCACTTCCAGTCGGAGCGCCACTCGGTATCGATGTGCGTACCGAAGAATTCAAACGGCCCCTTGCGCCACGGCATCAAGCCGCGCAAGGCCGCGTCCAGGGCCTCGGGGTCCACCGCCCCCGGCTCACCGATGGTGACCCGGTCCCGGTCCAGCCGGCAGGGCGCCGGCCCCGGCGGCAACGCCGTCACGGCGTCGTGCCAGCGCGGCAGATCGCCGTGCGGCTTATCCAGCAAACGGTGGCGGGTCAGCGCCGCCACCGGCGCGCCGCCCTCGCCCAGCAGCGACGGCAGCGCCGCGTCCAGTTCATTCAGATAGGTATCCAGCATGGCGCGGATTATCCCGGCGCCGGCCCCCCGCCACAAGGCCCACTGCAGGGAGCCAGCTTTGTGGGAGCTTGCCCTGCAAGCGAAAGGCCGGCTTAGCCGGCCGGCAGGATCCCAGAGACGCTGGCTCTCCAGGTGTTCGGAGCTCCGTATCCGAGACGCGGTGCAATGGTGGTGCCTTCCGGGACCGCTCAAGCCCCGCAAGCGGGCCCGGCCACCCATCAAAGATGGGCGGCGTTCGGCGGCGCGCGAAGCAGTGCTTCGCAACACGCTTGCCTCACCCCTGGCCGCTGTTAGTTTGGCCTTCCCTGGCCAAACAGCTCCCTCCAGGCACCACCATTGCCCCGCTCACTGGGCAGCGTCACCGCCACGGGACATAACACCGCCCGGACCTTTACAGAAAGGTTCGGCGTCAGCTATGACCCGAGGCACTGGAGTCTGCCCCGGAGCGAGTCTGTGTTCTGCCCTTCCGGGACCCTGGAGAACAGGACGTTCGACAGGGAGCGTACAGGGACGTATTCACAGCGTTCCCGGAAGGGCAGAACACAGACTCGCGACCCCGGATGGAGAGCCCACATTTCCGATGCAGAGACGCTATTCGTGCTCCCGTTAGACAGGTCTCTGGTATCCCGCCGGGAGCTTCGCTCCCTTTCGCGGGCAGGGCCCGCTCCCACAGCCGCTAAGATTGGCCCGTGCGGACACTGCATTCACGAGGGGAACAGGCACTATGGCTACGTTCCCGTTTTTGTCGTAAGGACGTGCAATGACCGTGACGCTGGACCAACCCCTCGAGCTGCCCTGCGGCGCGACGCTGAAGAACCGGCTGGGCAAGTCCGCCATGAGCGAGACCCTCGGCACCACCGACAACCGGGTCACCGCCAAACTGACCCGGTTGTATCGCGCCTGGGCCCGGGGCGGCACCGGCCTGTCGGTGACCGGCAACGTGATGATCGACCGGCGCGCCCTGGGCGAGCCCTGCAACGTGGTGCTGGAAGACCGCCGCGACATGGACCGGCTCAAGGCCTGGGCGCGGGCCGGCCGCCAGAACGGCACCCACCTGTGGATGCAGATCAACCACCCCGGCAAGCAGGCACCGGCGGCGCTCAACCGCGAGACCGTGTCGCCCTCGGCGGTGCCGTTCTCCGACCCCAACCTGAAGCGCTTCTTCCATGTGCCGCGGGCGCTCACCATGGCGGAAATCGAAGACTTGGTGCGCCGCTTCGGCGAGACCGCCGCGCTCGCCAAGGAAGCCGGTTTTTCCGGCGTGCAGATCCACGGCGCCCACGGCTACCTGGTCAGCCAGTTCCTGTCGCCGCGCCACAACCGCCGCGAGGACGCCTACGGCGGCAGCGCCGAAAACCGGCGCCGCTTCGTGCTGGAGGTCTACGACGAGATCCGCCGCCGGGTGGGCGACGACTTCCCGGTATCGATCAAGCTCAACTCGGCGGACTTCCAGAAAGGCGGCTTCACCGAGGAAGAATCCCTGGCGGTGGTGGAGGCGCTGGACGCCCGCGGCATCGATCTGATTGAAATCTCCGGCGGCACCTACGAGGCCCCGCGCATGGCCGGCCAGGGCCAGCGCGAATCCACCCGCCGCCGGGAAGCCTACTTCCTCAGCTACGCGGAGCAGGTGCGCGCACGGGTAAAGGTCCCGCTGATGGTGACCGGCGGCTTCCGCAGCCGCGAAGGCATGGCGGCGGCCCTGGAAGACGGCGCCACCGACGTGATCGGCCTGGCCCGGCCGCTGGTGCTGGACCCGGCGTTCAGCAACCGCCTGCTCGCCGGCGAGGACGCGGTCAGCACCGTGGCGCCGATCCGCACCGGCATCCGCGCCGTGGACAACGCCGCCATGATGGAAGTGTCCTGGTACACCCTGCAGCTCGCCCGCATCGCCCGCGGCAAAGCCCCCCTCGCCGACGCCGGCGGCCTCAGCTCCCTGCTCAAGGTCGCCGGCCTGATCGGCTGGCGCCGCCTGCGCATGGGGCGACTTAGGGCAATGGAGAATTGATAATTGAGAATGGATAATTAAAAGCTGAAACAACGCGCTGCGGATACGCAAGCCGATATTGCACACACGCGGAACGATTCGTTGCGCTCTGTTTTCATTCTCAATTTTCCATTATCAATTCTCAATTATCCGTCAGGTACTGATGCAGCGCCGCCTGCATGGCACTAAGCGTCAACGGCTTGATCAGTTGCCCATCCATGCCGGCGTCGCGGATGCGGCCGGCGTATTCGGGGAGGACGTGGGCGCTGAGCGCCAGGATCACCGCCGGCGGCCAGCCTTTTTCCTGCTCCAGCCGGCGCATGCGCGTGGCGCTTTCGAAGCCGTCCATGTCGGGCATGTCCAGGTCCATGAGCACCAGCCGGTAGCGGCCTTCACCGGCGGTGAACGCTTTCAGGGCTTTACGGCCGTCGTCGCTGAGCACCGGGCCGGGCACGCCGAGGCGCTCCAGGTAGCCCCGCGTCACCATCTGGTTGACCGGGTTGTCCTCGGCCACCAGCACCCGCAGGCCGCCCTGGGTGTCCACCGGTTCGCGCTCGGACAGCAGCGGCACCTGGCCCGGGCCGCTGTCGCTGATCAACTGCTGCAGCTCGGTCACCGTGAGCACCGCGCGGCGCACCAGGGTGATGTCGTCGCGCATCACCACTTCGCCGCTTTCGCGCATGCCGCACAGCAACACCGGCCGCAGCCCGGCGTGGCGCTCGCGGGCCGGTCGCAGCCCCTGGTCCAGCAGCACCCCGTCGCTGACGCCGTTGACCAGCAGGTGGCCGCTGTCGTCCTCGCTCAGCGCCCGCTGCACCGCCGCCAGGTCGTCCACCACCCGCACCCGGGAGAAGCGCGGGTCGCGGCGCAGCAGTTCGCCCAGGTTGCCCACCGGGTCCCATACCAGCGCCGGCACCGAGGTCCATTCCGGCATCGGCACCGCTTTCTCCAGCACCGGCAACGGAATCACGAAGCGGAAAGTGGCGCCCTGCTCCGGCGCGCTGCGCAGCTCGATCTCCCCGCCCATCAGACGCACCAGCTCCTGGCTGATCGACAGCCCCAGGCCGGTGCCGCCGAAGCGCTGCGCCACCGAGGCGGACGCCTGGCTGAAGTTCTGGAACAGCCGGCGCTGCTCCTCGCGGGTCATGCCGATGCCGCTGTCGCTGACGGTGAATTCGATCATCGCCCGGCCGTCGCGCTCTTCCAGGCAACGGGCGCCCACCCGGATCCAGCCGTGGCGGGTGAACTTGATCGCATTGGACAGCAGGTTGGTGAGCACCTGGCGCAGCCGGGGCGCGTCGCCGCGCAGCTGCGCCGGGATATCCGCGTCCGCGTCCACCAGCACCAGGTCGCCGTTGTCGCTGGCCGGCAGGCTGAACATGTGCGCGCAGTCGATCAGCAACGCGGCGGGATCGAACGGCGACTGCTCCAGCTCCAGCTTGCCGGCTTCCAGCTTGGCGTAATCGAGCACGTCGTTGACCAGGGTATTCAGGGTGCGGCCGGCGTTCTCGATCAACCCGATGTATTCCTGCTGACGCGGCGACGGATTGGTCTCGCGCAGCAACTCCGCCAGCCCCAGCACGCCGTTCAGCGGCGTGCGTATTTCGTGGCTCATGCGCGCCAGGAACTGGCTTTTGGCGCGCACCTCGGCGCGGCCGCGAATGGCGCGGCTGGCGAAGTGGAAGAACACCAGGCTGAGCACCAGCACCAGCAGATACAGCAACAGCAGGCCGGCCATGATCAGCCCGCTGTCGCGCAGGCTCTTGCCGCGCCCCTGCTCCACCAGCATCACCGCGACGCCGGTGATCGCCTCGCTGAGATCGCGCAGACGCTCCTGGCGCTCACCGCCCTCGGCCAGCGCCTCCTGCCAGGTGACGGTCACCCGCGACGGCAGCAACAGGGTCTGCCGCGACCACTGCAGGTAGCTTTCCAGTTCCGCCTGGGTGGTCCGCCATTGCTGACGCAGCCACGCCTCGCCGGTGCGCGAGGCGAGCGCCTGGATCTGCCCTTCCACCTGGGGGATCAGTTCTTCCAGCCGGGCCAGGGCCCGCTCCAGCTGACGCAGGTCCACGGTACTCAGGTAGCCGCCGTTGAGGCTGGTGTAGACGGCGATGGCGCGAATGATGCCCAGGTCGTGGCTGAGCTGGCGCAGCCCGTTCAACGGCAGGGACAGGGCTTCGTTGGGGCTGGGGCGGGTGGGCACGGCGATGTCACCCATGTAGAGCACCGCCGCCAGCGCGTTGTGCAGCCGCCCGTTGATCTGCTCCACGTTATCGAACGGGCCGGACACGTCCCGCCCGGCCAGGCCGGTGGCCGGGCTCAGATCTCGCCACTCCCGGCGCAGCGCCACCACCTGATCCAGCAGGCTGGGGATGGCGCTGCCGGAGACCGCCTGCACGAAGTCGTCCAGGCGCGCCTCGGTGTTGCGCCGCGCCCGCAGAAAGCGCGCTTCCAGGTCGGGCACCTCCAGGTGCACCCGGGCCGGGGCCAGGTCGCGGGTTTCTTCCAGGGGCGCGGTCACCGCCAGGCCGATGCGGAAAATCCGCACGTCGTCGAGCATGCGCTGGTAGCCTTCGTGAAGGCCCACGCGGTACTGCAACAACAGCACCGCCACCACCAGGAACGGCACGGTGACCAGGCTCACTAACAGCAGGATGGCCGGATATTGTTTTCGTTGTGCCACCATCGCCTCCTTGGCTCGACGGCTCGTCCTCGCGTACCGGGCCTTCATCCCGAAAAATTAGCACGGCGCCGGACGCATTACAGGACAAATTTGGCAATAGTGACGCCACCATCGCGTGACGGTCAGGGGGCGGTTACTGTAAAAAAGAACCTTCGTTCGTCCCCTTGGTTAAGAGTCCCGACCATGTGCTTTCGCCGTACCCTGTCCGCCCTGCTCGCCGGCGCCGTGTTGAGCCTGGCCGGCTGCGCCGCCCCGGCACCGGAAAACAGCATCCGGACCCTGCAGGGCGGCGACGGCGGCAGCCTGCCGCGGCAACTGGCCGGGCAAACCCTGGCCCTGGACCGCTTCCGCGGGCCGCCGGAGCTCGCCGGCCTGGAGAGCAACGGCGAGATCAGCAGCGACCGCTCCGGCTGGCGCCAGTGGCTGTTCGGCGACCCGGGCACCCGCCTCACCGTGACCGTCTACGGCCTGCCGGCGGGCTGGCGGGACCTGGGCCAGGAGCGCATCGTCTCCGGCCACTATGGCCAGCTTCGCCAGCAACGCATCAACCGGGTCTACAACAGCGACAACCAGTCAATCCGCTTCACCAGCGAGCGGCTGTTCGACCTGGAAGGCCGCCTCACCGCCAGCGCCCGCTACCTGGTCAATCAGCCCGGCCGGCGGCCGCTTCACGAAGTGCTGCTGCTGACCGTGGACGGCGACCATTTCGTGCGCATCGAAAGCGGCTCGCGGGAGCGCAACACCACCGAGCTGCTGCGGATGAGCAAACGGGCCCTGGCGGAGTTCCGCGCCTTCCAGGCGGCCCGCGCCGACGATTCGGAATAACGCCCGCTCCCGCAAGAACGCCATTCAGATTTTCATTAGCATGGTAAGATCCCGCGTCCGGAGAAATCGTTTGCAGCGCGCCAGGCCGCGTAGTGTGAGGAGCCCGCCCAGCCATGTCCAACGGACCGTCCCGCGCCGCCGAGGCCGATTTCACGCCGATCACCCCGGCCCGTCTGCAGTGGCAGGACCATACCCCGGTGGCCACCGACTTCGACGACCCCTACTTCTCGCGCCACGACGGCCGCGCGGAAAGCCTGTACGTGTTCCTGGACGGCAACCGGCTGGACCGGCGCTTCGCCGCCCTCGCCGACGGCGACCGCTTCGTGATCGGCGAAACCGGCTTCGGCACCGGCCTCAACATGCTGCTGGCCGCCCAGCACTTTCTGGCGCTGGCGCCGGCCACCGCCAGCCTGGAACTGTGGTCCGTGGAGAAGCACCCGCTGGCGCCCGAGGATCTGGCCCGCGCCCTGGCCCACTGGCCGGAGCTGGGCGAGCCCGCCCGGGCGCTGCTCGACCAATACCCACCCGCCAGCCCCGGTTACCACCGGCTGCAACTGGCGGACAACGTCACCCTGACGCTGATGCTCGGCGACGCGGAAGCGCTGTGGCGCCAGTGCCCCGCCGATGTGGACGCCTGGTTCCTGGACGGCTTCGCCCCGGCCCGCAACCCGGACATGTGGCAGGCCGGCCTGTTCGCCGAACTGGCCGCCCACAGCCGCCCCGGCGCCACCCTGGCCACCTTCACCGCCGCCGGCTTCGTGCGCCGGGGCCTGATCGAGGCGGGCTTCGCCATGCAGCGGCGCGACGGCTTCGGCGGCAAGCGCCACATGCTGGCCGGCCACTTCGGTGACGCGGCCTGGCAGCCGGCCCGCGCCCGGCGCGGCCACGCCCTGGTGGCCGGCGCCGGCCTGGCCGGGGCCACCACCGCCCGCGCCCTGGCGGAACGGGGCTGGCGGGTCACCGTGCTGGACCCGGCCGGCATCGCCGCCGGCGCCTCCGGCAACCGGGCCGGGGTGGTCTACAGCACGCCCAGCGCCCACCTCACCGAACAGAACCGCTTCTACCAGCTCAGCTATGTGCACGCCCTGCGCTGGCTGCAACGCCACCGCTTCCCGGGACCGGACCAGGGCCGCCTGAACGGTGTGCCCCAGCACTTCGTCGACGACAAGCAGGCGGACAAGATCCGCGCCGCCCGGGACAGCGGCGCCTGGCCGCAAGCGCTGCTAAAGCCGCTGGGGGAACACGGCATGGAGCTGGTGGGCGGCGGCTATCTGTCACCGCCGGCCTGGTGCCGGCAACTGCTGGACCACCCGGCCATCGAACCGCGGCTTGCCGCCGTCAGCGAGTTCCAGCCCGCCACCGACGACCGGCCGGTACAGGTACGCTTGAGCGACGGCCACACCCTGGAGGCGGACGCCCTGGTCCTGGCCACCGCCGGCGCCGCCCGCGACCTGGCCGGGCTGCACTGGCTGCCGCTCAAGACCATCCGCGGCCAGGTCAGCTACTGCCGGCCCACCGACGCCAGCGCCGCTTGGCAACAGGCGCAATGCCACGGCGGCTACCTGACCCCGCCGCTGGACGGCGTGCACTGCGTGGGCGCCACCTTCGACCTGCACCACCTGGACCCGGCGCCCCGCGACCGCGACGACGCCGCCAACCTGGCGCAACTGCGGCATCACCTGCCACGGGAGTGGGAAGAACTGGGCGGCGACGCCATCGAGGTGGTGGACCGGCGCGTGGCCATGCGCTGTCAGAGCCTGGACTTCCTGCCCCTGGTGGGCGCGCTGCCGGACGCCACGGCCAACCCGCACACCGCCCTGCCCGGCCTATACTTGAACATCGCCCACGGCAGCCGCGGCATCACCGGCACGCCGCTGTGCGCCGACCTGCTCGCCGACCAGCTCAGCCAGCGCTCGCCGCCGGCGGACCACGCCCTGATCGCCGCCCTCGCCCCGGAACGCTTCATCCTCCGCAAACGCAAAAAACAACCTGACTGGCAACCATGAGATTGTGCGGGCGGGGCCCGCTCCCACAACAAAGCCCGCTCCCACAAGGCCGGCTCTTACGAGCGGTCGAGCTCGTCGAGCTGCTCGCGGGTGAAGATGGAGATGGTCTCGGTGACGTCGTCGAACACCACCGAGGCCTGGCCGCGCCGCAACTGCTCGCGCACCTGCGCCACCTTGGTGTCGGTGCCGATTTCCTGCTCGCCGTAATCGGTGCCGTCGCGGGTGACGAACTCCTCGATCAGGTTGTCCAGGGTTTCGGCGGGGATCTCTTGCCAGGGAACAATCATAAGAACCAATGGATAATTGATAGTGGATAATGGAAAGTTAAAGAATGCGTATCTTACGGGTGCGGGGGTTGTCATAACTACCGTTCATTGTTGCGACGGTGTGTTGGTCAGCTATCAATTCTCAATTTCCAATTATCAATTATTACTCAAACCATGGTGCCTTCGCGGGACCATTCGCAGCGGACCCGCAGGGGTTCGTCGGAGGGCTCGTGGTAGTCGTCGGCGCTGTCCCACATGAAGGTGTGGAAGCCGGCGAAATCGGTCTCCAGGTGCACCACCGCCCCCACCCAGTACATCTGTTTGAGCAGACGTTCGAACTTGGCGATCCAGTGCTCCCACTCGTACTCCACCGCCCGGTAGGACATGCCGAAGTGGATCACCTGGGTCTGGTAGCTGCCGCCGGACGCCTGGTCGCCGGAAATCGCGAACATGTCCTGGCTCAGAAACGGCCACTGATCGGATTCCGGCAGGGTGCGGATGGCGCGGCGGTTGTGGAAGCAGCTCGCCTGGCGCTGCTGCCGGTCACCGAACGGCAGATGCTTGATGCACCCGTAGACGATCGATTCGTTGTCCAAACTCAAAACCTCATAAAGATAGTTGCAAGCCTCAAGCTCCAAGCCTCAAGCACGCCGTGCCGGCGGTGGGGCCGTGCCATGCGTCGCGATGCAGGATTCAGGATGCAGGATACAGCGCGGATCAAGGCCGCGAAGTACTGCCAGGCTTTCGCTCCGCGCCGTTGCGTATCGGCAACCAATTCCATGCTAATTTGCAAAGGCGAACCGCGGGCTCCAAAGCCCACCCCTGTATCCTGAATCCTGCATCCTGCATCGGGCGTCACAAGCCGACCTCAGCCCCTCCGCCAGCACGGCGTGCTTGCGGCTTGCGGCTTGAAGCTCGCGGCGAAGCCGCATCAGCGTCCGCAGCGTTCCATCTGCACCGCGTAGCGGGTGGCCATGTCCTGGGCGCGCTGCGCCGAGCGTTTCATGTAGGGCCGGCTTTTCCAGGTGCCCCGGGCGTAGCCGCCGTGGCCGGCGTAGTACGCCAGATACAGATGGTAGGCGTCGTTGCGCGCGATGCCGTTACGCACATGGCTCTGGTAATGGTACCAGCCGACGAAGTGCACCGCGTCGCCGAAGTCGTCCCGGTCGGCGCCGCCGTGACCGGTTTCACGGCGGTACCAGTCCCAGGTGCCGTCCAGGGCCTGGGGGTAGCCGTAGGCGCTGGAAGGACGCTTCCAGGGAATAAAGCCCAGCAGCTTGGTGCGCGGCGGGCGGGCGTCGGCCTGGAAGCCGGATTCCTTGTAGATGGTGGCCATCAGAATCGCCACCGGCACGCCGAACTCTTTTTCGCTGCGCTTGGCGGCCTTGTACCAGTTGTTGAACCAGCCGCCTTTTTGGTCGAACACCGCGCAAACGTCGTCGATGTGGGTGGGCGTGGAGGCGCAGCCCCCCAATGCCAGAATCAAAGCCAGAACTGCGGCACGCATGGGCGACCTCGGGGTTTGGGTTTGGGTCATGGTAGCGGGTTGAGGGAACGCTGCAAGCAATGGCTTATGGGAGCCCATTTGTTGGGAGGGGCCTTGTGGGAGCGGGCCTTGCCCGCGAAAGGCCGGCGCTAGCCGGCCGGCAGGATTCCAGAGACGCTGTTTTGTGCTGTCGTTAGAAAGCTCTATGGCATCCTGCCGGGAGCTTCGCTCCCTTTCGCGGGCTGGGCCCGCTCGCACAAACCCCTCTCCCACCGATGTTCAGTCTTCGAGCTTGATGCCGTGTTCGGCGAGGAAGTCGATAAATTCCTCCTCATCAATCACTTCGACGTCGAGGCTACGCGCCTTGTCGAGCTTAGAGCCGGCGGACTCGCCGGCCACCACCCGGGCGGTCTTGCCGGAGACGCTGCCGGAGACCTTGGCGCCCAGCGCCTCCAGATGCTCCTTGGCCTCACTCCGGGTCAGACGCGCCAGGGTGCCGGTGAGCACCCAGGTCTGGCCTTCCAGGGGCCGCTCGTCGGCGCCGCCGGCGGGGGCTTTTTCCGCCAGCGCGTCGGCGTAGGCCTGGGCGTCCTGTAGCTTTGCGCGCCACTGGTCGGCCTTCAGGCCCTCGGCCAGCTTGTCCAGGGTGCCGGCTTTGACGCCGCTGTCGTCCTCGCCGTCGTCCACCGCCTTGAGCAGCGCGTCCAGGTGCCGGTAGTGGCGGCCCAGGGTTTCCAGGGTCTTGGTGCCCACGCCGCTGAGCGGCATGCCCAGCGTCTTGGCGCTGCTCAGGAAGTTGGCCAGGGTCAGGGTGTCCACGAAGCGGCGTGACGGCGTCCCGTTGGACCGCGGCTCGACGCCGGCGTCGAGCAGGCCGTCGATCACCTTCTCGTTGTGTTCTTCGGCGAAGAAGGCGGCGATCGCCTTGGCCACTTCGCCGCCCACGTCCGGCACCTGCGGGAACAGCAGCAGCGGCGCCCGGCGGATGCTTTCCAGATCGCCGAAGGCATCCGCCAGGGCCTTGGCGGTTTCCTCGCCGATCTGCAGGATGCCGAGCGCGAACAGGAAGCGGTTCAGCGGCATTTTTTTTGACGCTTCCAGGGCCTCGATCAGATTGGCGGCGGATTTCTCGCCCATGCGCTCCAGGCCGGCCACGTCCTCGGCCTTGAGATCATAGAGATCGGCCACCGTTTTGATCAGGCCCTGGTCCACCAGAGCGTCCACCAGCTTGTCGCCCAGGCCGTCGATGTCCATGGCGCGCCGCGAGGCGAAGTGCTTGATCGCCTCGCGCTGCTGGGCGCCGCAGATCAGGCCGCCGGTGCAGCGCGCCACCACGCCGTCGTCGGCGCGCAGAATCTCGCTGCCGCACACCGGGCACTCGGTGGGCAGGTTGATTTCCCCGGCGTCCTTGGGGCGTCGCTCGGGGACCGTGCGCACCACCTTGGGAATCACGTCGCCGGCGCGATAGATCACCACGCTGTCGCCGACGCGGATATCCAGCCGGCGGATCTCGTCGATGTTATGCAGGGTGGCGTTGCTGACCGTGACGCCGCCCACCTGCACCGGCTCCAGCTTGGCCACCGGGGTCAGCGCGCCGGTGCGGCCCACCTGCCAGTCCACCTCGTTGAGCACGGTGATTTCTTCCGATGGCGGGTATTTCAGTGCCACCGCCCAAGCCGGTTCCCTGGCCCGAAAGCCCAGCATGTCCTGGAACTCGATAGAGTTCACTTTAAAGACCACGCCATCGATCTCGTAGGGCAGGCGGTCCCGCTTCTCACCGATATCATGAAAATACGCCAGACATCCGGCGGTGCCTTTTGCCGTTTTCACTTCCTTGGCTACGCGGAATCCCCAGTCCTGCAAGTGGCTCAGTCTGGTTCTCTGCCGGTCGCTGACACGGCCGCCCTCGATATGCCCTATGCCGTAACAAAAGAAGACCAGCGGACGCTGGGCAGCCAGCTTTGAGTCAAGTTGACGCATGCTGCCCGCGGCGAGGTTGCGGGGGTTGGCAAAAGGCCTTTCATCGGCATCAGCGCGCTTTTTATTCAGCTTCTCGAATTCATGCTTAGTAACACAGACCTCACCCCGGACTTCCAAGGTGCGCGGCCAGCCCTTTCCCAAAAGCTCCAGGGGTATCGAGCGGATCGTCATGGCGTTAGCGGTGACATCCTCACCGACTTCGCCGTCTCCACGGGTCGCTGCCCGCACCAGCTGGCCATTTTCGTACAAAAGGCTGATCGCAAGACCGTCGAATTTGAGTTCACAGCAGTATTCAATCTCGACGTTCTCGCTGTCGAAAAGGCTGAGGTTATTCGATTTCCGATTTAACTGTTTGGCTATCCTGGAATCAAACGCGGAAAACTGATCTTCATCGGTCAGCGTCTGAAGACTCAGCATGGGGACCTGGTGCTTTACTTCATCAAATTTTTCCAGGGGCTTACCGCCAACCCTTTTCGTGGGCGAATTGGCGGTAACAAGATCGGGGTGCGCTTCTTCCAAAGCCTGCAATTGTTGAAAAGCACGGTCGTATTCCGAATCAGGCACGGACGGATCATCAAGGACGTAATACTCATGCGCCCACTGATTGAGCTGATCGCGAAGCGTTTTGATCTCTTCGGCTGGGGAAGTGTCTTTCTTTGCGGTCACTGTTGCCTGGTCCGTTGGTTAATGCGGGGGTGGGGGCGGGCCTTGTGGGAGCGGGCCCGGCCCGCGAAAGGGCGCGAAGCGCCCGGCAGGATCCCAGAGGCCTTTTTAACGGCGGCAGCAACACCGTCTCTGGAATCCTGCCGGCCGGCTTTGCCGGCCTTTCGCTTGCAAGCAAGCTCCCACAAGGCCTGCTCCCACAAAAGGCCGTCCCGCAACGGTCCGCCTGTCACCGGGGGTATTCAGGCCCCGTGGGAGACGCGCTGGCGGCGTTCAAATTCCTGCACGCGCTGGCGCAGGTGCTCCATGGTCTGCGGGGTGAGCACGCTGTGCTGCTCGTCCTTGAGGTCGCCGTTCATGCCTTCGGCGAGGCGGCGGCCGGCGGTGAGCATGCGCTCCAGGGAGGCGAGCGGGTCACGGGGCCCGGGCAGCTTCATAAAGAAGGTGATGCCGGCGAACTGCTCGTCTTCCATGGTATCGATGTCGAAGGTGCCCGGCTCCACGGCGTTGGCCACGGAGAATTCCAGCTGCTCGCGGCCGTCCACGTCGCGGTGGCGGTGGAAGATGTGCATGTCGCCGTAGCGCAGGCCGTTTTCCAGCAGCAGGCGCAGCATGTCCTGGCCGTCGAAGCGTTCCGGGCGGCGGGCGATCAGGTGGAAGACGATCACTTCCAGTACCGGGCCCGGGTCCTTGGGTTTCGGCTCCTGACGGGCGGCGGACGGACGCGGCGCCGACTGCTTCCGGCTCTCCTCGCGGCGCAGCTCTTCACGCTGGGAGCCGGAGGAAGGCTCGCGGGTGGCTTCGGGCCGGCGCGTCACCGGGCGGGCCGGCGGCTCGTCCACGTCGTCCGTGTCGGTGACGCCGGAGGCGGCGGACCCGGAGGTGGCGGCACCGGCTTTCGCGGAGCCGGCCACCGGACTTTCCGGCGCGCCGGCGTCGTCGTCGCTGTTGTCGGCATCGAACAGGGTTTGCTGCTCGGCGCGGCGCGTGGGCGCTTCCGGCGGCGCTTCGGCGGTGTCCATCATCATCGGCGGATCGGCGCGGTCGCCGTCCTCGTCGACGCCGTCCATATCGATGCGGGCCTGCTCTTCGCGGCTGCGCACGCGCGGGCGGCCGATCAGTTCGTTGGGGTAATCGTCGTCGCTGTCGTCGTCCGCCGCCGGGCCTTTGCCGAACCGGCGGTCAATGCGCATGCGCAACCGGCCGTGGCGTTCGCGGATCATGCGCCGCACGCCATCGGCAAGAATCAGGAGGATCAGAATAACCAGAATGCCGATCAAAGTTTCCAGATTCAGGCCCATGTTGCCTCTTCCTTAGCTCGCGCCAGTTTCAGGTAATAATTGGTCAGCCGCCGGCCACTGTCAAAACGCCGGCGGCGGTTTACATGGCCGCCAGTTCGGCGGCCTCTTCCACATCCACGGACACCAGCCGCGAGACACCGGCTTCGTGCATGGTAACCCCCATCAGGGTACGCGCCATTTCCATGGCGATCTTGTTGTGGGTGATGTAAATAAATTGCACCCGCTCGGCCATTTCCGAGACCAGATTACAGAACCGGCCCACATTGGCGTCGTCCAGCGGCGCGTCCACCTCATCGAGCAGACAGAACGGCGCCGGATTCAGTTCAAAAATACTGAATACCAGGGACAGGGCCGTGAGCGCCTTCTCACCACCGGACAGCAAGTGGATGGTGCTGTTGCGCTTGCCCGGGGGCCTCGCCATGATCGCCACGCCGGTGTCGAGCAGGTCGTCGCCGGTCAGCTCCAGGTAGGCGTGGCCGCCACCGAACACTTTCGGGAACAGCTCCTGGAGACCCTTGTTGATGCGGTCGAAGTATTCCTTGAAGCGGGTGCGGGTTTCCCGGTCGATCTTGCGGATCGCGTTTTCCAGCGTCTTGAGCGCGTCTTCCAGATCCTCGTTCTGCTGATCCAGATACTGTTTACGCTCGGACTGCTGCTGGTATTCGTCGATGGCCGCCAGGTTGATCTGGCCGAGCCGGCCGATGCGCTGGGCGATCTGCTCCAGGTCGTCGGACCACTGCTTCTCGTCGGCGTCCTCGGGCAGGTTGTTGAGCACCGTGTCGAGATCGAAGTGCTGCTCGCTGAGCTGCTCGGCCACGGTCTGGCGGCGGGTGCTCAGGTCCTGCCACTGCATGCGCTTGTTGTTGATCGCGTCGCGCACTTCCTGGGCCTGCCGCTCGTGCTGGCCGCGCCGGCCCTCGAGGTCTCGCATCTGGTGTTCCACGTCTTCCAGCTGGCGGCGCGCTTCGATCAGCTGCTGCTCCGCTTCCAGACGCTGCTCCAGCTTCTCTTCCAGCTGCTCCTGCAGCTCGATGCCCGGATCGCCGTCTTCGCCGGCCTGCTCTTCCAGCTGCGCCTTGCGTTCGCGCAGGCTGGCCACCTGGGATTCCAGCCGCGCCAGGTTCTGGCGCAGAGCGTCCGCCTGGGTGCGCGCACCCTGGGCGTCCATCGCCAGCTGGTGGGCGTGGTCGCGGTGCTGGCGCGCCTGCTGGCGGGCCTCGTCCAGGGCCATGCGGGTCTCGTCGCGGCGCGACAGTAGCGCTTCGCGCTCGCCGGAGTCCTGCTCCATGGCGTCCAGGGCCTCCTGCAGGACGGCGCGGGACTCCTTGATCTGTTCCTGTTCCTGCTGCAGCTGGCCGCCGGCTTCGTCCAGCTCCTTGCCGAGGCGCTCGCGGCGCATGGTGATCTGCTCCAGGCGCACCTGGCGGGCGCTCACCTGGGCGTTCACCTCGCCCAGCTCGCGGCTGATGCGCGACGCCTGGCGCTGCACGTCCTCGCGCTCTTCTTCCAGCTCGGCGACCTGCTCGCGGGTCTCTTCCAGCTTGGCCTTGAGTTCGTCGACGCGCTGCTGGCCGCTGTCGATCAGCCCGGCCAGGCTTTCCAGCTCACGGCGGCGCTCCAGCACGCCGGCTTCCTGGTCCTGCTCGCGGGCCACGGTGAGCCAGTCCGGCCCCAGCCAGATGCCGTCGCGGGTGACCACGGATTCGCCGGCCTTCAGCCGGCCGCGCAGCGCCAGGGCGGCGCCCAGGTCGTCGGCGGCGTAGACCCCGGCCAGCAGCCCTTCCGGTACCTGGCCGGTGACGTGGGAGCGCAGCAGATCGCCGGCGTCGCCGGAGGCCTGCACCGGGCTCTCGTGAACCAGCGCCACGCGGCCATGGGTCAGGTCGCCGAGCCAGCTGCTGACTTCCTCCAGGCCGTCCACGGACACCGCCTGCAGGGCGTCGCCGAGCACCGCTTCCACGGCGTTTTCCCAGCCCTCGGCCACTTCGATGCGGTCCGCCAGGCGCGGCCGCTGGTCCAGGTCGTGGCGTTCCAGCCAGTCGCTGACCGCGCCGTCGTCGCCCATGGCGGCTTTTTGCAGGGCTTCCAGGGAGGTGTGGCGGTTCTTGTGGTTCTGCAGCTGGTCGCGGGCCTCGTCCAGCTCGCGGCCGCGCTCGCCGTTGTCCCGGCGCAGCTGGTTAATCTGTTCCTGCAGGCTTTCGGCGCGCATTTCGCTTTCTTCGCGCTGCTCCTGGTACTCCGCCACCTGCTCTTCGAACTCGCGCATTTCCCGGGCCAGCGGCCCGGAATCCAGAGACGCCTGCTCCTTGCGCAGGCGCTCCATGCGCTCGCCCAGGCGCTCGATGGACTTTTCCAGGTGCTGAATGCGGGACTGCTCCACTTCCGCCTGGCGGCGGGACTCGCCGGCCTTGCCGTTGAAGGTTTCCCAGGCCTGCTGCCACTCCTGCATGGCGTCCTCGGCACGGGCCAGCGCCTCCGCGGAGGTCTCCTGCTGCTCATGGGCCTCTTCCAGGCCCGGCTCCAGGGCCGCCAGCCGCTCCTCCAGCTCGGCGAGCTTCTCCGCATCGGTGTTCTGGTGGGCGTCCGCCTCTTTCCAGCTGGCGGTGACCTGGTCCAACTCCTCGAACAGCTGCTGCCGGCGCTCGCGCTGGTGCTGAATGCTCTGCTCCAGGCGCGCCACCTCGGCGCCCAGCGCGTAGAACTTCTGCTGCACCTGGTTGAAGCCTTCCTGGGCGTCGTTGTGGCCCTCGCGCAGGCGCTCGATCTCCGCGTCCACGTGGCGCTGCTCGGCGATGCGCGCCTCCATGGCCACTTCCAGCTCAGAGATAATCTGGTCCAGCTGCTTCACCTGGCCGTTCAGCCCGCGCCAGCGCAGCGCCTTGAGCTGGGCGCTCTTGTGGCGCTCTTCCTCTTTATACTGCTTGTACTTCTCGGCGGCGGACGCCTGGCGGCTCAGGCGCTCGATCTGGCGCTCCAGCTCGTCGCGGATGTCGGTGAGCCGCTCCAGGTTCTCGCGGGTGCGGCGCATGCGGTTCTCGGTCTCCCGGCGCCGCGCCTTGTATTTGGAGATGCCCGCCGCTTCCTCGATATAGACGCGCAGCTCCTCCGGCTTCGCCTCGATCAGCCGGGAAATCATGCCCTGCTCGATGATCGCGTAGCTGCGCGGGCCCAGGCCGGTACCCAGGAAGATGTCGGAGATGTCCTTGCGGCGGCACTTGGTGCCGTTCAGGTAGTAGTTGGACTGGCCGTCCCGGGTCACCTGTCGCTTCACGGAAATCTCGTTGAACTTGCCGTATTCACCGGTGACGGTGCCGTCGGAGTTATCGAACACCAGCTCAATGGAGGCCTGGGCCACCGGCTTGCGCGCATTGGAGCCGTTGAAAATCACGTCCGCCATGGACTCGCCGCGCAGGTGCTTGGCGGAGGACTCGCCCATCACCCAGCGCACCGCGTCGATGATGTTCGACTTGCCGCACCCGTTGGGGCCCACCACGGCGGTCAGATTTTCCGGGAACGAGGCCGGCGTCGGGTCCACGAAGGACTTGAACCCGGCCAGCTTGATTGTTTTCAGTCTCATAGTGCTCGCATGGCGGTCGAGGCCGCTCCTACACCCAAAGCGCCCGCGACCCGGCGGGTCGCCGGCGGACGGTTCAAACGCGCTAGTCTAGCGGGAAGAGAGGGTGAATTCATCCGGCGTGACGCCGTTTTACGTCACGTTACGCTAACCGGGTAGACGGCGGCACGAACCTGTGTCAAATTGTCACAAAAGACCGAGAGGTGTGTGACAATGGCGAAGACACTCCGTATCTCCGACCCCTATATGGAATTGCTCCGCGCGGAAAGCCGCGATCAGCACCGCACCCTGGCGGGCCAGGCGGAATATTGGATGGCGCTGGGCCGGGCTGTGGAACGCTCCCGGCTGGTGGACTTTCAGCAAGTCCGCGCGCTGCTGGACGGCGACCTCCGCTTCGAGGCGCTTGACGACCGCGAACAGGAATTCGCTTTCGATCAGTTCCTGGACCGCATGGCCCAATCCCATGACCGCATGGACGAAGCCATGCGGGACCTTCGCCGCCACGCCGAAACCGACGGCGACAGCGGGCTCTGACCGGTGCCCGGACGCCCTACCCTTTATGTGCTTGCCGGCCCCAACGGCGCCGGCAAATCCACGCTTTTCGAATATGTCCTGCAGCACGACCCGGTCAGCCGCTCAGCAACGTTCATCAATGCCGATCTGATTCAGCGGGAAACCCTTCGTACCACGGACATGGAAGCCGCGTACGAAGCGGCCCGGCTTGCAGAGACCCGGCGCCGCGAATGCATAGCACGGCGCGAAAGCTTTATAACGGAAAGCACGTTCAGCCATCCCTCCAAGCTGGACCTTATTCACGATGCCGCAAACGCCGGCTACCGGGTGGCGGTGTTCCATATCAATGTAAACAACGCCGACATCTCCGTCAGCCGCGTGGCGCAACGGGTGAAACGGGGTGGCCATCCGGTACCGGAACAGAAGATCCGCGAACGCTATCAACGTAACCAGATGTTGATCAGGGAAGCCGCATTAGCCGCCGATGCCGGACTGGTATTCGATAACAGTGAGCGGTTCGCCGGGCCACGGCGGGTATTGGAATTTCGGCGCGGGTTTATCGTCGACCTGACCGCTCCCGTTCCAGAATGGATCCGGGCGCTGTATCGAAGAGAATTAACGCAGTACCTGAGGATGTTTAAAGGGCGTTAGCGCATCCCAGACCCGCGCGGCCAATGCTACACTGCCGCCCCCTTCATACAGCAGGCCCGCCCGTGACCGATACCGACTTCGCTTCCCTCCCCCTTTCCGCGCCGACTCTGGCGACGCTGGCGTCGCTGGGCTTTGCCGAGATGACGCCGATCCAGGCGCAAAGCCTGCCGTTGATCCTGCAGGGGCGGGATGTGATCGCCCAGGCCAAGACCGGCTCCGGCAAGACGGCGGCGTTCGGGCTGGGCTTGCTGCACCCGCTGAACCCGCGCTTTTTCGGCTGCCAGGCCCTGGTGCTGTGCCCTACCCGCGAGCTGGCGGATCAGGTGGCCAAGGACCTGCGCCGGCTGGCGCGGGGGTCGGACAATATCAAGGTGCTGACACTGTGCGGCGGGGTGCCGATGGGGCCGCAGATCGGGTCGCTGGAGCACGGCGCCCAGGTGATCGTGGGCACGCCGGGGCGGGTGCAGAAGCATTTGAGCAAGGGCACGCTGTCGCTGGACGGGCTGAACACGCTGGTGCTGGACGAGGCGGACCGGATGCTGGACATGGGCTTCTTGGACAGCATCGCGGAGATCATCGGGCAAACGCCGGCGCGTCGGCAGACGCTGCTGTTCTCGGCCACCTACCCGGCCGGCATCGAGGCGTTGGCGGGGCGTTTCTTGCGCGACCCGGCGCGGATCGAGGTGGCCACCCAGCACGACGACCGGCAGATCGAGCAACGCTTCTACGAGGTGACGCCGGAGACCCGGCTGGAGGCGGTGACGCGGCTGCTCTACAGCCTGCGGCCCACGTCCTGCGTGGCGTTCTGCTTTACCAAGCAGCAGTGCCAGGAGGTGGCGGACCATCTTGCCGCCAAGGGTGTCTCGGCGAAGGCGCTGAACGGCGACCTGGACCAGCGCGACCGGGATCAGGTGCTGGGGATGTTCGCCAACCGCAGCCTGTCGGTGCTGGTGGCCACGGACGTGGCCGCCCGCGGGCTGGACATCGCCTCGCTGGATCTGGTGATCAATGTGGAATTGGGCCGTGACCCGGAAACCCACATCCACCGCATCGGCCGTACCGGGCGGGCCGGTGAGAAGGGCCTGGCGGTGAGCCTGGTGGCGCCCAAGGAAATGCGCCGCGCCCTGGCCATCGAGGATCAACAGAAAGGCGCGATTCAGTGGCGGCCGCTGGACGAGGTGCGGCCCCATGTGGACCGCGGCCCGTTGCTGGCGCCCATGGCGACCCTGTGCATCGGCGCCGGCCGCAAGCAGAAGCTGCGTCCGGGGGACATTCTCGGCGCCCTCACCGGCGACGCCGGTATTCCCGGCGCGCAGGTCGGCAAGATCACGCTATTCGATAATCAGGCGTATGTGGCGGTGGAGCGAGCGATTGCCGATAAAGCCCTGCATCGCCTCAGCCAGGGCAAGATCAAGGGCCGCTCGCTAAGGGTGCGCGCCTTGTAGGAGCGGGCCTTGCCCGCGAAAGGCCGGCAATGCCGGCCGGCAGGATCCCAGAGAGCAACAAGAATAGAATAAGGCCGCTGGTATCCCGCCGGGTGGCTAGAAGCCACCCTTTCGCGGGCTGGGCCCGCTCCCACCGGGTTCGGCCAGCTCGTGCACCCAGATCAGGGTGCCGGCGATCACCGCCACCGGCATGATCACCAGATTCACCAGCGGCAACATGGTCAGACCCAGCACCACCGAGCCGAAGGTGAGCACCATCCAGCGTTTGCTCTTGAGCCGCTCCAGCATCACCGTGAACGGCACCTGGCGGTTGTCGGCGGCGAAGTCGATGTACTGCATCCCCAGCAACCAGCCGGACCACAGGAACCACACCGTGGACGCCAGCACGTTCACCACCGGGATGAAGTAGATCACCAGCACCACGAACAGGATCAGCACCGCCCGCCACAGCCAGTACCAGGTTTTGCGCAGCTCCCGCTTGAACACCCGCACGGTCATCGCCGGGATGGATTCCTCCGGCATCGGCCGGCCGGTGGCGCGGATATCCACCTTCTCCGCCAGGAAGCCCATGAACGGCGCGGCGATCAGCTGCACGCCCAGGGTGAACACACTGGCGAACAGCCCCAGCAGCACGATCCACACCAACACCACGGCGGCGCCCACCAGGAAGTCCACCGCCGGGTTCAGGAAACTCCAGGCGCCGCCGAATTCCCAGCCGGCGGCCAGGCCGGCCACCCAGCCGCCGATCCACTGGCCGAAGAAATAGTAGAGCCCGCCGAACACCAGCACATTGAAGACCATCGGGATGATCACGTAGGGGCGCAGGCCCGGGCTTTTCGCCAGGGACAGGCCCTGTTTCAGGTAATCGAGGGCGGCGGTGACTTGGGACACGGAGACCTCTTGAGTCGGCTGTCGGGTAAAGCAGGGAGTGTAGCATCGCCACCGCGCCGCTCAATTCCACAATCTTTTACCCGGCGGTGGCCGATCCTGGCACTTCACGGCTTGTTGACGCCGACGCACAGGACTAGCGTCGAAGGGGCGTTTCAGCTCATCCCCGTACGTCGTTCAAGGAGAGAATCATGGCGATCAACCACGCTGAGTGCATCGAAGCCTGCAACCGCTGCGCCGCCTACTGCGATTTCTGCGCCGCGTCCTGCCTGCAGGAAGAGAACACCAAGATGATGGCGGAATGCATCCGCCTGGACATGCAATGCGCGGCCATCTGCCGGCTGGCCGGCCAGTACATGGCCCAGGGCAGCGAATTCGCCGCCCAGCTCTGTTCCCTGTGCGCGGAGGTTTGCCAGGCCTGCGGCGAGGAGTGTGGCAAGCATGACCACGACCATTGCCGCGACTGCGCGGACGCCTGCATGGACTGTGTGCGCGAGTGCCGCAAGATGGCGGCCTGAAGGCAGCTACAAGCTTCAAGCTTCAAGCTGCAAGCAGGCCGCGCCGGCAGCAGGCATTTAGCTTGTAGCTTGCGGCTTGCGGCTTGCAGCCGCTTTAGCGCATGAAGCCTTCTTCGCGGAGCTTGTGAATCTGGTCGCGGACCGCCGCGGCCTGCTCGAACTCCAGGTTCTTGGCGTGCTTCATCATTTCCGCTTCCAGCTTCTCGATGTCCTTGGCCACCTGCGCCGGTGAGCGGGCCACATAGGGGGCCTTGTCCTCGGCCACCTTGCGGGTGCGCTTGCGCTCGGGCTGGCCGGCGCCGGTGGTGTAGGCGTCGTCCATGATGTCGCGGACCATCTTCTTCAGGCCCTGGGGCGTGATGCCCTGCTCCTTGTTGTGCTGCACCTGCTTCTCGCGGCGGCGCTCGGTCTCGTCGATGGCGCGGCGCATGGAGCCGGTGATCTTGTCGCCGTAGAGAATCGCCCGGCCGTTGAGGTTCCGAGCGGCGCGGCCGATGGTCTGAATCAGGGCGCGGTCGGAGCGCAGGAAGCCTTCCTTGTCGGCGTCCAGGATCGCCACCAGCGCCACCTCGGGCATATCCAGGCCCTCGCGCAGCAGGTTGATGCCCACCAGCACGTCGAACTTGCCCAGCCGCAGGTCGCGGATGATCTCCACCCGCTCCACGGTGTCGATGTCCGAGTGCAGGTAACGCACCTTGACGCCGTTCTCGTTGAGGTACTCGGTAAGGTCCTCGGCCATCCGCTTGGTCAGGGTGGTGACCAGCACCCGCTCGCCTTTTTCCACGCATTCGCGCACTTCGCCGAGCAGGTCGTCCACCTGGCTGCCGGCGGGGCGCACTTCCAGCGCCGGGTCGATCAGGCCGGTGGGCCGCACCACCTGCTCCACCACCTGGCCGGCGTGCGCCTCCTCATAGGGGCCCGGCGTGGCGGACACGAACACCATCTGCGGGGCCAGCCGCTCCCATTCATCGAACTTCAGCGGCCGGTTGTCCATCGCTGACGGCAGCCGGAAGCCGAACTCCACCAGGGTTTCCTTGCGCGAGCGGTCGCCCTTGTACATGCCGCCCAGCTGCGGAATGGTCACGTGGGACTCGTCCACGATCAGCAGGGCGTCGTCGGGCAGGTAATCGAACAGGGTGGGCGGCGCCTCGCCGGGCCGGCGCCCGGAAAACAGCCGGGAATAGTTCTCCACGCCGTTGCAGTAGCCCAGCTCCTGCAGCATTTCGATGTCGAAGCGGGTGCGCTGCTCCAGCCGCTGCGCCTCCACCAGCTTGTTGTTGTCCTTGAGCTGCTTGAGGCGCTCCTCCAGCTCCACCTTGATCATCTCGATGGCCGCCAGCACCGTGTCCCGGGGCGTCACGTAATGGCTCTTCGGGTAGATGGTGATGCGCCCCACCCGCTTGATCACCTCGCCGGTGAGCGGGTCGAAGATGCTGATGTCCTCGATTTCGTCGTCGAACAGCTCGATGCGCACCGCCTCTTTCTCTTCCTCGGCGGGAAAGATGTCGATCACGTCGCCGCGCACCCGGTAGGTGGCGCGGCGGAAATCCATCTCGTTGCGGGTGTACTGCAGCTCCGCCAGCCGGCGCAGCAGGTCGCGCTGGTCGATGTGGTCGCCGCGCACCAGGTGCAGCACCATGGCGTGGTAGCTGGCCGGGTCACCGAGGCCGTAAATCGCCGACACCGTGGCCACGATAATGGTGTCGCGGCGCTCCAGAATCGCCTTGGTGGCGGACAGGCGCATCTGCTCGATGTGCTCGTTCACCGAAGCGTCCTTCTCGATGAAGGTGTCCGAACTGGGTACGTAGGCTTCCGGCTGGTAGTAATCGTAGTAGGAGACGAAGTACTCCACCGCGTTCTCCGGGAAGAACTCCTTGAACTCGCCGTAGAGCTGGGCGGCCAGGGTCTTGTTGGGCGCCAGGATAATGGTGGGCCGCTGAATCGCCTGGATCACGTTGGCCATGGTGAAGGTCTTGCCGGAACCGGTCACCCCGAGCAGGGTCTGGTGGCCCAGACCGTCGCCGATACCCTCGATCAGGCCGGCGATGGCGGTCGGCTGGTCGCCGGCCGGCTGGTAGTCGGAATGCAGTTTGAACGCGGTGTCTGACATGATTCCTGGTCCCGAATGCGTTAGTATTGGCCTCCCCTACCCGCGCCGCCGGCGCGGCCCGAACTCATTAGAGAAATGAGGAGTGCATGTCCGATATCAACCTCTCCGACCGCGTACAACGCATCAAACCTTCCCCCACTCTGGCGATTACTTCCAAAGCAGCGGAATTACGGGCCCAGGGTAAGGACATCATTGGATTGGGTGCGGGCGAGCCGGACTTCGATACGCCGGATCATATCAAACAGGCCGCCATTGAGGCGATCAACGCCGGTAAAACCAAGTATACCCCGGTGGACGGCACTCCCGGCCTCAAAAAGGCCGTGATCGACAAGTTCAAGCGTGAAAACGGCCTGGACTACGAAGCCGGCCAGATCCTGGTCTCCAGCGGCGGCAAGCAGAGCTTCTTCAACATGGCCCTGGCGCTGCTCAACGACGGTGACGAAGCGATCATCCCGGCGCCCTACTGGGTCAGCTACCCGGACATGGTGAAAGTGGCCGGCGGCGTTCCGGTGATCCTGGAAACCGACCTGGACAGCCGCTTCAAGATCACCCCGCAGCAGCTGGAACAGGCGATCACGCCGAAAACCCGCCTGTTCGTGATCAACAGCCCCTCCAACCCCTCCGGCATGGCCTACTCCAAAGAGGAACTGGCCGCCCTGGGCGAGGTGCTGAAGAAGCACCCGGACATCGTCATCGCCACCGACGACATGTACGAGCACATCCTGTGGACCGGCCAGCCGTTCGTGAACATCGTCAACGCCTGCCCGGAGCTGTACGACCGCACCGTGGTGATGAACGGCGTCTCCAAGGCCTACTCCATGACCGGCTGGCGGATCGGCTACGCCGGCGGCCCGCGGACGCTGATCGCGGCCATGAAGAAGGTGCAGAGCCAGAGCACTTCCAACCCGGCCTCGATCAGCCAGGCCGCCGCCGAAGCGGCGCTGTCCGGCGACCAGCAGTGCGTCAAGGACATGGTCAAAGCGTTCAAGGAACGCCACGACTATGTGGTGGACGCCCTCAACAAGCTGCCCGGCGTCACCTGCGCCCCCGGTGACGGCACCTTCTACGCCTTCCCGGACTTCTCCTGCGCCATCGCCGACATGGACGGCGTGGAAAGCTGCACCGACCTGGCCGCCCAGCTGCTGGAAACCGCCGAAGTGGCCCTGGTACCCGGTTCCGCCTTCGGCGCCCCGGGTTGCCTGCGCCTGTCCTTCGCGGTGGGCATGGACACGCTGGTGGAAGCGATCAGCCGTATCGAGAAAGCACTGAGCAAATAAGCAGCAATCAGGTCCCGGGGAGGTTGACGCCCCCCGGGACCGACACTAAGATACGCGCCTTAAGTTATTCCGCCTTAGCTCAGTTGGTAGAGCAGCTGACTGTTAATCAGCATGTCGCTGGTTCGAGCCCAGCAGGCGGAGCCAAATAAAAAAGGGCCTACCCATCGGGTAGGCCCTTTTTTATGGTTCATCGCGGATTAGCGGGGAAAAGAGGATTGACAGTAGAGAGACGGTTAAATTGGTAGCTACCAAACAAACCGACTTACCGTCCCTCTACTGTCATGACGAATGCTATTGATTTCTCCGCCTTC
>Ga0208813_1000350_pt1 | contig 37971 bp, 30 predicted proteins | sample MalvireepMed_904_FD_184250 | JGI IMG/M metagenome (GOLD analysis project Ga0208813, IMG submission 184250) | Marine viral communities from the Global Malaspina Expedition - Malaspina viral metaG DeepMed_904 (SPAdes) (version 2) | ecosystem: Environmental > Aquatic > Marine > Oceanic | place... | reverse complement strand
ATGCTCTATTCAGAGTCTGGGCGTACTGTATGTCAATGATGTTCCAGCTGACTCAACGCATGGAATGGCACATTAAAGGTGACCTCGATATCCACGAAAAAGGCTGGTACATGGTTATGGCTAACCATCGTAGCTGGGTCGATGTGCTGGTGTTAATGCATTTGACTCGTCGCCACATGCCTATGCCGCGCTTCTTTTTAAAGTCACAACTTATGTGGATACCCATTATTGGCTGGGGTTGCTGGGTACTGGATATGCCTTTTATGAAGCGCTACTCAAAAGAGTTGCTGGAGAAAAAACCGCATTTAAAAGGCAAAGATATTGCAACGACAACACGCTCCTGCGCCAAATTCCGCCACATTCCTACAACTGTGGTGAATTTCTGTGAGGGCACGCGCTTTACTCCGGAAAAGCACGTGAAAAAACACAGCCCTTTTCGCAACCTGCTGCCGCCTAAAGCAGGCGGAACGGCCTTCTCTTTGCAAGTTATGGGCGGTCAGTTTGAAGCTATTCTGGATATCACTATAGTCTATCCGGGAACCGATAAACGCCCGGTAGTCTGGCATTTATTAAGCGGACAGCTGAAAAACGTCTATGTTGATATAAAGACACTTCCTATTACCAACGATTTAATTGGCGATTACGCCAGTGATGAAACTTTCAGAGCTCATTTTCAGCAGTGGCTAAATCAGCGCTGGCAGGAAAAAGACCAAACCATTGACGACATACGTAAGCAAATTCACAGCACCCGCTAAGGGAGTTTTATAATGGACTTTGAGTTTATAAAAGAGTGGCTACAAAAATTCGGTCTTCAGAGCAACCTGGAGGAACTGAGTCTGGCTATCAGTTCGTTATTAGTTCTAATTGGTTGTTACATTACCTATGCCATAGCACGTTGGCTTATCGATCATGCCATAGAGCACTTGTTAAAAAGGGCGCCCGAGCGGTGGTATAAATCGCTGGTTAACAGTGGCCTTTTTAAGCGTTGCGCAAACTTAGCCCCGGTTATCCTGATACACAGTTTCATACCAATTCTGTTTATCAATAACTTTGAAAGTTGGCAGTCCCCTCTGCGAACGGTTGTGGGTGTTTATCTGACCTGGGTTATTACCAGTATCCTGACAGCCCTGGCCAACGTCGTTTCCATTGCCTATGACTATACTTATAAAGCACGTGAGGTCCCCATTACCGGAGTCATTCAGGTCATAAAACTGATACTGGTACTCATGGCGATTCTCATCACTATTGCCATCATTATGAACAAGTCGCCTATGTACTTGCTAAGTGGTTTCGGCGCCATGACCGCCATTCTTATGGTGGTTTTCAGGGATACCCTAATGGGCTTTGTTGCCGGAGTGCAATTGGCGACCAACCGTATGGTTGCTATTGGTGACTGGATTGAGCTGACTGATCACGGGGTTGATGGTACGGTTCAGGAAGTCGGCCTAATTTCCGTGCAAGTTGAGAACTGGGATAAAACCATTGTTTACTTGCCCACTTATGTATTAATACACGAGTCGTTTAAAAACTGGCAGGGAATGATCAATACAGGTGGGCGGCGCATGAGACGTTCACTAATGATTGATTTGGACAGCTCTAAAATTCTGTCGAACGAACAGTTAGAAGAACTTGCTAAAAAGCATTTTAATCAGTCCGCTGACGACTGGCTAAATGCCAATGAACTCGACAAACCGGTAAGTAACTTAACTGTATTCCGGGTATTTACTGACAATTATCTAAGGAACCACAAACAGGTAAGAGAAGATCTGACTATTATGGCTCGCCTTATGCAGCCTACAGCAGCAGGGTTACCGCTGGAAATTTATGCGTTTTGTAAACAAACGGACTGGATGAAATACGAAGCGGTACAAAGCTCAATTATCGAGTATTTATACAGTGTGATGCCAGACTTTGGACTGAAGAATTATCAGTACTTGAATAACAACCACGCCTTCTCTGAAAACAAAGAAGGCGCTTATTGTGACTATAAACCGGAGTCCTGAGTTACTTTTCTAACAGATAACCGGCTAAATCAGAAAAGTCTTCCTGAAAATTATCGCTGTCACGGAAACCCTGTGGCAGCATCTTGTACTTACCGTTAACAATAAAAGTTGGCGTTGCGTTAACTCCTAAGTTGCTCGCCCGACGATCCATCTTAGACGCCGCAGCGCGCACAGTGAAGCTCGCCATAGCTTTATCAAACTCATCACCGGAAACACCGTTAACAATAAACACATTACGAATGTCCTGCTTGCTGGTCAGCATGCTATTTTTATTAAAGTTGTAATCAAAAATAGCCGCGGCAATCTCTTCTTCCTTATTCAGTTTTTGCGCAACGACAAAAGCCTGAGTCATGGTCTCGCCCACGTTACCGCGAGGACTAATGAACGACACATGAGCCTTCTTGAAAGCATCCGGGTATTCAGATTTCAGTTCTTTTGCAATAGGTTCAAAGCGGTAGCAGTGCACGCAGTAAAATGAGAAAAACTCTGCAATTTCCGGCTTGCTGGTCGCTTCATCGGCCACCACTTCGTAGTGGACACCTTCTTCAAAATTCTGAGCCTGAGCAAAACCCGCTGCGACCATTAATGCCCCGGCAAAACCCATTAACCACTTTTTCATTATCATTTCCTGTTATCTGTTAAAACTATCTATTCAAATTAGCCGTTAAAGCCAAGGTTCAGCGGCGCTTCATCCAGCCCCGCCAATTGTTCTTTCAGTGCCAGAATCTGCTGCTCCCAATACCGGCTTTCTGCAAACCAGGGAAACGCGCGCTGAAAGGCACTATCTTGCCACCGGCGTGATAACCATGCCATATATTGAATGATTCTGAAACTGCGCAAAGGTTCAATTAATATCAATTGCGCCGTATCGAATTCGCAGAAATCTTCGTAGCCAGTCAGCAGGGCATCCATCTGTAATGTTTGCTCCTGATGCGATCCGTTCAGCATCATCCATAAGTCCTGAACTGCAGGGCCGGAGCGACAATCATCAAAATCGACAAAAGTCAGTTGCTCTTCATACTGCAGAATATTACCAATATGGCAGTCGCCATGCAGACGCTGATACTCGAAGTCCTGCAAAGGTGTAGAACGTAAGCGCTCACTTAAGGGATCAAGAATGGCAAAAAAGGCGTCTTTTAATTCAGCGGGTAATAAAGCGGACTGGTGTAGCTCGACCACGGACTGTTCAACAAAACCTTCATAGTCAATGGTTTCCCGGACTTTAAACTTGCCTGCCTGAGCCACCGCATGCATACGGCCTATTTGACGGCCCAGTCGCTCAAGTTCGTCCAGGTCATTCGGCTCAAAGGCTCTGCCGCCAATGCTTGTATACACACAAAAACGATAGCCTTCAAACTCGTGCAGACGCTTTCCCTGAAGCTCCAGAGCCGAAACCGCCGGAACCTCGGCTTGCGCCAGTTCCTCAACAAACTCCAGTTCTTCGTTAATTTGCTCTGTGCGCCAGCGCTGCGGGCGATAGAATTTTGCCACGTAACGTTTGCGATCGTCGTCAGCAAACTGATAAACCCGGTTTTCGTAGCTATTAAGTGCCAGCAAGCCCGATGCGGGATACAACCCGACACTTTCTAAGGCATTAACAACCAGATCCGGCGTCAGTCCCTGAAAAGCAAAGTCCGACGCGTTCTCTGTAAAATCATTCATATAAAAAGCGGCTCTGATGCGTATTAGTTATATCCGCATTATCAACCGCTGTGACCACGAAGTAAAACTCTGTGACCTGACCTTCTAATAATGATGGTGGAACCGCTACGGTTACCGGCAAGGTTCCGACTTCACCCGCAGAAACCTGTTTCGTAGAATCGCCAATTAACTCGAACTCATCAAAACCTTTAACTTCCACGCGGTAAGTCATGTCCTGTTGCGACTTATTGACCAGCTTTAAGGTAAAGACGTTTTCAATTTGTCCTTCTATATTTTCTCTGAACAGTTGGTTACGGTCACGTAATACATCAACCTCCAGAGGCACACGGGTCGCGACGTCCCAAACCAGTACGGTACTAACTACGAGAACCATAATAAAGTAGCCGATACTCTTCATCCGCCACGGATTGGTTTTCTCTTTTTTGTTTTTGGCGGCTAAGTTACGTTCAGTGGTAAAGCGGATAAGTCCTTTTGGATAATTCATTTTATCCATAACGTCATTACAGGCATCAATACAGGCGCCACAGTCGATGCACTCGTATTGCAGACCGTTTCGGATATCGATGCCGGTAGGGCAGACCTGCACACACATATAGCAGTCAATACAGTGACCTAAGCCTTTTTCAGCCGGATCAGCCTTACGCGAGCGTGGGCCTCGGGGCTCGCCCCTTTCAGCATCATAAGACACGGTGTAAGTGTCTTTATCGAACATAGCCGACTGGAAACGCGCATAAGGACACATGTGCGTACACATAATTTCCCGCATATAACCGGCGTTACCATAAGTACAGAATGCGAAAAAAAGAACACTGAAGGTTGCCCAGAAACCGGCGTCCAGGGTAAAGAAGTTCAGGAAAAGTTCGCGTATGTCAGTAAAGTAACCCACAAAGGTCATTGCGGTTAATAGAGACACCAGGATCCAGCCGGTCTGTTTACCGGTTTTGCGCCAGAACTTGTCAAAGTCCATTTTGCGTTCATCCAGTTTTATACGCTTATTGCGCGGCCCTTCGAACTTTTTCTCAAACCACATGAAAATAAAGGTCCAGGTGGTTTGCGGGCACATAAACCCACACCAGACCCGACCAAAAACGGTTGTCACAAAAAATAACGCAACGGCGGCCACAATCGCAAACCAGGCAACTACAGTGAAGTCCTGCGGCCACAAAGTTAAGCCATAAATACGGAAGCGCTGATCCATAATATCGAGCAGAACTGCTTGTTCGCCCTGATAAGTCAGCCAGGGAATGAGAGCAAAGACAGCCAGCAATAGAAAACCAAACCCACGTCTAAAATACTCCATGGCACCTTTGGTATCACGCACGTAAATTCGGCTGCGGGGGGAGTAGTTATCGTTGTGTTTCTGTCCGTCTGGACGTTGAATTTTGACTTTATCGGCGGACTGAACCGTTATTTTTTGTTCCATGAGCAATACCACATAGTGTCACGGCGAGGTGCGCACAGTATAACGGATCTTAACTGTTTGCGCAGCTCACTGGGCTGAATTAATGATGCAATCTAAAAGTATGTTACAACCAGCTTCCACGTCATGCCAGTGCGACCACTCATCGGGTGCGTGACTGACCCCATTTACAGACGGGATAAATATTAGCCCGGACTCCGTAATCTCTGTAAAAAATTGAGCATCGTGTCCTGCGCCACTGGGCATTTTAAGACACGAATAATTTCGAGCTTTAGCTTTCTCTTCTATTTGTTTTGTCAGCTTTTCTGAACAGGCCTGAGGGTTCAGCCAACTCACTTGCTCGTATTCAAACTTCAAACGGTGCTTACGCGCTATTGCTGATAACGCCTTGTTACAGGAGTCTGCCAGCTCTTTCATTACATCGTTACTCATGTCGCGACCAACAATAGTAAACACCGCTTCACCCGGCACGGTGTGCGGACTCCCGGGCTTCAAGTCCACTTTGCCCACGGTAATACGCGTTTTATCGGTACCGTCTTCAGCAATAATGCGCTCAATTTCGTGAGCAAAATCTGCCAGCCCCATAAAAGCGTCACTGCGCATATTCATAGGAGCAGTACCAGCGTGGTCGGCTTTACCTTTTAAGTGAACTATCCATTTAAACACCCCGGAAATACCTTCCACTGCGCCAATGGTTATCTCTTTCTGAAACAGCACCGGTCCTTGTTCAATGTGCAGTTCGTAAAAGGCTTTTAGCCGCTCCGGAGGCCAGGCAGCGTCCAGTGCATCCATAACGTCCATGCCATGGGCGGCCATTGCGTCCTTTAAGTACACATTATCAGCATCGTGAGCCGACATAAGCCAGTCTGGATTCAGCACACCTGCAATAGCCTGAGAACCCATCATGCCGCCAAATCGGCCTTCCTCTTCGGCAGTACCAACAACCCATACAGGATGCGCTAATTTCACGTCATTTTCTTTGATCGAGCGCAAAACTTCGAAGCCCGCTAACACTCCGAGTGCGCCATCGAAAATCCCCCCGGCGGGAACAGTATCTAGATGTGAACCGGTAAGAATAGCTGGTTTTTTGCTGTAGTCGCCAATACCAAAAAACACATTACCGGCACCATCCATAAAGGTCTTGAAACCTTCGGCTTTAGCTTGCTCCATCATCCAGCGGCGGGCTTCCATATCGGCATCGGTAAAACCCCAACGGTACATACCATGATCGGTCTCGTTATAACCAATTTTGGATAGCTCCAGCACGGATTTTTTTAAGCGGTCAGCATTAATACTCAGCATAGTCACCTCCTTTGCTTTTATTATTAAGCGTAGGACATAAACTAAAGAGCACCAAAGGCGTAAAAAAAGCCCGCACCAAAAGGTACGGGCAAAGGTTGCACGGGGCAAAGGGGAGCCCCTAGAGGGTTTACGACAGTTTGCGTGCAGTTAAGGCTGCATTAAGTACCGCCGCCAACTTAATTGACGATTGAATCGCTTGCGCTGAGACCTCGTGCTTCAGCAAAGTTTGTACGTGCGAATCAATGCACATACCACAACCATTCAGGGCCGACACCGCCAGTGAGAACAGCTCAAAGTCTGCTTTGTCCACACCCGGGTTAGCCATTGCATTCATGCGGAGCCCCGCAGGAAGCTTAGAAAATTGGGCTATTTGCAATACAAGGTTGGATTCTATCTGAGTAATTAAACTGGAATCAACTCTCTTTTGTGCAAAAGGTGGTTGACAATCACTTGCTTGAAATTGTACAGTTTCGTGCAAAAGGTGGTTGGAGGCCAAGATGACGGAATTTACAGGATCGGCAGCTTCGCAAGCTGATTTTATTTGGAAGAACGCAGAAGATCTGTGGGGAGATTTTAAACATACGGATTTTGGCAAGATCATTTTGCCATTCACGTTATTGCGTCGTTTAGAGTGCGCACTTGAACCGACTCGTGAAGCCGTCCGAAAAGCTTACCGTTCATTCAAAGAGGCTGATGTTGAGCTTGACCCTATCCTTCGTTCAACAGCTAACTACCCCTTCTACAACACCTCCGAATATTCACTCGATTCATTAGGTAGTACAAAGACTCGGCGTAATCTCGAAGATTACATTGCGCTATTCTCTGATAATGCGCGAGCTATCTTTGAGGAATTTGAATTTGGTAATACGATAATCAGGCTGGAAAAGGCTGGATTGCTATATAAGATTTGCCAGAACTTTGCGGGCATAGACTTACACCCTGACGCCGTTCCAGACCGAGTGATGAGCAATATTTATGAACACTTGATCCGCCGCTTTGGTGCAGAGGTTAACGAAGGCGCTGAGGATTTCATGACACCTCGTGACATTGTTCACTTAGCAACAGCGCTCCTGCTTGATCCTGATGATGCCCTTTTTGAAGCCAGTCCCGGTCTAATTCGCACGCTTTACGATCCGACCTGCGGCACTGGTGGATTCCTGACCGATGCCATGAACCATGTGAGTGAGTATGGGAGCAGTGGAAAAATCCCTCCTGTGCTCGTTCCTCATGGCCAAGAACTAGAACCTGAAACGCATGCCGTATGTGTAGCAGGTATGCTAATTCGTCGATTGGAGTCCGACCCCGGTCGTGACTTATCCAAGAACATTCGCCAAGGCAGTACCTTGTCTAACGATCAGTTTGCTGGTGAGCGATTTCACTATTGCTTATCCAACCCACCGTTTGGCAAGAAGTGGGAAAAGGATAAAAAGGCAGTTGAGAGTGAGCACGAAAAAGGTGAGCTAGGCCGTTTTGGTCCCGGCCTTCCCAAAATTAGTGACGGCTCAATGCTTTTCCTTATGCATCTGGCTAGCAAGTTAGAGTTACCAGATAACGGTGGTGGTCGTGCGGCAATTGTCCTATCCGGCTCCCCGCTATTTAATGGCGGCGCTGGCTCTGGTGAATCAGAGATCCGTCGGTGGCTTTTAGAGAAAGATTTGGTAGAAGCTATTGTGGCTTTGCCAACCGATATATTCTTCCGTACAAACATAGCAACCTACTTATGGGTCTTGTCCAATAAAAAGGCGGATGAACGCAAAGGGAAAGTACAGCTCATTAATGCAACCAGCTTGTGGTCACCCATTAAAAACGAGGGTAACAAACGTCGAATCGTAAGCGATGACCAGCAGCGACAAATTTTAGAAATCTATGCGGCGGGCGAAAATGATGAGCTATCTCGCATGCTGGATTACCGTACCTTTGGTTATCGGCGCATTAAAGTGCTGCGCCCTTTGCGAATGAAGCTTCAATTGGATGATGCAGGATTGAAACGTCTGCAAGCCGAAGCAGCATGGGGCAAGTTATCTTCTGAGCACCAGTCATTCTGGCTAAACGCGCTAAAGCCGTTTACAGGCGAGACGCTGCCGTACCAATGGGCAGATAGCTTTGCGAAAGACACAGCTAAAACACCAGAGGCAAAGGCGCTAAAACTTAAAGCCCCAAAGGCATTCGTTACAGCGCTAGTTGATGCGTTTGGCCATAAGAATGCCGACGCAGAACCAGTTACGGATGCTAAAGGTAATTTCATAGCCGATACTGACTTAACTGATTATGAAAACGTTCCTTACATGGACAGCATTGACGAGTATTTTGCTCGTGAAGTGCTTCCTCATGTGCCTGATGCATACATTGATGAAAGCTTTATCGACAATAAAGACAAGAAGCTTGGTCGCGTCGGCTATGAAATCAACTTCAACCGATTCTTCTATGAATATCAGCAACCACGTAAGTTGCATGATATTGACACAGAGTTGAAAGAAGTTGAGGCCGAGATAGCTGCTCTTTTAGCTGAGTTGGCAACAGAATGAAGTACCATGCGACCTATTCACGTTTTAAAGAATCTAATGTTGCTTGGCTTGGTGAAATTCCGAAACATTGGAGTGTTACGCGATTTAAATATCTCTTTGATTTAAATCCAACGAAATCAGCCGTTGCAAATAGACGTTACGCCTTATGCTCTTTCTTGCCGATGGAGAAGTTAAAAACAGACACCATTGTTTTGGATGAGATACGAGTAGTCGATGAGGTGTATGAAGGCTATAGCTATTTTTCTGATGGTGACATTTTAATTGCGAAGGTGACACCATGTTTCGAAAACAGAAACATCGCGGTCGCGGCCGATTTAACTAATCGGATAGGCTTTGGCTCTACAGAAATAAATGTAATAAGAGCTAAAAGCAGCATCAACACCCGCTTCCTTTATTATCGGTTGCAAGAAGACCAATTCAGAAGAATAGCCATTTCAGAGATGACCGGCACAGGAGGTTTAAAGAGGGTTCCGTCAGAACTTTTCCAAGTTTTTAAGGTTGCGATACCGCCTTACAACGAGCAAGCTGTAATATCTGCGGAAATCGACAAAGAAATCGAACGTATCGATAAGTTAGTATCCAAAAAAAATAAATTTGTCGAGCTGTTAAAAGAAAAACGACAGGCGCTCATTACCCATAGTGTTACAACAGGCATTGTAAAAAACGCGAACCTCCAAGAGTCTGGTATTAAGTGGGTTGAGCAAGTGCCGTCTCATTGGGAGGTCGTTCCGGGTATTTGGTTGTTCGCTGAGAGCAAAGAAACAGCCCGCGAAGATGACCAACACTTGTCTGCGACTCAGAAATATGGCGTTATACCTTTATCCGAATATGAGCGACTAGAGAATCGGCAAGTTACCCATGCCATTAAAAACCTAGAAAAGCGCAAACACGTTGAACTCGATGATTTTGTGATAAGTATGCGTAGCTTCCAAGGTGGTATAGAGAGAGTAAAAGCTCGCGGCTGTGTCCGGTCATCATATGTTGTTCTAAAAGCCTCTGATGAAGCGGACGTAGATTATTTCGCGTATCTCTTTAAATCCAGCGCTTATATTCAAGGATTGCAGGCTACATCCAGCTTTATACGCGATGGACAAGATTTGAATTATGGCAATTTTCGACAAGTGAAATTACCGAAACCGCCGTTAGAAGAGCAGAAGCGCATAGCACAATACCTGAACCAGCAAACAGCAAGAATTGATGCGCTTATTGAAAAAACACAACACAGCGTTGCGCTACTTACTGAGCGCAGAGCCGCTTTTATTACCGCCGCAGTAACTGGTCAAATTGATCTGCGAGGAGAAGAATAAATGGATTCGTCAGCGCATCAGGAAAAACATTTTCAACACTACATCGTTGAGCGATTACTCGAACAGGGATGGAAGTTGGGCGAGACCAAGCACTTCGACACCGAGCGGGCCTTGTATCCTGAAGACATTGAAAGCTGGATCAAAAGCAGTGGCCAGCAGGATAAATGGGACAAACTTGAGCGCCTGAATGGAGCAAGAACGCTATCTGTTCTTATTGAGCGCCTAGGCAAGGCACTTGAGCAGCATGGAACCATGCATGTATTACGTCAGGGCTTCTCTATTGCAGGCTGCGGTCTGATTGAAATGACCGAGACCGCGCCTGAAGACAAGCGTAACGAAGCCGTGACCAACCGCTACAAGGCCAATATACTGCGTGTAGTGCCTGAGTTGAAGTATCACCCTGCTCGTGAGTTTGCGATTGATTTGGTGATGTTCATCAATGGCCTTCCTGTGGCCACGGTAGAACTTAAAACCGATTTTACTCAATCTGCCGAAGCTGCTATGGATCAGTATCGAAATGACCGCTTGCCATTCGACCCAAAAACTAAGCGCAAAGAGCCGCTACTAACCTTTAAACGGGGCGCTGTCGTGCATTTTGCAATGTCCGACTCCGAAATCATGATGGCAACTAAGCTAGAAGGTGAAAACACCTTCTTCTTGCCGTTTAACAAAGGCCGTAAAGACGAAGACGGCGCGATTCATGCGGGAAATCCTCCGGGAGAAATTAAATCTGACGGAACGCAGGAATATCCGGTTGCGTACTTTTGGGAGGATGTTTGCCAACCCGATGCATGGCTGCGTATTTTCCATAGCTTTGTTTACGTCGAAAAAAAGGATGTGGTAGACATTCAAGGCAACTGGTCCAAGAGAGAAACCCTTATTTTCCCACGTTTTCACCAATGGACAGCGGTTAATGCCATGCTCGCCGATGCACGCAAAAATGGTGCTGGCATGACCTATTTGGCTGATCACAGTGCTGGCTCAGGAAAAACGAGTACCATTTCATGGACAGCGCACGATTTAGTGAAGCTTCGCGAAGATAATGGTGACGCGATATTTAATAGTGTCATCATCGTGACAGACCGGAATGTACTGGACGGCCAATTGCAGGATGCAGTAAAGCAAATTGACCATCAGTTCGGGGTTATTGCAGCGATAGACAGAGAAAAGTCTTCCAAGCCGAAAAGTAAGCAACTGTCCGAAGCCTTATTCGCTGGAACGCCGATTGTCGTTGTAACGATTCAAACCTTCCCTTATGCGATGGAAGCCATCATTACCGACAAATCCTTGAAAGGTAAAAAATTTGCCGTAATCATTGATGAAGCTCACAATTCGCAAACGGGCTCGACCGCAGCTAAATTGCAAGCTGCTCTTGGCATGAGTGGGCAGGGAAAAATGTCCACGATGACCGTAGACGAAATTCTGGAGCAATTACAAAAATCACGCGCTCGCCCTGACAATATCAGCTACTTTGCGTTTACTGGTACGCCAAAGCACTCTACATTGATGCTATTTGGCCGCCCAGAAGATCCCTCTCAACCCGTATCCGATGACAATCCTCCGGTTGCATTTCACAAGTACACCATGCGCCAAGCCATTGAAGAGAAGTTTATCTTAGACGTGCTTAAAGGCTACGTGCCTTATCAAACTGCGTTTAACCTCTCAAAACAACTTGAAGACAGTAAGCGTGTAAGTGGAAAGGCTGCAAAAAGAGCTTTGGCGCAATGGATGGCGTTGCATCCAACCAACGTGACCCAAAAAGTTCAGTTCATTATTGAACACTTTACGAAGAACGTTGCTCATCGTCTTGACAGTAAAGCCAAGGCAATGGTTGTCACCAGCTCTCGTGCAGCCGCTATACGCTATAAGAAGGCGTTCGACCGATATATAGAGCAACACAGTGAGTATGGATTCATTCACTCGCTGGTGGCCTTTTCAGGCAAGATGACGGGCAAACAGGTCATACATCAAGATGATGGGTTGTTAAGGGATGACATTTTCGTTTGTGATGAAAACGAAGAGTTCACCGAATCGTCAATGAATCCAAGCGCTAAGGGACAAGACCTACGCTTTGCATTTGACAGACCCGAGTATCGCGTCATGTTAGTGGCCGATAAGTTCCAAACGGGTTTTGACCAACCGAAGTTGGTCGCTATGTATGTGGATAAAAAAATAGCCAACCACGTAGAGATTGTGCAGACCTTCGCTCGTCTTAACCGCATGGCACCGGGCAAGGATGAGGTGTTCATCATCGACTTTGTAAATGACCCAGAGAACGTTCGTATGGCTTTTGAGACCTACGACCAAGGGGCAAAAATTGATGAAATCCAGAATCTGAATGTGGTGTATGAAATCAAAGAGCGCCTCGATGAACACAGCCTGTACGATGAAAAGGACTTAGCCGCGTTCAAAGAGGCTCGGTTCAAAACCATACGGGATATTACACACACAAAATCACCACAGCACAAAGCCCTGTATGCGGCGACCAGCGATGCGACGAACCTCTATAACGACAAAATGAAGATGCTTCGTGATGGCATGTCTACATGGGAAGCTGCTTTCCAAAAGGCACACGCAAAAGGCGATGAAGCGGGTATGAAGTCTGCTGATCACCATCAAGAGGAATACGCAGAGCAAATTAAGACGTTAATGGGCTTTAAATCCGACCTTGGGCGCTTTTGTCGAACCTATTCTTATATTGCGCAATTGATAGACTTTGGTGATCCTGAATTAGAGAATTTTGCGGCTTTTGCAAAACTACTGCAAAAGCGACTAATGCATGAAGCGCCTGAGACTGTTGATTTAACAGGGTTGGTGCTGACAGGGTTTGATATTAAAGCCCGCACGGACGCTATTGACGAAGATAGTAATGCCCCCGTACTTAAACCTGTCGGGCCCGGTGGCGGTGGCGTGACAGGCGACAAGCCGAAGTTCGTTAAAGAGATCATCGACAGGCTTAATAGCCTCTTTGGGGAAGCAACACCGATTCAAGATCAGGTGGCATTCGTCAACCAGATAAAATCCATAGCAGGTGACAGCGATGTTGTTATGGCTCAGGTCGAGAGTAACTCGCGAGAGCAGGCGTTAAAGGGAAATCTTCCGGGAGCGGTGCAACAAGCGGTCGTTCGTGCTTTATCGAGCCACCAGAAGCTGGCCACGCAGGTTCTCAAGTCAGACCGCCAAGGCATGATTGCGCTCGTCGATGTTGTCTACGACATGCTGCGTGAAAACAAAAACTTAGATTTGGACATGGACTAGCTTGATGCTTGATTTGCTGAATTTGCCGGGCATCAAGCCAGTGGATATGTACAAAGAAAGCAAAGCGCTAATTATAGTGGCTGAGCCTGATGTTATTGACGTGCCAATGTGCACCGCCTGCGATATCCCAATGCACAAGCACGGTACACGCGTCAATAAATTCTCTGACACGCCTTTGTATATGGAGCCTGTTCGACTTGAAATTAAACGACCTCGTTTTCGCTGCGAATCCTGCGGCAAGATGGCCATGCCTGAACTTAGCTTTCTCGACGATAAGCGCCGTGCTACCAAGCGTTTGGTTGATGTTATCCGTCAGCAATGCCTGAGTACCACCTTTCGCGCTTTGGCCGACCAGACAGGGGTTGCCGTTAATACCGTCAAAAATATCGCCCACGATTTAATTCAGGAGCTCGAACAAACGGTTCGCTATGAAACCCCAATCATTATGGGAATTGATGAAGTAAACCTTGCAGGTGGTTATCGTTGTGTCATTACCAACTTGGCAACCAATAACGTTTTTGACATGCTGGAGCACCGTACACAAGACCACCTCAAGCCCTTCTTCAAAGACCTCCCCGACAGAGAAAAGGTTGAATGGGTTTGTACGGATATGTGGCGACCGTTTAAACGTTCGTTTTCCCAGTACCTGCCAAACGCAAAGCTCGTTATCGACAAATTTCATGTTGTGAAGATGGCCTCAGAAGCGTTAGAAGAGGAGCGTAAAAAATACCAAGCTCAATTGAGTAGAGAGCAGCGCATTCACGTCAAAAAGTCGATCCGCTGGCTTACACTTAAACGACCCGGGAATCTATCGCCTGCGGAGCAAAATGCGTTGGCTGTCGTGCGCCAAGCTATTCCTGAGCTGGCAATAGCATACGATTTCAAGGAAAGCTTTTTTGGGATCTACGATGAGCCAGACAAACAAAAAGCGCAAAACGCATTTGAAGCTTGGGAAAACAGCCTCCCTCCTCATGGCATGGAGCCTTTCAAAAAGCTGGTGAAAACGGTCCATAACCACTATCACGATATTTTTGCGTACTGGGATGCACCGTTCCCTATCACGAATGCTTATACCGAAGGGTTGAATGGTTTGATAAAAATGTCGAACCGACTCGGCCGTGGTTACAGTTACGACATCATTCGCGCAAAAACGCTGTATTCAGGTGAAGCTCGCAAGGTTGGTAGTGGCATCCGTACAGGCAGAGGTAAGGTCGAGTATGGTCCGCATATTCCAACGTTGCTAAAGCAGGCAGAGAGCGGTGAACTCGACTAAAAGAATATGAAAGCACATGGACATTGCCAAACTTAGAAACTCGTTTCAGGATCAGTTTACAACGCATTTTGACGATAAGCTTGCGGTAAGGCTCGTTGCAATGACCGTACGCCATTGCGCCGGTCCCATTCCGTTTAGTTCAACAAAGTGTTTGACTTTTGATCAGTTAATCAACCAGAATCCGTAAACAACGTTATCCACAAGAGAACGCTATCTTCATGACCTATAGAATTCAACTGATCTCCAAAACTTCCGCGCCTGCAAGAAATACATACCTAGCTGGGCAGCTTTGATGAACGAGCTAAGCAGACTCCAGCACAGTCATGTTGTTACGGCTGCGTGCCAGTTCACTGAGCAGGTTCCTCACGCTAGAGCTCTCGGCATTCAGGTCGTCTCGGTAGACCGAGACCAGGTCCGTATGCGTCTGACTCCACAGTCATGGATGTTCGCGCAAGAGGATACGAAAGAAATCTGCACCAGCTTACTTTATTCGCTGGCAGACTCCGCCGGAGGCTTGGCCGTAATTGCAGGGGCCATGGAGTTGATGCCCATTGCTACGCTGGATCTGCGCATGGATTATTTGCGGCCTGCCAACGGCGACCGAGCCCTGTTGGCTGTAGCTACCTGTCGTCATTTAACAGACCAGGTCGCGTTCATTGATTGCGACATTTTCTGCGAGGCTGATAGCGAATTATTGGCTACGGCAAAGGCCACCTTCATGAGAAACACTCATGGACAGCAATTCCACTCAAATGGATTAAAGAAGAACAGCGTATGAGTAAGACAGATGATTTGGCACAACAAAGATCGCGCGCTGCAGAAAGTAGGGAGAAATGTGCTGACTGGAAAGCTCTGTTGGAGCGTATTCCCTACGCACAGCACCTTGGACTTCAGGTACAGTGCGGTGATGCAGTTGTATTGGTTTACTTGCCGTGTAATGAAACGCTGATTGGCAACTTCATGCTACCAGCCCTCCATGGAGGTGTAGTTGGAGCCCTGATTGAACTCACCGCTCGGGTGGCTGCACAGAGCAAAGATAGAGATAAACGTTGCCCGCGTATCATCGACAGCCACGTAAACTATCTTCGTTCCGCGAAGGCCCAATCGACTTTCGCGAGCGCAGAAATTGTTCGGCAAGGCAGGCGGTCCAGCTTGGTCAGTGTGACCTGCTGGCAGAACGATAAAAGCAAACCGATCGCTAGTGGTCAGGTTCAGTTGTTACTCCCGACAATCGCCGCCGAACAAGAAGAACTTCATGACTCATAAGGGCTTCAATCCTGAACACTGCGAATTCTGGTCGCTCACGATTTTCATCATTGAACCGCTGCGCCGCTAGGACGCAGCGAATTGTGTGCAGAGGGTCACGATCGAATTCAGAACTTAATTGAACCGCTGCGCCGCTAGGACGCAGCGAATTGTGTGCAGAGGGTCACGATCGAATTCAGAACTTAGAAGAATTTCGGTACCCGGCCATCATTTCCATCATCCAGCCCGGGTACTCCTCCGGTATACGACTCACCTCGTCCAGAGCTTTACGCTCGTCATCAGAGAATCGGATCTGTGCGGCCCGGATATTGGCTTTCAGCTGCTCTGGTCGCTTGGCACCAACGATAATACTGGAGACAGACTCTTGGTGAAGTAACCAGGCTAGTGCAATTTGAGCCACACTGACCGGTTCTCCGTCAATCTGCTTTCCGTCGGCCACCTCACGCATTACTTTTATAATGTCTCTGCCCCGTTCACGGTTAACTGGAGGAAAATCGAATTTGGCACGACGGTTCTCCTCGGACACGTCAGGACCTTCGTATTTGCCGGAAAGATAACCACCGGCTAGTGGACTCCACACCATCAACCCTACCTTTTCCGACGATAGCATGGGGATAACTTCCCGCTCCAGCTCGCGGCCAACTAGGGTATAGTAGGCCTGCAGCGAAGTCACTGGGCACAGATTTCGGGCCTGGCTAATACCGATGGCCTTCATGACCTGCCAAGCGGCCCAGTTGGACAAGCCTACATAACGCACATACCCCTGTTGTACCAGGGTGTTGAGTGCCTCCAGCGTTTCTTCGATTGGAGTGGCCGGATCAAAGCCATGGATCTGGTATAAGTCGATATAGTCAGTTTGCAAACGACTTAGGCTTGCCTTGCACTCGTTCATGATGTGGCCACGGGACGCTCCACGGGCATTGGGCCCCTCGCCCATAGGGCCGAGCACCTTGGTCGCCAAAACGACATCCTCTCGGCGAACACCGAGGTTTTTCAAGGATTGCCCGACGATAAGCTCACTAGCGCCGAGACCATAAATATTAGCCGTATCGATGAAGTTGATGCCGGCCTGCAGGGCTATTCTTACAAGCTCGTCAGCTTGCTCCTGCCGCAGTTGCCCAATTAGACCCCAAATATCTTCGTCACCACCAAAGGTCATGGTTCCAAGACAGAGTTCAGAGACCATCAATCCGGAGTTTCCGAGAGCTCTGTAGCGTATATGATTTTGTTCGAAGTTCGGTATTTTATCAGTGGTCATGTTACACCTCTTTATAACAGGTTAATGTCCCGACTTATTGTCGGGTCTTTTCATTAGAACTCAGATGTCAATCAATTATTCTTTCCGAGCACTTTGTCGGCATCTACCCAGCAACATTTGTATTGCAGCATCAAACGGCGCCGTGTCTTGTGCTGTGCGAGCCGCTAGGTGAGCTCCTTCCAACATTGCTAATGTCGCACAGGCTTCTTCTTCGGGAGCAGTAATGAGCGAAATGGACCTGTCTTTCAGACCCAGTTCAAAATTGCTTTTAATCCATTTCAGCAGCATTGCTCGAACCGCACCAACCCGTATCACAACCTTTTCGGAAATGCGTTCTCGGCATATTGAAAACGCAACGCAAAGGCAGACAGTTTGGCCTCCATTCAGTGCCTCTCGGTATAATCTGATGAGAGCCATCAGACGTTCGTCAGCGCTAAGATGGTCGTTCTCTATTTCAGCTAGGCGTTCTTTCAAACTGGTGTGATACCGAACGATCAGATGATCGGATAGATCCGCCTTAGTCGGAAAATGATAATGAATGGAAGCCTTTCTAATGCCAACGGCTACAGCAAGATCGGCATAGCTAAACCCATCAAAGCCCCTTGACCGAGCGTTGTACTCTGCGATGTCAAGCAGGGTTGTTCTTGTATCACGGTTCATAAATATCTAATGGTTGATGTAGTTAGTGTTTAGGCCCCGGTCAATTACACCTCGGGGGCCCTGACAAACCGAAGGTGCCCAGTCTTCATCCAGATTTTCGCCCCAAGGCCCCCAGCTTTTGCTGACAACGCTTCTCCCTCGGGTAGGCGCAGCCAAGCATTCTTACTCAATATATCATCGTTTATCATGACTTCGCCGTCCAGTATTAGCATCTCAATCCCGCCGACTGCGTTAGAATTCAAAGTAGCGCCGGAGTCAAGCTTGTGGAATGTCACCGCTTCTCGCCCGTCCTCATGTAGGAGCGAGGTGGCAACCCCCTCCACTGACGCATTCAGTTCCGCTTCCATGTTTTTTTTGAATTGATTTCGATCCTCAGGATCGAACTGCCAGAGCTTGACAAAAATTGTACAGCCCTCGGCAGAGCCGGGCACATGAGATGTCGTCGGAGGATTCCGCACATAGGTTCCCGTGGGATAATCCCCGTGCTCGTCCTGAAACACCCCGTCAAGTACGATGAATTCCTCGCCACCATCGTGAGTATGCGCAGAGAACTGGCTGCCTGGCGCATAACGCACAATACTGGTGGCACGAGCCACCTCGTCACCGATGCGATCCAACATTCTACGCTCGACCCCCTTCACTGGCGAAGGACGCCATAGCAGCTGGTCTGTATCAATAACTACGGATTTTGTGAAATCTGCATTTATTTCCATGCTGTGTCCTTTTGTTAATTTGTCTGACAAGCCATAAGATACAAATATCAGCCATTAATCGACGGTCGGGCCGCTACCCGGTCACGCCAGGCCCTAAGAGCGCGTAGGTTCTCGGGAATTTCAACCTTGGCAAACTCCGCAAATGCTAGTCCAGCATAAGCTGTGATATCCGCTACCGTGAAACGATTACCTGCGACAAAGTCACTTTCTGTGAGTACTCCGTCGAGATAGGTCATGGTCAACTGGGCGACCTCTTTCTGCTTACTACCCCAGTCAGGACATTGCCATGTCTCAAGATCGGGCCCTAGGCCCTGAGTTGCGTGGTGAAAATACGCGCCCACCGCATTCATCAATCCGGATTCAGCACGAATATTCATCATCGCGATAACTGCACGCTCTTTAGATGACGTGCCTGTAAGGGATGGTCCGTCAAAGATACCGTCCAAGTATTCGGTTATAGCATTACAATGCGCAATGCAGGTGCCATCGTCCAGCTCTAATAATGGTACGGTGGCATCAGGGTTTTTTGCCTTGAAAGCACTGGTTCTGTGTTCACCACCCATTACATCTACTGGGACAAATATCACTTTGTTGGTGGCACCTTTTTCCGCAAGGGCGATGCGAACGCGAAGTGGGTTCGGAAACCCTGTGGTTTCATAAATTTTCATTGGAACACCTTTATTGATTAATAACCATTTGATGATTATTCTACCTTCTGATAGGTAGTTAGACAAGAAGCTATTATATTCTCTCGTTTTGGCTTCTTTCAAAGAGTCAAACGGAGTCCCACAGGCAATTTTGAGTTGAAGACCGTGTTGTAGTTGCTGCCGTTCTATTTACATACATTTACGTATGTATATATAATTTCATCTCTGGTTTGGAATGCTCTGCCGGATTGTAGGCAAAGTGGAGGGTGCATGAGCAAAGGATTTTTGGCATTAATTGTGGCTATGGTCTTTGGTTTTTGGGGGTTGATGAATTCAGCATCAGCACAGGCGGACGAGTGGCATATGGCGGGTTCGTACTCAACGGATCAGTTGCGTGGTGCACGCGTTGGGTACCGGGTTACTGATATCCGGCTGTCAATATTGGAGGATTGGACGTGGTTGGGAGGTCCAAAGCTGCATATTGAAGGTGCGTTAAACAATTGGCAAAACTCCAATGACCGTTCAGATAATGTTTTTGCGTTGACGATTAGCCCAGTGTTGGCATGGCAGCTTACCGATGGGCCTCGTCCGCTGTATGTGGAAGCCGGTATTGGCGGCAGTTATCTGGATGGCACGCGCTTGGGCGACCGACGTTTATCCACGCGTTTTCAGTTTGAAGACCGCATTGGGTTAAGTTGGCAGTATTCGGCTTATTCAAATGCACGATTAACGCTGGCATACGTGCACTATTCAAATGCAGACATTGATAGTCCTAATGATGGCCTCGATTTTTTCGGTTTAACTTGGAGTAATACCTTCTAATTGGGAGTTACGTTCTATTAAATTGTAAGGTTGTTTACCGCAAATGGCTTTCGAAGCCCTTTTCACTTTGCACTTCTCACACCACCTTTGGTTTCGGTAAATATTTGCTAAGTGCCGCGTGAACCACATAATCGGTCAAGATATTTGTCGGTCAATAGTTTGAGCTAAAATAATTTTTGGTCAGTACAAACTATTAATGCATAAGGATTATTTTTAGTTTCTTCTTGCATATTCTCAACCTCATGAGAATATTTAATGGCCTTGTTTATCGCATCAATGTCGAGGATAAAATGGCTCCTTTCCCTATTCATAGGGTTAGCGCGCCATTTCCCTCACAGGCATCCCAAGGCGGGTTGATTTATTAAGTACGGCTACTCGCACTAGTCCTCTCCTACCTGCGCGTTGTAGCTTTTGAATCGCCACATCGCGGATTCCACTAATGAGCGCTGGTGGTGAGACGGTGCCATGTGTCAACACCAACTTAAAATGTCCGGACATTTAGAATTGTTGCTGACACATGCTTCCATTGCGCCAACTGCCCTTGCTTCAAAAACTTAACTGCGTCGTTTCTCGGATAGTTGCCACGCTGTCAACACCAGTACCTGACATTGCGGCGCCGGGGTATAGGGTTACTGTCTTCTTACGAGAGATTTCTCGGTAGCATTTTGTGTGTCGTAGGCTCCGTCACTGACAACGTTGCCTACTTTTGCCGCTCCATCTTTTTAGCATGGTTGGGAGAACCTCATTGTCCCCAACATTGACTAGCGAGATTTCTTCGCACACTACCTGTTCGCTTTCAACGTTTACGCCAGGTACGGCGCTTTTCCTAGGCGTGTTTGTGGACTTTCCATTCGCCTTCACCAAAACTTTCAGCCCCGTAGCATCAAAAACTACGTGCGTTACAGGACCCGCGGGACGTGGAACTTTATCTTCACCGTTCGGTGGATCATGCTACCACTGAGCGGTAGCTTTCTCTTCTCGCCAGAAAGTTACAGAGCTCCGAGATTTAAAGGCTTTATTGTGTTTAGACCAGTTTTTAACTCGGTATTTGACACTGCCCATTATGGTGTACGGTATCGGTGTTAATGGCCATTGACAATCGGCTTGACTCGACGATCTGATCAACGCGTACCGAGAACGTTCAACTATTTGTTCAACAAGTCCCTCAAAAATACACGTGAAAGCTAAGCTAGGGTGGCTCAATGCCACTCACTCATTAGATTAGATAATATCACAAGCAATTTTTAGAAAAAAAGCACTCAAACCAACCAGACCATAGCTGCAAGAAACATACACTTAGTTCGATAAATCCAACCAACCAAGCACTAGGTATTAGAAATAAGAATTGAATTTAAAAAAGGCAATTCCAACCCTAGAATGCAAATAGCCGAAAATTGTTTATCGCTCGATAAGTGCAGGAAGCGATAATAAATGTTGTTCATTGCCATTAACGACGCTGCCGTTTTCGCTGCTGCCTTAACGTTTTCTTCAATTTTGCCTTCGGCTTCTTCTTCCACTGCCTGAGTCAGCTCGCCGTCAGACAAGGTGTAAACCAGCGAAAGTGCTGTGCCATAGAACTGGTCGTTGGTTAAACCTGACTGCTCAACATTTGAAAACAAGCTCGACAGGTTAAGCTTGGTGTCTTTACTGTGATCACCCAATAACTGTTTGTAGTCTGCAATTGCCATACTTTACTCCTGAAATCCTCTGAAAGTGGGGAACAGGCGCCGATGGCAATACCATCAGCGCTTAGTTTAGGGAAGTAATCACCAATTAAAGGGTGTCGCCGCCCAACGCGCGGTTACAAGGACACAGTTCATCGGTCTGCAAACCATCTAAAATACGAACGATTTCTGCCGGGTTACGACCTACGTTCAGGTTGTTTACCGATACGTGCTGGATAACATTGTGCGGGTCAACAATGAACGTAGCACGCAGAGCAACATTCTCAGCTTTGTCACGAACACCTAATCCGTCGACCAAAGAACCGTCGTCAGCAAAAGAGTACTGGTTCAGGCGGTCAAGGTCAGGGTGCTCACGGCGCCATGCCAATTTCACAAATTCATTATCAGTGCTGCCGCCCATAACGACTGCGTCACGGTCAGCGAAGTCTTCGTTCAGTTTTGCGAACTCAACAATTTCAGTTGGGCAAACAAAGGTGAAGTCTTTCGGGTAGAAGAAAATGATTTTCCACTTACCTTCAAAGCTGTTGTTGTCGATAGTTTCAAAAGCGCTTTCGCCGTTTTCTTCCGGCATGTTGAACTTAGGTTTTGCCGCAATTACGCTGAATTCTGGTAGTTTATCGCCTACTGTTAACATAAATTGTCTCCTTGATTGGGATTTAAAATGTATTCGTTCCTTAACGAGTCGAGAGCTAGTGTACGGACGGAGACAGATTGGATAAAACGAATAAAACGGATTATGATAATCGGAAATACCAATTAAACAGATAACACGACGGATAACCTATGAGTAAATTGCCGAGCCTGAAAAACCTGAGCTACTTACTGGCACTGCACCAGGAACAAAACTTTAATCGTGCGGCAGCGGAATGCAATGTCAGCCAGTCGACACTAAGCAGTGGCATTCAAAATTTGGAAGAACAACTCGACTGCCAACTTATTGAGCGTGACCATAAATCCTTTCTCTTTACCGCTTTAGGCGAGGAAATTGTGGAGAAAGCGCGGGACATTATCAGCGCCTCAGAAGAATTACTGCATTATGCTCAGGGGCAGGGCAATATTATGGAAGGACCGTTAAGACTCGGCATTATTCCGACCATAGCCCCGTTTGTTATTGGTGAGCTCAGTAAAAACTTACAGAACAAGTTCCCTAAACTGCTGCTGCAGCTTTCCGAAGATACCACGCAAAACTTACTGCACCGCCTGCGTAACGGCGAACTGGATATTCTTTTGCTGGCTCTGCCTATGGATATTCAGGGGAATCAGAAGTGGATACTGGGTCGAGACCCATTCAAACTAGTGGTGCATAAAGATCTGGCAGAAACCGTCGGCGAACCAGTCGATTACGATAAACTGCCTGATCGCAGCATTTTCCTGCTGGAAAAAGAACACTGCATGACCGGGCATGCGGTCGCAGCCTGCCAGTTAACGGACTCGATTAAGATGAACCCGTTTACAGCAACCAGCCTGCACAGCCTGGTACAAATGGCTGACGCCCGCTTAGGCGCTACCTTTATTCCACAAATGGCCATTGACCAGGGCATATTGGAAAATACCGACCTTGTTTCATTAAAGCCCACCGGGCAGGAAGCCTCCCGCGATATTGGCCTGGTATACCGCCCAACCACCAGCCGTCGACAAACTTTCCGTAAAATTGCGGAAGAGGTTGCCAGGTTGCTGCCAGTCAATACGCTGAATTAAACTAACGCCGTCTGGCCGGCGGCAACGGATAACGCTCGGCCAGACTAATGCTCTCCCCGTCGGGTTTAATGACCCGGGCATGACGACGATTCAACCGACGCGGATCGGTCACACCACAAGAGTGCGCAATAATATTAACGCCATATTCCATGTATTTATGGTAGTTGGCGACACGCACCGATTTATCTTCTGGATCAAGCCCTCGCATTAACTTAGGGTCGTCGGTAGTGACTCCTGTTGGGCAAGTATTTTTATTACACTGCATAGCCTGAATACACCCCAGCGAGAACATAAAACCACGTGCAGAAGTAACAAAGTCGGCTCCCATAGCAATAGCCCAGGCAACATCTGCAGGTGTGATCATTTTACCGGAGACAACCACGCGAACACGGCCGTGCAACCCAGCTTCGGTGAGCTTATCAATAAGCATAGGTAAGCTTTCAGTCACTCTCAGACCAACATAATCCATTAATGGCTGTGGTGCTGCGCCTGTTCCGCCATCAGCGCTGTCCAGCGTAATAAAGTCTGGGGCGTATTCTTCTCCACGGGTCAGGATGCAGTCGACCAACTCGTCAATCCAGGACGGGTCACCCATAACAAATTTAAAGCCGGTAGGTTTGCCGGTAATTTTGCGAACTTTTTCAATGAAATCGAGCAGCTCTTCATTGTTACTGATTTCCGGATGTCGGTTCGGACTAATGGCATCTTCGCCTTCTACAAGGCCACGGATTTGTGCAATTTCCTTATTAACTTTTATGCCCGGCAAAATACCACCTTTACCCGGCTTAGCGCCCTGACTCAGCTTTATTTCAAACATTTTCACATTGTCGTGGCGGCCCAGCTCAGCAAGCCGATCTTCATCAAGCCGCCCTTCTTTATCCCGTACCCCAAACTTCGCGGTGCCCATTTGGAAAACAATGTCGCAATGTCCCATCAAGTGGTAAGGCGATAAACCGCCCTCGCCGGTATTCAGCCAGCAGCCGGCCTTCGCCGCCCCCTGAGACAATGACTTAACCGCAACCGGTGACAAGGCACCATAGCTCATCCCGGACACATGAAAGTACGAAACCGGAGAATAGGGCTTTTGACAATAAAGACCAATAATAACCGGCTCCGGCGATGTAGCCTGCTCAGCCATAGGTGGGTAAGGAGCGTTGCTGAAAATAATGGTACCCGTGCGGCTTAAATCCCGGGTGGAGCCGAAAGCCACGTTGCGGTCGGCATTTTTTGCGGCACGATAGACCCAGCTTCGTTGGGCACGATTAAATGGCATTTCTTCGCGATCCATAGCAAAGAAATACTGGCGCATGAATTCCCCCATACGCTCGAATAAATAGCGAAAGCGCCCCACAACCGGATAGTTATGGCGAATAGTATGCTTATTCTGGGTTTTATCGACGACATACATAACGCCAATAGAAATCACCAGCGTAATAATAGCCAAAACAAAAATGGCGGCTAACCACTGCGCTAAAGTAAGTAAGGAATCCGTGCTAAAAACGTTGCCGCTCATGGGTACCTAATACATTTCTAGTAATTGATAAGAGTATTAACGGTTAAAGCGACAAACAGATCAAGCACAGTGTCATAAAAATTTTGAAGAATGACGTATACTCTAAATAATTCAATAACAAGGAGAGACCTATGTTCAATCCAAAGTTTGTTTTAACGGCAATATTGGCAGCTTCAGTAAGCGTGACGGCCACAGCCGAAGATGTCGAAACCGAACGCCATAAAGTCAGTGTCAGCACACTTGCGGATGGCTTTACTAACCCCTGGGGTATGACTTTTCTTCCTGACAAAAGCATTTTAGTTACCGAGCGTTCAGGCGACATCTATTGGGTATCTGCCGACGGCAGTTATCGCGAAAAGATAAGCGGAACACCAGAGGTGGTAGCACAAGGCCAGGGCGGTATGCTGGATATTACCACTGACCCTGACTTTGCTGAGAATAACTGGGTTTATATTAGCTACTCTGAAGCGGCACAGGACGGTGGGAAAGGGAATAGTACTGCGGTTATGCGTGCGAAACTTGACGATAAAGAATTTACTGAGCAGGAAGTTATTTTCCGTCAGGCACCTAAGTACGAAAGCAATAACCACTTTGGTTCCCGATTAGTCTTTTCACCTGAAGGGCACTTATACATTACTTTAGGTGACCGCTATTCACGCATGGATGACGCACAGACACTGGATAACCATCACGGTAAAGTGATACGCATCTGGCCTGATGGCAGCATTCCGGAAGACAACCCTTTTGTTAACGATGATAACGCTCTGGATGAAATTTGGTCGTACGGTCACCGCAATGTACAAGGTGCCGATATTCATCCTGAAACGGGCAAGCTGTGGACTGTAGAGCATGGCCCACAAGGCGGTGACGAAGTAAACATTCCGGAAGCTGGCAAAAATTACGGTTGGCCAGAAATTACTTATGGTGTTGATTATGGCGGTGGCATTATCAGCGAAGACGCAGTCAAAGAAGGTATGGAGCAACCCTTCTATTACTGGGTACCCTCTATTGCCACGGCCGGAGCCACATTTTACAACGGCGATGCGTTTCCTGAGTGGAAAGGCGATTTCTTTGTCGCAGCTTTGAAAAGTTCACTGGTTGCTCGCCTGGACTTGTATGAAGGTCGCATGATGCATGAAGAGCGTTTATTTGAAGATGCTGTTGAAGCTCGTATTCGCGACATTAACCAAGGCCCTGACGGTTACCTCTATTTATTAACCGACCAGCCTGACGGTGCCATCATTCAAATAAAACCGGCGGATTAATATGTTGTACTCAGCTGTATTAAGAAAACTCACTTACACGGGGCTGCCTTTATTGGCGGCCTCTTTCGTTGTTCACTCCGCAGACGTAGACGAAACCGTTGTTGTTACAGCGACACAAAGCGAGACGCCCTGGTTGACTACTGCGGCCAGTATCGACCGCGTGAGCGTGGAAAACACCTTACCTTCTATGAAGATTGATGCTGGCGATGCCTTAGCCGGGGTGGCGGGCATTCAGGCTGACAACCGTTACAACTACGCACAGGATACACGCCTGGTGGTTCGGGGCTTTGGTTCGCGTGCGGCCTTTGGAGTAAGGGGTTTGCAGTTAAATGTCGACGGCATTCCGTTATCTATGCCCGACGGACAGGCACAAACTTCGAGCATTTTTCTCGACAGCATTGATTCGCTGGAGGTATTGCGCGGTCCATTAGCAACGCTGTACGGTAACTCCGGCGGTGGTGTGGTTGAATGGTTCAGCCGCAAGCCAACAGAAACCGCGTTGGAATGGGGTGGACAGTTCAGCGAAAATGACACTCAGCGGTACAATGTTAATGCCCAGTGGGCAACCAACACCAATCAGCTGCAAATTTTAGCCTCAGATTTTCAGACCGACGGCCCGCGCAGGCATAACTCAGCCGAGCGCCAACAGCAGGCGATACGCTGGTATCATCAGTGGGACGAGCAGAACCGCTTTGTTATTCGTTACGACAATAACGATGCGCCATTATTGCAAGACCCCAGCGCACTAACGCCCGAAGACTGGCGCGAAGACCCAACTCAGACAGTACAACGGGCAATTGATTTCAACACGCGGAAAGATATTCACCACCGTCAGGGGTCTTTTAGCTGGTTTCATGAGAGCAACAATGGTGGGGGGTTACTCTCTCTGTGGCAGGGTGACCGCGATATAGAGCAGTTTCTGCCTTTTGCCGGTGACGACACAACAAGCTCGGGCGCCGTCATTGATGTCTCTCGTCAATTTGAAGGTGCTCATGCGCGCTGGCGTCAACGCGGAGTTAACTGGTCAGCAACCGTGGGAGCGCAATTAGAACGCCAGCAGGATCATCGCTTTGGTTATGTGAATGACAGCGGTGAAAAAGGTGATTTGCGCCGCAACGAATTTAACTGGATTGAAAATGCATCAGCTTATCTACGTTTTCAGTGGCAGTTATCGGAAGAGCTTTCAGCAACCGGCGGAGTTCGTTACAGCGACATCAATTATGAAGTAGAAGACTACTTTACCGATCTGGATAACTCCGATGACAGCGGCAGCAGCGACTTTAGTGAGACCACCGCAGCTGTTTCAGTTACCTGGCAGTTTCTGCCTACCTCGGCGACTTATCTGAGCATCGGGCAGGGATTTGAAACACCGACACTGACTGAGCTGGCATACCGAAATCAGGGCTCGGGCCTGAACCGCGAACTGGGTCCGTCCACGAATGAGCAGTGGGAATGGGGTATCAAACACCAACTACCACAAGACTGGCGACTGCATTTCGCGTTCTTCGGTATTAAAAGCGAGGACGAAATACTGGTGGATCAGTCAAACGACGGTCGCACAACCTACCGCAACGCGTCGGAAACCTCGCGCGAAGGTGCTGAACTCAGTATTAACGGCGCACTGACCCAGCAGTTAGATTTACTACTGTCATACAGCTATATAGACGCGACTTTTGATAATGGTCCGTTACAGGGAAATCAGTTGCCCGGCGTAGCAAAAAGTCAGGGCTATCTGCGTCTTAACTGGCAACCCACAGAGCAGTGGCTAGTTCAGTTAGCCGGCCAGTACCGTAACGAGACACCGGTTAATGATGCAAATGATACCTTTGCCCCGTCTTACACGACCTGGGATATTGCTGTAAGCCGCGATTGGCAATGGGCTAAGAGCGAGCTGGATGTGTGGGTACGGGTTGATAACATTACCGACAAAGACTACGTAGGAGCTGTTGTGGTTAATCAGGGCAGTGGACGTTCATTTGAGCCCGCCGTAGGCCGGCAGGCAAGCGTCGGCATTAGCTGGCGCCGACGCTTTTAAGCCAATTACAGGCTGGCTCTTAACACATCGAGCAGGCGCTGTGCCGTCTGCTCAGATGAACCGGGATTCTGACCGGTAATTAACATACCGTCCTGAACGGCATATGCCTGCCAGTCATCCACCTTACGATAATGGCCGCCTTTGGCGGTCAACTCGTCTTCCAGCAAGAACGGAACTACATTGGTCAGTTCTACTGCAGCTTCTTCGCTGTTACTAAAGCCAGTTACCGTGCGTCCCTGAACAATCGGGTCACCACTTGGCGATTTAGCATTTAACAACACGGCTGGGGCATGACAGACCGCAGCGACGGGTTTACCCTGACTCCAGAAATGCTCAATCAGCCTAATAGAGTGCTCATTGTTGGTTAAGTCCCACAATGGTCCGTGACCACCCGGATAGAAAATTGCGTCGAAACCTTCCGGATCAACTTCATCCAGCTTACAGGTCGTTTCTAATTTGTGCTGAGCCGTCTCATCTTTATCAAAGCGTTCTGTTGCTTCGGTTTGTGCATCTGGTGTGGTGCTGTTTGGATCAATCGGTGGCTTGCCACCCTTAGGCGATGCCAGAGTCACGTCCACACCGGAATCCGTAAAAACATAGTACGGAGCAGCAAACTCTTCTACCCAGAAACCCGTTTTATGGTCTGTGTCACCAAGCTTATCGTGTGAGGTTAATACCATTAATACTTTCACTTAGTACTCCTGTTAAATGATTCAAAAACTTAGTATAGACTACGTGCCTAAACGCGCGTTTGATCACTCGCCATGCTGTTCCAGCCAACGGTATAGAGTGCGCCTTGTGACTCCGAGAATTTCTGCCGCTTTAGATTTATTCCCTTCGGCATGCGTCAATACCTTACGAATGTACTGATTCTGATATTCATCCAGAGTCGGCCACTCGGTGCCATAATCCACGTCGGGTTCATGCTCACTATCCAAAATTCTTTGCGGTAAATCTTCAACCGCTATTTTATCGTCTCTGGAGAAAGTAAAGGCACGTTCAATAGCATTCTGTAATTCACGTACGTTGCCCGGAAAGCGATAGCAATAAAGCTGCTCCAGTGCAGCCGGAGAAATGCTGCGAACCGGTTTATCACTGTTTTTCTGCAGCTGCTGTAGGAAAAAATTAGCTAAACGCTCAATATCTTCTCCCCGTTCCCGCAGCGGTGGTACTCGTAAACTAAAGGTTTCCAGACGGTAAAATAAATCCTGCCGGAAGCGCCCGTCTTCTACCTGTTGCTCTAAGTTCTGGTGGGTTGCAGCCAGGATCCGGACATTCACCGTTTCTTCTTCGTCGCTGCCCACGGCGCGAATCGTGCCTTCCTGCAATACACGTAGCAGTTTAGCCTGTAACGCCATTGGCATTTCACCAATTTCGTCCAGCAACAAAGTACCGCCGTCGGCCTGCTTAAGCAGGCCCTGACGCTTTTTCTGAGCACCGGTAAATGCGCCAGCTGTGTGACCAAAGAATTCGCTTTCCATTAACTCGGCGGGAATGCCCGCACAGTTCACCGCCTGAAAGCTCTGCTCAGCACGGTCACTTAACTGATGCAGCGCTTTAGCCACCAACTCTTTACCGGTACCGCTTTCACCGGTAATTAACACGCTGCCGTCTGCCGGAGCTATGCGCTCTATCTGGTCATACAGTTTACGCATTGACGGGCTTTGGCCGACTAAGCCCCCGGGGCCCTTTTGTTGCTGACGATACCGTTTAAGCTCCCGCTGTAATGACCGATGTTCTAAGATCCGTTTTACGCTAAGCAATAGGTGTTCAACATCCAGCGGCTTAGTTAGAAAGTCATCGGCTCCTTGTTTTAAAGCATCAACCGCCTGATCAACGGTGCCAAAAGCGGTAATTAACAACAGCGCAGGCGAGTTCTCTTCATTTTTTAAACTTTCCAGTAAAGACAAGCCTGACAACCCCGGTAAGCGAATATCGCTGATAACCAAATCCAATGGCGTTACCGATTTTTTAAAGGCTTCAATACTTCCCCAGGCGGTGACTTTATAGCCCTCGGCCTCCAGTTCTTCAACCAGCAGCTCTTGCAGAGCCGGGTCATCCTCAATGACGCCTATCATGGCTTTTGCGGCGGTCATTCACTACCTCCTTTGATAACGGCTTGTCGAAGGCATTGCGCAGGTAAACTCAGGGTGACCCGACAGCCCCCATTGGGGTTATTTGTTAAAGACAACTCTCCGTTATGGTCATTCAATACATGTTTAACGATAGTCAAACCAAGCCCGGTGCCTTTTCCCTGAGGTTTATTGGTTTCAAAAGGCTGCAAGGCTTTATCTTTCATAGACTCGGGCAAGCCTTCACCGTCGTCATCAATGGTGATAATGAGGCCTTCATCAACAAACTCAGCAGCCACTAAAACTTCCGATTCCGCGGCCTGCAAACCATTGCGAAGAACATTAACCAACGCCAGTTCCAGTCGCTTGACATCTACTTTCAGAATAACGTCGACAAGTTCCTTAATCACCACTTTGGCCGAGCCTTTATCCTGCTCAAACTCTATGCTGGTCATGGCTGTTGCTATCAGGTCACGTAAAGAAATAGCTTCGCGCTGCTGTACCGGCGTGCGGGAGAAGGCCAACAGCTGGTTTACCAGCCCGGTTAACCGCTGCACCTGGCCTCTTACCGCTTTTAGCTGGCGCTGACTGTCTTCGTCTTTATGGTTGCGTAATAAGCGGCTGGCGCGTCCGTCAATAACGGTAAGCGGAGCACCTAGCTCGTGCGCAACACCACTAGCAACGCTACCAATAGCCGCCATTTTTTCCTGTTCTCGCAAAGCTTGCTGCAGAGAGGCCTCGTGCTCTCGGCGCTGCTCCAGCTCTTGCTCAGCCTCGGTGATACTATCGAGCATTCGGTTGAAACCCTGAGCAACCTCCTGCAACTCTGACGGGCCAGCCGGTGTAACCCGTGTACTTCGGTGCCCTTCAGCTACCCGCAACATGGCATCCTTAAGTGCCACCACATGCCGTCCAACACCGCGGTAATGACCAAACACCAGCACCGCAATAGTAATTAAACCAAACGCCCCCCAACTGAGCCAGGCGTATTGGCTTAACGTTTCAAAGGACTCATCAAAATCGCTGGCCCGCCGGTTTATCTGTAATAAACCAATAATGCGACCACCGCGATCAACAATAGGCAGGAATTGAGAGAAGACATCACGTCCCTCAACCCGTCGGTAATCGTCTTGCTTTATTCCGGTCTGAACGGTTTGCAGTGCTAGCTGACTATTGCTTAAGTCGGTTTCAGTAATGCCCGCTTCCGCTACCTGCTGGCCATACACATTATAAACCGACGCACCATAAACCCGACCAATATTAAACACCGAATCCAGGTTAGCCTGTACTGTGGACAAATCGTTATTCAACAAGGCGTCACTTATAGGCAAGCTAATGGCTCGGCCGAGAAGCTCTAAGTCACTTTTTAGCCGTTCATTGGCCTCATCAGAGGCAACCTGTAACCCCACGCTTATTGCCACGCCGGAAATTAACAACATAGGCATAACGACATAAACCAGAAGCCGCCTTTGCAGACTGGATAGTGGCCAACTGTATCTTTTTGTCACACGACCTCCTTTAACTGTGTACTAAGGATACACATTTTTTAGTTGGTTTTCTCGGCGCAAACTTCGCAAGAACAAAAAGCTATAAAAATCAGTTAATTGAAAAGTTGGCACAGTCTTCGCTTTAGTTAGAGCGTAAGTAAAACTGATAAATTCATCTAGGAGATTATCATGCAAAAGACAATTATCGCATTAGCAACAGTATTCGCACTGGGTAGCACAGCAGCAATGGCTCAAGAGCAACAAGCTCAAGATCCAATGGCGCAGCAACAGCAGCAAACTCAGGAAATTTCTGAAGGCATGCTGGTTAAGTTTGTAACCGCTATGGAAGATGTTCAGGGCGTTACTGAAAAATACCGTGACCAGTTCCAGGAAGCTGAAAATCAGGAAGAAGCTCGTGAAATTCAACAGTCTGCACAGGAAGAAATGATTGCAGCAGTTGAAGACGCAGGTCTAACTCCACAAGAATACAACATGATTATTCAGCAAGCGCAAAACGACGAAGAGCTTCGTGGCCGCTTAGAAGAGCTGACGGGTGACGAAAACTCTTAATCGATTTACTCGATTGTAGGTTAAGAAGGCAGCCTTTTGGCTGCCTTTTTTGATCATCTCTCCTATGCTTTACGTAGGCCTAACTAGAAGAATATTCTTTAACGCAAGGAGAAAGCGAAGTGAAAGCATCCGATTTATTCGTAAAAGCACTTGAAAACGAGGGTGTGAAGTACATTTTCGGCATTCCCGGCGAAGAAAACCTGGACTTACTTGAGTCGCTCTCAAAATCCAGCATTGAGCTAATTTTAACCCGCCACGAACAGGGCGCAGGTTTCATGGCCGCCACTTATGGTCGCCTGACCGGCAAACCCGGGGTGTGCCTTTCCACCTTAGGCCCGGGGGCAACCAACTTGGTTACACCGGTGGCCTACGCGCAACTCGGCGCTATGCCTATGGTTGTCATTACTGGACAAAAACCCATAAAGGAACGTCATCAGGGTCAATTCCAGATCATTGATGTGGTCGACATGATGACTCCCATTACCAAATACACTCAGGCGATTATTAGCGCCAGCAGTATTCCGGCGCACATCCGTGAGGCTTTTCGTCGCGCTGAAGATGAACGCCCCGGCGCTTCTCACCTGGAGCTCTCAGATGATATCAGTCGCGAAGAGGTCAGCAGCCTTCCGATAGAAGCCAGTCATTCGCGCCGCCCCATTACCGAGCATAAATCGGTCCGCCACGTGCTGGAACTACTGCGCGAAGCAAAACACCCGGTACTGTTGATAGGGGCTGCGGCCAATCGGAAAATTACAGCAAAAATGCTGCGCGCATTTGTCGATAAAACCGGTATTCCTTTTATTACCACGCAAATGGGTAAGGGTGTTATTAACGAAGACCACCCACGCTGGCTTGGTAATGCGGCGGTTTCCGACGGCGATTACCCGCACCGCGCCATCGAAAAATCTGACCTGATTCTTAATGTCGGTCACGACGTGGTGGAAAAGCCGCCCTTTATGATGAAAACCGGCGACAACGACAACCGTAAAGTGGTGCACATTAACTTTCAGGGTGCCCAGGTTGATTCGGTTTACTTTCCTCATGCCAGCATGATCGGCGATATTGGTAACAGTATCTGGCAGTTAAAAGAAGGGATTGAGCCGCAAAGTCACTGGGATTTCGACTTTATGCTGAAAGTTCGCGATCACATGCGCGACCATACCGATGAAGGCGCTCATGACGACAGCTTTCCGGTGTTACCCCAGCGTCTGGTAGAAGATGTGCGTGAAGCTATGCCAGATGACGGTGTCATTGCACTGGATAACGGCATCTACAAAATTTGGTTTGCACGTAATTACCCGGCTCGTCAGCCAAATACGGTACTACTGGATAATGCCCTTGCCTCAATGGGTGCAGGCTTACCATCGGCCATGGCCGCGAAGCTGGTTAATCCGGAAAAGAAAGTCATGGCAATATGCGGTGACGGCGGTTTTATGATGAACTCTCAGGAGCTTGAAACTGCTGTGCGCATGGGGCTGGATATCGTTGTCGTTATCTTAAATGACAGCGGCTATGGCATGATCAAGTGGAAACAGCAGCATATGAAACTGAGCGACTACGGCTTAGATTTCAATAACCCGGATTTTGTGAAATATGCAGAGTCTTACGGCGCTAACGGTTACCGTTTAGATAAAACCGAAAACTTGATACCGCTGTTAAAAGACTGCCTGAACAAACCCGGCGTACACCTTATTGATGTACCCGTGAACTATTCACAAAATGACCGACTGCTGAACGAGGAAATCCCCGAACGCAGCCGCGCCATTAAAGATATTTAAGAACGGTTCGGATCAGTATCCGCGAAATAAGGGTAGTCGTTTAACTTATCGACAAAGGCCTGAAGTCGCGGATACTTATCTAAGTTAAAACGCTCACGGAAAAGCCCCCAGCTAAGGAAACAACCTAAACGTAGCTCTCCGTCACTAAAGGGATGAGGCCCTTCATAAGCCACCGCATGCTCTTTATCTTCCATCAGTTGCAGTATGTCATCAATACGCTGCTGTTGGCGTTTAACATACTTAACACTGTCAGCTGTTACGCCTTCTCTCTCCAGCAAAAACACGTTAATTGCCGAGTCCATCGCCGTATTGACCAGACAGTACTGATCAAAATCTTTTACATCGGCAAAGAAGCGCTCATCCGCCTTGTCCCGCACGTATTTGAGAATGCTGGTAGAGTCGTGCAGGCGCAAATCATTGTGGTGAAGAAAGGGAACCTTTTTCGCCGGACTTAATTTGGCACTGGTTTCAAAATCCGTTTCGGTAAATGAAAACTTTGTCTTGGTTTCAAGTAAAGCAATACGGCAATGTCTTACGAACGGCGAGGTATAACTTCCGAACAATTCCATGATCTTCTCCTGTTAATGGTCTCGACAAGCTTCGTCAGGGTATTCCAGTTCAATGGTGGTATGAGCTAATTCAAACGCTGCCAGCTGCTGTGATATTTGCTGCTTTAACAGTGCGCGCTCTGAACATTCCAGTTCTTTTGATACCACAATATGCGCGGTTAATACATGACGCTCGCCATCCAACGACCAAAAATGCAAATGATGGGCGTCATCAACCAGTTCCAGCGAGGTCAATTGCTCACGTATTTTCCGGTACACTTCGGGGTCTGGTGAGGCCTGAACAAAGAGCTTAACGGTAGAACCCAAGTGACGAAGAACGTTAACCAGAATGAACAAAGTGAAGCCAATGGAAAGCAGAGGGTCAAGAATAGGCCAGTCGACAAAAATTAAGATAATCGACACGATTAAAACAGCAACCCAGCCCAGAACGTCCTCTAGTAAGTGCCAGTTAAGTACGCGTTCGTTTAACGATTTACCATGAGACAATTTAAACGCCGCATAACCATTCACAATAACGCCGAATACCGCCAGTAACGCCATACCCTCCGCCATTGGCATTACCGGGTTCCATAAACGGGGAATGGCTTCAAATAAAATCCAGATTGAGCCTGCAGTCAGTACAACCGCGTTAATAAAAGCGCCAACCAGAGATAAGCGTTGATAGCCATAGGTAAAGGTCTGCGTGGCATCTTTACGACTGAATTTATCCAGCAACCAGGCCATACCAATAGAAATGCTGTCGCCGAGATCGTGCACCGCGTCAGCTAAAATGGCCGTACTATTGGTTAATATCCCACCGATAAATTCAATAACGGTAAAGCACAGATTAAGGAAAAACGCCCAACCAATTCGCTCCGATGAGCTCTCGTGGTGATGATGGTGATGGTGCATAAAGCTCCTTATTACCAATGTTAGCACCCATTCATCTTAATACTAAGCGAGTCAGAATTCGACATCAGAGATTTATTGTTATAATATAACATTACACTTAAACACAATAACTGAGTTGTCTTGGACCCATGAAATACCAAACAGTTACCTTAAGTTTACTCTCTATCATAAGTATGGGCTCGTTTGCGCAAGAACAGGAGTCTTTCGAACACATTGAAGTCAATTATCGTCAGGCTTACCGCGGAGATGTTCCTGTTTCAGAAATTCCTCAGGCAATTACTACGCTGGACCGCAGCCTGGTGGATGATATTAATATTTCCCGTTTTCGCGATATTTTGCTGTTTTCTCCGTCAATTGCTTTGCAAAACGACGGCGGTAACTTATGGGACAGCTACTCCATGCGCGGGTTTCCGGGCAACGAAAATGTACCTACTGGTTATTTAGTTAATGGTTTCTCCAGTGGTCGCGGATTCGGCGGGCATCGGGACGTTTCCAATATTGAGTACGTAGAAGTTCTGAAAGGCCCGGGCTCTGCACTGTATGGCCGCTCGGACCCGGGAGGGGTGATTAACGTGGTTACCCGCAAACCGCAGTACGCTCCAGAAGGATACTTAAAAACCTCGCTTGGCAGCGATGACCGCTATCGTATTGAAGGTGACTACACTGGCGGTATTAGCGATAGCGTATCCGCGCGGATAAACGGTGCGATACAGGATGATGACAGTTTCCGGGATCATGTCAGCAGCAAGAAAAAGGTTGTTAACCCGTCTCTGCGCTGGCAACTGGGTAAAGACGCCTCCATACTTTATGCCTTTGAATTCATGCAACAGGAGCAGCTGTTTGACCGCGGCATAGTGGTTTTAGATAACAATATTAGAACCGTGCCAAGAGACCGCTTTCTGGGCGAACCAAGTGATGAACCTACTAAAATCAATTCACAAGGCCACCAGCTGACCTTTGAGCACTATCTGCAAAACGACTGGTTTTTAACCGGTGGTATTAATGCCAGAAGCACAAAGTTAGACGGCTACTCGTCGGATGCCGAGCTATCCGGCTCGCGCCAAAAATTGTTTGAAGATAGTCGCACTCTAACCCGTCAGCACCGCCGTCGTGACTACGATTCCGATGACTTATCATTAAGACTCGAATTAAGCGGTAACGCAGAGTTGTTCGGCATGACCCATCACTTATTGATGGGAGCCGACGCATACCGTTATGACTTATACACCTTATTGGCTCGCGCCCGTCCGGAGCCAGGCACTTACGAGCTGGATATTTTTAACCCTCAGTATGGCGCCGCTAAACCCGAACTTCAGACCCAGTACATTAACGATGAGAATCAAAAGGGCTTCGGTTTGTACCTGCAGGATCAGCTTGAGCTTAATGACCAGTGGCACCTGCTAATGGGATTAAGGCTGGATCAATACACACAAGAAACCTTAGAACTGGTATCAGGTACGGAATCTGAACAGGATGAAAGCCGGGTTAGCCCACGCGTGGCACTGAGCTACCTGCCAACGGATAACTTAACCCTTTATGCCAGTTATTCAGAAGGCTTTGTTCCTATTAGCGGCACCGACTTCGAAGGTCAGGGGTTTAAGCCAGAAGAGAGCGACTCAGTAGAGCTGGGCATGAAATATTCCGCTAACGGCTTTCGGTTAAACGCTGCTGTTTTCGATGCCACCAAAACCAACATTCTTACGGATGACCCGGTTCACCCAGGCTATCCGGCCACGCTCGGCGCTGCAACCAGCAGAGGGTTTGAAATAGAAGGGGGCATGTCGCTGAGCAGTTACACCGACTTACGGGTTGCCTACAGCTACATAGACAGTGAAACGAAAAATGATATTACCGTTTACGACTGGGGCGTCAATGTCCCTGCCGGTAGTGACCTGGTAAATATTCCTCAGAATACCTTTAACGCCATGGTTAAACACGATCTCAGGCACTGGCAAATTAATGCTGATATAGGGCTTACCGCACGATATGTGGATGACCGTTTAGGCGCTACGGTCGATCAGTCGTATCGTCTGCCCAGTTATCAGGTGTTTGATCTGTTCTATACACACCGGTTAACCGACAACACTGAATTACAGATAAACGTTGATAACCTTTTTGACGAGTATTACATGTCGAACGCCTACTCTGCGCTTTGGACAACACCAGGAGCCCCAAGACAGTTTTCAGTGAGCCTGACTTATGAATTCTAAAACTATCACGCAAAGAATTAACAGTATTGATGCGTTGCGTGGGCTGGTCATTATATTGATGTTGCTGGACCACGTACGGGAG
>Ga0208813_1000346_pt1 | contig 38366 bp, 35 predicted proteins | sample MalvireepMed_904_FD_184250 | JGI IMG/M metagenome (GOLD analysis project Ga0208813, IMG submission 184250) | Marine viral communities from the Global Malaspina Expedition - Malaspina viral metaG DeepMed_904 (SPAdes) (version 2) | ecosystem: Environmental > Aquatic > Marine > Oceanic | place... | reverse complement strand
CGATGGACGGTCGAGGGCGCAATGTTCAGCTTTCTTGCAATCTCTCGTTGTGAAAATTCTTCTGAGAGCAACGCAGAAATCTGGTATCGTTGTCCCTCGGTCAGCTGCCGATAACTCATGTTGGAACTCACTTTTTTTGGTCGAAAAGTAAGACTACCACATGTTGGTAGCTGACCTCTTTCCGACCTATCCCATTACATGAGTGTTGCGGTTATTATCTGAATTCAGGAACTATCGGTTTTATTATGAAACTAACAGGCGTTTATATTATAGGCTATTAAATAAAAAAACGAGCCGCAGCTCGTTTTTAAATGGTATAAACAGTTGTAATACAAAAGCACAATTACATATTAGGGTAGGTGGGGCCACCACCACCTTCGGGAACAACCCAATTAATATTCTGCGACGGGTCTTTAATATCACAGGTTTTGCAGTGAATGCAGTTTTGTGCATTTATTTTAAATACTTCTTTGCCATCTTCTTCTACAACTTCGTAAACACCAGCAGGGCAATAGCGTTGTGCAGGCTCAGCGAACTCGGGCAGATTGACCGTTAATGGAATATCTGCATCTTTTAACTGTAGATGACAAGGTTGATCTTCGGCATGATTAGTATTCGATAAAAATACCGATGACAGTCGATCAAAGGTTAATTTATTATCCGGTTTAGGATATTCAATAGGTTGGTGCTGAGCCGATTTTTCTGTGCATTTATAATCTGGTGTCCATTCTTTAAATTTGAACGGCAGTTTGCCGCCAAAATAATTTTGGTCCAACATATTATAAGCGCCGCCAAGCGTTGTACCCAGCTTATGAATAGCACCACCGAAATTACGTGAGCGATACAATTCATCAAATGCCCAGGATTGCTCAAACGCCTGGGTAAAATCGGTTAACTCGGTATGTTGCTGTTCGTTTTGCAATGCATTAAAGATTGATTCTGCGGCAATCATGCCGGATTTCATTGCGGTGTGATTACCTTTAATTTTTGCAAAATTCAGGGTGCCGGCATTACAGCCCACCATCAAGCCACCGGGGAAAGTCATTTTAGGTAGCGAGTAATAGCCGCCTTTAGCAATTGCGCGGGCACCATAACTGACACGTTTACCGTTCTCCAATACAGCTTTTATTGCCGGATGGGTTTTATAGCGTTGAAACTCCTGGAATGGGTTCAGGTACGGGTTTTTGTAATTAAGGTCGATGATCAAACCTACATAAACCTGGCCATCTTCCGCGTGGTATAAATAGCCACCGCCAGAACCGTTATCGTTTAATGGCCAACCCGCGCTGTGAACCACTTTACCCGGCTCATGAACATCGGCAGGTACGTCCCAGATCTCTTTAAAGCCAAGACCATAATGTTGCGGTGTACTGTCTTTATCCAGCTGGAACTGATTAATGAGTTGCTTACCTAAGTGGCCACGGCAGCCTTCTGCAAAAACGGTATACTTTGCCCGTAACTCCATACCCGGCATATAACCGTCTTTTTCACTGCCATCGGCGCCAACGCCCATGTCACCTGTTTGAATACCAGCGACACTACCGTCCTCATTGTAAAGCACTTCGCTGGCAGCAAAGCCGGGGAATATTTCTACTCCCAATTGCTCCGCCTGCTCCGCCAGCCAACGGCATATGTTGCCCATACTGACAATATAATTGCCCTTATTATGGAACGTTTTAGGCACTGCAAAGCCCGGTAACTGAGACGCGCTTTGGTGGTCTTTCAGCAATAAAATCTCATCGCCGGTCACGGCAGTATTGAGTGGTGCTCCGCGCTCTTTCCAGTCGGGAAAAAGTTCATTCATTGCACGCGGCTCGAATACGGCGCCGGATAATATATGGGCACCGATGTCAGCGCCTTTTTCGACCACACAAATCATTAGTTCTTGATCATTGTCTTTTGCCAGCTGACCTAAGCGGCATGCTGTGGCAAGACCTGACGGACCAGCGCCAACAATAACAACATCAAAATCCATGCTTTCACGTTCCACGTTTACCTCCCCTCCACTAAGCGATCTGAATTGGGATCAGCCCGTGATAATTTTCGAGTAATTCGGTGATTTTTTCTGCCGGTAATGGGCGACTAAACAAATAACCCTGCCCAACGCCGCACTCGCGACTCATTAAAAAGTCGACTTGCTCAGGGGTTTCGATACCCTCAGCAACTAATTGAATATTTAAGTTTCTGGCTAAATTAATAATCGTTTGAACGATCACAGCATCATCTTCATTATCTGGCAGGTCGTTAATAAATGAGCGGTCAATTTTTAACGAGGTTACCGGAAAGTTTTTTAAATAAGATAATGATGAATAACCCACACCAAAGTCATCGATAGCCAAACTCATACCATTGTCACGTACCGCGTGCATAAAGTTGGTATGCGATTGAATGTTTTCGATAAAGACTTGTTCCGTTAATTCTAATTCAATTTTATCAGCCGGAACTTGCGCGCCGAGCACGGTACTCATAATGTCATCAACTAAGTGCGGAAGATGTAGCTGTTTGCCGGAAATATTAATCGCCATGGTGAGGTCTTCAAAGCCCGCTTTATGCCAATGATGTAATTGATTACAGGCTTCTTTTAAGACAAATTCTGATAATGGAATAATAAGTCCGGTATCTTCGGCTATCGGAATAAATTGATCAGGGCCGATCACGGTACCGTCTTCCTGAACCCATCTGACCAAGGCTTCTAAACCAACAATACGGTGGCTCAGTAATTCCACTTTGGGCTGGTAATAAACAACCAAAGACTCGTTTTCTACCGCATAACGAAGTTGTTTAACCAGCTCCAGCTTTTTCGCTAAATCACGGTGCACTGCTTTATTATATAAGTGATAGGTGTTACGACCGTTGTCCTTGGCTTGATAAAGTGCGGTGTCGGCATTACGAATTAAGTATTCGGCATTAAAATCTGCATCATTGGCAAAGGCAATACCGATGGACGCGCTGATAAATAATTCGTAATCATCAACAAAAAAGTGCGAATCAAGTGCTTTAAGTAACTGTTGTGTCAGGTCAATGACCTGCTGGCGATTGTCGGGTTTTAAAATAGCCAGCAGAAATTCATCGCCGCCGGAACGAGCCAGCCGGGAGTTTTTCGGCGCCAACTTACTAATACGGCGCGCGACCCGGCGTATTAGCTCGTCACCAACAGTATGGCCTAAGGCATCGTTAACTTCTTTAAACCGATCCAGGTCGATAAAAAGAATGGCGCTGTTGGCGCTGAGTTCAGTATTTTTTAATTGCTCATTAAGAATACGCATCAAAGCGTTACGGTTAATCAGATTAGTCAGTGCATCGTGCTCGGCCAGGTAAGCCATTTGTTTTTCGATGCGCTCACGTTCATCAATTTCGGTATAAAGCTCAATATTTGCATCGGCCAGCTGCTGTGCTTTATAGCGACTTTGCGCGAGAATAAAAATTACGAAGGTGAGCATTGCAGTAATCAATAAACCGGCAAGCAGGATGGCGATAGAAACACCACCGCGAAGCTGCGCCAGTTTATTCGACGTGAGCCAGATGTTGAGTTGCCACGAGTTCCCGAGTATTTGTAGCTGCCGTGTTTCCGTCCAGCTTTCGCGCAGGCTCATGTCACCGGCAAACTGATAGAGGGTTTTGCCCTGGTGGTTCAGTGACAACTGAAAACCCTCACTGATATTGCCGCGGATTACGTTATTGAGTAGATCCTGCATACTGATGATAAGGCCGAGAAACCCCTGTTTATCGTCGTTTTCTATGCGCGCAAACATGGCAACATCACTGCTTAAGCGGCCTAAGTTACCGGCACTTCCAACCATGGCATGACGGTTACCGGAAGACACCTGCAGGCGTTCAACTAAATCTGAGTCTTTAAACACCGTCCCTAACAGTTGGGGTTGGCGACTTGGCGGGAAAAAGCGTTGAATCTGCAGGGTTGGGGACAACCACGCAAGGCCCTGTACGCTTTGATAATAAAGCGTGATGCGTTCAGCGTCACGTTGCCAACTTTGCTCCAGTGAAGGTTGGTTTTGTTCCCATTCACGTGCCAATAACTCAGTTGCAAATAAGTGCGCCGTCATATTTTGACGTATTTCGCGCTGTAGATTGAATGCCTCTGTTTGCAGTGCATCCCGGGCCGCTTCATTTTCGCTTTGGCGCAGATAGCCAAACGCTGCAAGTGACACAATAATGCCAGCGCAGGCGGTCAGTAGAACTTGTTTAGCCCCTGGAAATAACGTCATAACGGCCTTTTAAAACTACGATTTATTATTACTCTTGCTGCAGCTCCGGGCGATCGCGAAATTCGTTTAACGCTTCCGGGTTTGCAAGAGCGTCCGTATTGTTAACGGTTTCACCATGGATCACCTGACGAACCGCTAATTCAACAATCTTACCACTGATTGTGCGGGGGATGTCACGCACTTGTAAAATAATAGCGGGAACGTGGCGCGGTGTCGCGTTTGCCCGGATGGTTTTCTTTATTTGCTGACGTAAGTCATCATCTAATGTGATGCCATCACGCAACTTAACAAATAACACAACGCGTTCGTCATCGTCTATCTGTTGGCCGACAGCAATACTTTCCAGCACCGCATCTATCTTCTCTACCTGGCGGTAAATTTCTGCCGTACCAATACGTACGCCACCCGGGTTTAGCACCGCATCAGAGCGGCCGTAAATAATCACACCATCATGGTCGGTAAGTTCGGCAAAGTCACCGTGAGCCCAGGTATTTTTAAAACGCGCGAAGTAGGCATTAAAGTACCGCTGGCCGTCGTCGTCATTCCAAAAACCAACCGGCATGCAGGGGAATGAGTTTTCACACACCAATTCACCTTTTTTGCCGCGGATGGCTTCGCCACTCTCGTTATAAATCGCAACCGCAAGTCCCAGCCCGCGGCATTGTAATTCGCCACGGTAAACGGGCAGGATAGGGCAGCCGAGTGCAAAACAAGAGACGATATCGGTACCGCCGGAAATCGATGACAAACAGAGGTCGGTTTTGATATCGCGGTACACGTAATCGAAACTTTCCGGCGGTAGTACCGAGCCGGTGGTTAATATTGCACGGAGTTTATCTAATTGGTGTGATTCACGCGGTTTTACGCCGGCTTTTTCCAGTGCCGCCAAATACTTAGCGCTGGTGCCAAACACAGTAATACCTTCCTGCTCGGCAACGTCCCATAAAAATTCGGGTTCTGGTGCAAAGGGTGAACCGTCAAACAGTACCAGGGTGGCGCCGTGTGCCAGCCCGCTGACTAACCAGTTCCACATCATCCAGCCACAGGTGGTGAAGTAAAATAGGGTATCTTCTGCACGCAAATCGGTGTGCAGACCGTGTTCTTTTAAATGCTGTAACAAGGTACCGCCAGCGCCGTGCACAATACACTTTGGAACCCCGGTAGTGCCTGACGAGAACATGATATACAGGGGATGATTAAAGTCGGTGGTAACAAACTCAATGTGGCGGGCGTCATTATCAATAAACGCATCGTAGCCCACCACAGTGTCACCGGCGAGGGTGTCGGATTGATCACTGAAATTAACAACGACCACGCACTCAACAGTATCTAGCTGACTGACGATATCCGCGACTTTGTCTTTGATATTAAGATTTTTGCCGTTGTAAAAATAACCATCAACCGTCAGCAGTACTTTTGGCTCGATCTGACCAAAACGGTCCAGCACCCCCTGCACACCAAAGTCGGGTGAACATGACGACCAGATAGCGCCAAGACTGGTGGTAGCTAACATAGCAACGATAGTTTCGATGCAGTTTGGCATCATCGCGGCAACGCGATCGCCTTTGCTAACCCCTTGTTGCTTAAGCCCCTCGGCAAATTGAGCCACCTGTTGGTAAAGCTCACTGTAGGTCAGTTGCTGACGGGCGCCATTTTCACCGCGAAACACCAGTGCAACTTTGTCATCACGATGACGTAACATGTTTTCAGCAAAGTTAAGGCTTGCTTGCGGGAACCATTTAGCGCCCGGCAACTTATCTTTGTTCTCCACCACGGTGGCGCCTTTATCGCCGATAACCTGAAAATAATCCCAAATCATCGACCAAAAGGTTTCGTTGTCGTCCAGCGACCATTGATATAAATCGTGGTAGTTGGCTAACGTCTGTTGGTGATCGGCATTAACTTGCTGTAAAAAGTGCGTCATATTGGCGTCAGCGATGGTATCTGCTGACGGCTGCCAAAGTTGTTCTGTTGTCATTATTTACTTCCCTTGCTTTGCCAGTTCGGCTAGTGCGACCTGAGAGCGTGGACCATGGCTTAAATGTTGGCAAATGGCATCGCCGGCGGCAATGAGTTTTTGTAAATTGACCCCTGTTTCGATGCCCATACCGTGCAACATGTAAACCACGTCTTCGGTGGCAACGTTACCACTGGCGCCTTTTGCATAGGGGCATCCCCCTAAGCCGGCGACTGCGCTGTCGATGGTTGCAACGCCAAGCGGCAGGCAAGCGGTAATATTAGCCAACGCCTGACCATAGGTATTATGAAAGTGTAACGCCAGGTGTTCCATCGGTACTTCGGCAGCCACCGCTTCCAGCATGGCCCGAGCTTGCCAGGGCGTGCCGACACCAATGGTATCGCCCAGTGAAACTTCATAACAGCCCATGTCATAAAGTGTTTTGGCGACACGTACAACATCGGTTAGAGGAACCTGACCCTGGTAAGGGCATCCCAGTACACACGAGACATAGCCACGTACGCGGATACCTTTTTCCTGAGCGGCGCTTATTACCGGCTCAAAACGTGCCAGTGACTCATCGATGCTGCAGTTGATGTTTTTTTGGCTGAACGCCTCAGAAGCGGCACCAAATACTGCAACTTCGTCGGTATTGACCGCCATGGCGTTTTCAAAACCTTTCAGGTTAGGCGTTAAGCCAGCATAAGTGACGTTATTGTCACGGTCGATAGCTTGCATAACGTCGGCACTGTCTGCCATTTGCGGAATCCATTTCGGACTGACAAAACTGGCCGCTTCGATATAACCTAACCCGGCCGCTGTTAATTGGTTAACCAAATTAATTTTGGCCTGGGTCGGCACGGCTTTTTCGTTTTGCAAGCCGTCGCGCGGACCCACTTCAACAATTTTAACGTGTTTGGGTAGGGCGTTAGTTGGCGTTGCCATCAGGCCTCCTCAGTCATAGCTATGAGCTCGTCACCATCACTGACGAGATCGCCGGCAGCATAGAATACATCAGTGACTTCACCCGCGTGGCCGGCGCGAATGGTGTATTCCATCTTCATCGCTTCCATAATCACCAGTGGTTGATCTTTCTCGACGCTATCACCTTTGCTTACCAGCACCTCCATAATGGTGCCATTCATGGGTGCGACTAAACCACCATGGGCGGCTTCATCAACCAGCGTATCGGTAACTTTATGGCGGTGCAGGGTAACTGGGCCTTGCTCAGTAAATACAGTCAACTCCTGGTCATCAGCGCAGACAAAGCGTTGGTAACGGCGGCCGTTACACACGACCGTCATTTGGTCATCGTTGATGCTAACCTGCCATTGCAAGTCGCTATCTGCAGCTTCGGTTACAAATACCGCATCGCGTTGTTCAATGGTGATGCTGTGCAACTGGTCTTGATACTGCAGTTCAACCGTATGCAAGTCGGCATCATTCATGCGTAAGGCATTGGCTTGATGCCAGGGACTATCGGTAGCAAAGTATGCGGTAGCAGAGTACGCCTGCTGGCGACTGACAATATCGTAGAGTGCCGCTTCGGTGGCAACCTGATTAACATCGATATCAAGCTGCGGCATCAAGCTCTGCTCATGCTGCTGAATAAACTCGGTAGTCAAATTCATTTGCACAAATTCAGGGTGGCTGGCTAAGCGATGCAGAAAATCAATATTGGTGGTTAAACCGGTTAACCGGTACTGCCGCAGCGCACGCTGTAATTTCAGCAATGCACGATCACGATCAGTGTCCCAGACAATCAACTTGGCAATCATCGGGTCATAAAACGAGGAGATCTCATCACCTTCGGTAATACCTGTGTCTATACGTACGCCGGGTTCTCCCTCGGGCGTGCGCAAATGCCGGATGGTACCGGTACAGGGCAGAAAGTCATTATCCGGATCTTCCGCATAAATACGCGCCTCAAAGGCATGGCCATTAACCTGAATGTCGTTTTGCGCCAGTGGTAACGGTTGTCCTGAGGCAACCAGTAACTGCCATTCGACCAAGTCCTGCCCGGTAATCATTTCGGTAACCGGATGCTCAACCTGCAAGCGTGTGTTCATCTCCATAAAGAAGAACTCACCGCTTTGGTCATATAAAAACTCTACCGTGCCCGCACCAACGTAGTCGATCGCCTGCGCGGCTTTAATCGCAGCTTCGCCCATGGCCTGGCGGGTGCGTTCGGTTAATGCCGGTGCCGGTGCTTCTTCCAGAACTTTTTGGTGACGACGCTGCACTGAACAGTCTCGCTCAGCTAAGTAAACCGCGTTACCGTGTTCATCGCAGAAGACCTGAATTTCGACATGGCGAGGATTACGAATAAAGCGCTCGAATAACACCTTATCGTTGCCGAAAGACGATTTAGCTTCGCGTTTGGCCGAAGCGAGTGCTTGGTCAAACTCTGCTAAGCTCTCGACTACGCGCATGCCCTTACCACCGCCGCCATAAGCCGCTTTTAGCAATAACGGGAAACCCACTTCTTCAGCTTTTGCTTTTAAGGTTTCTGCGTCTTGCTCGCTGCCATGGTAACCCGGCACCAGCGGTACGCCGGCTTCCTGCATAATCGCCTTGGCGGCACTTTTAGAACCCATAGAAGCGATTGAGGCGACCGGCGGGCCGACAAAGATAATGTTTTGTTGCTGGCATAAGTCAGCAAAGTCTTCGTTTTCTGACAAAAAACCATAACCCGGATGGATCGCTTCAGCACCCGTTTGTTTGGCGGCAGCAATGATCTTATCGCCGCGCAGATAGCTCTCACTGCTGGCAGCAGGGCCAATATTGATGGCTTCATCCGCAAGTTTTACGTGACGCGCATGGCTGTCGGCATCAGAGTAAACTGCAATGGTGCGGATACCCATTTTTTTAGCCGTGGCGATAATACGACACGCAATTTCACCACGGTTGGCAATTAATAACGAGGTAATCATACCGTTTCCTAATTAGCTGTCGTTGCGCCAGGCGGCGGGGCGTTTTTCTAAAAATGCACTCAAGCCTTCCTGACCTTCATCCGAAACCCGAATTTTCGCAATGGCTTCGATGGTGTGTTTTCGTACCGAGGCGTCAATAGGGCGTGAGCCCACATTAGCGATAAGTGACTTGCAGGCATCCAGCGCCTGCGGGCTATTATTAAGCAGCGCGTCCAGCCATTCGGCTAATGCCGGTTCAAAATCATCGACTATGCGGTGCACCAGTCCCAGCGTCAGCGCCTGCTCGGCAAAGAAACGTTCAGCCGTCAGCATATAACGGCGTGATTGCCGTTCGCCAATGGCTTTAACCACATACGGACTGATGACTGCCGGAATTAAACCGATTTTGACTTCGCTTAAGCAAAAACTAGTTTTAGGTTGTGCCAGCACCATATCGCAACACGCTGCTAAGCCAACCGCGCCACCAAATGCAGCCCCCTGAACCAGGGCAATGGTCGGTTTAGACAATTCATCTAACCGTTGCATGAGTAAGCTTAATTCGCCGGCATCATCAATATTTTGCTGGTAATCTTTGTCAGCCATGGAGCGCATCCAGTTAAGGTCAGCGCCGGCAGAAAAGTTTTTGCCTGCAGATTGCAGTACCAGAACACGTACCGCGTCATCGTTTTCTGCACTATTTAATGCAGCGATAAGTTCCGCGATCATGACATCGTCAAACGCATTATGTACGTCGGGACGGTTAAGGCTTAATCGCGCAACGCCCCGGGCGTCAACCTGATAACTTGTATATTGGCTCATCAATCGGGCTCCGATTACATGCGGAAGACGCCGAAGCGGCTGTCTTCGAACGGTGCATTTAACGACGCGGCAATACTAAGGCCTAGAACGTCGCGCGTCTGCGCAGGGTCAATAATGCCATCATCCCATAAGCGTGCCGACGCATAGTAGGGGTGTCCCTGCTGTTCGTATTGGTCGACAATCGGTTGCTTGAGCTTTTGCTCTTGCTCGTCACTCATCGACTCGCCTTTGCGGGCCAGGTTATCTTTGGTTACCTGCGCCATGACACCGGCAGCTTGCTCACCACCCATGACTGAGATACGTGCGTTTGGCCACATAAACATCATGGTTGGGTCATAAGCTCGGCCACACATACCGTAGTTGCCGGCGCCATAGCTACCACCGATTAACACGGTAAACTTGGGCACCTGTGCACAAGAAACGGCCATAACCATCTTAGCACCGTGCTTGGCAATACCTTCGGCTTCATACTTTTTCCCGACCATAAAGCCGGTGATATTCTGTAAAAACACCAGTGGAATTTTGCGCTGCGCGCACAGCTCAATAAAGTGAGCGCCTTTTTGCGCGCTTTCCGAGAATAAAATGCCATTGTTAGCAACAATACCTACCGGATAACCATGAATGCGGGCAAACCCGGTTACCAGCGTATTACCATAGTTGGCTTTAAATTCGTCAAAGTCAGAATCGTCAACGACACGGGCTATTACCTCGTGGACGTCATAGGGTTTGCGCAGATCAGTACCGACAATGCCGTATAACTCTTTGCTGTCGTAGCGCGGCGGCTTAACTTCGCGGCGATCAAGTTCGGTTGGTTTGGGACGGTTCAAGCGAGCGACTGAGCGACGTGCCAATGCCAGCGCATGTTCGTCGTTATGCGCAAAATGATCGGCCACGCCCGAGATGCGGGTGTGTACATCGGCGCCGCCGAGTTCTTCGGCAGAAACTTCTTCACCGGTTGCCGCTTTAACCAGTGGCGGACCTGCGAGGAAGATAGTGCCTTGTTCTTTTACAATCACACTTTCATCAGCCATCGCAGGTACATAGGCGCCGCCGGCAGTACATAAGCCCATGACCACCGCAATTTGCGGAATACCCTTGGCTGACATGTTTGCCTGATTAAAGAAAATACGGCCGAAATGTTCTTTATCGGGGAATACTTCGTCCTGACGCGGCAGGTTAGCACCACCCGAATCGACTAAATAGATGCAGGGCAGGTGGCAGCGCTCGGCAATTTCCTGAGCGCGAAGATGCTTCTTAACCGTTAGCGGATAATACGTCCCGCCTTTAACCGTGGCATCATTAGCAACGATCATGCACTCGACACCCTCGACCATGCCAATGCCGGCAACGACGCCAGCTGACGGAACATAATCATCGTAGCAGTCCCAGGCAGCGAATTGGCCAATTTCTAAAAACGGCGAGCCCGCATCAAGCAACTTGTTGATACGGTCACGGGGCAGTAACTTACCCCGTGACAGGTGGCGTTCCTGATATTTGGGGCCACCACCTTGTTTGATTTGCGCGACTTTTTGTTGCAGGTCATCGACCACGCCTTGCATGGCCGTGTGATTGGTTTTGAACTGCTCGTCGCGGGTATTAACTTTACTGGTTAAAATCGCCACGGTTGCTCCTTATTTGGATTCGCTGAATAGCTCGCGACCAATCAGCATGCGACGGATTTCGGATGTACCGGCACCAATTTCATAGAGTTTTGCATCACGCAGCAGGCGCCCGGTTGGATACTCGTTAATGTAACCATTACCACCCAGCAGCTGAATGGCATCCAGCGCTAACTGGGTTGCTAATTCGGCTGAGTACAGAATAGCGCCGGCGGCATCTTTACGCGTGGTTTCGCCGCGGTCACATGACTGTGCAACGGCATAAACGTAAGCGCGCGCGGCATTGGTGCGGGTATACATGTCCGCCACCTTGCCTTGCACTAGCTGGAACTCGCCAATCGCTTTACCAAATTGGGTACGGTCATGTACATACGGCACCACGGTATCCAGACAGGCTTGCATGATACCTAACGGACCTGCCGCAAGTACGGCACGTTCATAATCCAGACCGCTCATAAGAACTTCGACACCGCCATTATATTCACCAAGGATATTCTCAGCCGGTACTTCAGCATCTTCGAATACCAATTCACAGGTGTTAGAACCGCGCATACCTAATTTATCCAGTTTCTGCGCTTGCGAGAAGCCGGGGGTACCTTTTTCTACGATAAATGCGGTGATACCGCGTGAATTTTTCTCTGGGTCGGTTTTTGCGTAAATAACAAAAACGTCAGCATCCGGGCCATTGGTAATCCACATTTTGTTGCCGTTCAAGACGAACTTGTCGCCTTTTTTCTCGGCTTTAAGCTTCATGCTGACGACGTCAGAGCCGGCGTTTGGCTCACTCATTGCCAACGCACCGACGTGTTCACCGGTACAGAGTTTAGGTAAGTATTTTTGTTTTTGCTGGTCGTTGCCGTTACGGGCAATTTGGTTTACACACAAGTTAGAGTGTGCACCATAGCTTAAACCAACCGATGCCGATGCGCGGCTGATTTCTTCCATCGCGATAACGTGTTCCAGGTAACCCATACCTGAACCACCGTATTGTTCATCGACCGTTAGCCCTAACAGCCCCATGTCACCCAATTTGCGCCACAAATCGCCGGGGAACTCATTTTTTTCGTCGATTTCCGCTGCGCGCGGCGCTATTTCGGCACGTGCAAAGGCATTAACCTGCTCACGCAGCATATCGGCGGTTTCACCCAGACCAAAATTGAAGGTGGTGTACTGACTGATCATAAAGACTCCTGAAATTAAACTTCTTTTACCGACGGTTTGATGTTTTCCAGTTCATCCTGACAGCGTTGTTCCAGGCCGGTCAGTTCCGTCAGCAATACGTTGATATCTTCCATTTGCTGTCGCAGAGAGTGTTTTTTCTCTGCGATAAGTTCCAAAACTTTTTGCAGTTGAGCGGCCGAACTATTGTCGGCGTCGTAAAGCTCGAATAAGCGTCGCGTCTCGGCTAATGAAAAGCCCAGTCGTTTACCGCGCAATACCAGCTTTAAACGCACTCTGTCTTTGTTGGTATAGATGCGATGCTGCCCCTGCCGTTTGGGCGAGAGCAAGCCTTCGTCTTCGTAAAAGCGAATGCTGCGGGTGGTAATGTCAAATTGTTTTGCCAATTCGCCGATCGTATAAGTTATTTTATTGCTCATCAGACTTGCTTTTTGGATGTCCTAAGATCTAAGCTTAGAGGAAGTTTACGTTAACGTAAAGTGCAAATCAGCCGTATTTGGAGGAACAATGTCGAGCGACGCTATTGTCATCGTGGCCGCTAACCGCACGCCGATGGGCGGTTTTCAGGGCAGTTTAAGTGAAGTTAGTGCGCCCAACCTGGGTGCTACCGCTATTAAAGCCGCATTGAACAACAGCGGGTTGTCAGCCGAAGATGTTTCGGAAGTCATTATGGGTAATGTACTGCCCGCAGGTTTGGGTCAGGCACCCGCGCGCCAGGCAATGCTTTACGCGGGTCTGCCGCGCTCGACAGGCGCTACCACCATTAATAAAGTGTGTGGCTCTGGTCTTAAGGCAGCGATGCTCGCGCACGACCTAATTAAAGCGGGTTCGGCAGATGTTGTCGTTGCCGGAGGCATGGAAAGTATGTCTAACGCGCCGTACATGTTGCCAAAAGGGCGCAGCGGCTATCGTATGGGTCATGGCCAGGTGCTGGACCATATGATGCTTGATGGGCTGGAAGATGCCTACGAGCATCAGGCAATGGGCTGTTATGCGCAAACCACCGCCGATGACTACGGTCTTAACCGTGAAGCAATGGATGATTTTGCCATTAACTCCTTGACCAAGGCTCAAAAAGCCATCAAAGACGGTCTGTTTAACGGCGAAATCACACCGGTGACATATAGCACCCGCAAAGGTGATGTGACGGTAGACACCGACGAGCAACCGGGCAAAGCGCGGATGGACAAAATTCCTCAACTTAGACCTGCGTTTAAAAAGGACGGTACCATTACCGCGGCTAATTCGAGTTCCATTTCTGACGGTGCTGCGGCATTAATATTGATGCGCGAAAGCGAGGCGAAAGCCAAAGGTCTGACTCCATTGGCTCGCGTAATGGGTCATGCTACGCACTCGCAGGCGCCGGCAGAATTTACCGTTGCGCCGATTGGCGCGATGAACAGTCTGCTCAGCAAGCTGGACTGGCACAAAGACGACGTTGATTTATGGGAAATTAACGAAGCCTTTGCCATGGTCACGATGTTGGCGATTAACGAGATGAAACTGGATGCCAGTAAAGTTAACGTCCACGGTGGCGCCTGTGCCTTGGGCCACCCTATCGGTGCCAGCGGCGCACGTTTACTGGTAACACTGCTACATGCGCTTAAGCAAACCGGTCAAAAGCGCGGTATTACCTCGCTGTGTATTGGTGGTGGCGAAGCCGTGGCGCTCGCGGTCGAGATGCTTTAAGCGGCACGTAGCTGATTAACTCGTCCGGCGAGCCAGACGGCAAAAATAATGACAGTACCACCGATTAGCAGGCGACTGTAATCGGTGGTTTGTTGCCAAAATAGCACGTTGACGAGTATGCCCGCCGGGATTAGGGCGTTATTCATGGTAGCAAGTTGGCCGGTATTAACCTGTTTGCTGGCAATGTTCCAGCCCAGGTAACCCAGCCCGGAGGCGACAACGCCAAGCCATAGCAGGATGCCCCATTGCAGGGTAGACGAAGGCATTAGTTGGGCGTTGCCAAATAACGCAAAACCGATGGCAGCAACCACAGTGGCGCCAAAGAAAAACGCCGCAAATTGTTGTGTTTGGGCAAGTGCCGGGCCAGTTGGTAAACGTTTGTAAGCAACCTGGCCTAAAGCAAAGCAGGCGTTGGCTGCCTGAATTAATAAAAAGCCGGTGACAAAATCGTCCGACAATGGTTGATAACGAATAATGGCTGCGCCGATAACGGAAATCGCAGCGGCCAGCCACCAAAGCAACGGCAGGTGGCGACGATTTAAAATGAGTTCGTCGATGAGTGTGATGTAAAGCGGGGTGAAGATAGTGAACAACAACACCTCGGTGACGCTCAAATAGATAAACGCGTGGTACAAAAACAGGTACATGGTGCCAATTTGTATTGCGCCAATAGCGGCTAGCTTGGCCAGTTGTGCGGGCTGTGAGCGTAAACTGCGCCAGCGGAAAAACGGCAAAATGGTGAGCAGTGCCAGTGCCATACGCACCAGAACAACAAAATAGCCGTCAACCTGGCCGGCCAGATAGACGCCAATCAAAGAAAAACTGGCGGCCCAGAGTAGAGTGATCAGTATGAGAAGAGTCATGCGTGGCTCACCAAATTAAATTTAAATCGTCCGACGACGTGTCAATGGGCGATAAGATAACACAACAAGAAGGTGAATTATGTCTAAGAAAGTGCCTCTGTATATCGACGGTGAATTTGTCGCGTCGAAGTCTGAACAGTGGATTCCGGTAACGAACCCGGCAACTCAGGAAGTTATTGCTGAAGCACCTTGCGCAACACAAAGCGAGATGGAAGCAGCGGTTGCCAGTGCCCGTGAAGCCTTCAAAACCTGGAAGGAAGTTGCGGTATCTGAGCGAGCGCGGGTCATGATGCGTTATCAGGCACTGCTAAAAGAGCACCATGACGAAATTGCCGAAATCCTGGCGCAGGAAACAGGCAAAACCTTTGAAGATGCCAAGGGTGATGTATGGCGCGGTATCGAAGTCGTTGAGCACGCGGCTAACATCCCTTCGCTGATGATGGGCGAGACGGTGGAAAACGTCGCGCGTTCTATTGATTCATACAGCTACACACAACCGCTGGGTATTTGCGCCGGTATTACGCCGTTTAACTTCCCGGCGATGATCCCGTTGTGGATGTTCCCGGTCGCGATTGCGGCAGGTAATACATTTATTCTTAAGCCGTCTGAGCAAGACCCGTTAACGCCAACCCGTCTGGTTGAGTTATTCGAACAAGCAGGAGCGCCTAAAGGCGTGCTGCAAGTCTTGCATGGTGGTAAAGATCAGGTTGACTTTATTCTCGACCATCCGGAAATTCGCGCACTGTCATTTGTCGGTTCGGTCCCGGTTGCTGAGTATATTTATCGTCGCGGCAACGAAAATGGCAAACGGGTACAGGCCTTTGCCGGCGCTAAAAATCACTGCGTAATTATGCCGGATGCGAACAAACAGCAAGTAATTAATAACCTGGTGGGCTCGTCTGTAGGTGCTGCCGGTCAACGTTGCATGGCGATTTCGGTTGCGGTCTTTGTGGGCGCAGCGAAAGAATGGATCCCGGAAGTTGCAGAAGCGATTGCGAAGGTTCGCCCGGGCGCCTGGAACGATGAAAACGCGGCCTATGGTCCGGTAATTAGTCCACAAGCCAAAGAGCGTATCGAAAAAATCATTACCGAAGGCGAACAGGAAGGCGCCAAGCTACTGGTTGATGGGCGTAACTACGAAGTTGAAGGCTTACCTAAGGGTAACTGGGTTGGACCGACCGTCTTCTCGGGTGTGACTCCGGATATGAATATTTACAAGACCGAAGTATTCGGCCCGGTACTGAGCATTACCGAAGTTGATACGCTGGAAGACGCACTGGAGATGGTTAATAACAATCCATACGGTAACGGTACCTCGATCTTTACCGCAAGCGGCGCGGCTGCGCGCAAATATCAGCATGAAGTCGAAGTGGGTCAGGTGGGTATCAACATTCCGATTCCGGTGCCACTGCCGTTCTTCTCGTTTACGGGCTGGAAGCGTTCATTCTTTGGCGATTTGCATGCTTACGGTAAACAAGCTGTGCGTTTTTACACCGAGACTAAAACAGTTACCGCGCGCTGGTTCGAAAGCGATATCGAAGCCACCGGTCCAAACATGTCGATTCACCTGAAGTAAACGGGGTATTGCGATGAATTTTGAGTTAACCGAAGACCAACAGGCCTTTGTCGATACGGCAAAGGCATTTGCCGATAAAGAGCTGGCACCCTATGCAGCACAGTGGGACGAGGAGTCTCACTTTCCCATAGAGGTGTTTAAAAAAGCCGGCGAAATGGGTTTTATGGGTATGTACACCCCGGAAGACGCCGGTGGTTTTGGCATGAGCCGACTGGATGCGGCGCTGATATTTGAACAGCTGGCCGGTGGGTGCACCGCGACTACGGCGATGATGACCATTCATAACATGGTGAGCTGGATGATTGGCTCGTTTGGTCAGCCAGAGGTTGTGGAGCAGTGGGTACCGGAACTGGTAACAGGCGAAAAACTCGGTTCTTATTGTTTGACTGAGCCGGGTTCAGGTTCTGATGCTGCCAGCCTGCGCACCAGTGCCAAAAAAGACGGCGACGAGTACGTCATCAACGGCTCTAAAATGTTTATCTCCGGCGCCGGTTCGACTGATGTTTTAGTGGTGATGGCACGTACCGGTGAAGACGGCCCCAAAGGTATTTCAGCGTTTGTGGTACCTGCTGATGCTGAGGGTATTAGCTACGGCAAAAAAGAAGCGAAAATGGGCTGGAACGCCCAGCCAACACGTTTGGTCACTTTCGAAGATGTCCGTATTCCGGCAAAAAACTTGTTGGGCAGCGAAGGTGAAGGCTTTAAATTTGCCATGATGGGACTGGACGGTGGACGTATTAACATTGCCGTTTGTTCTGTTGGTACGGCGCAGGCGGCATTAAACACCGCTAAAGCGTACATGCAGGAACGCACGCAATTTGGTAAACCTTTGGCGGCATTTCAGGCGCTGCAGTTTAAGTTAGCCGACATGGCGACTGAACTGGTGGCTGCACGTCAAATGGTGCGTCTGGCAGCATCAAAAGTTGATAATAATGATGCTGATAAAACCACCTACTGTGCGATGGCCAAACAGTTTGCTACCGATGTTGGCTTTAAGGTGTGTAACGAAGCACTGCAATTGCACGGTGGCTACGGTTACATCAAAGAATATCCGTTAGAACGCCATGTGCGTGACGTACGCGTACATCAAATTCTCGAGGGCACTAACGAAGTGATGCGTCTAATCATTGGACGTCGTTTATTAGCCGACATCGACCGCGAAATTTTGTAAGGAGTTTCCATGCAAGACGTGGTATTGATCGAAGAAATCAACGCCGGTGAGAAAGTCATCGGCGTTGCCACATTAAATGCCGAAAAGTCACTTAATGCGCTGAGCCTGGCAATGGCCGAGAAATTGTTGCCCCAGTTAAAACAATGGGCTGACGATGATCGTGTCGCCTGTGTTTGGTTACAGGGCGCGGGCGAAAAAGCGTTCTGTGCCGGTGGTGACATCGTCGCAATGTATAAAGCCATGCAGGCCGAGCCGGGTAAGTTAGTCAGCGAAGTTGAGAACTTTTTTACCCAGGAATATCAACTGGATTATGCCATCCAAACCTTCCCTAAGCCGCTAATTTGTTGGGCCGACGGGATTGTTATGGGCGGTGGTATGGGGCTGATGAATGGTGCCAGCCACCGTGTGGTTACCGATCGCTCTTTACTGGCGATGCCGGAAGTGACCATTGGTTTGTATCCGGACGTTGGAGCGACTTACTTTCTTAACCGGATGCCGCAGGGTTGTGGGTTATTTTTAGGTATGACCGGCGCCACCATGAATGCCAACGACGCGCTGTTTTTAAACCTTGCCGACCATTATCTGGGGCACAGCCATAAGCAAGCATTGCTGGAAAACCTGCAACAATTGCCGTGGGGTGACACAGGAGCCTTGAATAAACAAAAGGTAACCGACCTGCTAAACCAGATGGCCGCTGATGATGCGACGGACATGCCGGCTCCGCAGGTTGAACCAATGCATGCGCACATTAAGTCGCTGACTGCGGCTAACGACGTAACCGAGGTGGTCGCAGCAATTACGGCGGACACCACCGACGATAAATGGTTGAGCCGTGCGCGCAAAAATTTGGCCAATGGCTGTCCAATGACAGCTCACATTGTCTGGAATCAGTTACAACAGGGGCGTGACTTGTCTTTACCGGATTGCTTCCGGTTAGAGTTGACCTTGTCATGTAACTGCGCTGTTCGGGGTGATTTTGCCGAGGGTATCCGGGCGTTGTTAATCGACAAAGACAAGAACCCACAGTGGCAACATGCATCAGTCGCTGACGTTGATGCAGAGGATGTTGATGCCTTTTTTATGCCGCCCTGGGGCGATCGCACACATCCGTTGGCTAAGCTCGAACACGTGCTTGAATCTAAGTAAAGCAACAGTTTAAAAAAGGAGTGCCGAACATGGCAACCGTAGCGTTTATTGGATTAGGTAATATGGGTGGGCCGATGGCGGCCAACCTGGCAAAAGCCGGACATCAGGTTAATGCCTTTGATTTGTCTGAAGCAGCCCTAAAAGCAGTGGAAGAAGCTGGCGCAAAAGCATTTAACAGTGCGAAGGACGCAATTAACGGCGTTGAGTTCGTGGTGTCGATGTTACCGGCTGATCATCACGTAGAAGGTGTTTACCTTGGTGATGATGGCTTGGTTAATTATTTAACCAAAGACCAGTTGGTGATTGATTGCAGTACGATCTCGTCAGAAGCTGCCATGTTTGTTGGCGGTGAGCTGGAAAAAGCCGGCATTGCCTTTATCGATGCACCGGTTTCCGGCGGTGTCGGTGGTGCTAAGGCCGGTACCCTGACGTTCATTTGTGGCGGCACCGAAAGCAATGTTGACCGTGCTCGTGTGGTGCTGAACGACATGGGTAAAAACGTATTCCGGGCCGGCGATGTTGGTGCCGGACAGATTGCTAAGATCTGTAACAACATGCTGTTATCCGTACTCATGGTAGGGACCTCAGAAGCCCTGCAGTTGGGTAAAGCCAATGGTCTGGATCCAAAAGTTTTGTCAGAAATTATGCTACAAAGCTCGGGACGTAACTGGACGCTGGAAGTTTATAATCCTTGTCCCGGTGTCATGGAGAACGTGCCATCGAGTAATGACTACCAGGGCGGTTTCCTGGTTGACTTGATGGCCAAGGATCTTGGCTTAGCGCAACAAACTGCGCTAAAAGTCGGTGCTGCAACGCCGATGGGCGCGTTAACGCGTAACCTTTACCATAGCTGGTCACAGCAGGGTCACGGTCGCCAGGACTTTTCCAGTATTTTCAATTACGTTCAGCCAGCGCCAAAAAAGTAGTCAACAGGGGATTTATCTATGCAAGTTAAAAACAGTGTGATCGTCATCACCGGTGGAGCACAGGGGCTTGGCCTTGCCATGGCGGAAGACTTTGCTAAGCAGGGCGCCAAACTGGCTCTTATCGACATTAACGGTGACGTATTAGGTGATGCGCAGGAACAATGCGAAAAGCTCGGCGCCGCTAAAGTTGTTGGTTACGAAGTTGATATTACCGACGAGGAGTCAGTAGAAACGGTATTTGAGCAAATTCAGCAGGAATTTGATGGTATCGATGTACTGGTTAACAACGCTGGCTTGCTTCGCGATGGTCTGTTAATTAAATTTAAAGACGGCGAATTGAAGCAAAAAATGCCATTGCAACAGTTCCAGTCAGTGCTGGATGTAAACTTAACCGGTACCTTCTTGTGTGGTCGTGAAGCAGCTGCACAAATGGTAAAAGCCGGCAAAAAAGGCGTCATCATTAACATTTCCAGCGTTGCTCGTGCCGGTAATATCGGCCAGACCAACTATGCCGCAACTAAAGCCGGTGTGGTAGCGATGACAGTAACCTGGGCGCGTGAACTCGGCCGTTATGGCATTCGTTGTGGCGCCATTGCACCGGGCTTTATCGAAACACCGATGACCGCCCAGATGAAACCCGAAGCGGTTGAAAGAGCGTTATCTATGGTGCCGCTAAAACGTTGGGGTCAACCTAACGAAATTGCTCACAGCGCGCGTTATATTATCGAAAACGACTTCTTTAGTGGTCGTGTGGTCGAAATCGACGGCGGTGTGCGCTTGTAAGCACAATTTGTGTAAGCGATGCCATTAAAAGGCGTCTCTGTTATAGTGTCCGCATTCACTAGTGGCACCATGACAGAGGCGCTTTTTTTATGCACATGCGGTTAAAAACGATGAGGATAATAACTAACCATGCGTAAGTTACCGCCATTAAACGCGCTAAAATCGTTTGAAGTCGCTGCCCGCCATTTAAGCTTTACTAAAGCGGCGGAAGAACTGTTTGTGACTCAGGCGGCTGTCAGTCATCAGGTCAAAGCGCTGGAGGATTTTTTACAGCTCAAACTTTTTATCCGCCGAAACCGCTCGTTGTTGTTGACCGAAGAAGGGCAGGCCTATTACCTGCAGTTACGGGATATTTTTGAGCAATTAGTACAGGCGACCGATAAGCTCCGCCTAGTCTCTGAGCGCGGCGCCCTGACTGTTTCGGTACCGCCCAGCTTTGCCATCTTATGGTTTGTACCGCGACTCAGTAGTTTCCGCGAAGAACACCCTGATATGGATATCCGTATTAAGGCAGTTGACGAAATCACCGGCTCACTGACTGATGACGTCGACGTTGCTATTTACTACGGCGATGGGCGCTGGCCACATGTTAAAAGTTACCGCTTACACAAAGAATATTTGTGGCCCGTTTGCTCGCCGCTGTTGATCGAACGTGCAGGCATTGAGAAGCCCGAAGACCTCCTTAAACAGCCCTTGTTGCATGACGAAACCCGTAATGCCTGGAAAGACTGGTTCGAAATGGTCGGTATTGATCAGTACCGCGGTGATAATGGTCCGGTTTTCAGTCACTCCAGCCTGGCTTTGCAGGCCGCAGTGCACGGGCAGGGAATTGCACTGGCTAACAATGTACTGGCCAAGCCCGAAATTGACAGCGGCCATTTAGTCAGAGTTTTTCCGCAAGCCCTGCAGCGTAATAAAGCCTTTTATTTGGTATGTCGTGACAATCAGGCAGAAGTGGGTAAAATCGCGACCTTCCGGCAGTGGATACTGGACTTAGTAGAAAAAGAAGAGCAAGAGTTTAGCGAATGAGTTTAAGTCAGCAGGTACACTACCAGCAGCAAAATTCAGCTGGTCGGCAACGGGTCGTTTTTTTGCATGGCTCCGGCGGCGGGCCCGATACCGCATTTATGAATTACTTTGCGGATAACTGCGTTGCCGCAGGTTACGAAGTAGTGCGCCCGGACTTCCCTTACTGGCAAAAAGTTCGCGAAACAGGCAAACCGCGCCCGCCAAATAAAATGCCGGTATTGGTCGATGCGATTGCCGAGCTGCTTAACACCTTGCAGCAAGACAATAAGCCGCTGGTATTGATGGGTAAATCGTTAGGCAGTCGGGTTATGTTACGCTTGGCCGAGCAATATAAACCGCACGCCTTGGTGGCACTGGGCTTTCCTTTTAACCCGCCATCAAAGCCGCAAAATTCGCGGCTTGAGGAACTATCCATGGCGCAGGCTCCGGGGCTAATTTTGCAAGGTACGCGTGACCCCTTTAGTAAACCATTGCGGCAACAGCCCTTTAATTTACCAGCAAACTGGCAGCTGCAGTGGTTGGAAGGCGCCGACCATGGCTTTGCAGCCACTAAAGCAAAATCGGCCCAGACACCGCTTATTTGGCAACAAGCCGCAGATGCCATACGAGGATTTATTGCATGAGCCAATTATTTTTGATTATTGCTGCGTTGTTAGGAGCGACAGGCGTTATGCTGGGCGCATTTGCCGCCCACGGGCTTCGCGGCAGACTACCCGAGAACTTATTTAATGCGTTTGAAACGGGCGTAACCTATCAATTTTACCATGCGCTGGCCCTTATCGCGCTGGCATTATGGTTAAAACAAACCAGCTCACCGTGGTTAGTTGCCAGCGGTTACCTGTGGCTGGCCGGGGTTGTATTATTTAGCGGCAGCCTTTATGCATTAGCACTGACCGGTATTAAATGGTTTGGCCCCATAACCCCTATCGGTGGGGTGTTGTTTATTTTAGGTTGGCTCGCTTTGCTAGTCGGCGCAGTAAAATTAGGAGCAGTGAGTTAAATGAGTGGCATTATTTTATTGTGTCGGGCAGGTTTTGAAGGCGACTGTGCGGCAGAAATACAGGATAAAGCAACCGAGCTGGGTATTTACGGCTATTGTCAGACTCAGCCTGATCAGGCTTACGTAACCTATCACTGTCAAGCCGAAGAAGCTGATCACATTGCCCGCAAACTGGCATTAAAAGAGCTGGTATTTGCCCGCGAAATGTTTGTACTGTTGAGCGCAATCAAACTTGCCGGCGTCGAAGATCGCGCCAGTGCGGTATTAGAGGCGTTGTTACCACACCAGGAAAGCTTTGCCCTGGCCGGCGATTTACGGGTCGAAACACCGGACACCAACGAAGCCAATCAACTCTCTAAATTTTGTCGAAAATTCTCGGTACCGCTACGCCAAACGCTGCGCAAAGCCGAATTGCTAAGTAACAAGCCACTGGCTAAACGGCCCTTACTGCACGTTATGTTTGTTAACTCGGCACACGCATTAACGGGTTATTCATACAGTTATAATCAAACCCCACATGTTGGTGGTATCCTGCGCTTAAAAATGCCCAAAGACGGGCCGAGTCGTTCAACCCTAAAACTCGATGAAGCATTTCAGGTATTCGTCCCCGAACACGAACGCGACAAACGCATTCAAGCCGGTATGAAAGCCGTGGACTTAGGCGCCGCTCCCGGCGGTTGGACTTATCAATTAGTGCGCCGCGACATGATGGTTCAAGCCGTCGATAATGGCCCCATGGCGGATGCGTTAATGGAAACAGGCCAAGTCCAGCATATCAGGGAAGACGGTTTTAAATTCAGACCCAAACGCAAAAATGTGCACTGGTTAGTCTGCGATATGGTGGAAAAACCCGCACGAGTTGGCGAGCTAATGACAAGCTGGTTACTGGAAGGCGATTGTCAGGAAGCAATTTTTAACCTGAAACTTCCCATGCGCCAACGCTACGCCGCGGTCAAAGAGTACCTGGCACAAATTACCGAGCAACTACAAACGCACGGAACCAAGCCCTTCGAGATTCAGGCTAAGCACTTATACCATGATCGCGAGGAGATCACGGTTCACTTACGTTGGTTGCCTAAATCCTAAATATCGCATGCGCTTGAAAACCATAAGCGGCAGCGTCGGTGGAGTCAGCGGTTAGGTCTAGTGATGTAGGCGGTGGATTGCTAAGCGAGGGTGTCTGCAGCCAGGGATGGCTGCAGACAAGCCCCCAGGGATGGGTTTACGGCGTCCCTCGCTTAGTAACCACCGCCTGCATCGCTAAAGACCTAACCGCTGCCTTCAGCGACGCTGCTGTCCCCGGGTTTCGAGCGCTATAGCCGCTCAATAACCGCATCGGTGAAGTCGGTGGTACCGTGGCTGCCGCCCAGGTCGCGCGTGGTGCGGTCACCGGATTCGATGACGTCAGCTAGTGCTTTGACAATTTTGTCGGCTTGCTCTGACATACCCAGGTATTCCAGCATTTGTACTGATGCCAGGATGACAGAGCTTGGGTTGGCCAGGTTTTTACCGGCGATGTCCGGGGCTGAACCGTGAACGGCTTCGAAGATCGCACAGTCTTTGCCGATATTTGCGCCCGGAGCCATACCTAAACCGCCAACTAAGCCTGCGCACAAGTCAGACACGATATCGCCGAACAAGTTAGTTGTGACGATAACGTCGAAGTCTTCCGGGTTCATGACCAGACGCATGCAGGCGGCGTCGACGATCATTTCGGCTGATTCGATATCCGGATATTCTTCGGCAATTTCGCGTGCGACTTTCAGGAACAGGCCGGAGGTTGATTTAAGTATATTAGCCTTGTGTACTGCGGTGACTTTTTTACGGCCTTCGCGTTGGGCTAGTTCGTAAGCAAAACGAACAATGCGCTCAGCACCCTGGCGGGTGATTTTACTCATTGCTTCGGCTTCTGAACCGTCTTCTGATACTTTCTGGCCTAATCCTGAGTACATTCCTTCGGTATTTTCGCGAACGGTAATAATATCGATATTGTCGTAGCGCGCTTGCGTACCTTTAAAGGATTTGACCGGACGCAGGTTGGCATACAAACCAAACTGCTTGCGCAGGCTCACGTTAATCGAGGTAAAACCTTCACCCACTGGTGTTGTTAGGGGACCTTTAAGGGTAATGCCATTGCGTTTTATCGCGTCGAGGGTGTTTTGTGGCAATAGTTCACCGGTTTTTTCTAACGCGGTCAGGCCGGCGTCGACAAATTCGTAATCGAAGTCACAGCCGACTTTGGTCAGAATTTTAATCGCTGAATCGACGATGTCCGGACCGATGCCGTCGCCGGGAATAACGGTAATTTTTGTACTCATAATGGTTCCTATATCCGTGTTACTGCATTACAACAGCGGGAGGTTTTTTTACGGCCTTTTTCTGCGGCAAAGTCTAGCACTGAAGGCTGTTGCAGACCAGTTAACTACTATCACTGAAATTGATTATAACTATACTTTTGGTAAATAAGTTAACCAGACGCAGATAACTCGGTCAACGGGCAATAAGGCAAACTTTTAGCGGTGGCTTCCGCCAGCGCGCGATCGACTGAGCTGCTATCCAGTTTTAGCCGCGTCATGGCAGCCGAGAGTTGTTGTTTGGTATGGTTGCTAAAAGCGGCATTTGGATGGAATACCCGCAACACCAGTAGATTGCAGATTCCCATTAAGGCAACCAGCGGATGGTCACTGTTGCCATCTACCAACATGTGTAGTTGTTTTTCTAATTGCCAGCGGGCGATGAGCTGACGCGCCAGACGCTGCTCGCCAACGGTGGTTTTAGTGTTATCGCTCAGGCCAAGCCAACTGTGTTTAGTTAAACTATTTATTTGCTTTACGTCGGGCCAGTGTGAGGCTCGCAGCAGGCTGGGTTCACGAAATAAATCGGCGGCGGTAAGCAACGTCAGCAGTGGTGCCGGTGTTGGCAGCGGTGTTTTACTTGCGCGACTGAGTGCCGACAGAAGCTCAGTCAGTAAATTGAGCCGCTGCATTAATGACTGCTGCAGTGGTACCCGCTGTTGCATAAACTGCTGTTGCAGAGATGCCGTTGCTAATACGACTGAGGCTTTGGTGCCGCCCAACCATAAGTACAAATGTTTAAGGTCCATGCGCCAGGGGTCATTAGCCTGAAGATTTTCCTGAGCTGCAGCCAGCCGAATACTCTCTGCCAGCAGCGGGCGTTGCTGAATATGCCGAATAACGGGCGCCAGGGCGCCGCTACCGCTAGTATAACGTTTTATTGCCGATAGCAGCGGTTTCGGGGCTTTAAAGCTAACACTCGGAAGGTTCTGGTTCAGGGCACGGATATAGTCGAGTTGTTTCAGTATGTCATTATTTGGCTTGATGTCTGCCAACTGCCAGTTTTGGCATTCATTCGCGGTGATGCGCGTTAGCTTTTGGCGTTGCGCATCAAAGGTAAGCCAGCCGTCTGCTTCAGTTGTAAGCAGATAGCGTTGCTGTCCACTGGTTGTATTTTCCAGCAGCGCGCCTGTAGCCATTGTCGGCGGGCTGTTTAATTGCCTGGCGAACAACCAATAGCGGAAGCGATATGGACCGGTTAACAGTTCACTGATCACTTCAACGTCAGCATCCAGTCGGGCATCAGCCAGGCACAATACCCACTGACAAAAATAATAACTATCGCTGGTACTGTTTACTTGCTGAGATTTAAATGCAGCGCACCATAGCGGCTGTTTTAAGCCAAGATCCTGCCATTTAGACAATGAGTCGTTTAGCGCGCGACAAATCACAGCAGCTGCCAGCACCCGTCGGGAGTGGGTATGAAGCTGTAATTGAATGGCTAGTTTCATGGCATCAACGGCGGCAACTATTGCGCGGGCACTGCTTTTATCTAGCTGATAATCGGGCAGGTGATGCACCAATAGCTCTGGATAGCGATGGCGGCTATATTCGCTATCCAGTTGTTGTACCCATTGATAAATCGTAGCCGGCGTTGCTGATTGGAACGCTGATGCTGCGCTTTCAATCAGTGCCTGTGAACGACTCATTGCAGTTCCTGATAGTCCTGATAGGCGTCATTTCCCCAACCCACTAATTCGTTATCACGGAATAGCAGTGGGGTGCATTCATCCTTGGTGGTAATGCCGTCTGAGGTAACGTGATGCGTGCGGTAAAACAAAACCTGATGAGCACCGTTTGAGGTCTCTTTAGCTTCGTTAATATCCGGTGACCCCAGCATGCGAATAACATCGTCTTTACTCATACCAAACTCGAGTTGACCGATTTGCTTAGCATTGTAGGTTTCGCGCTCTTGCCACTTCATATCAGCGGGGTCAGCCTGGTAAAAAAACAGTACCAGGCCCACCACTGCAAGATAAGCGAAAATGCCGCCTGCAATGAGTAATACGATTTTACGCATGTGATCAGGCCTTAGTTACTCGGTGACAACTTTATAACACGGGTGATAAACCGAGCCGGGTAACTTCATTCGGCCTTGCTCAACAAAGGCACGCAGTAATTCGTCCAGACGTTTCATCAGTGAGCGCTCGCCATTGATGGTAAACACACCGTGTTTACGGATCTGGCGAATACCTTCGTCTTTAACATTACCCGCGACAATCGCTGAAAACGCGCGGCGCAAATCGGCAGCAAGACGTTCTTTGGGCTGGTCGGGGTGTAAATTCAATGACGCAACGTTCTCATGTGTCGGTGCAAACGGACGCTGAAATTCTTCGTCAATTTTAAGCGTCCAGTTAAAGTAATAGGCATCGCCTGAGTCACGACGATATTGCTTAACAGCAGCCATACCCGCGTGCATGTGCTGAGCGACTGCAGCAGGGTCGTCAATGATAATGCGGTACAGATCTTTGGCTTCGTCACCGATAGTGGCGCCAATAAACTCATCCAGTGCATCAAAGTAAGCACGTGATGATTCAGGACCGGTTAAAATGACCGGCAGGCTTTGGCGCTTGTTATCAGGATGCATCAAAATACCCAACAGATAGAGCAGTTCTTCTGCGGTACCTGCGCCACCCGGGAAAATTACAATGCCGTGTGCTGAGCGCACAAAGGCTTCCAGACGCTTTTCGATATCCGGCAAAATAACTAATTCGTTAACGATCGGGTTCGGTGGCTCGGCCGCGATGATGCCCGGCTCAGTCAGTCCCAAATAGCGACCATCGCTGATACGTTGTTTCGCATGTCCAATGGTGGCGCCTTTCATAGGGCCTTTCATGGCACCGGGGCCACAACCAGTACAAATGTTCAGTCCACGCAAGCCCAAATGGTAACCCACTTGCTTGGTGTATTTGTATTCCACTTCGTTAATGGAATGGCCACCCCAGCAAACAACCATGCTCGGCTCTTGCATCGGTTTGAGGGTGCGAGCGTTGCGCAGAATGTCAAACACCACGTGCGTTAAGGTCGCGCTGTCTGCGGCCTGCAGTTCTGCTTCTGAGTAGCGTTCACCAGTAAAGAGGATATCGCGCAATACCGATTCAAGTAATTCACGAATACCGGCAATAACTTCACCGTCAACAAACGCCTCTTCGGGAGGCTCAATTAGTTCAAGTTTAATGCCCCGTTCTTTACGGATGATATTAACCTGAAAGTCTTTGTAGGCATCGTATATATCAGCACTGCTGTCGGTATGGCTGCCGGCGTTCAATACTGCCAGACAACAATTACGGAATAACTTATATAATTGACTATTAGAAGATTCTTTTAATCGTTCGATTTCGAGTTGTGATAGCAGGGACATGCTGCCCTGCGGAGAAATGCTTGCTCTCATGCTTATGACTTACTCCTGTTTAACCAGGGCGCAGTCGCAACGTCTGTTATTTACGCTGTTAGAATTTGATCCCGACCGCGCCGCTTGGCTTCATATAGTGCCTTATCGGCTGCTTCAAAAACAGTCACTACCGTGTCACTGCTTTGCAAAAATTGTGCAACGCCTATGGATACCGTGATGCGTATATCGTCGTTTTTAAATTTAAACGGGATATGACTAATTTTCTCACGGGCTGCTTCCAGTCGTTGTACTGCGTCCTTTAGTTGTGTCTGCGGGAAAATAATAACAAACTCTTCGCCGCCATAACGACAGACAAAGTCAGATGATTTGACTGACTTGCGCAACATGCTGGCGAGCACCTGTAGTGTTTTATCGCCGGCTATGTGGCCAAAGTTATCATTAATGCGTTTAAAGTGGTCAATATCCGCGACCGCGATACACAGGGGTTCTTTATAGCGCGTCCAGCGTTCAAATTCCACCTCCAATCGTTCTTCGAATGCTGCGCGATTGGGGAGTTTTGTTAACGCATCTTGTAAACTTTTGAACTTTTGCTCGGCCAGCTGGCGTTTATATTGCTCAATTTGGCGCTCCAGATGTTTCATGCGTCCGGCGGCTTTTTCGTACTGTTGCTCAAAATTTCGGCGCTCATCCTGCTCCAGGCTGAACTTTTGCTGCAGCGCCTGATTAATGGAACGCATGTGTTCACTGACTTGTGTTTTTAGTTCAGCCAGTTGTGTAGCCGACTGAACCGAGTCATTCAGCTGCTTCATATTGGATTGCAACTGTTGATTGAGTTCACCTGATTTAACGTCGAACTCGCCGCGCATCTCAAGCGTGTTTTGTAACGCCCCCTGAACCAGCCCCAGTGTTTGATTCAGCTCTAACAGAAAACTTTGAGCCGACTGGCGTTCATCGTTAATGGTTTTAAAAATCTGTTTGATTAACTGCAGCGTGAGTTCAGTGAACTGTGCCGTGGTCAGCGGCTTGGCCAGTTGCACCTTAATTCGTTGGACTAATTGACCGGTTGCGCCATCAAATTCTACCTGCGCCAGTAATTCAAGCAGGGCTTTGGTGGGGGGCTTTTGTTCGTCGTCTGAGGCATAGCCGACAATTTCTGCGGCGGACTCTGTAAACAGGTTAAGTAACCCAAGCAAAATAGGAATGTAATGACTGACCGCTATACTCGGCGAGTCCATCTGCTCTTCCAGCTTGGCTAATTCCGTTCGTAATGACTTTGGAAGCTTTTGTTGGCGCAGATAATCTAAGGTTTCGTTTGCCTGCTGATTGGTTTGCTTGAGCTGGCGTTGAACCGTCACCGTATGGCGCTGAATAATTTGGTGTGCATCTTCTATGGCAGATTCTAACTCAGCCATACCGGCGTTGCGTTGTAGTAGCCCCCGCAATTTAACCAGCTTGTTGTCTAACTCGTGGTCCTGGCCTGAGCAGGCGTGTGTCAGTTTAACGATTAAATCCGACAGCACGTGATAGTCATGATTGTAGGTGTCTTCCAGTTGTTTTCGCGACTGCACGCTTTGTTGCAGGCGCTTACTTAACTGATCGATTTTTTCTTCATTCGTATAGGAGTTATTCAAAGTCAGGCCTTACTTTTTTGACTGAGCAGTACAACAGATAACAATGCCTAGTATACGTTATTTGGCACAGTATAGGCCATGACAGAACGATGAAATGTCACTAACCTATTGATTTAAGGCATTAGTCTTATCCAACGCCGACAGATTAAAATTTATGTTAGCCTTAAATTCACCTTGTCACAGCTATATAAAAAATACTAGAGGATCCATAACGGTGTTAAAACAAACGCTTATTGCCAGTGCCATTTTAACGGCATTGCCTGCTACTGCCGCTGACGTTGATTACTTTATCAACCTGACAGAGCCTACCCATCACACCGGTGACGTTCGCATTAACTTCCCGGCTACCGACAAAGCTTACTTAGATGTCAAAATGCCAGCCTGGCGCACCGGCTATTATCGGATTTTAAATTTAGCCAATGGCGTACGCGACTTTCGTGTGCAAACTGACGATGGCGACACGCTAAACTGGCATAAGGTTGACAAAAGTACCTGGCGGATTGAACTGCCTGAATCGGCTCGTGACGATGAAATTGTGGTTGATTACCAAATTTATGCCGATTTGCTGGGCCGTCGCGCACGTCATATCGACGACTCACATGCGTATTTAGATGCATCAGCCGTATTTATGTATGCGGATGAGTATCGCCAGCAGCCGGTATCGGTCGAATTAGACGTACTCGATAACTGGCGTAGCGTATCGGGCATGGACAGCACCGATGAACATCGTTTTGTTGCCGATAACTGGGATATCTTAGTGGATAGCCCCATCGAGACAGGGATTAACGACCTGTATAAATTCGAAGTCGATGGTCGTGACTACGAACTGGTGATTTGGGGCGAAGGAAACCTTGATCACGAACAGACGGTGGAAGATTTAAAAGCATTGGTAACCACCGGCCCTGAAATTTGGGAGGGTTACCCCTACGAGCGCTATGTATTTATGGTGCACCTGACAACCGGAGCCGGCGGCGCCACCGAACATCGCAACTCAACCATTATTCAGCGCCCGCGTTATCGCTACGGCGAGCGCGATGACTATCTGTCATTTATGTCGACCGCATCGCACGAATTTGTGCACACCTGGAACGTAAAAGCCTATCGCCCAAGTCCGTTGGTGCCGTATGACTACCAAAAAGAGAATTACACCGATCTGTTTTGGCTGGCAGAAGGCTCGACTAGCTATTTTCAGGATCATTTGTTGTTAGCGGCTGACATCATGGAACCGGACGAGTACTTTGAGCGTCTGGCAACGGATGTTGAACGCCATTACCGCAAACCGGGCAACGAGGTGATGTCGGTTGCTGAGGCGTCTTTTGAAGCCTGGAGTGATCAGTACGGTGATCGCGCGCAGAACTTCTCGGTTAATATTTATTCGGAAGGCGCCATGGTTTCCTGGTTGCTTGATATGGCATTGATAGAAGCCACTGACGGCGAAGTCAGCTACCGTGACGTACACAACGAGCTTTATCAGCGCTTCGACGCTGACGAGGTTGGCTTTACCGCCGACGACGTACTGCAAATTCTGAACGATTTGACCGGCAACTCATGGCAATCCTGGTGGCAAGAGAACATTGAGCAACCCATTGGTGATTTGCCCTTTGCCGATATGTTGCAAACAGTCGGGCTTGAGCTGACGTTTGCTTCGGCCGATGAGCAACAGGCATGGGTTGGCTGGAGCGGTAATGCTGCGGCTGCGGGTATCGAGTTAACTCGTGTCGAGCGTAATAGCCCGGCCTGGGATGCAGGTTTTACCCCCGGCGATGTCATCGTTGCATATGACGGCTTCCGCGCCGCCGGTGGTCGTTTCGACGAAGCCTTAGCAGAGTACGAAATCGGTAGCGAAGTTGAAGTTACCTATTTCCGTCGGGATGAATTACACACGGCTACGCTGGTGATTGGTGAAGAACAGCATACCGGCGCAAAAATCACGCCGGTCGCTGAACCTTCTGCGAAGCAACAGGCGCGCTTTTTGCAATGGTTGGGCATTGCTCACCCTAACGCATAACGGGCTAGTGATTACCTAGTTATTGACGCGCCAGTCGCCCGACGGCTGGCGCCTTTTCAAAGTTTGAACGGAATGGGTTAATATCCAGTCCTCCCCGCCGCGTATAACGCGCATAAACGCTGAGCTTTTCAAAGCCGAGTCGAGTTAAGTCCTGAAAAATACGCTCTACACATTGTTCGTGGAATTCGTTGTGGCGCCTGAAGCTAATCAGATAGCGCAGCAAAGAGGCGGTATCTAACCCGGGGCCAACTCCATGTATATAGACTGAACCCCAATCGGGCTGATTGGTGATGAGGCAGTTGGACTTGAGTAAATGGCTTTTAAAGTGTTGTTCAGTCGTGTCATTACCCGTTATCTGTAGTAGTCCGGGATCGTAATCATAAGCCGTAATGGTAATGTCTTGCTCATCGATCAGGTCACCGGGTAAATCATCGATAGTGGCGTGGGTAACGGCTGAAATGGGTTTTAACTCCACCGCCACCGGGGCACCGGCACATTGACTTAAATCTTCCCGCATCAGTTTTTCAACCTGCTGCCAGTCAGCAAACCGCGATTCGTTAAAACTATTTAAATAAAGCTTGAACGATTTAGATTCGACCAGGTTCGGACTGTTAGCGGGAACTGTAAAATAACCAACGGCAACTTGCGGCAACCCGTTGTTATTTAACCAGGACAACTCGTAGCCGGTCCAAAAATCATCGCCCACGAAGGGCAGGTTGTTGTCATTAATACCGATGGGTTGTCGATTAAGCGCGCGCGGTACGGCTCGCAACTGTGCCGCATCGTAGGCGCTCGGATAGTCGGTTGACTGACCTAAATTCAAGTGTTGTAACGGGTTATCGTTTGGCATTTACTGACTCCACACATACAATGCGCGTAGTTTAAAGCTATTTATAGGTGAGTACCAGATGAGCACGGCCCTGGATCGATTAATCGAGCGTTACGTCAGCGACGTCAGCCCGTTACATGCGGAGTATGTGAGCGAATGGCAAAGCCCCATTTATGTAAATGTAATAGACGATGACGTGGTTGAGTGGCAACCGGTCAAACAGCAACCGCCATTGGATTTCTCACCATTAGAAGCTGCGCTCGAACTGACCTTTCACGAACACGTAAAACGTTTTTATGGGCGCTGGTTCAGTGGCGATTTGGCCGTTTCAGTAACGCATAATGATGAACAGCATGGTGTATCGTTATTGCAGGCACAGGGACCGGAAGATGCCGAACGGCTGCTGCAGAATATTACCGGTCATATCTTGATGAAGCGCAAACTAAAGCAGCCGGAAACGGTATTTATTGGCCTGGCTGATGAGGCCGACGACCTTTTATTGTCGATTGATAACGCCACTGGAGTCATTGGACTGGAATGGATTGGTAAGCCACAACACGAAGTACTTTATGCGGAACTGGATGACTTTTTAGCGGCCTGTACACCAGTAAATTTGGCTAAATAATTGCGAATTTCGCTATAACTTAGCCAGCTTATTTTTGCGATATTTTAATAATTGTTTTAAAAACAACAGGTTACAAGTTGGAACGCGCTTTGCAAAAGCGGTGTGAATAAAAACGTTAACTGTTGTTAAAAAGGAAAGAAAAAAATGAAAAAACTACCTTTACTGGGATCATTGGTTGCTGCTTCGTTGTTGTTGCAAGGCTGCGTTATCGTCACGGAATCGGACTGGGAAAAGGGTAATGCGCAGTACGAAGGACAACAAGATGAGCGCGATAACCGCAGTAAAATAGCGTCATTGCCAATGGAATTATCAGTTACAGAAACAAAACAACGTATGGGAACACCGGACTTCAGCGACCGCTGGCAGCACGAGGGTGAAGCCTATCAAGTCTTGTATTACAGAACTCACCGCACGCACGCAGATGGCATGACGACACGTGATGAGTGTACACCGATCGTTTTCATCGATGATAAATTGACGGGAACCGGCGAATTGGCACTCGACAAGGTCAAAAAATCTCGCTAGCTTGAGGGTTAAATAACTAAAAAATACAAGAGAGTACGAATGACAGACGTTGCTGAGCAAAATATCACAGGTGAACTTGTTTACTTGGTTGCAGAAGACTTTAAAGCTGCTGCGTCACTCTTGTATCAAACCTATCATGATGACGAACTATTCAAACGAATATTTCGGGCAGAAAAGCCTGATTATGATAAACGTTTGCGTGCCGCTATCCGTGAAGATTTGACCTCTTTTTGGGAAAGCGGTCAGCCAATCGTGGGTATTAAGGACGGCGACACCTTGTTGGGTGTCGCCTGCCTAACCCGCCCGGGGGCCAGTTTTGGTCCTGATCGTTTTTGGCACTGGCGCATCTCGATGCTAATGACAGCTGGTTTTTTAAGTACCCGGCAGGTGCTGGAAAAAGAACGGCGTATTCAGCAGGCGATGCCTGATGTTCCTTACCATATGCTGGCGTTCATTGCAGTATCGCCGCAATATCAACACCATGGGTTAGGTCAGTTGTTAGTTAAAGCGGCAGATACGCTGTTGCATGAGGACAATGAATCGCAGGGTATCGGTGTTTACGTTACACGCGAGGACTATCGCGAGTTTTTTGTTAAACGCGGCTATCAGCCGTTAGCAAAAATAGAAGTTGCCGAACTGCCCGGCGAAATTCTTTTTCACTCGCGAGACTGACACCGCGCTAACTGCTAATGCATCGGTGTACTGTCGGGCATCCTGAAAGGTGGCAATTCAACGCCAATTAATTGCTGGTTATGCAACTCCAGGTCACCTTCGTAGCGGGTTTCGCCATCACTGCTAAATCCCATTTTAAAAATAGCCCGCCAACCCGGCTGGCGGCCCTTGAATGACCAGCGAGTTGTATCGCGGCGAACATCTAATAACTGCAACCCTTGCTGCTTACAATAATAGGCAGCATGGCGGTAGGCACTTTCTGACTGTTGCCGGTGTTGCCAAAATATCCAGCCCAGCAAGAGTAACCCCAGTAGGATAATTACATCGAGTAGCGTCATAGATTAACTCTGCACGTTTTGTTTTAAGCGATTTAACGCTTGCAAACTGTCATCGCTTAACTGACCTTGTGCTAACAAACTCAGCACCAGCGGCCGCAATTGCGGCAGGCTGATAACATCCTGGAACAACGCATCAAACAATACGGTATCCAGCAACGCGATCTGGTGAATATACTGCGCTAGCGTATCGTGTTCGGCCAATGCCGGCCACAACCGCGCCGACATAATAGTCAATAAATCTGCATCAGCCTTTGGCACAAGCTGTCGTATGAGTTTCTTAACGCTGCCATGCTCGGCGCAGGAAGCAAGCGCACGCAGGGCATCGCGTTTGACGGCTGGATCGGTTGATTGCTCATTATCCATCATCGCCACCAGCGCATCCCGTAATTTCGCCGGCACATGCTGATGCTCAAGTGCAGCTGCTAGCTGGTTTCGTACAGGTGCGGGGTATTGGTCAAAGCATTCGGCAATAGTTGCGGTTAATTGTGGTAGTTGCTGTAATCGTGCTGCGCAATCATGCAGTCCCTGCATGCCAATATTTTTCCAGTCATTTTGTTGTCCGCTAAGAAAAGCCTCCGCATCGTCAAAGTAAATACTGGGGGCTGCCCGCCGGTTGACGGCGATGCGTGCATGTAGTGCCGCGCGTTGTGTCTCAGTCGGGGTAAACAGGTAGGGGTTCTGTTTTAATTGCTCTTCCTGCTCATTAGTTAAGCTGCCGGTAATTTCATGACCCAAGGCACTCACAACAAACTCCAGATAGTGGTCTCTTGCGCCGACGCTCAGTAGCCCGCGTTCGTCCAGCGGTAACTGAATAAACCACAAATAATCATTATCCGGTTGTTGGCGATGCTTAAATAAAACGGCAAGTTGCGCTTGCTTCCTTATCGGATACGGATAGGGTTGCTGCTGGCGCTCGATACTGTCAAAGGCCTCCGGGTCGAGCTCACGCAGACAACGCCCCATATCATAGACCTGATAATCTGCCTGGCCAGCCTGCAAAAATTCGCCGATCGTACTGATTGATTGCGTCACAACAACTCCAAAAACTTGAATTTTATGTAGGTTTAACTCACTATTGCGCTCATTATATCGGTTTTGTAGAACAATGTGGTAACGGAGTCTCCGATGGAGCAGTATCAACGGGCAGCTCGTTTGCTGGACAGAATAGAACGAGAACTTAACAGTTTGGGGTTATGGCAGTCGCATCAGCCTCCCGTGCAGGCGCTGGAAAGCCAGCAACCCTTCGCCACGGATACCCTGGAATTTCATCAGTGGCTACAATTTGTGCTTATCCCCAGAATGTGGGCGCTGATTGATGGCCAACAGCCGCTACCTTCATCAATTGCAGTAAGTCCGATGGCGGCGCATACGTTCCGTAACGAGCTTGAGCAACACGAGCAACTTATTGAGCTGATACGTGAGTTCGACGTGCTGCTCAGTGGTACCGACCCGTTGCAGGATGACGTTTAGTGCCGGAATCGTTATTACCCATAATCTACCAAGACCAACACCTTGTTGTTATTGATAAACCCTCAGGCTTGTTAGTTCACCGCAGCCGTTTGGCGAGCGACGCCAAAGTTTTTGCCATGCAGTTGCTGCGCGATCAACTCGGCCAGCACGTGTATCCCTTGCATCGTTTAGATCGACCAACCTCAGGCCTGCTGGTGTTCGCGTTAGATAGCGATACCGCACGTTTAGTTAACGAGCAATGGGCCGAACGCATTGTCGAGAAAACTTATCATGCGGTAGTTCGGGGCTATGTTGATGATGGCGGCATTATTGATTATCCACTAAAAGAAGAGCTGGATAAGATTGCCGACAAAGATGCCCGCGGCGATAAGGAAGCACAGCAGGCGGAGACCGAATATCGATGTCTGAAACGAATCGAATTACCCTTTAAGGTTAGCAAAAAACACGATACCAGCCGCTATTCGTTAGTCGAACTCAAGCCAAAAACCGGCCGCAAACACCAGTTAAGGCGTCATATGTCGCACATTCGGCATCCGATTATTGGTGACAGCCGCCATGGAGAAGGGCGGCATAATCGTTTTTTCCGTGATCAGTTTGGTTGTGACCGGTTGTTGTTAGCAGCAACTCAGATTCGTTTTCAACATCCACACAGCAAAGAGATACTGGATCTGTCCATCGATATCCCCGATGAACTACTGCGGGCGTTTGCCTATGTCAGTTAAATGGATTTTTCTGCTAATCACACTACTTTTAAGCGCTTGTTCCAGCGCCCCCAGCATTTACCTTAATCAACGTTATCTGACCGAAAAAGATATTAAACCTGTCCGCACCATGCTTTCAGAACAAGGCTTTAGCGTAGAAGTGGTGGATATCCCATTTCCAAACAATGTAAACGCCTCAACACTAATGTATAGCCCGCTTTTGTCAGCTGAAAAAACGCTGGATACGGTGTTAAAAACACTCGAGCAAGAGGGGTATTCATCGGTTACCGTTATTCCCTTAAAACAGGGCAATCATTTATATAAACAAAATAGTGTTGGATTGTATTTATTACCTCCCGGTATTAAGTCTTTGGCGGCATCAGACCGAAACTATGCTCACCAGTACCATAGTGAAAGCTGTCCCAGCGAGCCCTCGCTGACGTTGAAAAGAGACAAGACATTTATATACGAAAGTGAAGATAATCAACTAGTCGGGCGTTGGGAAGTTCCGGATATGCCGTACCTGCGGTTATATAGTAAGCAGCCTTACATCAATTTTTATTACCGCATTTCGAATGAAACCCGTTCTGATAAGTTAGGCGAAGTTGATATCGTTACCTTAATTCCCATGAGTGACAGCTATGATATTGCGGCTTGCGAAATGGTCTATGGTATCAGGCGTTGAGTTAAAAGATCTCAAAGCGTCTTTGGTAATGGGGTATGATGTAAAGATAAGAGATCCTGAATTCAGATAATAACCGCAACACTCATGTAATGGGATAGGTCGGAAAGAGGTCAGCTACCAACATGTGGTAGTCTTACTTTTCGACCAAAAAAAGTGAGTTCCAACATGAGTTATCGGCAGCTGACCGAGGGACAACGATACCAGATTTCTGCGTTGCTCTCAGAAGAATTTTCACAACGAGAGATTGCAAGAAAGCTGAACATTGCGCCCTCGACCGTCCATCG
>Ga0208813_1000342_pt1 | contig 38513 bp, 35 predicted proteins | sample MalvireepMed_904_FD_184250 | JGI IMG/M metagenome (GOLD analysis project Ga0208813, IMG submission 184250) | Marine viral communities from the Global Malaspina Expedition - Malaspina viral metaG DeepMed_904 (SPAdes) (version 2) | ecosystem: Environmental > Aquatic > Marine > Oceanic | place... | reverse complement strand
ACTCTCCTACAGGGTGTGTTAGTCGGTATGTGTGCGCGTGCTCGGGCGTGTCAGTACCTTTCTGAATAAGGTGATACTTTCCTTCTGGAGCGCGAACACCTTCAATGGCGTTCATATTAAACGACAACGCCTGGTCGTTAAATGCCGCTTTGTCTGACAGCACAAATTTTGTCAGTAACCAGAACAATTTTTGTACTCTATCAAGCTGCTCTACCGCTTTTTGCTTTTGAATGCGTAACAATTCATGAATTTGCTCATCAAAATTCTCTAGCAGCTTTGCTTCTGTTTCCTTCATTCGCTCGTTGATAGAGTCTTCAAGTTCTTTTTGAAGCTTTGCAAATGCGGTTTGGATTGCTTCCGGTGCTCTGCAGGTGTCATAAATAGCCGCAATTCGTTTTTCAAAGTCTACCCCCGACTCAATACGACCAATCAGTTCATCGGAGGCGCCGAACAACCCATCAAATAAATGGAACTTCTCGGACAAAAGTTCGAGTACACGTTGGTCGGCTTCATTCCGCTGGTTAAGAAAGTTAATCACCACAACATCGAACTTTTGCCCGTACCGATGGCATCGCCCTATTCGTTGTTCAACTCGTTGTGGGTTCCAGGGCAAGTCATAATTAATGACTAAGTTGCAGAATTGAAGGTTCACGCCTTCAGCTGCTGCTTCTGTCGCAATTAAAATTTCTGCATGGTCACGGAAGTGGTCAATGAGTGCCGACCTGCGGTCAACAGCTGGACTCCCGGTTATTTTGTCACTACCGGCATTTTTTGCGAGCCAGCGCTTGTAGATACCTGTCGTTTCTGCTGAATTGTTACTGCCGCTAAATGATACTACTTTTCCACCGTGGCCATTTTGCTCGAGATAGCGTTGTAAATAATCCTGAGTACGGCGCGACTCTGTAAATATCACCGCTTTTCTTGGCGCTCCCATTTCAGTCATTCGCTGAAAACCAATAGTGAGAGCTTGGTTTAACGCTTTTGACTTTTCGTCACTGTGTATTCTTCTGGCTAAGTCGAGATACTGTTCTAATTCAGTAATCTCGCCTTTTAACTTAACTAAATCAATCGGCCCTTTATCGGAATCAGGCTCGTCTATTACTTCGTCAAACGCATCATCGTCAATATCTTCTTCTTCGATTAAATGCTCTAACCAGTTTTCATCGTCTTGTTCTTTTTGCTCTAGGTCTTTAAGGCGCGCAATGAGTGAACCTAACGTGTTAATGACAGCGGCAGTAGAAGACGCTAAAAGCTTTCGTATAACCAAAGCAACCAAATGCCGCTGTCGCTTTGGCACGCCGTATGAATCATCCCGTTGCAAGTAGCCAGAAACTAAATCATATAGGCGTTGCTCGTCTTCACCTGGGGTAAAAGGGATGGTCATTGGTTTACGTTCTGTATACTTCACGTACTCCAACACCTGGCGACGCAACGTTCGCTTGCTGAACTCCCTTAACCGGTATTTTAAGCCCTCTATATCAGTACCATCACGCATGTACTGGCTGCGAAAGCTCACCGCATCACCAAATAGCTCTTCATCAATTACGGTTGATAACCCGTATAATTCCATTAGCGAGTTTTGCAGTGGTGTTGCTGTAAGCAGCAATTTCCGTGAACCACGTAATGCTGTCTTTAGAGCTTGGCCAGTTTTATGGCTCTCACGATGCGCATTACGTAATTTATGCGCCTCATCGATAACTACAAGGTCCCAGGGCGTTCCGCGCAACTTTTCCTGCATATTTGCAGCAAAGTTAAATGACATAACGCTAATAACGTCCTGCTCAAAAGGATTGTAGGTTCCCTCTTTTCGTAGACGCTTGTAAGTTCTGGCATCTAACACTTGCGTTGGCAGGTGAAATTTTTCAGCTAATTCATTCGCCCATTGCTTTCGAAGCGCTGCAGGACAAATAACAATTAAACGACGCCGCCTTTCTGCCCAGTACTGACAAAGTACCAGTGCAGCCTCGATGGTTTTACCGAGACCGACTTCATCGGCAAGAATGACACCCTTGGATAATGGGTTTTGCAGAGCGAATAACGCGGCATCTATCTGGTGAGGATTTAAGTCAACCGCGGCGTCGAAGAGTGATGAGGAAATACGATCAATGTCGCTGCCGCGGCGTTTGCGTGTTAGCTCATAAGCGTAGTATTTCGCATGATAGTCCGTTATCTGCATGATGATATCGCCGATTTGTAGATAGTTGATTTCTTACATTACCAAAGCTTCATTGGAAATGGCACTCTATACACTCACTGCGAGGGCATATTTTACATCCGTAAAAACTCGCTAACGCTCATATCAATGCCTAATTGTTTAAGCATGCTTCTTACCGTACCCATAGGTAAATCTTTATTTTTTGGAACTGTTGTTCGCCCTCCGTTTTTCGAAAGGTAGACCTCATGGCTGCCTTTACCTGTTGCTTTTAAATCGGTGATGATCCTCGCTTTTTTTAAAAACTCGCGCGACGTTAGTTTTCTGCCATTTAAATTAATCCGATGTGATAGTGGACTATTCTTTGGAAGCAGATAATTGAAAGGACCATTTATGCGCTGGCTTGACTGATCAAATCCGCCGACATCAAATAGGTAGGCATCCCAAAGGTCGTCAGTTATGTTTAAAGCTTGATTTTTTATTTGAGCTAAAAATAAGTTTCGGTAATCACGAAAGGTTTCTTTCTTTAACGCAGATTTAGACTCAAGAATTTCTGCAGCATGCGAGTAACCCTTTGGTTGTCGTTTAATAAACTGCACAAGCGCATCTGCCACAAAACCTAACTCAGACTTACTAACACCTTTTTTCTTCAGCAGTTCAAGGGCTTTATCGTATCCATGCACATTAGCCAAAGTTTCTTCCATGCTGCCATTTTTCGATTTAGTCTGCTCTTTATAAATCTCTTTAGCGGCAGAAATGTAACACGCTTTGTGGCTTGCTATCTCGATACGCGTTGCAAACATTTCTACCTTATGGTGGTAAACTTCATGGTAAAAAATGAAGGCTTTGGCAGCTTTTTGTGCCACACCATAATTTAAATAATTATCTGATAGGTCAACCAACAACCGCGATAACGTATCAATACCCTCTTCAAGCAGATAAATGCCATGTTTATCTACGCTACTATGAAACGGTACGTAAAATGCAAACGCATCGCTCGGGGGATAAAAATCTGGTGTTGCTGGCCATTTGTATTGGATTTGGTATGGGCGATACGGCGCAGGGGTAAAGTCATTATGATAGTTTCGTTGCTCACTCGAATTGTCATTAAAACTTTTATCTAGTGTATCTTCAGAGTTTAGAGTTGTCGTTGATTCTAACGAAGTTTGCCTTTCAATGGCAGAGTCTATCGACTCTGCGCGAGTCACTATCCAATCATCCAACCAATCATCAGGCAGTGGGAATGATTCAAATAACTGGGGAGCTGAATCAAATAAGCTTTCAATGGTTTGTTTCAACATAGTGTTTCTCCTTTTAAACCCACAACTCATCATGCAAATTAACCCGCTCGCAATCAGGGCACATTGAGCGATCTTCGTAGCGTTGCAGGGTGACGCGATATTCTTCATTACAATTACCGCAGGTAACGGCAACACTGAACTGAATGGCTATGGGTCCGCTTGGATAGCTTAAAATGCGGGTGAATTTAGCTCTTACTGGCTTTTTAGACGTTATTGGAGGCTCCGCCGGCTCGGTTTCCTGGTCCGGCTCTTGGCTTTTACTTTTCGGGTAAACACCGGTGTGCAAGTACAGCCAGTTCACCGCATTTTGGGCAGATTCAAAAGCGTTATAAAAGTTATCAATATCGTCTTCGAGCACTTTTAACCATGAGCGCAAGTAAGCAGCATTCTCTTGTTTGGGTGCCAGGTGTACGCCAAAATCACCGCACAAAATAACGGCACCGAGTTCTGCGATGAGCTCTTCATAGGCATAGTCGAGTTCGCTATCACCCAAATAAACACCGCGAGCGAGTCGTGAATGGTGCCCTGTCCAGTGCACAAGCTCGTGCAACAACGTGGAGTAAAAGCTTTCGTTAGCCGTTGCCCGCGCTGTTGACACAAAACTGCTGCGCTTGGGCATAAATATCTCATCCGAAGCAGGGAAGTAAACGGCACGATGACCACCGTAATTAATAACGGCCTGGCTTTTGTCGACTAGTTGATTCAATGCATCGTGGTCTGTCACATAGTGTTTGTGGGCTGTGAAAAGGTCGGGGTGCTCTGGGTTGTAGTTATCGATGTCTTGCTCGTTGAACACGTAATAACTGTTAAAGCCGGTTAATATCGGCGTTTCCTTACCGAACAAGTCCATGCTTTCAAAGGTTTTTGGCTTGAATATACGCGTACCCTTGCTACGAATTCGGACTTTACCTTTTAGCTTTCGCCACTGCTTTAAAGTTGCCCATTGATTGTGATTAACGCCTTTTTGAATGGCCGCCTTCCACAATAAATCCGCGTTTCGACCTTTAAACAGGTTGCCGGTTACCGGGTTTGTCGGCGCTTCTAACCCTTTATGCCATGGCATCAGCCAGCGCTCAGAGCCGGCTTTAATCTGCTCAAGTAAATTGTTCGCCGAAATAGGCTTATCGTCCTGATGTCGCATAGTGGCGTATATTGAATCGTCCATAATTCCAGCATACTATGCGCTTTTATATATTCAAAAGAATATTTTTAGTAGCATCCCTGCCCACTCACATCCCTTGTGATGTCCATATTCATCACGCTAACGTCTTGCTACGTCATTTTACGTCGCAACCAAACAATTTAACTGCGACCCAAAATGACGCACCCGGCTGTTTTACTGCACGGATTCACCACGATGGTGATAGTCGATGAATAAGGAGATACTCATGAAAAAGTCAATTTTAGCACTTGCGTTAATTACAGTTTCGGGGGCGGCGATGGCGCAGTCGCCTAACTGGAACAAGGCCGATGTGTCGTACCTTGATACTGATATAGATGTAAATATTGGCGAGGCCTCGTTCGACGGCTTTAGCTTGAACGGCTCGGTTGCGCTTAGCGATAACTGGATGCTGTTTGGCGATTACAAAGCGGTGTCGGAAGATGCCAATGGTGCCAGTGCCGATTTAGATATGTTCAGTGCGGGCGCCGGCTTTTATCAAAGTGTGTCGGATAATACCGATATGTTTGCAACGGCATCGATAGAGCGACTAGAAGTATCCGGTTCCGGCGGTGGTATTTCAGCCTCTGACGGTGAAACCGGTTTTGGTTTGGGCGTTGGCGTTCGTTCGATGTTAACCTCGTCATTCGAGTTAGGTGGCAAAGTGGATTACGTCGATATCGATAGCGAAGACATTGTGCGTGCCCAGGTAAACGCATTTTACTACTTCACCGACAACATCTCTGTTGGTCTAGGTTACGAAATGTACCGCCCCAGCGACGCTGATTTAGACATCGACACCTTAAGCGCATCATTCCGCTACGCGTTTTAAGTTAGTAGCCTCGTAAAACAATTAGCCCGCAGCTGTCGCGGGCTTTTACATGCGTTTGGCCACGTCTGAGATCAGCGCAAAATCCTTTTTAATGGGTTTTAGGAGGTTAGCTAACGTTTGTTAGCGCGGCAAACGGTCAACGTTAGTTTACTTTTAACCTTGAATTACTCAGTTTAACCGTAAAAGTAAAAAGCAGTTTACCTTAACCGAGCGTCGTCTACGCAGGATGGAGATTACGAAGTTTAATTTCGAGTAGCTTCTGATATTCGTCCATATCAAATAGACTCAATGCCACCACTTCATCAATTGCTATTGTTATTGCAAACTGTTGATAAAATTGATTTATCTTTGAAATAGTTGCGTCAACATTTTCAGAGTGTTTTCCGATCAGAAGGTTTTTGTCTTTTAAACGTTGCTGGAAAAACGTCTCGTAGTGTTCTGTCAGCTCTAACTCAAGTTTGTCTTCGCTAATGAAGCCACTATGAGCCGGCTGCAGCACAATATTCTTCGTTTTGCCAAACTGAACATCACAACTGATTACGCTACCTATGTATACTTTGCGACTTTTCAGTATGACTCGTACCATAGGTACATTGCCATTGAGGATTGTCGAGTTTTCAAGAGCTAAAGCGCTTAAAAGAAAACGATCTCGTTCGCTGTCAAGCAATTCACTGACTTGCTCTATATCCGTTTGCTGTTCTATAGCCTTTCCTCTGGAGGTTAGCCGATGTTCATACCTAGCTGACACGGCAGCAAGAATGAGGATTATCCAAACAGCGGGAGGGATTTGATAATCTAAGCCCAGGTAATAGAATGACAATAACCAACTATCTAGTGGCACTGCAGTAAACCAACTCCATTCCACCATTTGTCCAATAAAAGTCGCCAACATTAGCGTTGCCACTATGCCCACGGTAAAGTGGAGAGTGCCGTAAGCCACAATACTGACTGTTAATATGCCCGGTGACATAGTCTTGAGCTTGAGTCGACCGAACCTAGAACTTTGAAAATTGAGAAAGCCTAAAGAGGTTATAACGATAAGTAAAATTGATGCGTAAGTCATCCGTGACTTCCTGTTGTTACTTTTGCTTAATAACGTGCGGGGAACTCTGTTACCGCGTAACCACCATAATTGTTGGCATCATACGCCTTCTTGTTACGAAGTCTTTTTATTTCTTCCTGTAATCGAATGATTTCTTTTTCGCGCTCAGGATTTAAGCTATCAAACAGGCCTTGCAGCACGTCGGGGTTTTGCATATCTAATGACAATGTACCGCGGCCACTAACGATAACACGCGGTTTCTCAGTGCGATGAGTTTCGTTATTGTCGCTTATTTTATATTGTTTAACAGCCATAGCTACGTCATTTTTCCAGAAGTTAACTGCCACAATAGTAGGCAGTAAATTCAAAATATACAAGCAGTTCAGCTATTAGAACACTAACCCCACTCCGCCAACTGCTGGATATCTTTAATGCGGTCGCGTTGCAGCGCAAAGGCTTCGAATACGTCGTCAAAGCTTTGGTTGTTGTGGTGTAGGTTGGGTAGTGCCAAGTTGGCCTGGGTGAAGAACTCCCGGTGGTTGTTATGCCAGCCTTGTTGCCACCAATGCAGTATCAGTTGGCGCGAGGCTATGAGCTTGTCGCTGCTTGGCAGACGGTCAGATTTATTGGCGTTTACGGCTGTGCGGGTGGGTAATAAATTCCACAAGTCGTTATTGGGCCAGCGGGCAAACGGGAAGGCATGATCCACGGCGTAATCGCTGGGTTTTATTTGTTTGCCGGACCAACAACAGGCGACGTCATCGCTGGCGAGCAGTTCGTTAACGCGATGGCGCACACGGTTTGTGCTACGGGTATCGTCTTTCCAGTCCAATGCGTCTAAATAATCATTGCGGGTAAATTGTTGTCGGTTGACGTCATAACTGTGCATCAACGCCGCCCACTCGTTCACCAGCGCCGGCTCTATCCACACGCTAAAGCGGGTTAACGAATCCCAGATATGCTTGGGCACATAAAAAGTCCCGAGCGAGGCTAAAAACGGCAGATCCAGGGTCAGGCCGGTTGTTGGCTTGGTGGTACGATTCAGCTCAACCTCAAACACCGCGGTATTGCTACCGGGCAAGGTGGTGTAAGTGGCCGGGTTCTTTTTAATGGTGGCGGCGATGTCTTTCAATGTCTGATAAAGCGGTAACGCCTGCTCTGCGCCGCTGTAGTGCGCGCCAATAGCGTAATCGGCGGCCGTGGTATGTTGTAATAAGCCCCAGCCTCGCGGCTGCACGAAGCCCAGCCCCGCCGAGGTGTTGTTGTTTTGGTGCATACCGTAATGGTCAATTAAGGGTTTATAGAGTTTTAACCAATACAGCGCTACCAGGCCCATGGGTAGTGCGACGTGATCTTCGGTTTGATCCAATACGGCGCCGGGATGCCCTTCGGCTATGCGCAGCAGACTTCTTAACAGTGCAACTTTGTAGGTAGAGGTCTTTTTGTCATTAACCACGATATTGCGCAGCAACGGAAAGGCGCCGGTGCCGTCATCGGGTAAGGTCAGCAGTACGGTTTGCCAGCTGACATCGCCACGACCGAGTTCGTCGGTTTGTTGTTCGGGTGTCAGTAACTGATAGGTTAAGCCAAAGCGGCTGGCTAATTGCGCCAGTTCGTCGGCGGAAACCTCGTACATGGTGCGCTCGTCATGACAGGCGCCGTGACGCAGCGAAATCACCAACTTGCCGTTAGGTTTTAACAGGGAGCTTAACTTGCGCAGGCTGCGTTCACGCTGGGAAGCCGGGATGTGCATCCATACAGCGCTTAATAAAATAAGATCAAACTTGGTTTGCAGTGCAAACACCTGGCTGAGATCGGGCAGGCTGTCGTTAAGCCAATGCACCGGCTTGCCGACGGTGTAGCCTTGTGCGACTTCACGAATGCCTTCGGCTGGCTCTACGGCCACGACGTTCAACCCTTTGGCGGCCATAAAACGGGCATCGCGGCCCGAACCGGCACCAACATCCAGCACCATGCCCTCCTTTGGTAATTGATCGAGCCAATCTTTGTGCACCGACTCAACGGGTACGCTGTTGTAGTTGTCGGCCAGGGTTTCGGCGTTTTTGGAGTAGTAGGTGATGTTTTTGGACATTTTGTGAGTCTCGGGCGACCCTGTTCAATTAAATTTCAAATTATTTTGAAATATACATGAAGTTAAGAGCCATTGATAAAACAGTCGTACAGTAAGTCTGCAAACTGCTGCTCTGTAATTTGCCCCAAAACCAGATCAACCATTGCATCAGCAAGCTCTTCGCGCTCAATTACCACTTCATAATCATTTAACGCCAAATATTCCAGGGCAACCATTAGCCCTGTGCGCTTGTTAGCGTCTGAAAGCGCATGCGCTTGTGCAATGACGAGTGCGTATTTGGCCGCAACTTCAAATATGTCGTCTAACCCCTCGTAGGCAATGGCATTATCTACCCGTGCCAAAGCCCCCTCTAGCTTACCTTTATCCGGTGTTCCCTTATTGCCTGGTTCGGTCGACAGAATAAACGCATTTATTTCAATAACTCGGCTGGCTTTGAATTGAATAAGGTTCATTACATGGATGCCAAGCGCCTAAACGTGTTTTTATGCTTTGCTAAGATTAGCCTGGCCTCGGCATGCACTAAGTGCTGACCCTCGGGTGTATCGAGATTCAGTTGTTTTACCGGTTTAATTTTAGGCCGATTAACTGGCTGACTAACCCCATACTTTGATAGTTTATTTTCCATTTGAATATCCCTAGCTATTGCTTTAATGCAAGTTTATAACTGCGCAACGTCTCTGTCGATAGCGTGATAAAGTTATTTACCCACCTTATACCCTGGCGCAAGTTACGTCACCTCACCTTATACCCCGGAGCGATAGCCAGGTTGCTGGTGTTCATCAAACTCGTGCGATTGCGAAGCCACAGTTGGTATTCGGGGCCGAGCAAAGTGCCATCTTCGGTGCAATCGACGTTCCAGCGTCGCAGCAAGTAGCCGGCCATAGCGGCGCGCACGTCGATGGTCAGCACGCCGTTGCTCATGCCGTAATCCATTTCGATGGCTTTGTTATGGGCCACGTTATGCGGGTGCGGTACCAGCTGCAACGGGATCATACGGTGCCATTCGTGGTCGGCGTCGCCCTGCTCTTCCGGCTCGGCGGCAGTGTCAAACTTGCCGGTTAATTTTGCGCGGCTGATGCGGGTTAACACAAAGTCACGGAAGCTTTCGGATTTACGGTCATAGCCGCGAACGTGCCAACGCAAGCCGTTATCGACGATGGAATGCGGCACGATCTCGCGCCTGGACTCGCCACTGCTGAGCGAGGTGTAGCTGATTTGCAACGCCTGCTGCTTGAGCGTTGCCTGCACGATGCTGGCGACAATAAAAATATCTGGTACGTTCAAGCTCGATGGTGCTTCGACCGGAAAATGCACGTCGCCAATCGCATCAAAGCCGTCGCTGATGTCGTTGGCCAGTTTGACGAGCGTGCGTTTGGCATCGTGTTTAAACAGCGGTTTAAAGGTTGCGGTTTGGAAGTAGCGCTTTTGCTGGTGATCGTACACCAAATTTTGTGGGGCGAGCTGCTTATAAATCGTAAAGTCACGCGACCCCGCCGACAATCCTACTTCAAAGCGCTGGATCAGATCCTGCCGGTAAATCGCGCCCTTAAACAGCAAACAAAAATCAATATACGCCAAGCGCTGACGCTGCGCGTACGAGAGCTGATCTAACATCGATTCGTTAATGGATTTTTTAGCAACCGCTTCGGACATGGTGGTGTTGTTATTGTTATGTGGATCATAAACCTAGTGTGGTTTGTTTTGGGTTAGGTGTAAAGGGGGATAATTTCAGCGGAGGAAATGCCGCGCGCTAAGCACCCAATTAGCGCACGGACATGACAATTTAACGCGTTAGTTAACGCTCTGCGTGGCAGGGCGATTTTTATCGGCACTGCTTTTGCTATCCAACATTTGCAAATTTCGCACGATAATCTCCGTGCTATATCGGTCCGTGCCGTTATCGTCGCGCCATTTATGGGTCTGCAATTGCCCTTCGATATAAACTTTACTGCCTTTTTTAAGGTACTCATCAGCGACTTCCGCCAACCGTCGATACAGCACACAGCGGTGCCATTCGGTTTGTTCTCTAGCCTCACCGGTGACTTTATCCTTCCAGGATTCCGAAGTCGCGACATTGAGATTGGCGACTGCGGTATCATTTTGCGTATGTCGCAGTATCGGATCGGCACCTAAATGACCGACAATAAACACTTTATTTACGCCTCGTGATGACATCAGCTTTTTCCTTTTTTGATGAAAGTGAAAAAGCCTAGTTAATCTCGGACGCATTGCTATTGGCGATGGCGCAAATGGTTGTAAGCAAACGATAGCGTGGTAGATTTTGCTGTCAGCAAAAACTTTTCCAGCGCCACTGCGTATCATGATTAACTGCAATTTTGCTTTTACCGAGGTTAACATGAAACGCTTTTTCGCCCTGTTTGCGCCGCTGGCTCTGGCGGGTTGTTCTGTGTTTGGTCAGTCCGATGTCGAGACGGCACCTTATGAGCTGGTCGAGGCTGTGGCTGATAAAAATATTGAGGTACGGAACTACCCATCGTTAATACTGGTATCAACGCCAATGAATGCGGGCGAAAACAGTGCTTTTCGGCGGCTCTTTAATTATATTTCCGGTGCTAATAAGGGCTCTGAGGAAATCGCCATGACTGCGCCGGTATTTATGAATGAAGGCGCTGAGCGCGAGAAAGATGGTGAAAAGATAGCAATGACCGCCCCCGTTTTTATGGGGCAAGGCGAACAAAATATGATGTCCTTTGTTATGCCCAGTCACTTTACTGTGCAAACCACACCGCAACCGAGCAATCCGGACGTCCGCATCAGCGAAGTTACTGACTATAAAGTGGCGGTTATCACGTTTAGCGGCACGCTGAGTGAATCCAATGTAAGAGAAAACACGCAAAAACTAAATGCCTGGCTTGCAAGCAGTAATTACACGGCAACGGGACCCGCTATCGAGGCCGCGTATAACGGCCCCATGACACTGCCAGTGTTTCGGCGTAACGAGATCATGGTGCCGGTTAAATAAATAAGCGAGCCGTCCTGGCTCGCTTTTATTTGAACAAGACAAGAAGGCTACTTGTTTTTACCTTTAGCTTTTCCCTTACCTTCACCACCTTTTCCGCAGTCGCTTTGACCGGCTGTAGAAACTAGTGCAGAGGCGCCTTCATCAGTCAGTAAACCGTTATTGACCTGGGCGTTGGATGCTTTCGCTACACAGCTGACATACTGACCATGATTTTTCCAAGGCGTATTATCCGCGGGGCCTGCACAGTCGCAGGCATTAGCGACGTTTTGTGCACCAGAACAACCGTTTTGACCGACCACTGCACCGCTAGCTGTGTCAGGGCAAACATCAGTGTCGTCAAACACACCATCAGCGTCTGCATCAACCACAGGCGTGCTGTTAGCATCGTTAGGGTCACTGCCGGCGGTGACCTCCTCACCGTCCAAGAAACCATCACCATCCGAGTCCGCGTTTTGCGGATCAGTTTCGGTTAATACCTCTTCAGCATCGGTTAGGCCATCGTCATCCGTGTCTTCAAAGGTAACGTTAACATTGGTTTCGAGTCTAAATAGGCCGCCGGCGAGACCACCCCCATCAAAAATAATAAAGTCTAGCGTGTGGTCACCATCAAGGGTTACCGGATAAACGCCAGGGGTACTGACTGCAGGTTGGTAGCCCACCAGCGTGCCGTCGATATAAATCCACGAACAATTATCGGCTAATAAATTAAGCACGAATTCACCGTTTCCGGAAACCTCTTTCGAGTAACGGGTCCAGTTTTGCGGGCCGTTCTCTCCGGGGGTCCCAATGGAGTTAAATTGTGGGTCTTCCCACGCATTTATCCACATCGCACTAATGCCTGAACTCGCTTGCCAGGGGTGTGTAAAGTTAGGGTTAGTATACGCCGGGTGCGGGTTCACCCAGTTAGCATTCAAACTAATATCCGGGTTGACGGAGCACGCGCTCGCTGGCCAGTTAACGTAGGCGGTTACGGGATAAATAGGATCATAGGCAGTGACAGACGCGTCGCTGATATAAACATTACTTTGTTGAGCCATCGCGGAGGCAGCAGTAAACGCAGCTGCAACGACCAGGCTGTGGGGTAATCGAAACATAGTTGTACCTTAAAAAAGTTAATAAAAGGTACTGAATTCATCAAGTGAGGCTTGAACGACCAAACTCAGTAGTTTTTCAAGCAGTTAGCTGTCGCACTGCCCGATTTAACATAGGTTATAGAAGCTGGTCGTTTTTTAGGCAATATGACAAATGGCGTTTTTTTGACGTCATTTGTCATATTATAACTTTCATATCGGCGAGCTACTGCTGAGATACGACGTGGGTATCGTAGTAATCCAACAGCAGTGCCACGGCGTCGTCGAGTGGCGTGTCACTGTTTAGGATACGGTCGCTATCGAGCAATAAACGCACCATCACTTGGTTGTCTTCTTCGTGTTGCCACATTTTGATGTAGGTGCCCTCTTTATAACCGCGCTGCTGACGCACGTGGTTCAGGGCATTTTTGCCGATGTAACTGACGTAAACGGCTTCGGCGCTGCCGTAGGCTTGGTATAACAGCGACAGTAATTGCGTCAGTGATTCGTTGCCAAAGCACAGTGGGCGTTCTAAATCGGGGCGGCCTTCAAGTGCGGTGTGGCGTAATAGCCATTTGGCGTTTTGCGCATCCTTCGCTTGGGCGCGAATACTGGCTTCGGCGAGTTTTAAACCGGCGGTTTCTACCGGATTTTCAGCGCCGTCTACGGCTAACACTTCGATCACGTCCGACAGGGCAAAGTGCAAAACGTCGATCAGTTCCATATTCGCCTGTGCGGTGTCGGGGGTTTGTTTTTTCCACCATTTGTAGCCTAGGTGATCATAACGCTCGCCTAACTCGACGATGACTGCGGCCATATCGTCGCGTACCAGCGTTGGTGCGGTTGGCCAGTTGGCGTCCAGGCCTTGGTTAAACTGGGTTTGGAGCTTGGCGATTTGTTGCGCTTGCTTTACCGAAAACTGCGTGTCTTGTGACATTAAAAGATCCTGTAAATGACGTGCCGTAAAATGTTGAACAAAATACCTTAGGTTTCGCACCACTGCAACGGCGTGTTTTGTAGCCATTGTTGTAAGATAGCGCGGTGTTGGTTTTTTAGCAGCTGGTGGTATGGGCTTAGCGCGTTTTGGCTGTTAAGTGACGCCAGTAGGTTTGCCTGGGCTGGGTTAAAGGCGCTGCTGTTTGCGTTGGCTTTAAACCATTCGTAAGCGGGGACGGCGATATGGGTGAAGCCTTCGCTTTGGGCAATGTGAAAACCTTTTGCGTCCAGATCGCCGAAATATCTTAGTGGTTTGCCGGTGTGGCGCCATTGTTGCAGTAGCGCTTTGCGGCCTGTGCTATACGCGCTGTCACCGCGGTATACAACGAGCGAGTCGGTGGCAATATCGAGAGCGAAGTTTTCCATCGCATAAAAACAATCCAGGTTTTCTACGACGATAATTTCACTGATGTTGTCGAGCTCGAGTGCGCGATAGTCGCAATCGATAATGGTCCAGCTTTGTCGTGATTTTTGCGCTGTCAAAATACGATGTGCGCGGGGGTTTTCGCGTACTGATTTTGTTTCGGCTGCGCCCTGCTCGGCTTGTTGCAGGCTGCTAACCGCTTGATCGGTTTCGAACGGTGCAAAGCCAAGCTGTTGTAGGCGCTGATTTATGTTGTTTAGTAGTGACACGGTGTAAACGAACACTGGCGCGTCGGCCTCAGCGTTGCTGATGAGATCCTGCTCTGCGCACCAATTTAGCAACTGGCGATCGGTCGCTTTGACTTTACGTTTTTGGTGTGTCGACGTCCGCAGTTTTTCTGCGATGTTTTGCAGTAGCCGGCGCTGGTTGGGGGTGAGGTTTTCTGACATATAGCTACTTACCTAAGGCCACTTCTTTTTCGCGTGAAGTACGCGAACAATTTTTAATAGGTTTGAATTCAGAAATTGGTAAATCAAGATATAATTATCGGAAACAACAAACTCCCGTGTACCGTGAACCCTGCCATTCCTCCCTACCTCAGGAAATACTTTTAGCAATGTAACCTGCTGCTCAATTTGATTTTTGAATAGTTGCGCATGTATTGGGTTGTCTGTAGCAATATAAGTAACTATAGATACTAAATCATCCTTTGCTGGTTGAGTCCATTCTATCTTTATCACTCTCGTTTCCGTCTATGATCGCTTGAATGTCATCCATGACATTTTCATGTTGATAGGTGTTTACGTCTGCGGCAAGCGCCTCTTCAACCTTTGATTTAAACCAACTGTCGTATTGTTCATCAGTGCTGACCAAATTTGGAGGCATACCACCCTCTTTGCTTACTCGGGTTAGAAGAATACGAACTGCCTCTGAAATCGTCAAACCGACATTTGCTAGTTTTTCTGCGGCATCGTTTTTTAATTGCTCATCAACACGAACATGAATCATTGATGTTTGCGACATAATGGCTTTCACCTCACTCTTTTATTAAGTTAGTATGTAACTCAAATGAGATACCGTCAAGTTTCTTGCGCCAAAGGCGCAAGGTACGGATTGGGCGATAATGACACTTGCGCCGAAGGCGCAAGGTACGCATCAGGGGGTGAACCGCAGGGCGATGTCTTCGATGACGATGACTTGGTTGTAGCGGCTTACCGGGTGTTCGCTGCGTTCGATGCTAAACAGTTTTTGTTCGTTTCGCGGCAGGCTGTTGTATTCGCCAATCACCTGAAACAGCCAGGCCTCCGGTGGCCATTCGAGTGTCTGCTGGTGCAGGTAATCAAGCGCCGATAGCGGCGTTTTGCTGTCGCAGGCGGCCATAAAGTATTGCATGGCATCGTGTTTAAGTTGTTGTTGTCGTGCTTCCACCGCTTGCTGTTGCGCGCTGTTATCAACTGCCTGGGTATTGGAGTCGGCATCGTCGGTTTTGGCCTTTATCGCCAGCTCTTTATAAAGCCCGTGTACGATATGAGCGATATCTGCGTGCTGATCACGTCGATCCAGTGCTACGGCAGCGGCTGGCTTTATCGCCGCGGCAACATTCACCAAGCTCGGCACCTGACTGCGATAGGCATAATCGCCTACGGTAAAGCCCGGATGTTCACGTAAAAAGCCGGCCATGTTGGTGACTAACAAGCTGCGCTCTTGTTGCTCGCGGAAGCGCGTCATTAACTCGACCAAGCGCTTTTGTACTTCCAGCAAGCTACCGTGGTGACCGTTAATCTGCGTCTGTAGCTTAGTCACTAATAGTTTACGTAACGCCGGGTTACCCTCGGCCAGTTCAATCAGCTCGTCAAAGTCGATCAGTGATAGGCCTTCGATTAGGCGCCTGATCTGCTCCTGAGCGCGGCTGTTTTCACGGATTTTATCGCTGAGGTTACTGACAAAACCAAAATTTGAATTAAGCCGATGCCACAAACTAAAAATGGCTTCCTCAAATTGCGAGGTCAGATCATAGACTGCCTCTTCGGTGCGTTGCAGCTGGTTATCGGCACGGATCACATCGCCGCTGCGCTGCGCTTCCCGAAAACCTTGCACAAAACCGCGGATACTCTGTAGTTTATCGGCGATATCGGCATTAACCTGGCGGCGGCTTTCGTCGGTAACCATGGCGGCGACCAGTTGCACCACAGGATGGCGTAGTTTTAGTTCGTGGCTATCATCGGGCTGATAAATAATCCGCGCATTGATGAGCTTTTTCAGCGCTTGCTCGCTCAGTCCCGAGGCATCGATGCCGCCGCTTAGGTACCCTTGCATCAGCACCTTAGCATGGTTGCCAATTAATTTTAGCCGCTCGACCCCAACGTCGAAAACGTTGCTTAGTAGCTGCTCGTCGTTTGCCTGCGCCATTTACAACAGCTCCGCCTGACTACTGGTATCTTCCAGTGGAATATTTTCTTCGTCTTTGACAAAGCGCACCAGTTCAAGCAGGTAATCAATTTTGCCGGTGACGGTAAAATACAGGCGATTCGCATGGGGTTGCAGTAAATAACCATGTTCGACTAGGCGTTTAGCTACTTGCTTAGCCTGACCATCGACCGCGTCCGACTGTGAATTAAAAAAGCGATCATTGGCCAGACTTTGCAAGCGTTGACGCAGGCTCGGATTGTCTTCGGTTTTTACTGTTAACTCTTGCAGTTTTAGGGTATCGCCGGCCGTTAAAATACCGTCGCTGCCCATGGCTTCCTGCACGTATGTTAACCACTCTAACAATGGCAACATCGAGCCCATCACTACACCGAGTTGCTGCTTTAAGTGCTCACGCGCACCGTCATCGAGATCACGATACGCCAGAAAATACACACTGCCTTCGTCATTGGCCGCCAGCCGTCGGTTTAATGGCTTTAGATACGCATCAATACTGTCGCGCGCCTCGTCGTCTTGTAACTTTGCAAAGTTGGCTTCGTCGCTAATCGCGCAAATAAATTCACCCGCCAATAGCTTTTCGATTAAGGGTCCATATATTGGCGAAATCATGCGTTAGCCTCCTTGCTGTCTTGTCGCAGCGCCTGCAACTTTTGGCTGAGCTCAGATACCCTTGGCTTAATCCGTTTAAGTTGGCCTTTGTTGGCAAATTCTTTGTGCGGCTCAATCAAATAGCGGTGCTTAAACAGCAGTAACACATCCGATTCCGGGTTCGGGAAGGCGCCAACAATATCGATGTTGTTGTTATCGCACGCAACAAAGAGCTTTTCGACGTTGTGGTAAGCCAAAGTACCAATTTCGTCGATAGGCCAGTGAATGGTGACGCCGGCCTGCTCCGGCCGCAGTAAGCGGGTAAAGGCCAGCAGGAATTTACACAAGATCAGGTAGGCCATGCCGTGGCTGGACGAATCGGTTAACTGGCGATCGTTGCGAATAACCACCGGCTCGCCGTTCTCGACCAGATTTAACTGCAGTTTGATCAGCGATTCAATGCTGTATTCCTGATTGGCTTTGAGCAATTCGGCAACGTCGGTTAAGTGGTCAATATATTCTGCCGGCGGCGTTAACGCGCCGGATTCTATCCACTGCCGGTAGTGCTGGGTCATTTGTTTGAGCGGTTGCCAAAAGCTGAGCTCGTCGATGGTTGAGCTGATTTTAACCTCGGCTTTATCGATGCCATCTAAGGTTAACTCATCGGTCACCGCTTGCGTTAAACGTCGGCTGTAATCGCTGACACGTTTGTGGATATCGTTAAAGACGGTGAAAAACTCAAACAGCCCTTTGCCGATAGTTTTACCCTGATCAATGGTTTGATCGCGCTTGCCTTCTAATACTTTGAGTAACTCGCTTAGGGTGTTGACCTGTACTTGCAGATCCGGCGCTTCGCCCTGCTGTGCCAACGACTGCTCGATAAAGCGCAAAAATTGCAGGTCGGCGTCTTCGCGTAACTCGGCTTCTAAGCGCGGAATGCGCTGCTCCAGTTCTTTGTCTTGTTTTTGCTTTTCATCCAGCAGTTTATAGCTGCGGGCACAATGCTCGCTGACATCGCCCTGCGCTGAACTGTTGTTTTGTTCCGGGTTCAGCGATGCCGGCAAATCGGCCATGCGTTGCACCAGCGACTGCAGATCTAACACCACTTTCTCGGTTTTCTCGAGCGTGTCTTTTAACGTTTGCAGCTGGGCTTTTAGTTGTTGTTGCTGGGCTTTAAACTGGCTTTCGTGCTGTTCTAATTCACTAGTTGCCTTACGCAGCGCTGCCTTCGCTTGTTGCTCTTGCTCCAGCCACCGTGGCCGTTGCTTGTCCCAGGTAACCCGCATAAAGGTTTGATATTCGCTGTATTCATCGCGGCGGCTGTCGGTATTGCGAATCTGCTGCTGTAACTGACTGATTTGTTGTTTTATTTCGCGCAACTTGTTCTCATCAACGCCCTGATCCGCGAGCTTTTCGCTAAACGCCTGCTCCAGCTCTTTTATGCGTTGTTTAGCGGCATCCTGCTTGCGACCTAATTCCGCGTTAAGATCATCTATCGCTTCTTGCAGTAATTGTGTTTTTTCCTGAAATTCTGCGGTGACTTCCAACACTCGTGCGTTATGGTCATCTTGCAGCTCTTCTAATGCTTCGCTGCGCTGAGCCTTGGTGTGCTCAAGCTCACGTTCGAGTTGCGTGATACGCTCGCGAACTTGCTGTTTGCGCTCTTGTTCCAGCTTTTGCTGGGCGTGGGCCAGTCGCGCTTTATTATCGCGGGCATAGTCGACATCACTGCTCAGCTGGCGTTGCTGTTGTTTAGCCGCATCTAAGGCCTGTTGCTGCTGTTTGGCTTGTTCGACCGCATCGGCAAAGGCTTTTTCGGTGTTTTTTAGCTGTTGTTGCTGCTGTTGCCAATGCTCGGTTGCCAGTTCTAACTGTTCCCGCAAGCGCTCTTCGCCGGCCGCATGCTCTGGCAGTTCGATGGCATGTAAATCCAGCTCGATGCCAAACAGGCTTTGGTTTTGGTCGTCTGCTGTCAGCCGCGGCGTTAAGTCGGTGCGTTGTAATAAAGGCTCTGACACCACGCGGCCGAACGATTGCTCCCAGTGCTCGACGTTTTGGCTTAAAAACTGACGTAAACTCCCCGCTGCCGGTTGCAGTCGTTGTTGCAATTGCTCAATACGCTGCTCACTCTGCGCCAGCTGCGTGCGAGCCTCTGTTACCTGGCTATCGAGCCGTTCACGCTCGCGCAACGCAACATTAAGCTGCTCTTGCTGCTGGCTAACCACCTGTTGGTGTTGGTTGAGCTGTTCCTGTGCCTGATCAACACGTGCCTCGGCAATTTGCATTTCGTTGCGTTCATCGTCGGTTAGCGTTGATAACTCACGCTGCGCACGCTTTGCGGCTAGTTCGTTTTGCTGCTGCTCTAGTTGCGCTTCGTACTGCTCGCGCACGGCTTGCTGCTGTTGTTGCAGCTGCTGGTTTAACTGTTTGGCGGCATCGAGTTCTTGCTGCATCACCACCGTTTTTTGCGTAGCTTTGTCTTCGATTTTACGGCGCAGTTTGGTGCTAAGTTGCTCCAGTTCTTCTTTAATCTCTAGCTTGTGACTTTGCAGCTTTTGCGCTTCGTCTTTGTGCGCGTCCATCATGGTGGTGTAATGCTGTTCCAACCCCTGGAGTTCGCTGCGGCGCTCCGGCAAAGCCTCGAGTTCACGCCCTAATCGCTCGATGTCGTTATCGCGGTAATTGTCATACTGTTGCTGGGCGTCGTTTAACTGTTCTTCGAGCTTTTTAACATCCGCCTGCGCATCACTTTTGCGATCGCGCAATTCACTGCGCAGTGCCTCGTAGGCGTTTTGTGCCTCGTTAATTTCGCGTTTAAGGGTTTGAATAGCGGCTTCGGTGTCGGCTTTTAGACGCTTTTGTTCGCTAAAATCGCTTTCTATAACCGCTTTTAAATGCCACAGTTGCTCCAGCGTGCGGGTACGATCAGCGCTAATGCGTTCGATATCCGCCAGGCTTTTTTGTAGCCGGTCAACTTTTAAAAATTGCTTCATGTCGCGCAACCAGGCGCGGATCTTATCGCCGGTAAAGGTGTTATCCGGGCGCTTGTAGCCGTCTTCTTCTAAGATCGCTGCCAACATGCTTTTCAAGGTATCCATTTTGCCTTCTTTGGCATGCACGGCAGAGACGAGCTTTTCGATGTGGCGGAGGCGAAAGTTATCGTTGGCCAGGCCATAGCGCGCTGCTAGTTGCCGATGTTTAAGGCTTTCACTGCGGCTGCTGCGGTCGTTTTTAATGTCGTTAAGGATAATGTTGCGGTATTCGGTGGTGCTGGAGATTTTAGCGCTCATATCAATGCCGCGACTGCGCATTTCCTGTGCCCAGTCATTGTATTCACGAGCAACCACACCGTCTTTTTTGTCGTACAGATAATGTTCAGCATCGTAGCCGTTGTCGACAAAACGGTAATCAACGCCGTCGGCGCGCTTAGTCAGCACCACTTGTGCTGTTCCGTTTGCGGGTCGTTGGTATTCGTAAATTACGTAGCTGTTTTTGTACGGCAGGTAGTATTTGTCGAAGTTTAATCGCGTTTTGGGTACCACGCGGTTGGGCAGTTCGCCGTAAAATACCGGGATCATGCGCTGCAAGGTAGTTTTGCCGGAGGCATTGGAACCACAGATATTGGTGTGCCCGTCTAAATCAAGCTCGACCACACCCGGCAGGTGCCCGTTTATCATTATTATTCTTAGCAGTTTTGCCATGTGTATCCTTACCCGATGCCAACATTAACAACACAAGCCCCAGATTATAACGCAACCGCTGCCAGCTGCCACCCCCACATCGCTCGCGTCCAAAGTAGCTCGCGCCCTGGCGCGAGGGGAAAAGCCTTGCGTCAGGACGCAAGCTACGGCGTTAACGAATACCCGCGTCAGGTCACACGATACCTGGGTTAACTTAAACCATTACTACTGGCAGATTTGCAATGCCGAGAGTGCGTAGCTGTTCAACCGTTAATTTATCTAAGTGTTCAGAAATCCACTCTACCAGGTCGTTGCCGGTAATTAGCATGATGTTTTTAAGGTGTGCGTAATCACGCACCTTAGCAGAAAAGTCGGCAGTTGTTACAACGCAACGGACTGTGGCGCTATCGTCTTCCACAGCATCCAATTGTTCTATTGCATGTGTTGAGGATTTACCCGCATGGTGTTTAACTTGGACTAATAACTTGGCAGCGAAAAAGCGATCGTTTCGCTCGGCCAAAATATCGATATCTGCGACGCCCTTCAGCTTGTTTTTTGCCTCGATCGTTGTGTTGTAGCCATCAAGTTCGAGTAACGTAGCAACAAGTTCTTCGAGACCCTGTCCACCACCATCTAAGAAAGTCTTTCCGTGCTGCAGGTTATGTAGCAGTTTTGTTTTAAAATCTGCAAGCTGTTGCTCTTCTTTTTCTATTAATGTTGACTCAAAACGATAGTGCCCGCCTTTAGCGGCCTCGTAGATGCTATCGAGTTCGTTTGCAAACTGACCGAGATCGGCAACCGACATACGAATTCTCATGCGTGACTCGAGGCCGTTACTCAAGTTTTTTCGTGGCGTTTTTAAGATACGTCCGTCTACGCAAACAAAATCTACGCTCACTCTATTCTCACCGTTTGTGATGCCTTTATCATAGCTTTTAGTGCCAACAGCCCTACCAATAGCAAAACTTTTTACTAAGGGCACGACGACAATGTCGCCAGGTTTGATATTAAAGAAGCGTTTTATTTGATTGGTATGACGACCTAAACTTATATTTTTCTCTTTAAAAGCTGCTATCAACTCTTTAACCGAGGTGTAGTTAGCAAACTTAACTTGCCCCCAACCGTAACCAATAAGATTGTCTTTCAACAATTCTGCAGGACTTCTAACCAATAAATATTTCATGAACTTTCCTTGTCGTAAATTATGTACTACCAAATGACTTTGATGGTGCCACCACCAATAACCGCTTTAGTTGTAGAACTAATCTCAAACCCATTGGTGTGACGAACCGTCACTAAATTTTGCAATAATTCGATCAGGTAAAGTTTAAATAAGCTTATTTCAGGCCGCTCCCAAACGAAGTCTGACAACGACCAAGTGCCATACTCGATTTCTCGATGCGCATTAATAGCGAACTTAAATTCACCTGGGTGTTCAGTAATTTCTTTAAACTGCTTTGCTAATGCAAAGAGTCGGTTATTTTCAAAAGTTGGTTCACTTGTTTGCATGTTATCACCCTCAAATTAAGTGACATAGCGTATTTTCCTGATGCATCAGATTGCGTCGCACCTAGCGTTGCTTCGAGCAAACCCGCGTCCGGTCACACGAGACCAAAACCCGTAGCTCGCGCCCTGGCGCGAGGGAAAAAGCCTTGCGTCAGGACGCAAGCTACCGGCTGGTTGCAGGTGGCCAATACCCGTAGCTCGTGCCCTGGCACGAGGGAAAAAGCCTTGCGTCAGGACGCAAGCTACGGGCTGGTTGCAGGTGGCCAATACCCGTAGCTCGCGCCCTGGCGCGAGGGAAAAAAGCCTTGCGTCAGGACGCAAGCTACCGTCAGGATGCACGATACGGTCTGGCGAAACCCGCGTCAGGACGCGGGCTACTGGTATGCTCGGAGGGTTTCGGCTAGTTCGCTGGCGATGTCCTGGCGCAGGGCGGCGGGTTCAAGGATTTCGATTTGGGCGCCCATGGATTTGATCCACCAGCGTAGCTGCCAGGAGTCGTTAACCGTAGCGGTTAAGATATTACCCTGCTCACTGGCTTCAATTGCCTGATCTTCACTCAGTGGTGTTTCGCTGATATGCATCGCGAGGTTATCGTTAATACGTGCTTTTAGTGCCAACTTTACGCCATCGGAAAACTGCAGATTACCGTCTGACAAATAATCTTTTAAAGTAAAGCCATCAGGGACGGTGATGTGTTTATCATCGCGAGGATTCGCCTGCTGCATCCGATGCAAAGCAAACAAGCGGGCGTCATCATAGGGGTCGACTGTCGCCACTAAATAGGTGCTGACACCTCGCTGTACCAATCCCAGTGGGTGCAGCGTATAATTTTTTGGTGCTTTACCCGCAGGCTCATAGGTGACGTCTAAGCATTGGTTATGCAACAGTGCTAACTGGGTAGTATTCAACACGTTGTCATCGATATGAGGTGCCTGCTGTTGCAATGTCGCCGGCACATACGCCACTTTGTTTTGCCAGTCACCAAAAGCCTGGCTTTGTTGCAATTTGGCTAGTTTGTCTTTCGCTTGGTTCAACCGCGGCGCTATGGATTGTAAAACAGTCCCCGGTAGCAGCGGTTTTAACACCTTCTCAACCATGGTCAACGACAACGCCTCTGCAGCTGAAATCGCTGGCATATCTGCTCCTGCCCCGGCCATCCAGTGCCAGCCATAGGGTTTACCTTTGTCGTTGCAGACTAGGGCAAATGACTGAGACAACTGTTCCAAATCGCGCTCTACTTGCCGCTTGGACACGTTAAAGCCTTCGTCATTAAGCAGCTGACAAATATCGCGCGCGGTCATCCCCGGCGCTCGGGTTGGTAGTAATTTGAGCATTTCCCACTGGCGTACCAGTGTTTGACGTGACCCTGTCGTCGACATTGCAATTCCCTTTGTCAGTAAGCCGCCGCTATTAAACTACTATATCTCGTGAGTTAATCAATACGGCATGTTGTAAGTGAACTCACTGTACATACGTGTATTTTTGCTATAGTTATCACCAGAACAAAAAAAAGGTATCAAAACGATGTTAAAACGCCTGTCATTATGCAGTTTTATTCTGTTAGCATTTTCGGCCCAAACACAGGATTTTGCCAATAGTTACTCCGGCGAATTAGTGGTAAATGAAAGCACATCCTTACCATTACAACTTAACCTGGATGAACAAGCCGCAACACTGGATAGCCCTGCGCAAGGCGCATTTGGTATACCGGTAGAAGAAGTTGACATAACTAACACCAAACTGACTTTTCGCTCGTCGGTTATCCAGGCATCATTCGATGGTAAACGTCAGGAAAACGGCTGTTACCAAGGCCAGTTCAAACAAGGAATGAGTTTAGCGCTGACCCTGTGCCCGGTTGATGAGTCGCAACAAAAAACACCAACGCAAGAACTTGCTGAATTGCCGGTGGACGCTGCTGTTGTTGAGTTTACTGATGGACAATGGAATGTTGAGCGTTTGACCTTTAACGTTGACGACAACAAGCAATATGAAATTGGTTCAGTGACGAAAACCATGGTCGCTTGGTTGTTAGCCAAAGCACTGCAGGATGGCGTCGTGTCTGAGCAAACGCCATTAAAAAAATACTGGCCAGATGCTAATCCGCACGTTGGTGACATAAAGTTGGTGGACCTTGCGACACATCACTCGGGTCTGCCGAGGCTTCCCAAAAACTTAGCCCCGAAAAACATGGAGGACCCCTATGTAGATTATGGGTTGGCCAAGTTAACAGAAGCCGTTAAGAGCAGTTCTGTCTCGCTGCCAGCGCAATACGAATATTCCAATTTTGGCTACGGCCTGTTAGCAGAAACGTTGGCCAAAGCCTATGACGAGCCTTTCGACAGCCTAATTCAGGAAAAACTCTTTAATCCGCTGGGTATGTCAGAGACTTACATTGCGCTGGAGCCCATTGACAACCCGCAACTGATTGCCGGCACCCGCATCGATGGAGAGCAGGTTCCGCACTGGCATTTTGACGCGCTTGCAGGAGCCGGCGCGGTTATTTCGACCGTTGACGATATGGCCAATTATTTAAAGGCTCTAATGCAGCCTGATAATGACCACCTGCCTTTGGTAAACACATTATTTGAAGACCGCAAATCGTTAGGCAATAAGTCAGCTCAAGCGCTCGCCTGGATAAAGGAACAACGTGGTGATAAAACGCTGATATGGCATAACGGTCAAACCGCTGGCTTTGCCAGCTTTATTGGGTTTTCTGCAGACGGAAAGCGCGGCATTGTCATACTCAGTAGCCGCGCCCGCAGTGTAACCGAAATTGGTAAAAAGCTATTAACGAATAACCCTTAGAAATTCCACATGGTCCACACACCAAACTCATTGGCGTCACGATCAATGGTAGCGGAGGTTTGCTGTTTGTGTTTGGCAACAAAGGCGACAGTCAAATAGGACGTTGCCTTCCAGTCCCAGCCGGCTTGAATGTAGTCTTTTTCTAAGCTGGGATTAAGTCGGCGACTGGGGTTGCTGGTGTCGTAACGTAAGAACACCGAGTACTTGGGTGCGTAGCGATAACTGACCCAACTGCCCCAGCCACTTTTAGCATCTTCGATGGGAGTAGCGACTTTATTCCAGTTATTGCTATGCACGTACTCAACACCAAAACGCCACTGTTTCGACTGATGCACCATAGCTGAACTGCTCACCTTTTTGATAAAAGTGCACACCTAAATCTGTCGGCCCGGCAAACCCTTCCATCGGGTTAATGCTGGGATCTACGTAGCGGTAGCCGACTTTGCGGGCAACGTAGTTTATCCAAGGCAGCGGAGCGACACCCAGCCAGAGCTTTTTATCGTCGCCGATTTTACGCTCGACATAGGATCGTAGCGGTCAATTATTTTATTATCGGCTCGGTGTTGCGCCGCATTCAAGCCACCCGCGAGCATTTGCACGAGCTATCTGCCGGCGAAGGTGATTTAACCAAACGCCTTGAAGCGGATGGCAACGATGAAATCAGTGACATGGCAGTGAGTGTTAATCGTTTTATCGAGAAAGTGCATGCCATTGTCAGCGAAGTTCGTGACTCAACCTTACAAGTCGCCTCCGCTGCTGAAGAAGTCGCTGCGGTGTCGCAGGAATCATCACGCGCTATTCACACTCAACGCAGCGCAACCGGCCGCGCTACCAATATTATGACCGAAAGTCATGCGCAGACCGACGAAACGGTTAGTGCCGCACGCCAGGCACAAGAAGCATTACAGGTCATTGCCACCGCGGTTTCGCGCATTAACGACATGAATACCAGCATTGCTAATGCCGCCGAAGAGCAGTCGGTGGTGGCTGACGAAATTAACCAAAATGTTAACCGTATCAACGATGCCAGCGAACAAATTACCGCGGGCTCAGAGCAGACCGATACGGCAACCGCTGAATTAGCCCGACTGGCTGAACAGCTGCAATCTCAGGTTAATCAGTTTAAGTTGTAAGTTAGGGCTCAACGCTCCCGTCAAGGCTGTGTAAAAACGCTTGCAGTTGAGTGAGCTCTTCTCGGCTTAGGTTAAGTTCGTTAATTAATGGCGATAGTTTGGCGTAAGGTATGCCACTATCGTCATTAGGATCCGGCGCATTTTGCCACCAACCATCGTTATACAGGTTTAACAGCGCCTCCAGACTGCGGGCAAAGCCGTTGTGTAAATACGGTGCCGTCGCGCTTACCCCGCGCAACCCGGGGGTACGAAAAGCGCCGACGTGCTCAGGCTTGGCGGTTACCGCATAACGCCCTTTAAAGTTGCCCTGGTGATGAAAGCTAGAACCTAAATGATGAAAGTCATTATCGGTGAGTAGCGCGCCATGGTGGCAATTCATACACTGCCCTTTAGTGCGGAATACATGCAAACCTTTAATTTCTGGTGCGGTTAAGGCTGTGCGATCGCCCCGCATAAACTGATCAAAACGCGTGTCGGTTAGCGTGATGGTGCGCATATAGTTTGCTATCGCGGTCGCTATTCGGCCGGCATTGATGTGCGTGTCGCCAAAAGCCGCCTCAAACTGAGCCTTATAGTTACTCTGGTTTTGAATACGCTGGACTGCGGCAGGAATATTGGCCGCCATTTCGATGGGGCTTTGCCAGGTTTGTATCACCTGCGCTTCGAGCGATTTTGCCCGACCATCCCAGAATATCTCTGATAAAAACGCCACATTAATGATGCTGGGGGTGTTGAGATCGTGTTGTTGCTGTTGATGCCCGATGGCCTTGCGCTTGCCATCGGCCCAGCCCTGCTCGGAATCATGGCAGCTGGCACAGGAAATTTGCTGCGACTTAGACAGCAGCGGCTCAAAAAACAACGCTTTACCGAGCTCACGCTGAGCTCGGTTTACGACTTTTTTGCGTGGGCTTCCTGTTGTCGTGGTAAGGCTGCCAACGGCGTCGCCGTTACATTACTGTCAACCATTGCCGCAGGCCACTGCGATTGAGGTCCCCGATAGATTTGTACCAACGGGTCCTGTTCCGACTCCCAGCGCTGTTGCGGGTAAGACGGTAACGGCAAAGGCTGATTGGGGTTTGCTATGCCCTGCTCTATGGCAGTGACGATATCGCTATGCACTTGATTGCGGAATTTTGCTACGGCCATCCATTTATCGATAAACGACTGCGGTGGCTGTTTGGCGCCCGAGTCTTTATAAGCTTTTAAATGGGGAGCAACCCAGTCGTAACCGGCTTTTACGCGCTGCGCCTGGCGTTGGCTGAAGTCGTTAAGTTGTTGTTGCTGTGCCTGGTTTAACTCGCTTTTATCAACGGCCTGGTAGGACTGCTCGATAAAATACCGGGTGAATTCCTCGGTAGAGTGCTTTGACGCATTGGTCCAGTGTTGCCAATCGCCAAAATTGTCGATGGCGCCTGTTTCCGCATCGATAATGATTACCGTAGGTGTGCCGTAATACATGGGTTCATCGTAGGCTTTTACGATATCGTAGCCGCGTTCAAAGTAACCGACGTCAACCGGCCGCACTTGGTAGTTTTGCTGTAGCTTTTGACTAAATTCAGGCTGGTTAAACTGTTGCAGCAATGCGGTGCTGTCACCACACCAGTTAGCTCCTAGCACCAGCATCAGGTCTTTACCTTCTGCCGCGGCTTGCTGCTGCCACTGTTTTACCTGCTGCGAATTCGGATTCTGACCATCAAACTGCCACTCTTGTGCTAGTGCTGATGTACATACTAATGCGACTACGACCAATAAATACTTCATGCTTGCGCCTTACCACCTAATACTTTGTGTAAAAATATACCGTACTTTACGAACGATTTATATCATGATTATTAAAGCGTTTTTCTCTGTGGCCTCTGTGCTCTCTGTGTTTCAGTGTTTTTGTTTTTTTGTCAGCGGTTTTTGCAAAGCGCGACCAGCCAGTCGCCAAGGGCTTGCAGGCCGGGTGATTTGGGCGTTGATGCGGGGTACACAAAATAGAAACTGTCGTCGGTGCGAATGCCGTGAAACGGTAATTCGAACAGGCTTTCGGCACGCTCTTGCTCGGTCGTCATAAACTCGTTAAGCAATGCAATGCCCTGGCCGTATTTGGCTGCTTCGGCCGCCAGTAGCAAATGGCTGAAATGATGCACTTTCGCATCATTTTGCAGCACAATACCGGCTTTTTCGAACCAACGCTGCCAGTCTGTTCCCGGCTGACCGCTGGCAAACGCAGAAATCGCCGATAACAACGGAAACCGCGTGAGATCAGCCACGTCTGATAACCGACTGGCTTCATTCCAAAGGGCTTTTGAGCAATAAGGTTTTAGCGTTTCGTCATATAAATGATAACGCACAAAACCCGCGCCGGGCGGCATCGTGGTTATAAAGCAGTCGGCCCACTGACTATCAAAGTGGCCGTCTTTCGTCAGCATTTGCAGTGTCAGTTCAACATTGGGATAACGCTCACGAAAGTCATCCAGTGCCGGGATTAACCATTTTACCGCCAATGACCCGTGTACAGCCAAACGCACCTGGCGTGAATCATCCTGCTGGAAGTTGCGGGTGGCGTGTTCGATGCTGTTTATGGCACTGGCCACCTCGTTAAAATAACTCTCACCGACCGCTGACAACAAGGTTTGTCGGCCGCGACGTACAAACAGATCCGCACCTAGCAGCTCCTCTAGTAAGCGTACCTGGTGACTTACCGCACTTTGTGAAACAAACAGCCGTTCTGCCGCTTTCGAAAAACTTTCGCAACGGGCGACTTCGACAAAGTAATGAATGGCTCTAAACGGCAAACTCATCTATCTAATTACCTCATGTTTAAATGACTTTATATCATTTTATTTAATAACTAGCCTGACCTAAAATAGCCGTCAATTCAAGGGTGACTATCAGGGAGGTATCTATGGATCGTTCATTGGTTTGGGCTATTTTGTTGTTAGTGTTAGGCAATAACGTGGTGATCCTGTCGGACTCGTTGATTAAGTTACTGGATGGTTTTGAGGCGCCGTTTCAGTTTGTTTTGTATCGTCAGCTAAGCGCAACCTTGATGTTGCTGCCGGTTATCCTGCTACTTAAGCGACCACTGTTACCGAAAAATTTGCGCTGGCATGCCACTCGCGCGCATATTTTTTTACTGGGCACGGTGTTTATGGTGATTTCGCTGACCACCCTGCCGCTTGCTACGGCTAATGCCATATTTTATGCCGCGCCGGTGATTACCGTCGTGCTGGCTCGGTTATTGTTTAAAGAGCGCGTGACGATTTTGTCATTGTCTACGGCAGCCCTGGGCATGGTGGGTGTGTTGGTTATCGTCAATCCGACCTCGGCCAATATCTTTGCGGTGGCTGCGCTGGTGGCAGCAACCACGCTGGCGTTGAATAATTTGCTGATTAAAAAGTTGCCATCGGAGCATGGCATTATTGATACGCTCTATTTAACCAACTTGTTGGGGATACCGACGGCAGCTGCGTTTGCATTGTTCGAGGGCGCTGCATTTAACCCGGATACGTTATTAATTGCGGTTGGATCGAGTTTATTTGCGATGGTGTATGCGGGCACTTGTGTGTATGCGTATCGGGCGGCTGAGAGTAACAAAGTGACCAGTGCGGAATATACGGGGTTAATTGGCGCCGTGCTGCTCGGAATGTTGTTTTTTGCCGAACAGCCCGACGCGCGTTTTTACATTGGTAGTGTGCTGATTGTCGTGCCGTTGACTTTGCTGACGCTTAAGTCGCGAGCCTAACGTGCGCCAAAGGCGCACGCTACGGGGTGTTTCGCGATTACAGGGCCACGCCGATCTGTAGTTCGCGTCCTGATGCGACAAATGTTTTCCGTGCGTCAGGACGCACGCTACAGAAAGCCCTGACGCACGTGGTCTTAGATGATCCAACTACCGCCGACGCAGGCTACGTTGGGCAGTGCCAGGTAGTCTTTGTAGTTTGATTCGTTGATGCCGCCGGTGGGGCAAAAGGTGATATCGGCTAATGGTGCGCTAATGGCTTTTAGCAGTTTAACGCCGCCGACAGCTTCGGCCGGGAACAGTTTAAATTCAGTATAACCATGCTGCATGCCATTCATGGCCTCAGAAACCGTCGCAACCCCCGGAATCAATGGGATATCCGCTTTGGCACCGGCTTTTAATAAATCGTCGGTAGCGCCCGGGCTAATCGCAAATTGTGCGCCGGCAGCGATGACTGACTGCAGCTGTTCGTCGTTAAGCACAGTGCCGGCACCTACCAGTGCGTGTGGCAATTCACGACGCATTTCTTCAATCGCATGAATCGCCGCTGTGGTTCTTAGCGTAACTTCAAGCACTTCGTAGCCTTGCTTATAAAGCTTACGGCCCATTTCTACCGCGCTTTCAACGTCGTTGACGGTCATCACCGGGATCACCGTCGCACGTTCAAATATGTCTTTTGCTGTCATTATTAATTCCTAAGCGGTTTGCTTGCGCTGTGCACGATGCTGCAAGCGCTGTTTTAAATATTGTGCGACCCCACGCATACCCGCGTGTTCGGCGGTTATGACGTAACAGGGGATAGACTCTGCTAAATTACAGAAGCGCCCTTTTTGCTCGAAGCGCGCACGAAATTCTGAGTTCGCCATCATTGGCAGTAGTTTAGGTACCACGCCACCGCCAATATAAACGCCACCGCGGGTATTCAACGTTAACGCCAAATTACCGGCAAAACTGCCTAAGCTGGCAAAAAATTGTTCTACTGCTTCTACCGCAATCGCGTCACAGCCGCTTAGAGCACGAGCGCCAATGGTCTTAGCACGCAACGGCGGTACCGGGCGATCATGATAGGCCGCGATGGCCTGGTAAAGGTTTTCGAGACCGGGGCCCGAGAGCACCCGCTCTGCTGACACTCGGCCCTCAAAGCGATGTGAGAGAAACTCATAAATCGCCCATTCTTTCTCGTTCAGCGGAGCCCAGTCTGCATGTCCACCCTCACCGGGCAGCGGCATTACGTCACCATTGGGCAAGGTGATCAGGTGGCCCACGCCTAATCCGGTACCGGCACCCAGTACTGCTTTGGGCGCATCGTCATGTTTGTGACCGCCGCCGATTTTCTTTTGCTCTTTCTTATCCAATGTAACCAAACTCATTGCCGCAGCAGCGAAATCGTTTAACACGATAAAGCTCTTAAGCCCCAGCGCGCGCTTAGTTCCCTGCACAGAGAACTGCCAGTGATGGTTGGTCATTTGAATAGAGTCAGACTCAGCCGGACAGGCAATAGCGATGGCGACGTGTTCTAACGGCACATCCTGCTGCTCGCGATACGCAATCATAGCGTCGGTCAGATTCAGGTAGTCCGCACAAGGGAATACCTGAATACGGTCTAACTCGAAAGTTTCTAAATTAATGCGGCCAAATCGGGCGTTTGTGCCACCGATGTCCGCGACTACCGCGAAACCATCGATAATTGGCGTATGTTCGCTACTCACCATGCTCTTTGTCGTCCTTAAATAACACACTAGCGCCCTGCTCGGCACCACTAAAACTGGCGCGTAGATTACCAAATAATTCACGTCCCATGCCAAAGTGGCTGTCAGTTAAATCAATTTTTTCTGGTTCGCGCTGTTCAAGCTCGTTGCTATCGACTAACAATTCCAGCTCGCCGGTTAAAAAGTCGAGCTTAACCATATCGCCGTCTTTAACCTTGGCAATCAAGCCGCCATCGACCGCTTCCGGCGTTACGTGGATAGCTGCAGGCACTTTACCTGAAGCACCCGACATGCGACCGTCAGTCACCAACGCCACCTTATAACCACGCTTCTGCAATACGCCCAGTGGCGGTGTCAATTTATGCAACTCCGGCATACCTATAGCCTTGGGGCCCTGATATTTGACCACAACCACACAATCTTTATTTAAGTCGCCAGCGTTAAATGCCGCGTCCAGATCGTTTTGGTCGGTAAATACAACCGCGGGTGCCGTTATAGGCTCGGCTTGTTCAGGCAATGACGAGGTTTTGATAACAGCACGCCCCAGGTTGCCGCTTAATACTTTTAAACCACCATGGTCGCTAAACGGATTACTGACTGGTCGCAGCACGTCCTCGTCCAGTGATTCTTTATTGATCTCAACCCAATTTAACTTACCGTCCTCGCCCAGTTCCGGCTTCTTGGTGTAGAGGTCCAGTCCATGACCAACGACCGTTTCCACGTCGTTATGCAGCAAACCAGCATCGCGTAATTCACGCGTCAGAAACGCCATGCCACCGGCGCGCTGGAAGTAGTTAATATCTGCTTGGCCATTGGGGTAAACACGCGTCAGCATCGGCGTGACATCTGACAAGGCTTCAAAGTCACTCCAGTTGATATCGTATCCCGCCGCTTTAGCAATGGCGACTAAGTGCATCGTGTGGTTAGTCGAACCACCCGTCGCTAACAAACCGACAATACCGTTTACCAGTGTTTTAGCGGTTACAATTTCGCTGATCGGACGGTAATCACTGCCCAAGTCGGTAATACGAGTCACGTGCTGAGCGGCTGCACGGGTCAGTGCTTCGCGCAAGTCGTTACCCGGATTAACGAACGAAGCTCCAGGCAAATGCAGGCCCATCAACTCAACCACTAACTGATTGGAGTTAGCCGTGCCATAAAACGTGCAGGTACCAGCCGTGTGATACGAGGCCGACTCGGCATCGAGTAGTTCCGCTTTACCAACTTTACCCTCGGCATACAATTCACGAATACGGGCTTTTTCGCTATTGGGAATACCCGATGGCATAGGCCCCGCCGGTACGAAGATAAACGGCAAATGACCAAAGCTCAGTGCGGAAATAAGCAATCCCGGTACGATTTTATCGCATATGCCCAACATTAAGCCGCCATCAAACATGTTGTGCGACAAGCTCACCGCACTGGCCATGGCGATCACATCACGGCTGAGTAGGCTCAGATCCATGCCCGGCTGGCCCTGGGTTACGCCGTCGCACATAGCCGGCACGCCGCCCGCTACCTGTGCAACACTGCCTACTTCACGTATTGCCTGTTTAATTTTATCAGGATAATCGTGGTACGGCTGGTGCGCCGACAACATATCGTTATATGCCGTGACGATACCAATGTTGGCTTTGGTCAGACTGCGCAGCTCTTGTTTGTCGTCTTTACCACAGGCGGCAAAGCCATGGGCTAAGTTACCGCAAGACAATGCGCCGCGATGCGGCCCTTGTTTGCGGGCTTTTGCCATGCGTGCCAGGTAATCTTTGCGACTGGCCGCGCTGCGTTTTTCGATACGCTCGGTAACGGCGGCTACTGTTGGATTCATAATTGCTCCTGATCTTTTTTGGTCGCTTGCGTGCGAGTAGCTTGCGCCTCAGGCGCAAGTTACATGGCATCTTTCTATCTGGTCGCTTGCGCCAGGGCGCAAGTTACGCTGCGTAGTAAACCTCAGTGGGGACTTGCTGCTGGTGCAAGAATTCACCGATAGGCAAAATAGCCTTTCCACTGTCCTCGACCTGTTTAAACACTTGCAGCTTGTTTTCGCCACAAAAATGCAGATAAATATTACGACTGTTCATGATACGTGACTTAGTTAAACTAACCCGTGCATACGGCGCCTTAGTTGGCTGCGTTGCAATAACCGCATCATTAGCCGTTAAACCTTGTTGCAGCTCGGCACAATCCGGAAACAGCGAAGCGGTATGACCATCATCGCCCATACCTAAAATAATCACGTCAAACTCAGGCAGTTCGTTCAACTGTTCAGACAAAACAGGGGCTGCATTCTGAGCCTTTTCATGACCCGTATACAAGCTAATGTAATGCGCTTTAGCCGCTTTGTTTTTTAATAGCACGGTCTTGATTAGCTTATCGTTGCTGTCATTAGAGTCGGGTAATACCCAACGCTCATCGGCCAACATAATGGTCACGTGCTTCCAGTCGATGTCAGTTCGGGATAACTTTTCGAATAAAGGCTTAGGTGTATTGCCACCCGAAACCACGAGATAGGCATGCCCGCGCGCTGCGATAGCATCACTGAGTTGCGCACTAACGCGTTGGCAAAGCTGTTCAGAAAGTTGTTCGTTACTGGCAAAGGTTTTCACTGATTTGTCCTCGTTATTCATCTTTTTTAATCTCTTTATTCGTCCCATTCACGACCATCTTGTGCCAACAGACTCACCGAAGCGACCGGACCCCAGCTTCCCGCAGGGTATGGCTTAGGTGACTCGTCGGTGGTCTCCCAGGCGGCAATAATGCCGTCAATCCAATTCCACGCTTGTTCGACTTCCTGGCGGTGCACGAATAAGTATTGATTACCGTGCATCACTTCCAGTAATAAGCGCTCATAGGCATCGGCGATACGCCTTTTCTTGAAGGTTTCGTCAAAGCTCAAGTCCAGGGTGGTCGCTTTTAGCTGCATCTGCTTACCCAGCCCCGGTATCTTGTTGATCATCTCAACTTCTACACCTTCGTCGGGCTGTAAGCGGATAACCAGTTTATTTGGGGGCAAGTCAGGCAATGTTTCGTGGAAAATATTATGTGGTTGCTTTTTAAACGTAATAACGACTTCACTGCGTTTTTGCGGCATGCGTTTACCCGTACGCAGATAAAACGGCACACCGGACCAACGCCAGTTATCGATATAGGCTTTTAACGCGACAAAGGTTTCGGTTTCGCTGTTCTCTTTAGCACCCTCTTCGTCCAGGTAACCGGGTACTTTCGTTTCGCCGGCAAAACCTTTCGCGTACTGGCCTCTTACGGTCAATTGCTGACTATTGCTGGCATTAATAGGTCGTAACGACTTTAGTACTTTGAGCTTTTCGTCGCGGATGCTCTCGGCGTCTAAACGCGACGGTGGCTCCATAGCAATAAGCGATAACACCTGCAGCAAATGGTTTTGTACCATGTCACGTAACTGCCCGGCATCATCGTAATAACTCCAGCGGCCTTCCACACCAACCTGCTCTGCTGCCGTTATTTGAATGTGGTCGACCGCGTTATGATCCCAGTTGTTGGAAAACAACGAATTGGCAAACCGCAACGCTAACAGGTTAAGTACGGTTTCTTTACCCAAATAATGGTCAATACGATAAATCTGGGTTTCGTTAAAATACTGGCCGACTTCTTCGTTAATGTCTTTTGATGACGACAAGTTATGACCGATGGGCTTTTCCAGTATCACCCGCGTTGGTTCAGCAGTCAGGCCTACGTTGTGTAGCCCTTTACAAATCGTGGCATAAAGCGCAGGCGGCGTGGCCAGGTAAAAGATGCGCTGATGCTGTTTTTGCTCAAGGCATTGCTGCAGCGATTGATAACTCGCGTTATCCGAGAAATCCATGCAGACATACTGAAAGCGCTTACAGAAGCGCGCCATCGAATCATCGTCACGCTCGTTTTCCGCCACAAATTGCTTCAGCACGTCGCTAACACGCTCGGTAATTTGTGCCGCCGGCATGTCTTCGCGGGCGACCGCAATAATGCGGCTTTGTGGTTCGATAAGTTGAGCACGTTCCAGCTGATACAAGGCCGGGATTAACTTACGCCGGGACAAATCCCCAAGCGCTCCAAAAAGCACCATGTCACAACAGTTCGGGCAATCATTTGGCATTGCTTTTGTCCACTTTCAGTTGAATGGTTTGAAATCGTTTTTTATTAATTTTTGTAATTTTACTACATTTCTATTCACACTTTAGCAACGTTTAGGTTAGCATGGCAAATATTAATGTAATTAAATTACAAAAATGAACAACGCTTTGTTGGAGCTTTTGCCCATGACTATAGTGCAAACGGTGAAGGATCGCCTGTCGGACTTGAGTAAAAATGAATATAAGGTAGCGCAGCAGGTATTGCTCGATCCCGAAGCTATTATTCATGTATCGACGGCGACGCTGGCTAAACAGGCCAATGTCAGTGAGCCCACCATTAACCGCTTTTGTCGCCGCATTGGCTGCAAGGGCTACCCTGACTTTAAGTTGCAACTAGCACAGCAACTGGCTAAGGGCGCCTCGTACGTTAACTCGCAAATTGACGATGACGATAACGTATCCACGGTTACCGATAAGATATTTTCGTCGACACTTTCTGCGCTTGCCAATACCCAGCGCACTTTGGACCACGCAGCCATCGAAAAAACCATTAGTTACCTAAAGGATGCTCGCAAGATCTCGTTTTTTGGATTTGGCGCATCAGCATCGGTCGCTCATGACGCACAGAATAAGTTCGCCCGTTTTACCACGCCGGCGATTTTCTCTGATGATGTATTGGTGCAAAAAGTCGCTGCCCTGAACAGCTTACCGGGCGACGTTATCGTTTGCTTTAGCCACACCGGACGTACCAAAGCGCTATGTGAAATTGCGCAGCTGGGCTATGACAATCAGGCCACGGTTATTGGTATTACTGCCAAAGGCAGTCCCCTGGCTAAGTACTGCCATGTCGTGGTTAGTACCGAAGTCCCTGAAGATACCGATCAATATATGCCCATGGCATCTCGTATTGCGCAGATGGTGCTGATCGATGCCATCGTCGCCGGCTTTGCGCTTGCGCATGGCGAGGAAATTAAACAACAACTAGCCCGGGTTAAAGCCGGGCTCAAAGATTCACGTTTTCCACCGCAGTAAGAAGGATTCATTATGACAATTAAAGTTGCAATTAACGGTTTTGGCCGTATCGGTAAAAACATCGCCCGCGCTATCTTTGAAAGTCAGCGCAATGATCAGTTTGAGGTTGTCGCCATTAACGATTTGGGCGCTCCTGCTACGCTGGCACATTTATTAAAATTTGATACCGTGCATGGCCAGTTTAATGCTGACGTTCGTGCCGACGAAAACGCCATCTATATTAATGACCACAAAATTAATGTTTATGCCGAGCGTGACCCTAAAAATTTACCCTGGCAGCAATTGGGCGTAGACGTGGTGATGGAATGCACCGGCTTATTTACTAATCGTGACGGCGCCGGACAACACCTGACAGCGGGAGCTAAAAAAGTAATAATTTCAGCGCCGGCAAAAGACGTTGACGGTCTGTTCGTGTATGGTGTTAACCATCAGGATATGAAGCCTGATATGTCTATTATTTCTAATGCGTCTTGCACCACCAACTGTTTGGCGCCGATTGCTCAGCCGCTTAACGAAGCCCTGGGTATTGAAAGCGCACTGATGACAACGGTTCACTCATACACCAATGATCAATGTCTGCTGGATGCCTACCACAGTGATTTACAGCGTGCCCGTGCCGCTGCGCAGTCAATGATCCCATCAAAAACCGGTGCAGCCGCAGCCATTGGTAAAGTTATTCCAGAGCTTGATGGCAAGTTCGACGGCCTTGCTGTGCGGGTTCCAACACCCAATGTGTCACTCGTAGACCTTAGTTTTATTGCCAATCGCGACACCAGCGTTGAAGAAGTCAACAAAATTGTACAGCAAGCGGCTGCAAAATCGCCTCTGAGTGCTGTACTCGATGTTAACGAGTTACCTTTGGTGTCGAGCGATTTTAACCATAACCCGGCATCCAGTGTTTTTGATACGCACCAAACCCGGGTCAACGGACGTTTAGTTAAAGTGATGGCTTGGTATGACAACGAATGGGGCTTTAGCAACCGTATGCTGGACAATGCAGCCCATTTGATGTCGATCAGTTAAGTATTTATTAAGGTTTTTTATTGTAATAATTTGTGCTGATTCATTGACCATGTTAATTTCTTGTTCTACTTTATAAAAGCGCTTACATTAAAAAATGTAATATTCGTCTAAAATAGCTAACAACAAGAATGTGTGACTGCTCCCCGCCCTAACGGGCGAGGCTTCCAAATTCTCAGGCAGCAACCGGCGCGTGGCCGGATTTACGCAAGCCTCCATTGGCAGGAACCGACAGTCCTTCGGCTCTTAGTTTGATAACACCCTGCTGGCGGATATTGATCGCGGCGTTTACGTCGCGTTCAAGCTCTGCTGTACAAGCAGGGCACGACCAGTTACGCACCGACAACGGCAAGGTGTCTACCTTGTGCCCACAGCAGGAGCAGGTCTTGGAGCTGGCAAACCATTGGTCGATTTTGACCAGATGCTTGCCCTGCTCCTTCGCCTTGTATTCCAGTTTCTGAACCAGGCTGAACCAGCTTGCGTCTGCGATGTGCTTGGATAGCTTCCGGTTCTTCAGCAGGTTCTTCACTTTCAATGTCTCGACCACCACCGCTTGGTTTTCGTCAATGAGTTGTCGGGACAGGTTGTGCTGGAAATCCGCACGGGTATTCGCTAGGCGCTCATGCGCCTTAGCCAGTTTCAAGCGTGCTTTCGTACGTCCTTTGCTACCTTTCTGGCAACGGGATAAGGCTTTCTGCTTGCGTCGCAAATTAGATTGGGCGCGTTTCAGGAAACGGGGATTCGCCGTCTTGTTTCCTTCGGAGTCGATAGCAAGATGGGTTAGCCCCATATCAACGCCCAGCACGG
>Ga0208813_1000340_pt1 | contig 38600 bp, 33 predicted proteins | sample MalvireepMed_904_FD_184250 | JGI IMG/M metagenome (GOLD analysis project Ga0208813, IMG submission 184250) | Marine viral communities from the Global Malaspina Expedition - Malaspina viral metaG DeepMed_904 (SPAdes) (version 2) | ecosystem: Environmental > Aquatic > Marine > Oceanic | place... | reverse complement strand
GGGGATGGTGGGAGCGGGCCTTGCCCGCGAAAGGCCGGTGAAACCGGCCGGCGGGATCCCAGAGGCTTTTGGAAAGGTCTCTGGGATCCTGCCGGAAAGCTTTGCTTGCCTTTCGCGGGCGGGGCCCGCTCGCACAAGACCCGCCCACCAAGCCGGTTAGGGCTTGATGGGGGCGGAGATGTAGTTGAGGAACACGCCGCCCGGGGGGATGCCGAGGGTCATGTTGGCGGCGGCGACTTCGCCGTCCCGGCGAAAGGTGATGTCCACCTCGACGCTTTGCGCGGCCTGGTTGCGCTGCTCGATCCGCAGGCGGCCATCGTCCAGAAAGGTGACGTCGCCAACCAGGTCCAGGCTCAGCGGGTAGCTGTACAGGTCGTGGGCCAGGGTCAGACCCAGCGCCGCCGGCTCCAGATAGGGCGCGCTCAGGTACAGGTCCAGCCTGGTTTCGAACACCGGGCCGTCCGGGGTTTCGCGGATCCAGCCGGTGACCGGCTGGGTGCGGTTGCCGTTGCCGTCTTCCTGGTAGCGGATGCGCATCACCTGGGCCCCGGTGGGGATGGTGACATCACCGAGCGGGAAGAACGCCAGGGCCAGGCGGCCGAAGACGTCCACGGACGATGTCTGCAGCAGGGTGGGATAGATGTTCACCCGCACCGCGTCTTCCTGGGCGTCGTAGCCGACCACTTCCACGTCCAGTGCGGCGGTCAGGTAGAGGAATTTCTCCGCCGGGCAGTTCGCACCGTCGTAATCGCAGCCCACCCGGGCCTCTTGCAGCAAGCCGCCGGTGCTTTGTACGAACAGTTCGGTACTGTTGGGCGGCACCGGGTATTCGTTGGGGTCGCCGGCGGCGGGTTGCGGCTGCGGCTCGCTGTCCTGGTGCACGTAGTCGGCATTAACGTCGTAGGCCGGCAGGTTGCGCAGCACCTGGAAGACGTTGTTGTCGGCCGGCGCGCCGGTGAAGTAGAGCTCCATGTCCGGGCCACCCATGTCGTCGGTGGGCGCTTCCAGGGTGGCGGTCTGGAACGGGCCCAGATCCTCGGTGCAGATGGCGGTACCGTTGGTGCAGTTGGCGGTGGTGAAGTCCTGGTTTTCGGACAGCATCACGTAGCGGTAGGTGGCGCCCTCTTCCCACGGCTGATCCGGGATGAACGTCACGGTGCGGGCGTTGTAGTTGAGCTCGCCCGGAACGGCTTCCTGGCAGACGTAGTTGTCGCCGCTTCGCTGCGGCACCTGGCCGGGATCGGCGACCTTCTCCACGCGGAAGGTGCCGGTGCCGCAGGTTTCACCGAGCTGGAAGCTCTCTTCCAGCATCACCTGGGAGAACTGCACTTCGATGGCGCGCTCGGCGGGCATCGGCATCACCGGCAGGTGATCGTCGTCGCTTTCGCCGCCACGGCAGATACCGTGGTCGCCGTTGGCGATGTCCCAGGTGGTTTTGTCCACCGCACAGGGGAAGCCGGGATAGGTGGTGGTGGCGATGGCCGGGTGGCCGCTACCGATGTAGGTGGGCAGCGTGAAGCTCAGGGTTTCACCCTGGGCCGGGTTGCCGGCGATGTCGGTGATGCCGTCGGTGAACTGCACCTGGTAGCCGGTGTTGTACTGCAGCGGCGGCTGCGGCTGGATGACGATGGAGACGCCGTCCAGGTAGTACTCGAAGTCCACGGGGGCGCCGTCGGCGGCGACGCGCAGGGTGTCGCCTTCGATCACCGTGGTCGGGTCCAGCGGCTCGCTGAAGTTGAGGATGATCGGGTCGCCGGGGCGCTGTTTGTTCACGTGATCGCCGGGCTGCCAGGCGGCCAGCGTGGGGTTGCTCTCATCCGGGGTCATTTCCGGGGCGTTCTGCTGGTCCGGGTAGGATTCCATGTGGAAGCTGAGCACGCCGTAGGCGGTCTCGGTGCCGAGCACTTCCGGCTCCACCACGCCGACGGCGTCGACGATCAGGCTGCCTTTTTCGGTGTCGGCGATGGCGTAGCCCACCAGCTCCACCTGCAGCAGGGTCTGGTTGAAGGCGCCGTTGGCGCGCTGCACCTCGGTGTCGAAGGCCACGTCCATGGTCAGGCGCAGCTGCTTGGGCGCGGACGGGTCGTCGGTGTAGGGGTTGGGCAGCAGGTAGCCGTTGGCGTCGCCCAGGAAGGTGACGGTGACTTCGCCGGAATCGAAGCCGGCGGGCACTTCGCCGCCGATGCGCACGTCCAGCGGGTCGCCCTTGAGCAGCGAGCCCTTGGGCACGCGCAGCGGGGTTTTGTCCGGGAAATTGGGGGCGAAGGCGAGTTCCGCGAACACATTGCCCTGCTGCTTGGAGACGGTGTTGTCGCCGAGCAGTTTGGCGATCAGCGGCACGCAGTTGATCGGGTCACCGGTGATCGGCGAGGTGCGCACGCCCTGGTCCAGGCAGCCGAGCACCGGGTCGGCGGGGGCCGCTTCCTGCACCAGGGTTTCGCGGGGCTTGGTGTCGCGCGGCGAGAAGGTGCGGGTGAAGCCGCCGAAGGCGTCGCCGTAGAGGTTCCGCACGCCGTTGGTGATGTCCAGCGTCACCTCGGTGCCCGGCTCCAGCACTTGTTCCGGATCGATGCTGATCTGGCGGCCGTCCACGCGCAGATACGCGGGCACGGTCTGGCCGTTCTGGGTGAGGGTGACGGTGTCGCCGTAGACCACGGTCTGGCGGTCCAGCGGCTGGGTCATCACCAGGTTCACGGAGGAGAAATCCAGGAACGGCAGGTCGTCGCCGTCCGGGCTGACGCTGGCCACCTCGAAGCTGTCGCTGAGCTGGCGCTGGGCGCGGGGCTTGCCTGCCAGGGCGGCGCGGGTGGTGAAGTCCACGCTGCCGTCGGGCAGCGCGGCGTCGCCGCTGTCGGTGCGGATGTTATTGAGAGTGAGTGCGTACTCACTTTTCACCGCCAGCGACCCATTGGTGGGCATCAGCACGGCGCTGCGACCTTCGTCGGCGCTTTCCACGTCCAGATTCACCGGGCCGTCCGGGCCGGTGAGCGTGAAGTTGGACGCGTCCACCTCCACCGGGTCGGAGAAGCGCACCACCACCGGGGCGTTGGGGGAGACTTCCGCCTGGCCGTCGAACGGGTAGCTGTAGACCACCTCGGTTTCCTGCCAGTTGTCGAAACTTACCGTTTGCTCGTCACTGCTGCTGCCACCACAGGCGGCCAGTATCGCGGTGCCCGTGAGCACTATCAGCTTGCGCATATCCATGACCGACCTCCGTTAGAATTTCAGCGTGACCGAACCGGAGAAGACGTGGACGTCGCCGTCCGCTTCCACGGTTTCGTAGGGTTCCGGGTAGGTGGGCGAGTTGGTGGCGTAGAGATCGAACTCGCGGGCTTCGAGTTTCTGGTACTGGTAACCGAAGTCGAAGCGCACCGGGTAGGCCAGGAAATGCGGGTTCTTGTACTTGGCGGTGAGGCCCAGGCCGACGATCCACTTGTCCGCGTCCAGGTAGTTCACGTCCAGGGAGGCGTTGGACTCCAGCGGCGACTCGCTGTAGGCGACGCCGCCGGTGAGCATGAAGGTGTCGTTGAGCTCGAACTCAGCGCCCAGGCGCGGCACCACGATGTCCTGGAATTCCAGGGTGCCGACTTCGCTGTTCACCGCCTGGTCCTTGATGGTGTCGCTGTCGAACTCTTCTTCCAGGTCGGACCACTGCTGCATTTCCACCGAGGCGCCGACGCGGAAGCGCTCGCCGCCATAGAGCAGGCCGGCGGAGTAGATGTTGGGCTGGTAGGAATCCAGGGTGGTGACTTTCAGGTTCAGACCCGGGGGCGCGATGGTGCCGGGGATCACGGTCTGCGCGTCCACGGTGGTGTTGGTGTTGGAGTAGCCGCGGAACGCGAAGGCGGTTTCGAAGCCGTCCAGCCAGCAGCCTTCGTTGTCGGGGCAGAAGGTTTCCGCCATGTCCACGGTGGCACTGAGGATCGGCCGGATCGACGGCTTGGCGGACACGTTCAGCTCTTCGTAGCGGGTCTCGCCGGCCAGGTTGGTGGTGGCCACCAGCTCGGCTTCCGAGTGCAGCGTGATACGGGCGGAGGCGCCAATGTCGATGCCGCGCCACAGGGTGGTGGCGCCGCCCAGGTTCAGGAACAGGGGCTGACGGCCGTATTCGAAGTATTGCCCTTCCCGGGAGGTCTGGGATTCAAACGCCAGCATTTCCTCGCCGTACTTTTCCACGCCGATCATCACGCCCAGGAAGAGCGGGTGATTGAATTTGGTCAGCGAGGAGAGATCGGTCTTCATGCCGATCAGGGTGTGCTGGGAGGGCGAATCCTGCAGCACGTCGCCGCCGCTGCGGTTGGGCGGGTTGGCGCCGCCCAGGCTTGTGGCGCGCAGCTCGTGGTCGGCGTGCAGCAGGCCCATGGTCAGCTCGCCGCGCGGGTCCTTGGTGAGGTAGGCCGGGTTGTAGTACACGGCGGACACCTGGGTGTTGAACATGGACAGGGCCTGGGCGGAGGCCACATCGGAGGGCAGCACCCCGTAGGTGGTGCCGATGTTGCCCATGCTGGCGTAGGCGGCGGTGGTGGAACCAATGGCAAGCGCCAGGGCAGCGCCCCGGGCGACGATTTTATTGTTCATGGCGAACTACTCCGTCAGGCCGTCTCGGGGAAGAACGGCGGCTTTGTTATTTACAGGTGTTCACTTAACGGGCGCGCAGTATGTGCGACGAATTAGAAACAAAACACTGGTTAACGCTACATTTCGTGCACTTTTGTTAACCGTTTCCGTTAGTCAAAACCTTTTACTGATGCGGATTTTATAGGCTAATAATTAAGTATCGGCTCTGGATGTCCTTCTACCATAAGACCTTATTAGAATCGCTGTAGACCGCGTGATCAGCGGGCTGCGGCGCCAGGGCCAATAACGGACAGAAAATACGGCTTGTGAATAAACGTCAACGTATCGGAAGCACAAAACTTGTAAAAGATGCGTGAGGGACGGGAACCTGACGTGTTGTCAATGTTTGTGTCATTGACAGGTGTGTACAGGTAGAAATCGGCGACGCCTTTCTCTCCAGGTGGCCCGCACGCCCTCCGACTAGGGGCGTTTTGCGTTGCGGGGGAGGTCGCCGGCGCGGCCGAGGGCGCGGTGCATGAAGGCGTGGCGGGCGGGGGCGAGGCGGTTGACCAGGCCCAGGCCGGTGTTGCGCAGCCAGCGGACGGCGGGTTCGGGGCGCTCAAACAGCAGTTTGAAGCCGCGCATGGCGTTTTGCATCAGCAGGTTGTCGGCGCGGCGGCGGCGCTCGTAGCGGGCCAGGATGGTGGCGTGGGTCACCGGCAGGCCGGCGGCGCGGGCGCGGCCCAGTTCTTCGGCGAGCACGGCGGCGTCCAGCAGGCCCAGGTTGATGCCCTGCCCCGCCAGCGGATGGATCACGTGGGCGGCGTCGCCCACCAGCGCCAGCGAGCGGCCCTGATAGCGGCTGGCGTGGCGCTCTTCGATCGGGAACACGGCGCGGCGGCTGACCACCCGGGCGGCGCCCAGCACTTCGCCGGTGGCCTGGCTGAGCGCGGCGCCGAAGGCGTCGTCGTCCAGCGCCATCAGTTCGTCGCTGCGCTGCGGCCAGGCGGACCAGACGATGGAGCAACGGCGGCCGCCGTGGCCGAACAGCGGCAGCAGCGCCAGCGGGCCGGAGTCCATGAACACTTGGCGGGCGCAGCCGCCGTGGGGTTGGTCGGTTTCGACGGTGGCCACCAGGGCGCGGTGGCCGCTGTCCCGGGCCGGGGCGGGGATGCCGGCGGCGTCGCGCACCCGCGAGCGGGCGCCATCCGCGCCCACCAGCAGATCGGCGGTGAAGACCTGGTCGCCGGCGCTCACCCGCCAGCCTGCGCCGTCCCGGGTCAGTGCCTCCACCGGCGCGCCGCAGTGCCAGGCCAGGGTCTCGCGCTCGCCGGCCGCTTCGAACAGCGCGGCGGTGAGGTGGTCGTTCTCCAGCAGCCAGCCCAGGCAGTCGGCGCCGGCGTCGGCGGCGCTGAAACGCACCTCGCCGGTGCCGTCCCGGTCCCACACCTGCATGCTGGCGTAGGCCTGCACCCGTTCCGGGTCCAGACGGTCCCAGACCCCGGCGTGGCGCAGCAGCCAGTGGCTGGCCTCGCTGAGCGTGGACACCCGCGGCGCCGACTCGCCCTGGGGCCGCGCCGGCTCCGGGCCGGCGTCCAGCACCCGCACCGAGAAGCCCTGGTCCGCCAGCAGCAGCCCGAGCAAACCGCCGGCCATGCCGCCGCCGACGATCAAAACATCCGTGTGCAGTGCGTTATCCATCACAACCCCATGGCCCGGCGGGCGAAGTTTTTGCGGGCGGTCGGTAGCAGATCCAAGGCCAGCAGACCGAGCTGGCGGCTGTGGGCGAACAGCGGCTGGCGCACGCGGAACAGCTCCGGCAGCCAGCGCGAGGCGTGGCCGATCTGGCTCTGGTCGGCGCGGCGGTCAGCGGCCCATTGCTCAAGCAGCGCCAGGCGGCCCGGCTGTGCGTCGCCGCCGACGCGGCGGGCCAGCAGTTCCAGATCGCGCAGGGTCAGGTTGAAGCCCTGGCCGGCCACCGGGTGCAGGGTGTGGGCGGCGTTGCCCACCACCGCCGCGAACGGCACCGCCTGGGCGCAGGCTTCGCTGAGCACCAGCGGGTAGCGGGCGCGCTCGCCGACGCGGGTGAGGCGCGGCATGTCGCGGCCAAGCCGTTCGCGCAGGGCGGCCAGAAAGGCGTCGTCGTCCAGGGCCATCCAGCGGTCCACGTCGTCGCGGGGGCCGGTCCAGACCAGCGCCATGCGCTCGCCGGGGAGCGGCAGCAGGGCCAGCGGGCCCTCGTCGAGGAAGCGTTCGAACGCCTGGCCCCGGTGCGGCTCCGCCAGCCCGACGTTGGCGATCAGCGCGTCGTGGCCGATGTCCCGGTGGCGGGCGCTGATGCCGAGCCAGTCACGGGTGCGCGAGCGGGCGCCGTCGGCGGCGATCAGCAGTGGCGTGTGCAACTCTTCGCCATCGTCCAGCGTGGCTTCATAGCCGTCGGTGGCGCGGCGGATGCCGGTGAGCGACGCCGGGGCGCGCAGGGTGATGGCCGGGTCCGCTTCCACGGCGCGCAGCAGCACATGGCCGAACCAGCGGTTTTCCACCACCGCGCCCAGGCGCGGCAGGTTCTGCTCTTCGGCGGTGAGCCGGGCCAGGCCGAGCCGGCCGCGCCGGGACACGTGCACGGTGTCGATGCCGGCGGCGTTATCGAGCACCGCGTCCTGCAGGCCGAGCTGATCGAGAATCGCCAGGCTGCCGGCGGACAGCGCCGTGCTGCGCGCGTCGAAGCTGGGCGTGTCCGGCGCTTCGCCGGCGGCCAGGGAGTGGCTCTCCACCAGCGTCACCGCCGGCGCGCCGTGGTGGCGCAGCAGCAGCGCCAGCGCCGCGCCCGCCATGCCGCCGCCGACGATCAGCGGCGCCCCGGAAGCGTTCATGCGCGCGCCTCGCGCATCAGCGCTTCGATGTCGTCGATGTTCTTGGGCACGTCGCGGGTGAGCACGTCGCAGCCCTCTTTGGTGACCAGCACGTCGTCCTCGATGCGGATGCCGATGCCGCGCCAGCGGTCTTCCACGGTGTCGTCGTCCGGGGCGATGTAGAGGCCCGGCTCCACGGTGAGGGTCATACCCACTTCGAGTTGGCGCCATTCGCCGCCGATGCGGTAGTCGCCCACGTCGTGCACGTCCAGGCCCAGCCAGTGGCCGGTGCGGTGCATGAAGAAGCGCTGGTAGCTTTGCTCTTCGATCAGGTCGTCGACGTGGCCGGCCAGCAGCCCCAGATCCACCAGGCCTTCGGTGAGAATGCGCACCACGGTTTCGTGGGGCACGTTCCAGTGGTTGCCGGTGTGGGTGGCTTCGATGGCGGCGTACTGCGACGCCAGCACCAGCTCGTAGAGCGCGCGCTGCTCGCCGCTGAATTTGCCGTTCACCGGGAAGGTGCGGGTGATGTCCGAGGCGTAGTTGTGCAGCTCGCAGCCGGCGTCCACCAGCACCAGGTCGCCGTCCTTGAGCGGCGCGCTGTTCTCGATGTAATGCAGGATGCAGCCGTTGGCGCCGCCGCCGACGATGCTCGGGTAGGCCGGGCTGCGGGCGCCGTGGCGCATGAATTCGTGCAGGTATTCCGCTTCCAGCTGGTACTCGTACATGCCCGGGCGCACCGACTGCATGGCGCGTACGTGGGCGCCGGCGGAGATTTGCGCCGCCTGGCGCATCAGGTCCGCTTCCGCCTTGCTCTTGAACAGGCGCATGTCGTGCAGCAGGTGCGAGAGCGCCACGAATTCACCGGGCGGCTGGGCGCCGGTGCGCACCCGCTCGCGGATGGTGTTGACCCAGCCCATCAGGCGGCTGTCGAAACCGGCGTCGCGGCCCAGGTCGTAGTAGACCCGTTCGCGGCCTTCCACCAGGCCGGGCAGGATGTCGTCGATGTCGTTGATGGGGAAGGCGTCGTCGGCGCCGTAGTCCGCCACCGCCCCCTCCGGCCCGGCGCGGTAGCCGTTCCAGATTTCCCGGGCACGGTCGCGCTCGCGGCAGAACAGCACGTATTCGCCGTGTTCGCGGCCGGGCAGCAGCACCATCACCGCTTCCGCTTCGGGGAAGCCGCTCAGGTACCAGAAGTCACTGTCCTGGCGGTAGGGGTGTTCCACGTCCCGGTTGCGGGTGCGCTCCGGCGCGGCGGCCAGGATGGCGATGCTGTTGGGCTCCATCTGCTCCATCAGCTCGCGGCGGCGGCGCTGGAATTCCTGCAGACGAATGGTCATGGGTTCTCCTCAATGCCGGGTGGGCGGCGTTTCCGGTTCGGCGGCGTCGCCGGGGCCGGGCTTTTTCGCGGCCTGCTGTTTCATCACCAGGTCGGTGTAGATCATCAGCGCGGACATGCGGCAGTGCTCGGCGACCTGCTCGAACATGCGCTCTTCCTCCTCGCCGGTTTCTTCCGGCGTGGTCACCTGGCTCACCGCGGACAGGTCGGACAGCGCCTCCTGCACGCCCGGCGACAGCTCGGTGTCGGCGACGCCGGCGGCACCGGTGCCGAAGCCCACCAGGAAGCCTTCGCTCCACTGGCCCAGGGCGGCCACGCGCAGGTCCAGGTCATCCTCGTCGGCGGGCAGCAGCATGGGCAGCTCCAGGCCGGTGCCGGAAAAGCCTTCGATGGTCTGATCGCGCCAATCAATCAGCGCGCGGGACAGTTCCGGCGGCAGCCCCTCGGGCTGCTCGGCGTGGGCGGCCAGGGTGCCCAGCAGGGCGTTGTCGTCCTGCCCGTGGCCGGTGGCCAGCAGGCCGCAGACCACGCCGTGCAGTTCGCTGGGCGAATTGGGGATGCCCGCCTGGGCGGCGGCGCGGGCGAGTTCGTCGAAGTCGGGCAGTTCGGGCATGGGGCTCCGTCTTTACTCTTTAATGACTTTCTGCAAAGCGGCGCTAAGTGCTTAACCCGCCTTGATTTGCGTTGACCCTTCGCAGGGCCGTATCTATAGTACAAAAAGCCGTCAATGGCGGCGGGCAAACTTCCTTCCCGCCTGCGATTCGGACCCGGATCGGGGGCTCAACCTTAGGCGAACAGCGACCAATTTGCCATGACGATGGAACAACAACTCCGGCAACTGGAAGCCCGGGTGGACGAGCTGCTGCGCATCTCCGCGCACCTGCGCCAGGAGAACCGGCTGCTGCGCGAACGGGAAACCCGCCTGCTCGACGACCGCGCCCAGTTGGTGAAGAAAAACGATCTGGCCAAGGCCCGCGTTGAAGCCATCATAACCCGCCTGCAGTCCCTTGAGCAGGAGGATTCATGAGCGACGGCCACTCCCTGGTGATTCATATCCTGGATAAGGAATACCGGGTCGCCTGCCCGCCCGGCGAGCAGGACAATCTGCTGCGCGCCGCCCGCTACCTCGACAACCAGATGCGCGAAGTGCGCCAGGCCAATGTGATCGGCCTGGAGCGGATCGCCATCATGGCGGCGCTGAACATGAGCCACGAGCTGCTGGAAGCCCGCGAACAGCTGGGCGACGACAGCGGCAACGACGAGCGCATCCAGGGCCTGCTGAGCCGCCTGGACAACGAGATCCGCGCCTTCGAGGAAGGCCACGGCGAGACGTCTGTCAAGCCCTGACCCTCACCCCCGCCCCTGTTATACTGCGTGCAAGTGTTCCCTGGACCGTGCGCCAGCCGGGTTACGTCCCTGCCGATGCTTTACCCTTAGGGGTCCAAATTGGTGTGCCTGTGCGCATGTCCGCCTTCGAGCGGAAAGCCTGAGGGCATTAACCTGCGGTCCCCGCCTTGAACTTTTCGGTTCAAGGGCCACGCCCGCAGCGGCGGTTCGGGGGACACGCTTTATTTTGTAGGAGCGGGCCCCGCCCGCGAAAGGGAGCGAAGCTCCCGGCAAAGGTTGCCCCGCGGAATTCCAGAGAGCTTTTTGGGCCCACCTTTAGAGCTCTCTGGAATCCTGCCGGCCGGTTGCACCGGCCTTTCGCGGGCAAGGCCCGCTCCCACAGGCGGCTGTCGTCGAAAGCATTCCCCTATGTCCAATCAAATCCCTTCCCGTGCTCAATTGCGCCGCACCTTGCGGGCGCAACGCCGTGCCGTTAGCGCCGGTGCGCGGCGGCGGGCGACGTGGGGGTTCGCGCGGAATTTGCCGGCGGCGCTGGGGGTGCGGCGGTTTCGGCATGTGGGGGTGTATCAGGCGGGGGACGGTGAGCTGGATCCCCTGCCCGCCCTGAAGCATTCCCGCTTCGGCGAGGTGGCGTTATATCTTCCGGTGTTGGATCGCGTGCATCGCGGGCGGCTGCATTTTCATTTGTGGCGGCGCGAGCGGCGGCTGAAGGCGAACCGGTTTGGTATCGGCGAGCCCCGTCGCCGGGAGCGGGCGCGGGCGGCCTGGGCGCTGGATGCGATTCTGGTGCCGCTGGTGGGCTTTGATGACCGGGGTCACCGGCTGGGTATGGGCGGCGGGTTTTACGACCGCGCGCTCGCGGACCTGGCGCGCCGGCCCCGGCGGCCGCGACTGATCGGCGTGGCGTTCGAGTTTCAGCGCCAGCCCAGGCTGCGCGAGGCAGCCTGGGACCAGCCTCTGGATCAGGTGGTGACCGACGTTCGGCGTTACTTACTGTCGTAATTGCTGAACTGCATGCCCGCGGAGTTCGCGAAGCGCTCCAGATCAGAATCGTTACCGCCGTGGGTGATGGTGCTGATCAGCACCCCAAGAGCAAATACGAATGCGAGGACGACAAGTGCGTCCGGCTTCTTCTTCATTGTGTTTCCATTCCCCAAATTTCAAGAAAGCTCGGTACAGTGGAGCCCAGTACAAATGCGGACCGCCGTTTTCTGGCCCCCCGGTATGGCCGGAGTGGTACGGCGTTTTCCGCTTGCCCTAAACCCGTGTCGGGCGAAAGACTCATCATGGTAGGCCATTTGTTTCGTAACAAGATGAGAACCAGATCAAAATTCGGGCATTCAGCCCACTCAAGTCAAGGAGTTACGGCCCGTTCCTCACGCTTCTTAACAAAACTACAGTGCAACATTCAAATTCACAGGGCCTTCACCGCACATTAACGCATAAGGCGTTGTTCGCAGTGAAGGCCTGATTCGATAGGACCGGCCTGCCCCGTTTTAGTTCAGAAACAGCCGGTAGGCCGGGTTGTCGCTCTCTTCCACCATCGGGTAAGGCACTTTCTTCAGGTCCTTGCGCAGGTTGCCCCGGTCGCCGAACGGCACCTGGAAGCCCACCAGCACCCGCCCATAGGCGGCCCCGTGGTTGCGGTAATGGAACAGGCTGATGTTCCATTTCTGGCCCAGCGACATCAGGAATTTGACCAGGGCGCCGGGGCGCTCGGGAAATTCCACCCGGAACAGCATTTCGTCCAGGTCCTGCCGCGAGGTGTGGCCGCCCACCATATGGCGGATATGCAGCTTGGCCATCTCGTTGCCGGTCATGTCGACCACCGGGTAGCCGGCGTCGCGCAACTCCCCGATAAGCGGAGCAAGGTCCGTGCCACCGGGGCGGATCTGCACGCCGACGAAGATGTTGGCCTCGTGCTCGCTGGAATAGCGGTAGTTGAACTCGGTGATGCTGCGCCGGCCCAGGGCCTGGCAGAACGCCCGGAAGGCGCCGGGCTTCTCCGGGATGGTGACCGCCAGGATGGCCTCGCGCTGCTCGCCCAGCTCGGCGCGCTCGGAGATGTGGCGCAGGCGGTCGAAGTTCACGTTGGCGCCGCTCTGGATCGCCACCAGCGTCTTGTTTTCGGCGCCGTGCTTGTGCACCCAGTTCTTGAGGCCGGCCAGGGCCAGCGCGCCGGCGGGCTCGCAGATGGCGCGGGTGTCCTCGAAGGAGTCCTTGATGGCGGCGCAGATTTCGTCGGTGGTGGCGGTGATCACCTCGTCCACGTGGTCGCGCAGGATGCGGAACGGCTCCTTGCCGATCTGGCGCACCGCCACGCCGTCGGCGAACAGGCCCACTTCCGACAGCGTTACCCGGCGTTTACGGGCCATGGCGGCCTGCAGGCAGGCGGCGTCCTCGGGCTCCACGGCGATGATCTTCACCTCCGGGCGCACGTATTTCACGTAGGCGGCGATGCCCGCCGCCAGGCCGCCGCCGCCCACCGGGATAAAGATGGCGTCCAGGTCGCGGCTTTGCTGGCGCAGGATCTCCATGCCCACGGTGCCCTGGCCGGCGATTACGTCCGGGTCGTCGTAGGGGTGCACGAAGGTCAGGCCTTCTTTTTCCTGCAGCTTGGTGGCGTGGGCCAGGGCGTCGTCGAAGCCGTCGCCGTGCAGCACCACCTTGCCGCCGCGCTCGCGCACGGATTTCACCTTGATCTCCGGGGTGGTGCGCGGCATTACGATCACCGCGCGCACGCCCATGGCGCTGGCCGCCAGGGCCAGACCCTGGGCGTGGTTGCCGGCGGAGGCGCAGATCACGCCCTTGGCGCGCTGCTCGTCGCTGAGGCTGGCCAGCTTGTTGTAGGCGCCACGCAGCTTGAAGGAGAACACCGGCTGCAGATCCTCGCGCTTGAGCAGCACGCGGTTGCCGATGCGTCGGGAGATCAACGGGGCCGCATGGATGGGCGTTTCCAGCGCCACGTCGTAGACGCGGGATTGGAGAATCCGTTTTACGTATTGATCAAGCATCGCAGGCATGGAAGATCCGGAAGGGTAAAACCGCTAGTTTACGGGGCGCGGGGCGGGAGCGTCCATTGCGCTGTCCTGTATCGGCGGGCCAAGCGCCCGTATAATCGCCGCACCCTTGCATCGCGGAGACCGACCATGGACCAGAACGCTCTGAAGAAACAGGTGGCCGAAGCCGCCCTGCGCTACGTGCCGGAAGGCGAAGTGGTGGGCGTGGGCACCGGCTCCACCGCCAACTTCTTCATTGACGGCCTGGCGGCCATGAAGGACCGCATCGCCGGCGCCGTGGCCAGCTCCGAGGCCACCGCCGAGCGCCTGCGCGGCCACGGCATCCCGGTGCTGGCGCTGAACGACGTGGACCGCCTGCCGGTGTACGTGGACGGCGCCGACGAGGTCAATGAGCACCGCGAGATGATTAAGGGCGGCGGCGGCGCGCTGACCCGGGAAAAAATCGTCGCGGCGGTGGCCAAGGATTTCATCTGCATCGTCGACGGCTCCAAAAAGGTGAAGCTTCTGGGCGCCTTTCCGCTGCCGGTGGAAGTGATCCCCATGGCGCGCTCCTACGTGGCGCGCAAGCTGGTGGGGCTGGGCGGCCGGCCGGAATACCGCGAAGGCTTCGTCACCGACAACGGCAATATCATCCTCGACGTCCATAATCTGGACATCGTCAACCCGCTGGAACTGGAAAAAACCCTCAATAATATTACCGGCGTGGTCACCAACGGGCTGTTCGCGCTGCGCCCGGCGGATGTGGTGCTGGTCGGCGAGGGCGGCGGCGTTTCCGTGTACTAGAGCCTATTGTGCATTATGACACCTAAAACCTGGTACGAACGCTCCTCTTAACCGGCCCATTACGTTCGGCTACCCTCCCGCTACGTTCCGTAAAGTAACCCGTCCCCCGCCTACCGTTCACAACCTTTTTCATACGGCATTCACCACTGCTTTGTTTTATTGGTTGCATATGAGGCGAGAGCGTTGTTCGCGGTCACCCCCGCAAAAACGCCTTTCGTCATCTTTCGCTGGCGCCCCTACCCGGAAAAACGTCCAGTGAAATAAAAGAGCTTAAATAAGCCCAATAACAAGATCCGGAGAGTCTTTATTATGTACCGATCCCTCCAGCAGTCCGCCCGGAGTGTTGCCGCCGCCGTCGCCCTTACCGCCAGTGTTCCCGCGCTTGCCGGCATGGGTAATACCGCCAATACCTACGGTCTTTTCCCCGTTGACGTCGGTACCGCCCAGGCGCTTTCCATGTTCAACGCCCAGGCTTCGGCGCTGTATTACAACCCGGCGTATCTGACCATGGACCCGCGCGGCGAATTGACCGCCGGCCTGCTGCACGGCGAGCAGGAGCTCAAGAGCGACGACACGGTGGTCAACGACACCCGCTCCCAGCAGCAGCTGATCGCGCTGAAAACCAACCTGTCCGAATTGACCAAGGTGAACCACCCGCTGTATTTCGCGATCATCGCCGGGGTGGAGAAGTTCGGTGAAGAGATGCTGGCGTTTAATTCCAGCACCTCCGATGAAGGGCAGTTCCTTAATTACGGCCGCCAGCCGCTGTTCCTGAACGTCGGCGGCGGCACCCAGTTCTTGAACGGCATCAACGTGGGGGCCTCGGTGCATATTTCCCTGCGCTCGGAAGCCACCCTCAACGCCAGCTCCAACCTGGCCGGTGAAACCCAGTACGAAGAGCTGGACGTGACCGCCAAGCCGGTACTGCGCCCGGTGCTGTCCACCTCCCAGGAGTGGGGCAAGATCATCTGCGGCCACAACGACGACTGCTGGATCGGCGGCCTGGAAACGGCCCTGACGTTCCGCGGCCACACCGAGGCCCGCACCTCGGTGGAATCCAACATCGTGATTCCCGGCACCGTGCCGGACCCCGGCATTCTGCTGGCGATCGACACCATTGATTCCTACCAGCCGGACATCTTCGCCGCCGGCCTGAAGTACAACTTTACCGACAACTTCCGCATGGCCGTGACCGTGGAGCAGCAGAACTGGTCGGATCTGACCGAGGAGCTGCAGCGCGATACCGTCAAGGACCAGGCCAACGCCCAGTTCAAGGACATCACCGTGCCGCGCTTGGGCGCCGAGTGGGACGTGAACCAGCATCTCACCCTGCGCGGCGGCGTGGCGTTCCAGGAATCACCGCTGGAGAGCATCCGCACCGAGGATGTGAACTACCTGGATAACGACAAAGTGATCTTCGGCCTGGGTTCCTCGCTGGTGATCGACAACCCGCCGATTCTGGCCTACCCGATGCGTCTCGATTTCGGCTACCAGTTCCAGCAGTTGGAAGACCGCGATTTCGAATTGACCAGCAGCCGGCCGGGCGTGACCAACCCCTTTGCCACCGTGACCGCGGGCGGCGAAGTTCATGTGTTCAGCGGTTCCCTGACGCTTAAGTTCTAGGAGGTGCGCCATGCGCTATAAAGCTCTAATAACACTGACCGCGGCGGCGACCCTGTTCGGCTGCGGCGGTGACGACAGCGGCGACAACCCCAACGTGCCGGATTTGCGCGCACCGGAATCCGGCAACGCGGCGCTGTTTTTCACCTATCCGTTGGATGACCAGCAGGACGTGGCGCCCAACGCCCCGGTGGTGTTCAACTTCGGCGCCGCCTTGCAGGTGGCGCCGTCCAACTTCCAGTTCACCGACGCCAACGGCGACCCGGTGCCGTTCGAGTTCAGCCTGGTCGACGACGGCCGCGGCGTGGTGCTGCGCCCCCAGGAGAAACTGGACCCGATCGCCGACTACCAGGTGGTGCTGCAAGGCATCGACGCCAATGGCGAAGAGGTGGGGCTGCCCGACGGCGCGCTGAATTTCACCACCCGCGCCGCGCTGGACGGCGCCGTGGACCTGCAGAAAGAAAGCCCGGACTTTGAAGTGGCGTCGATCTTCCCGGACGACGAGACCCAGTTCAAAACCATGGACTTCTCCGCGTTCCGCCTGCGCACCAGCCATCCGATGGACGAGGAGACCGTGGTCTACGGCGACACCGTGTCCCTGACCCGCGACGGCGAACTGGTGCCGGCGGTGCTGCTGTCGGCCGGCAACGCCCTCACCGTGGACCCGGTGGACGACATGACCCCCGGCGCTGAGTACCTGCTGAGCGTGGACGGCGTGGTGAGCCGCTTCGGCGACCCCATTGCGTCCTTTGAGCGCACCGTGACGCCGATCAAGACCAGCTCGCCCACCGGCAAACGGGAGACCCTGGTCACCGAGGTGCCGGCGGCGGACCCGAACCTGAGCTGCCTGGCCGACAACGTGCGCGTGTCGCCGCTGACCGGCGAGCCGATCAACTGCGTGCCGGTGATCGGCACCCTGCTGGAAGACCAGACCGTCTCCAAGCAGACCGGCAACGTGTTCGGCGAGCTGGCGTTCCCGCCCGCGTTCCCCGACGTGACCCCGCTGCGCGTGGCACGCGGTTCCCGGCTGGTGGGCGACGCCCTGGAAGTCCTCGTCGGCGGCCAGGTGCCGGTGGGCTTTAACTCCGGCGACGTAACCGTGGAAATGGTCGCCGACGCCACCGGTTACCTGTTCCCCAACCCCACCTCGGCTTCCCCGAACGCGGCCAAGAACCTGCGTCTGTTCCTGGATCTGTCCACCACCACCGACGATGCCCGGGCCAACGGCGCGTTCACCCAGAACCTGCTGCATGTGGAACTGGTGGGCCGCGCCATCGTGCGTGACGGCGTGCTGCGCGCCGACGCCATCAGCGTGGTGGAACCGCGCGTGCTCGGCGTGGAGGACAACTACGGTCTGCTGAGCTTCCGCATGGAGTCCTACCGCGACCAGACCACCGCCCCGGACCCGCTGGATGATCAAACCCGCCCGATGCTGCAGGCGTTGACCCAGGACGACGGCAGCCGGCAGCTGTCCTGGCAGCCCGGCGAGTTCGCCGACCGCATGGTCCCCGGCGAGCCCATCGTACTGCTGTTCACCGAAGCGCTGGACCCGAACAGCATCGTCGAGGGTGTCAGCCTGCGCCTCACCAAGGGCGGCATGGACGAGCCTTTTTCCTGGAAACTGGACGGCAACGCGCTGGTGATCACCCCGGACGACCCGGTGGATTACGGTGTGGAGTACGTGGTCGAGACCACCACGGACATCACCGACCTGAGCGGCAACCCGCTGATGAACCTGAACCCGCTCGACGGCACCAATCAACTGACCTTCACCCTGCCCACCTACGTGGAGGGCGAGGACGTGCAGCGCGGGCCGTTCGCCACCACCGTCTACCCTGGTTTCCCCTGCGCCACCAGCGACGAGCTGGATCTCAACGCCTTCGGCGGCATGGGTAGCCAGGGGGTGTGCGTGTCCTCCAGCCCGGAAAGCGAGCAGGTGGAAGTGGACCGCATGCCGATTACCGACATGCCCGCCAACCGCGCCATCCGCGTGCGCTTCTCCCAGAATATGGACCCGGCGTCCATCGAGCTGGGCCGCACCTTTATCGTCGAGGAGGTGGACGGTGGCGCCGTGGAAGGCAGCCTTGAGGTGGGCGTGCGGCACCTGACCTTCACCCCGGATCAGCCCTGGGAAGCGGGCACCCTGTACCGCTACACCCTGGCCTCGGAAACCAGCGGCTGCGCCAGCGCCATCTGCTCCGAGGACCAACTCCCGCTGCAGACCGCGCTGCTGCTTGGCAACGAGAGCGACCAGGGCGGCCCGAACATGGACATCCTGTTCCGTGGCGCGGCCGCCACCGACAATGTGTTCCAGGAGCTGAACAACCTGCCCAGCGTGGACGTGAATTACAACTTCGCCATCGACGGCGGTGAATCGCCGGTTACCGACGACAACCTGCCGGTACCGCCCAACGCCACCCGCATTCTGCCCAACCAGGGCAGCGCAGGGGACGAAAATACCGGCGGCGGCCTGGTGACGGCGGCCAACACCGGTTGCGGCTTCGAAGGCGCACCACCCTACTCCGAGGAAGACTTCGAGCAGTGCGACGCCCGCCGTCTACTGTATGCCGCCGGCGCCTTGAACACCGAGATTCTCGGTTTCGTCGAAGCGGAAGAGCTGCCGGATTACGTCGACTCCGACCGAGGCGGGGTGGCGGTCCGAATCCTGCCCACTACCTTGGGTCTGACCAACCTGGACGCCACCGCGGTGATCGGCGTGGACCTGAACGCGGCGGACGGCGAAACCACCCTGGCCACCCTGCCCGTCCTGGGCGATGCCCTGGATACGGTGCTGGAAGGTCTGGGCGATATTCCGTTGATAGGCGGCGTGCTGGACACCGTTCTAGGTCCAACACAGGATATCGGTCTGATCCCGATCGAAACCGCCACCGGACCCAATATCATGCGAGTGCGTTACGAGCCCGACGCCAACAATGAGCGAACTGAAGCGCCGGTGGGCTACATTGTTCCGGGCGACAACCCGGAAGCGGGCGATCTACCCAGGTTTGTCATTGAGTTCGATTTACTCTTCGATGCCCCGCAACTGTCGCTGCCTCTGGGCCTCGACCACAACGCCAAAGGCCTGCCCATCGGGCAAATAATTCTGGAAGGCCCTATGGATTTCCTACCTGATGGCCGGTTGTTCATAGGCCTGAAAAGCCGGGAGCCCAAAGAAGTAAATCTTGATATTACATTGGGACCGTTATCAGGAGGCCAGGTGCGGCTTCTTATCCCAGAACAAGGTATCAACTTGAGCTACCAGAGCGTTTCCATCAAGAAGAGCGCTCAACAGAATTGATCTGCCCTCATGGTCAGTGAAGTGATGGGGCCCGCCAGGGCCCCTTTTTTATCGACGCACCGGGGTGTGCGCCGACGCCGCGCTTACTCCCAGAATTTGTACCAGGGCTTGTTGCCCTCGCCATTATCGGCATTGGCATTGGCATTGGCGTTCTGCGACGCTTCGATGCCCCTCTCACTGGCCTTCACTTCACCGCTGACGCTGGCGCTGGCCGCCGCGTCCCGGTTTGATTCGGCCTGCTCTTGCATCGCCTCCCGGCGCTCGCGGGCGTCTTCCCTGGCAGCCTCGGCACGGGCTTCGGCCTCTTCACGCTGAGCTTCGGCGCGCTGTTGCGCTTGTTCGCGCTTGGCTTCGGCTTTTTCCCGTTCCGCTTCGGCGCGCTCTTCGGCCTTCTCGCGTTGCGCTTCGGCCCGTTCCTTGGCTTTTTCACGCTTGGCTTCCGCTTTCTCGCGCTGCGCCGCGGCTTTCTCGCGAGCCTGCTCCACGCGGGCTTCCGCGTCCCTCTTCATGCCGTCCCGTTGTTCCTCAAGACGCTTCTCGGCACCACTGGTATCCACCCGGACACCGGTCTCGGCGTTAACGCCCAGGGTGGCGTCCGCCGCGAAGGCGGGCATGGAAAGCGCCAACACCACCGGTGATACCGCTAACAGTATCCTTTTCATAAACCGCTCCTTTTTCACGATCGTAAGTCAAGTAAGTACTCCTAACCGCACGGACGGTCCGTACGGCGGAGCGCACCCTAGCATTGAAATGCGTTTTGTTTTGAAAGGAAAAAGCGGAAGAACGTAAAAGTGGGGACTGCTTCCGCCCACGGCCGGCGGCCTGGGCGTTTTTCAAACAAAAAAACGGGCCGCATCGCGGCCCGTTCCGGCTTGCCAGTCCGGCGCGACGGCGTTCGCCGCCGCCCGGACGTGACCTTACTGCTGCTTCTTCTGAGTAGCCTTGTTGTACTCTTTCTGGACGTTATCGGGATCGTCCATGTGCTTACGCTCTTCCAGGTAGTCGCCGCCGTCCTTCTTCAAGCCGTCGGCCTTACCTTCGGCGTTGCGCTTTTCCTGCATGGCCTTCTCGTACTGCTTGTTGACGCGATCAGGGTCGTCGATGTTCTTACGCTGTTCGGAGTAATCCGGGTTGGGCGCGGCGTCCTTGTTACGGTCGCCCATGGCCTCGTCCTGCATCGCCTTTTTGTACTCGCGGTCGATCTGCTCGCTGGTGGACTCCGCCAGGGCGGCGGGCGCGGCCAGCACGCCGGCAAGCGCCACGGTGCAGGTCAGCAGTGCGGATTTCTTGAGGGTTCCTTTAATGGTGGTCTTCATTACTCTTCTCCTTGTCTCACGACATATAGTCTCGCGACCGATAACTTCATTAACACGCTCTAAAATGAATCAACCGGGGCGATATTCAAGTGAAGAAAAGTAACTATGGGAGGCGTTTAAAACAATTTTAATTATAAGCCCGGCATCAGGGGTCGTAGCCCCAGGGCTGGCGGGCCTTTTCCTTGACCGCTTCGTGGCGTTGCCGGACTTCGGCGTCGCGACGCTCCAGACGTTCCTGGACGGCGCGGCGGTTTTCACGAGTCTGGGAGTCAAGCTGTCGGGAACGTTGGTCGACGGCCTCCCGGCCCGCCTCGCGACGCTCCTGCAGGCGCTGGTCAAGATCGTCCGCCGGGGCGGCCACGGGCACGGCCAGGGCGGACAGCCCCAGCAGGCTGGCAAGGATTCGTTTCAGGCCGTTCATGGGCGTCTCCGATAACGGTATTCATCCCATTGTGCGCCGCCTCGGTTAACAGCGCGCGAAGGTTTATTCGCGCCTCACTTATTCCAAGTAACGATCAATGATCCGCAGTATTTTTTCCCGGTATTCCGCGTGTTCATTGGCGAGATGGTGGCGGGCGCCGTTGAGCATGTGCACGTCCGGTTCCTGAAACTTGTCGCGAATCACGCCCAGGTTGTGACGCCAGTCCACGGTCTCGTCCCGGTCGCCCTGGATCACCACCGGGGATATTTTCACCTGGTTGGCCGCTTCGAAACCGGGGATCCATTTTTTCAGGGCGGTCACCCAGACGGCCGGTAACCGGTGGTGCTGCAACGGGTCCTTGTTTTCCAGGAAGTCGAGAAAATCCGCATCACCGGAATTCACCGTGAACACCCGTTTGATGGATTTCGCGAACGGGCGCACCAGGGTGTGCAGCCAGCGCGCGGTGCTCCATTTGAAAGGCCGCACCAGCGGCGCCAGCAGAATAATCTGCTCGAAGGGACTGTCGTCCGCGTCGAAACCGTGGTGCAGCAGGTAGTCCATGACGATGGCGCCGCCGGTGCTCTGGGCGATCACATGCCAGGGCCGGGGGAAGTCGTTGCCGGCCTGCTCCAGGCATTGCTCCAGCACTTCGCGGTAGATGCGGAAGTCCTGGATCGCGGCGCGCGGACCTGAACTCAGCCCGTGGCCGGGCAGGTCGTAGGCGAGCACCGCATAGCCCAGGCTCAGCACGTGGGCGATCAGATGCCGGTACAGCCCCACATGGTCGAAATACCCGTGGCAAATCAGCACCGTGCCGCGGGCCACCGCCGGCCGCCAGCCGTGCACGCTGATGGTATGGCCGGCGGCTTCGAAGTAGCCGAAGCCGTGCTCCAGGTCCGGCAGCCGGCTGCTGAAATCCAGGCCGTAGTACTCCGCATAGCGCCGGCTCACCTCGTCCAGCGGATCAAAGGCCTGCCAGTTGAGCGGCCGCCAGGAGCGGGTGATTTCTTCACGGGAGAACGGAAACGACATGGTGTTTAGGCAGCAATCAAAGTGAAGCCCCGATGATAGGCTCTGAAGGACGGTCACGCCATGGATCACACACCCGTCACTCCATCGCCAGCTATGCCCCGTGGCGGTGAAAGCTACCCCGTGAGCGTGTCTGTGTACTGCCCTTCCGGGACCCTGGAGAACAGGACGTTCGACAGGGAGCCCCCAGGGACGGGTTCACGGCGTTCCCGGAAGGGCAGTACACAGACACGCGCCCCGGCTGGAGGGACGACGCGCGACGAGGCATAAAAAAGGCCCCGGTGGGGCACCGGGGCCGGCTCAAGGCAGATGTTCGGGCTGGCTTAGCTCTGGTTGAGCTCGCGGTTGATGTTTTCCAGGCTGTCCAGGTTCTTGCGCTGCTCCAGGTAGTCCTGGTTGCGGCCCTGGGGGTTGCCTTCGGCTTTCACGATGGCGCGCTGGTCCTGGATGTCGCGGAACTGGTCGGCGATGAATTCAGCCTGGTCCAGATTCTCGCGGGCGGCCAAGTAATCCACCGGCGCGCGGCCGCTGTCACGGGCCTGGCGACCCTGCTCCACCGCCTGCTGGTAGGCGGCGTTGATGTTCTCGAAGCTGTCCATGTTCTGGCGCTCGCTGAGGTTCTGGGCGAAAGCCGGGGCGGCGCTCAGGCTCAGGGCGGCGGCGATGGCGGATGCGATGACTGCGTTTTTCATGGTCCTTTCCTCACTCATTCGGTCGTTCCAAATGCGTGGCGGGACCCTGTGTCTGCTTGGCCTCCCACGCTTGATGGGGACCATTATGTTGACTGGTTACGGTATTGTCAACTTGTAACCTGTTAACCTTTCGCTATCGCCGCGATAGCCGTCACCCGAATCGCCGGCGCCGCCGGTCAGGGCGCCAGGCTGCGCAGGATCAGGCCGGTTACCGCCGCCAGGTTGCGCTTCAGCTCGTCCGGGTCGTTGAGTTCCAGCAACACCGGATGGCCGTACACCGCCGCGGTCTTGCGGATCGCGATGGTCACTTCGTCCAGCGGCGTCTTGCGCTCGAACTCACCGCTTTCGCGGCCGTCGGCGACGATGCGGCGGATCGCCTCATAGATAATGTCGTCGTGCACGCTCATGTGGTGCCACTGGTTTTCGATCGCCACCACCACGATGTCGTGCATGCGCCGCTCCTTGAGGAACAGCTCCAGACCCTTCTCCAGCAGGCAATCGAGCAGATCGCGCAGGCGCTGGGTGGCGCTGTCGTCGCGCTCGGCGATCTCCTTCAGGGCGACGTCGATCTTGGCCAGGGTCATGGCGCACACCGCTTCGCCGATCGCCTGTTTGGAGTCGAAGAAGCGGTACAGGTAGGCGCTGGAGACCCCCACCGCCTTGGCGATGTCGGTGACCGAGGTCTTGCGGTAACCGTGGGCGCTGAACAGCTCGTTGGCGAGCTCCAGTATCTGGTCGCGCCGTTCGTGTTCCGCCGGGCCGCGCTGCCCGGCCGGGTTGTTGTCCGTCATGGTGCTCTCCCGGTGCTCGTCGGCACCTTTCCAAACGACGTCGTCCGGGACGTCATATTCAAGTAATAAATATTGTTATATGTAACTTTGGGTAAGCATAGCATAACAGAGGCCCTCTGCACGGCCCCCTCACGCCCGGCGACGATAATCTGCGCCCACATCCACCGTCACGGAGCGCCCCATGCAACTCACCGAAGCCGACCTGGCGGCCTGGCCCCGGCGCCGGCGCGCCGCTCTGGTGAACAGCCTCTCCGGGTTCAAGAGCGCCAATCTGCTCGGCACCCGGTCCGCCGGCGGCCAGGAAAACCTGGCGATGATCAGTTCCGTGTTCCATCTGGGCGCCGACCCGGCGCTGGCCGGCATGATTCTGCGCCCCCATTCCGTGGACCGGCACAGCCTGGAGTACCTGCTGGAGACCGGCGTCTACACGCTGAACCAGGTGCACGAGGGCATCCACGCCGCCGCCCATCAGACCAGCGCGCGCTACCCGCGGGCGGTGTCGGAGTTCGACGCGGTGGGCCTGACACCGGAGTACCGGCACGGCTTCGCCGCGCCCTTCGTGGGCGAGTCGCGGATTAAGCTGGGGTTGCGGCTGGAAGAGAGCCAGACGCTCAAGGTCAACGACACGGTGCTGGTGATCGGCCGTATCGAGCGGATTCTGGTGGCGGAGGACGCCTGGGTGGGCGAAGACGGCTACCTGGACATCGAGGCCGCGGGCACCGTGGCGGTGAGCGGCCTGGACGGCTACCACCGCGCCACGCGGCTGGCGCGGTTGCCCTACGCCAAGCCGTGAGGCCGCGGTGCCGGCGGGTTACTTGATGCGCGGGTCCATTTCGCCGGCTTCGTAGCGCTGGTACATGGTTTCCAGGCTGATCGGCTTGATCTTGTCCGCGTTGCCGGCGGTGCCGAAGGCTTCGTAGCGGGCGATGCAGATATCGCGCATGGCCGACACGGTTTCCTTGAGGAATTTGCGCGGGTCGAACTCGGCCTTGTTGTGGGCCAGGAAGCGACGCACCGCGCCGGTGGAGGCCAGACGCAGATCGGTGTCCACGTTCACCTTGCGCACGCCGTGCTTGATGCCTTCCTGGATCTCCTCCACGGGCACGCCGTAGGTCTCCGGAATCTCGCCGCCGTACTCGTTGATGATCTGCAGCCACTCCTGGGGCACCGAGGAGGAGCCGTGCATCACCAGGTGGGTGTCCGGGATGCGCGCGTGGATCGCCTTGATCTGCTCGATGGCGAGGATGTCGCCGGTGGGCGGACGGGTGAACTTGTAGGCGCCGTGGCTGGTGCCGATGGCGATAGCCAGGGCGTCCACCTTGGTGCGCTTGACGAAGTCCGCCGCCTCTTCCGGGTCGGTGAGCATCTGGTCGTGGGTCAGGGTGCCGGAGGCGCCGATGCCGTCTTCTTCACCGGCCTGGCCGGATTCCAGCGAGCCCAGGCAGCCCAGTTCGCCTTCCACGGAGACGCCGCAGGCGTGCGCCATGTCCACGGTGCGACGGGTCACGTCCACGTTGTACTCATACTCGGTGGGGGTCTTGCCGTCCTCGCCCAGGGAGCCGTCCATCATCACCGAGGAGAAGCCCAGCTGGATCGAGCGCTGGCACACCGAGGGGCTGGTGCCGTGGTCCTGGTGCATCACCAGGGGGATGTGCGGAAACTCTTCCGTGGCGGCCAGGATCAGGTGACGCAGGAAGGGCGCGCCGGCGTACTTCCGGGCGCCGGCGCTGGCCTGCACGATCACCGGTGAATTGGTCTGGTCGGCGGCCTCCATGATGGCGCGCATCTGTTCCAGGTTGTTCACGTTGAAGGCCGGCACGCCGTAGCCGTGTTCGGCGGCGTGGTCCAGCAGTTGACGCATGCTGATCAGTGCCATGATGTCTTCCCTTTCGTCTTCGGAGCGAAATGTAGGTGGTGTATTAGTCCCGGGCGCGCTGTTCCAGCACCGCCACCGCCGGCAGGGTCTTGCCTTCCACGAACTCCAGGAAGGCGCCACCACCGGTGGAAATATAGCTGATATCGTCGGCGATGCCGTACTTGTCCACGGCCGCCAGGGTATCGCCCCCGCCGGCGATGGAAAACGCTTCGCTGTCGGCGATCGCTTCGGCCAGCTCGCGGGTGCCTTCGCCGAACTGGTCGAACTCGAACACGCCCACCGGGCCGTTCCAGATGATGGTGCGGGCCTCTTTCATCAGCGCCGCGAACACATGGGCGGTCTGCGGGCCGACGTCGAGAATCAGGTCGTCCTCGGCCACGTCGTCCACCTTCTTGGTGGTGGCTTCGGCGTCCTCGGCGAAGGTCTTGGCCACCACCACGTCCACCGGCAGCGGAATGTGGACTTTTTCCGCCAGCTTCTGCGCCGCCGGAATCAGGTCTTTTTCACACAGCGACTTGCCCACCGGATGACCGGCCGCCGCCAGGAAGGTGTTGGCGATGCCACCGCCGACAATCAATTGATCCACTTTATCGGCCAGGGCGTCCAGCACTTCCAGCTTGGTGGACACCTTGGAGCCGCCGACGATCGCCACCAGCGGCTTGGCCGGTTCCAGCAGCGCCTTGCCGAGGGCGTCCAGCTCGTTGGCGAGCAGCGGGCCGGCGCAGGCCACCGGGGCGAAGCGGGCCACGCCGTGGGTGGAAGCCTGGGCGCGGTGGGCGGTGCCGAAGGCGTCCATCACATAGACGTCGCACAGCGCCGCCATGCGCTTGGACAGCGCCTCGTCGTCTTTCTTTTCGCCCTTGTTGAAGCGCACGTTCTCGCACAGCACCACCTGGCCGTCTTCCAGGTCGACGCCGTCGAGCCAGTCCTTCGCCAGCGGCACCTCCTGGCCCAGCAACCCGCTGAGGTGCTCCGCCACCGGCTTGAGGGAGTACTGTTCTTCGTACTCGCCCTCGGTGGGCCGGCCCAGGTGCGAGAGCAACATGACGCGGGCGCCGGCTTCCACGGCGTGGCGGATGGTCGGCAACGAGGCGCGGATGCGGGCGTCGCTGGTGACCTTGCCGTCTTTCACCGGCACGTTGAGATCTTCGCGGATCAGCACCCGTTTACCCTTCAGGTCCAGGTCGGTCATGCGTTTGAAGTTCATCGTCTTGCTACCTCGTTAATGATCACTGGGCACCGGCCAGTGCCGCCACCCAGTCGAGCAGGCGGTTGGCGTAGCCCCATTCGTTGTCGTACCAGGCCACCACTTGCACCATTTCGCCCTGCACCCGCGTCTGCGTGGCGTCAACGATGGCGGATTCGGCCCGGTGATTGAAATCCACGCTCACCAGCGGCTCGTCGTTGTAGCCGATCAACCCGGGTTGTTGCTGGGACAGGGCCCGCAGCCAGGGGTTCAGGGCTTCCGGCGGCGGGGTGCGGTCGAGCAGCAGGGTGAGCTCCACCATGGCCACGTTGAGCGTCGGCACGCGGATCGAGTGGCCGGTGATGCGGCCGTCCAGGGCCGGCAGCACGTTCTGCACCGCCTTGATGGCGCTGCTGGTGGTGGGAATGATGTTCTGGGCGCCGGCGCGGCCGCGGCGCGGGTCCCGATGCACATGGTCGAGCAGGGTCTGGTCCGAGGTGTAGGCGTGGATTTCCTTCATCAACGCCTGACGGACGCCGAACTCCCGGTCCAGGGCCGCCAGCACCGGGGCGATGCAGTGGGTGGTGCAGGACGCCGCCGACAGCACCCGGCTGTCCGGCTTGAGCGCCTCGTGATTGACGCCGTAAACGATGGTCTGGTCGGCGTAATCGAACGGCACCGCGCCGACGATCACCCGGCCGGCGCCGGCGGTCAGGTGGCGGGCGGCGTCATCGCGGGCGCGGAAGCCGCCGGAGCACTCCAGCACCACGTCCACGCCCAGTTCCGCCCAGGGCAGCTGCTCCGGTTCCGGCTCGCTGAACAGCCGCGGCGCCTGGTCGCCGATGCGCAGGCAGCCGTCCACCAGCTCCGCCGGCGCGTTGAGCCGGCCGTGGGTGGTGTCGTAGCGGGTCAGGTAGAGCAGGTCCTCGGCCCGGCCCAGGTCGTTGATCGCCACCAGCCGCACGGGCAGGGCGTTGCCCGCCGCTTCCCGCTCCGCCAGGGCGCGGACGAAGGAGCGACCGATGCGGCCATAGCCATTGATCGCGATCTTTAACATAGGGACCGAACGTCGGGCGCCGGACTCTGGGGTCTCAAATCACACTCTCCACGGCGGCCTGCACCGCCTCGGCGGTAATGTTGAAGTGCTTGTAGAGGTCGCCGGCGGGCGCCGAGGCGCCGAAGCCGGTCATGCCCACGATTTTGCCGTCCAGGCCGGTGAAGCGGTACCAGTAATCGGTGATGCCCGCTTCCACGGCCACCCGGGCGCGCACCGCCGCCGGCAGCACCGCTTCCTGGTAATCGCTGCTCTGAGACAGGAAGGCGTCGACGCTGGGCATGGACACCACGCGCACGTTCTTGCCGGCGGCGCCCAGGGCCTCGGCGGCCTGCACCGCCAGCTCCACTTCCGAGCCGGTGGCGATAATGATCGCTTCGGGCTGGCCGTCGCCGGTCTGCAGCAGGGTGTAGCCGCCCTTGGCCACGTTGGCCAGCACCGCGTCGTCGCGGTCCATGCAGGGCAGACCCTGGCGCGAGAAGATCAGCGCGGTGGGGCCGTCGTCGCGCTTCACCGCGTGCTTCCAGGCCACCGCGGTTTCCACCGTGTCGCAGGGCCGCCAGGTGCTCAGGTTGGGTGTCATGCGCAGGTTGGCGATCTGCTCGATGGGCTGGTGCGTGGGGCCGTCCTCGCCCAGACCGATGGAGTCGTGGGTGTAGACCAGGATGTTGGGCTGGTGCATCAGCGCCGCCATCCGCACCGCGTTGCGGGCGTATTCCATGAAGGTCAGGAAGGTGCCGCCGTAGGGGCGCAGGCCGCCGTGCAGACAGATGCCGTTCATGGCGGCGGTCATGCCGAACTCGCGCACCCCGTAATGGATGTAGTTGCCGCTGCAGTCGTCGGCGCTGATCGAGGTGCAGCCTTTCCAGACGGTGTTGTTGGAGCCGCCCAGGTCGGCGGAGCCGCCGGTGAGTTCCGGCAGGCCCGGGCCGAAGGCGTCCAGGGTGTTCTGGCTGGCCTTGCGGCTGGCCACTTTTTCCTTGGCCTGCTGGCACTCGGCGATAAAGGCGTCGGCGCGCTGGTCGAAGTCCGCCGGCAGCTCACCGCGCATGCGGCGCAGGAATTCATCGGCCAGTTCCGGGAACTCGGCGCGGTAGGCGTCGAAGCGCTGCTGCCAGGCCGCTTCTTTCTCGGCGCCGGCGTCGTGGGCGTCCCAGGCGTTGCGGATCTCGTCGGGAATCTCGAAGGGGCCGTGCTTCCAGCCCAGGGCCTCGCGAGTGAGCGCCACTTCGTCGTCGCCCAGGGCGGCGCCGTGGGACTCTTCCTTGCCCTGCTTGTTGGGGCTGCCGAAACCGATGATGGTCTTGCAGCAGATCAGCGTGGGCTGGTCGGTGTTCTTACGCGCGTTCTCGATCGCCAGCTTCACTTCCTGGGCGCTGTGGCCGTCCACATTGGGGATCACGTGCCAGCCGTAGGCGCGGAAGCGCTCCACGGTGTCGTCGGTGAACCAGCCTTCCACCTCACCGTCGATGGAGATGCCGTTGTCGTCGTAGAAGGCCACCAGCTTGCCCAGCCCCAGGGTGCCGGCCAGGGACGCGGCTTCATGGGAGATGCCCTCCATCATGCAGCCGTCACCCATGAAGCAGTAGGTATTGTGGTCGACGATGGCGTGGCCGTCGCGGTTGAACTGGGCGGCCATCATCTTCTCCGCGATGGCCATGCCCACGGCGTTGGCGAAACCCTGGCCCAGCGGGCCGGTGGTGGTCTCGATGCCGGGCGCGTCGCCGAATTCCGGGTGGCCGGCGGTGGGGCTGCCGAGCTGCCGGAAGTTTTTCAAGTCGTCCAGGCTGACGCCGTAGCCGGTCAGGTGCAGCAGGCTGTAGAGCAGCATGGAGCCGTGGCCGTTGGAGAGCACGAACCGGTCGCGGTCGACCCAGTGCGGGTTGGCCGGGTTGTGCTTCAAGAAGCCGCGCCACAGCACTTCGGCGATATCCGCCATGCCCATGGGGGCGCCCGGGTGACCAGACTTGGCTTTCTGTACCGCATCCATGCTCAGGGCACGGATAGCATTGGCGAGATCACGGGCAGCGGGGGCTGACGACATGCACGGCTCCTGAACGATTTTTGACCAGAGGTGTGAAAAGGGGCGCTATTGTCGCCCAAGCCCGGGATGGGGGCAAACCCCAGAGCGCGATGCGCTCCGGGGTTTGCCCCGCTACAAGCTTCAAGCTTCAAGCCGCAAGCAGGCCGAGGCTTGTAGCTTGCGGCTTGAAGCTTGTAGCCCCGCCATCTATATCAATAAACTTTGATGCAGCCCAGAACGTTCGCTACACTCGCCCTCATGTCTTTACACCCGGCACCGCAGGAACAGGATCTGGACAGCCTGGCGGCCTTTCTGAAGGCGGCCGGCGATCCGCTGCGCCTGGAGGTTCTGCAGGTGCTGGGCCAGAACAGCTTCGGGGTGCTGGAGCTGTGCGAAATCATGGCGATCAAGCAGTCGGGCATGAGCCACCATTTAAAGGTGCTGGCCCAGGGCGGCCTGGTGGAACGCCGCCGGGAGGGCAACTCGATCTTCTACCGGCGACGCCTGCCGCCGTCGGACGCCGCCACCGGGCCGCTGCAGAGCGCCCTGTTCGAGCGGCTCGACGCCACGCCGGCGGACCCGGTCACCCGGCAGCGGCTGGCCGGCGTGCAGGCGCAGCGCGCCGCCCAGAGCCGGGCGTTTTTCGCCCGGCACGCGGACGACCTGGCCCGGCATCAGGATTTGATCGCCGAGCACGACCAGTACGCGGAGCAGGCCTGTGAGTTGCTGGATCGGGCCGCGAACAATCGGGAGCCCGGCGAACGGCGCGGCATCGCGCTGGAGATCGGCCCCGGCGAGGGGCGCTTCCTGGCGCCGCTGGCGAGCCGCTTCGAGCGGGTGCTGGCGCTGGATAACGCCGAGGTGATGCTGGCCCGGGCCCGGGAACGAGTGGCCGGCCAGGGGCTGGACAATGTGGAGCTGGTGTTGGGGGAGTGGCCGGAACACGGCGCCCTTTTACCCCGGGTCGACGCGGTGGTGGTCAATATGGTGCTGCACCACCTGCCCTCGCCCTCCGCCGCCCTGGAGGCGGCGGCCCGGCAATTGAACGACGGCGGCGTATTGGTGATCACCGATCTGTGCCGCCACAACCAGCGTTGGGCGGTGGACGCCTGCGGGGATTTCTGGCTCGGTTTCGAAGAAGCCGATCTGGTGAGTTGGGCCGGCCGCGCCGGTCTGGTATTGCGCGAGAGCCTGTTTCTCGCCATGCGTAACGGTTTTCAGGTGCAGGTGCGCAGCTTTCAGCGCGTCACCGCGCATCCATCAAAAAGGGAGCAATCCGGTAATGAGTGAATACAGCATCTTTACCTCCGAGTCGGTCTCCGAAGGCCATCCGGATAAAATGGCCGACCAGATCTCGGACGCGGTCCTCGACGCCATCATCGCCGACGACCCCCACGCCCGCGTGGCCGTGGAGACCATGGTCAAGACCGGTATGGCCATCGTTGCCGGCGAAGTGCGCACCAGCACCTATGTGGAACTGGAAGACATCGTCCGCCAGGTGATTCTGGACATCGGCTACGACAGCTCCGACGTGGGCTTCGACGGCGCCACCTGCGCGGTGCTCAACGGCATCGGCAAGCAGTCCGCGGACATCGCCGTGGGCGTCGACGAAGCCGAGAACAAGGAACAGGGCGCCGGCGACCAGGGCCTGATGTTCGGCTACGCCACCAACGAAACCGACACGCTGATGCCGGCGCCGATCTACTTCTCCCACCGGCTGGTGGAGCGCCAGGCGGAGCTGCGCAAGAACGGCCGGCTCGGCTGGCTGCGTCCGGACGCCAAGAGCCAGGTAACCCTGCGCTATGAAAACGGCAAGCCGGTGGCGGTGGACGCGGTGGTGTTGTCCACTCAGCACTCCCCGGACATCAAGCTGGCGGATCTGCGCGAAGCGGTGATGGAAGAGATCGTCAAGCCGGTGCTGCCGTCCGAATGGCTGCACGGCGACACCCAGTACCACATCAACCCCACCGGCAACTTCGTGATCGGCGGGCCGATGGGCGACTGCGGCCTCACCGGGCGCAAGATCATCGTCGACACCTACGGCGGCATGGCCCGCCACGGCGGCGGCGCCTTCTCCGGCAAGGACCCGTCCAAGGTGGACCGTTCCGCCGCCTACGCCGGCCGTTACGTGGCCAAGAACATCGTCGCCGCCGGCCTGGCCGACAAGTGCGAGATTCAGATCAGCTACGCCATCGGCGTGGCCGAGCCGACCTCTATCTCGGTGAACACCTTCGGCACCGGCAAGCTGGACGACAACCGCATCGCCGCCCTGGTGCGCGAGCACTTCGACCTGCGCCCGCGCGGCATCATCGAGATGCTCGACCTGCGCCGGCCGATCTACCGGCCCACCGCCAGCTACGGCCACTTCGGCCGCGACGGCTTCAGCTGGGAAAACACCGACAAAGCGGACGCTCTGAAAGCGGCCCTTTAAACGAATCTGGAGAGACCCATGAACGCAAAAGCGGAAACGTTGCAGGACTATAAAGTCGCGGATATTTCCCTGGCCAAGTACGGTCGCGCGGAGATCGACATCGCCGAAACCGAAATGCCGGCACTGATGGCGATCCGGGAAAAATACCGCGCCGAACAGCCGCTCAAGGGCGCGCGCATCATCGGCTGTATCCACATGACCATCCAGACCGCGGTGCTGATCGAAACGCTGAAGGCGCTGGGCGCGGAAGTGCGCTGGTCCTCGTGCAACATCTTCTCCACCCAGGACCACGCCGCCGCCGCCATGGCCGCCGCCGGCGTGCCGGTGTTCGCCTGGAAGGGCGAGACCGAGGAAGAGTACATGTGGTGCATCGAGCAGACCTGCCGCGACGGCGAAGGCAACCTGTGGGACGCCAACATGATTCTGGATGACGGCGGCGACCTGACCGGCTACATCCACGAGACCTACCCGGAGATGCTGGACAAGATCCACGGCATCACCGAAGAGACCACCACCGGCGTGCACCGCCTTTACGAGATGCTCAAGCAGGGCACCCTGAAAGTGCCGGCGGTGAACGTCAACGACTCGGTCACCAAGAGCAAGAACGACAACAAATACGGTTGCCGCCACTCGCTCAACGACGCCATCAAACGCGCCACCGACCACCTGCTGTCCGGCAAGAAGGCGCTGGTGATCGGCTACGGCGACGTGGGCAAGGGCTCCGCCCAGTCCCTGCGCCAGGAAGGCATGATCGTGAAGATCACCGAAATCGATCCGATCTGCGCCATGCAGGCCTGCATGGACGGCTTCGAAGTGGTCAGCGCCTACAAGGACGGCGTTAACGACGGCACCGAAGCCTCCATCAACAAGGAGCTGCTGGGCACCACCGACATGCTGGTCACCACCACCGGCAACTACGACGTGTGCGACGCCAACATGCTCAAGGCGCTGAAGAAAGGCGCGGTGGTCTGCAACATCGGCCACTTCGACAACGAAGTGGACACCGCCTTCATGCGCAAGACCTGGGAATGGGAAGAAGTGAAGCCGCAGGTGCACAAAGTGTGGCGCGACAAGAAAAACCAGGACTTCCTGCTGCTGCTCTCGGAAGGCCGCCTGGTCAACCTGGGCAACGCCACCGGTCACCCCAGCCGCATCATGGACGGCTCCTTCGCCAACCAGGTGCTGGCGCAGATGTACCTGTTCGACCAGGGCTACGCCGGTCACTCCGACACGGTGAAGGAGAAGATGCTCAAGGTGGAAGTGCTGCCCAAGCATCTGGACGAGGAAGTGGCCCGCTACATGGTGCAGGGCTTCGGCGGTGTGGTCACCCAACTCACCGACAAGCAGGCCGGCTATATCGGCGTGGACGTCAACGGCCCCTTCAAGCCGGACCACTACAAGTACTAAGGCGTTTTTGAATCATGTCCAAACGCATCAGCTTTGAGTTTTTCCCGCCCAAGACCGAGCAGGGGCGGGAAAAACTCCTGAACACCCAGCAAAAGCTGCTGGCCAAGAAGCCGGAGTTTTTCTCCTGCACCTTCGGCGCCGGCGGCTCCACGCGGGACTACACCCGGCAAATGGTCGGCCTGCTGCGCGAGCAGCACGCCGACACCGCGCCGCACCTGAGCTGCATCGGCCAGAGCCGTGACGAGATCATGGAGCTGGTCAACGGCTACAAGGAAAGCGGCGTGCGCCGGATCGTGGCGCTGCGCGGCGACCTGCCCTCCGGCATGGGCTACGCGCAGAGCGAAGTGAAGTACGCCGACGATCTGGTGGCCCTGATCCGCGAGGAAACCGGCGACCATTTCCATCTGGAAGTGGCCGCCTACCCGGAGAATCACCCGCAGTCGCGCAGCTTCGACGACGATATCGCGCACTTTCAGCGCAAGATCAGCGCCGGCGCCGACAGCGGCATTACCCAGTACTTCTACAACGCCGACGCCTACGGCTACTACATGGACGAGCTGCGCCGGCGCGGTTGCGACGCGCCGGTCTACCCGGGCGTGATGCCGATTCTCAACGTGGCCAATCTGTTCCGCTTTTCCGATAACTGCGGCGCCGATATCCCGCGCTGGCTGCGCAGCCGTCTGGACGACATCCGCGACGACGAACAGGCGGTGAAAGCGTTCGGCGAGGAAGTGGTGACCCGCCTGTGCGAGCGCCTGCTGGCGATGGGCGCCCCGGGCCTGCACTTCTACACCATGAACCAGTCCGGCCCGATTCTGCGGGTGCTGGATAACCTGGGGCTTTAAGCGTCAAGCTTTAAGCCGAAGGTCTGGACCGGGGAGTGTTGCAGGTCACACTTTTTACGCTAGACTGCGATGAAAAGGGGTGAATAATTATGAGAATCGGTCTGGTCGTTGATTCCGGCTGCGATCTTCCCAAATCCTTTATCGATGAACACGGCATTCTGATCCTCCCGGTCTCCATCCGGCTCGGGGATCAGATCATCGTTGATGAACGGGATCCGGAACGCACCCGTCAGTTTTACGCCACCGAGGCGTCCGAGAAAGCCCATGGCGCGGAATCCATCCCGTTCACCATGGAGCAGATCAAAGCGCTGTTCCTGGACAAGGTGGTGGTGGATTTCGACTACGCCCTGGTGCAGACGGTGCCGAAAAGCCGCAGCCCGATTTTCACCAACGCCACCGAGGCCTCCCACGCCATCCTTCGTGAGTACAAGCCGATCCGGAAGCAGGCCGGCGTGGAAGGGCCCTTCGCCCTGCGCGTCACTGACAGCCAGACCCTGTTCGCCGGCCAGGGCGCCCTGGCGGCGGAAACCATGCGGCTGATCCAAAGCGGCATGAAAATCACCGAAATCCGGCAAAGCGTGGAGGTGCTGGCCTCCAAGGCCACCGGCTACGCGGTGGTGCCGGACATCTACTACCTGCACAAGCGCGCCAAGAAACGCGGCGACAAGAGCGTCAGCTGGGCCGGTGCGATTCTCGGCAACGCCCTGGACATCAAACCGGTGCTCTGCGCCCGCCAGGACGAAACCTTCCCGGTGGCCAAGATGCGCGGCTTCGACGCCGGCGTGGAGGCCATGTTCCGGCACGGCGCCCGCTGCATCGAGCGCGGCCTGATGGCGCCGGTGGTGTGCGTGAGCTACGCCGGCGACGAAAGCCGCATCCGCCAGATGCCCGGCTTCGACCGCCTGGCCGAGGCCGCCAAGCGCCACAAGGTGGAGCTGCTGACCAGCAGCATGGGCCTCACCGGCGCGGTGAACATCGGCCCAGGCGCGCTCAGCATCGGCATGATCGTCGACGACCCCGCCTTCCCCGCCGATTGAACCGGTTGTAGGAGCGGGCCTTGCCCGCGAAAGGGAGCGAAGCTCCCGGCAGGATCCCAGAGGCCTTTTTTGTTCTCCCTGTCAGAGCTCTCTGGAATCCTGCCGGCCGGCAAAGCCGGCCTTTCGCTTGCAAGGCAAGCTCCCACAAGCCCACAAGTCCAAAACACCCGCCGCCCTCACCCGCCATTGATTGATCCGCGGTTAGCGTAATCTTCATCAATAACCGTGGAGCCTTTAATGAGATTAGCCCTGCTGTTTCTTTGCACGCTGGCGGTCACCGGCTGTGTGCGCCATCTGGGCGCGCCGGAGGGCGAGCCGCCGGCGCTGCCCGACTACAACGTGGCGGTGATCGAAGACCGTGTCTATACCCCCGATGACTGGCCGCAAGCCCTGCACGCGGACCTCTATCGCCCGCAGCCGAACGGCCGGTACCCGGCGGTGCTGATGGTGCACGGTGGCGGTTGGGAGCGGCGCTCGCCGGAGGACACCGCGGCCCTGTCGCGGCAACTGGCCGAGCAGGGCTTCGTGGCGGTGAACATCGAGTACCGCTTCGCGCCGGAGTACACCTTCCCGGCTCAGCTCCACGACCTGCAGATGGCGATGCGCTGGCTGCACGTGCACGCGGACGATTACGGCATCGACCGGTCGCGGGTGGGCGCCTGGGGCTATTCGTCCGGCGCCCACCTGGTGACGCTGCTGGCCACCGTGGCGGCGGACACGGGAAGCCCGCTGAACGAGCCCTACGGCGGCCCGGTCACCCGGCCCCGGGCGGTGGTGGCCGGCGGCACACCGACGGACCTGCGCAAGTTCCAGGGCGGCAACCTGGTGCCGCAGTTCCTGGGCGGCCCCCAGGACAGCAACGCCGCCACCTACGCGGCCGCGTCACCGGTCACCCACGTGGGCGCCGACACGCCGCCCCATCTTCTCTATCACGGCACCCTGGATTCGGTGGTGCCGGTGGACCACGCGGAAGACTACCGCACCGCGCTCAACGCCAACGGCGTCGACAACGAACTGCTGCTGTTGCGCGGCAAGGGGCATGTGGCGGCGTTTCTGTTCAGCGGTGCCGCCGAGGACGCCGGGGCCGCTTTCCTGGCCCGCACGCTGACACCCGCCCATTAAAAAGCCCCGGGGAAAACCCCGGGGCTTGCTCACAACCCAAATATGCAAAAGATAGCGTTCCGCTAACTCGCCCCCGCATTGTGGGGGCCAGCCCGGCGGAACGCTTGCACGCTTGTTTCCCACCCCGTTGATGATTTGTCCCGCCGGCGTTTCCGCTCAGAGACTGAGCAGCCAATCGCGAAACTCCGGCCGCGACGGCCCTTCGCCGTCCACCAACGAACGGCGGGCGCGGGCGGAGCGGCCCTGCTCCATGGCCTCGCCGGGGGTCATGCCGAAACGCTGACGGAACAGCCGGCAGAAATGGCTCTGGCTGTCGAAGCCGCACTCCAGCGCCACCTCGACCAGACGCCGCTGCCCCAGGTCGCGCTCGGCGAGCTCACGGAAGGCCCGGTCCAGGCGCTGTTCGCGGATATACCCGGCGACGCCGCCGAACGGCTCGAACAACCGGTACAGCCGGGTGCGCGACAGGCCGAAACGCCGGCACAGCCGGGCCGGCCCCAGCCCCGGGTCGTCCAGGTTGTGAACGATGAAGGCACGGACCGCGTCGCGGGCGGCGTCCTCGAACGGCATCGCCGCGTCCTCGCGCACCGGCCCCTGGCAAAACGCGCCGGCCACCGCGCCCACCAGGGTGCGGTTGATGGCCGGCAGGTCGTCCACGGAGGCGTCCGCCAGCGACGTCCAGACACTGGACAGGTGGCTGGCGAGAATAGTGGCCAGCGGGGTGCCGGCGCGCAGCACCGTGCCCGGCCGGTAGTCGGCCGGTTTGGTGAGGGCGAAGAAGCGGTCGCGAGGGATCACCAGCGACAGGTTGCCGGAGCGCGGCGCCAGGGTTTCCAGGCCCAGCCCCATATCCAGCAGGCTGATGTCGCCGGGGCCCACCTGCACTTTGCGGTCACCGTTGTAACCCTGATAACCGCCGTGGGTATACAGCTGCACCAGCAGATGATCGTCCGAGGTGCGCCGGTCGCGCTGGAAGTGCAGGGGCGTGAACTCACTGCGCGCGATCAACGTCTGGCCGAGATTGAAACTCTCCAGCCGGCCCTGGAATTCACGGCCGCCGGGTTCCCGGGCGGCGCGGCAATCAAACAGGGGCTCGACGCTCTAACGCCAGACTTCCAGGCGCTCATCACGGTCGAACTGAAGGGCATCAAGCTTATCGTGGGGAATTCGCTCCATGCCCGCATGCTAGAGCCTGAGGGGCGCTTTGTCTCGCCCGCCGTCAGTCCCAGTCCGGGGCGAAATCCGGGTCGGCGATACGCTCGTTCCGGTTCAGGGCCTCGATGGCGTCCATGTCCGCCTGCTCCAGCGTGATATCCAACGCCGCCATGTTGGCTTTCAGGTGCGCTTCCTTGGTGGACGAGGGAATCACCACGATGTCTTTCTGGTGCAGCCAGGCAAGCACCACCTGGGCGGCGGAGGCGTCGTACTTCTCACCCAGTTTCTTGAGGGTCGGGTCCTCCAGCACCTTGCCCACCGCCAGCGGCATGTAGGCGGTCACGGTGAGACCGGCACGCTGAATCGCGTCGACCACCTTGCGGTTGGTCAGGAAGGGGTGCACTTCCACCTGGTTGGTGACCAGTTCCTCGCCGCCGGGCACGCTGAGCGCCCGTTCCAGTTGCGCCACGGTGAAGTTGGAGACCCCCACGTTCTTGGCCAGGCCCTGCTTTTTGGCCTCGGCCAGGGCGCCGATGTATTCGTCCATCGGCACTTCGTCGTTGGGGCTCGGCCAGTGGATCAGGGCCAGGTCCACCGCGTCCACGCGCAACCGGTTCACGCTTTCCTGCAAACTTTGTAAAAGGTCGTCGTGCTGCAGCCGGTCGTGCCAGATTTTGGTGGTCAGGAACACCTCGTCGCGGGGTACATCATGGGCGTCCAGGGCGGCGCCCACGGTCTCTTCGTTCTCGTACATCTGGGCGGTGTCGATGTGGCGGTAGCCCAGGTCCAGGGCCTTGTGGATGCTGCCCATCAGCGGCTCGCCCTTGAGCCGGAAGGTGCCCAGCCCCAGGGCCGGGAGGGTTGCCTTGGCCATGTTCTCTCCTTGCGTTCGTGGCTTGTCTGACCTCTACCTGATGATGGAGGCGGCCGCTTTCAAGCGCGGCCGTCCATGCCGGCCACCAGGAAGTCCACGAACTGGCGCACCTTGGGGGACAGATGCCGGTGGCGCGGATAGACCACCCAGACCGCCGTGTGGGTGCAGGCGTGGGCGTCCAGCACCGACACCAGCTCGCCCCGTTCGAGGCCCTCGCGCACGTAGTAGTCCGGCAGCTGGGCCAGCCCCAGCCCCTTGTGCACCGCATCCAGCAGCGCCAGGCCGGAATTGGCCCGCCAGTTGCCCTCCACCCGCCAGGCCCGGTGCTGGCCGTCCAGGTCGAAGGTCCAGTGGTCGGCGGAACCGAGCAGGCAGTTGTGGCCGGCCAGCTCGCCCAGGGTGTGGGGCCGCGGGTGGCGCTGGAAATAGTCCGCCGAGCCGACCACGTACTCCCGGCGCGGGCACAGCTTGCGGGCGATCAGCGAGGAGTCGGGCAGGGCGCCGGTGCGCACCGGCGCCCTGCCC